>Ga0137397_10003383_pt1 | contig 11119 bp, 5 predicted proteins | sample czorhiz116metaG_FD_106658 | JGI IMG/M metagenome (GOLD analysis project Ga0137397, IMG submission 106658) | Vadose zone soil microbial communities from Angelo Coast Range Reserve, California, USA - czorhiz1.16 metaG | ecosystem: Environmental > Terrestrial > Soil > Vadose zone | place: USA...
AACGCCCGTCCAGTATTGGACCAAGTAGCGCTTGGCGTAGGGGTCTGCCCAATCAATGCGAATGGCGTTGATGTCCTGCAAACTTGCAAGGTCCACCACTACCCACTGCGGATGCAGCGCATCGTCCTCTCCCGTGTACGCCTTGGTTAAATACGGATTGCTTTTCCAATAGGTATTCGTGTCGCCGTCGGTGAGCCGCGAGTAACCATGTCCGTCCGGCTGAGAAAATCCTGCATGAGGCAGCGGGTATCCAAAGGAATGTCGTATGAACTCGGTCGGTTCGGAATCGCCAACGAAGTAGCCCTTCTCGCCAGCCTCGCTCCATTTGCCTTTCGGATTCCAATGCCACGCTTCGACGTACAACTCTGTGTTCTGCCGGTACGTCACTGTCTGCCAGCCCGTGGAAAGAATTCTTTTCAGCACGGGCTCGGTGAAAATCTTGTCCGTCGCTGCGAGCGGAATTCGATCCACGCCGGCCCCAAGCGCCTCCGTCGGCTTGAACGTGTTTGTTGCATGGCTCGGCGTGATATCCACACGTATTGTCTGAGCCCCGCAGCTTGGTGTGAGCCCTGCCGCCATCAACGGAAGCAAGAGCGCCCGGCGGAAGCCTGCCGATCGCATAAAAGCAGTCAGGCACATCGTAAAATCTCCTCGAGTTGGAAACCATTTCGGTCCGCCCTACAGCAGATGGATTACCTGTTTCGCCGCCAGAGCATGAATGGGGTGGCACAGTTCGTTTGCGCCGCCCCACTCGAGCTGTCTTGTTCTAGCGATGGCTCAAAAATAGAACTTCAACGCTAGCTGCAATTCACGGGGAGAGTTGAACATGCTTGAGATGAATCCATAATCGCTGGCCCCAACATTTGCGTTGGGCCCTGCGAAATGGGGATGGTTGAAGGTATTGAAGGATTCTGCGCGAAACTGCAAACGCATTCCTTCACGAATCGCCCCAAACGGAAATTCCTTGAAGAGCGACATGGAAACATCCCTGGCTCCCGGCTGGCGGACGTTGCCGATCGTCCTTGGAGCATTTCCTAACGTGTTATCGGGTGTCTGCGACAGGGCAGCGGGATTTGCAAAATAACTCGTTCCGGTATCCGGGTCCGTCGAGTCCTGTGGGCGCCCTGTGCTACGCCCCAAACTTCCGGATAGGTTGGGCCGCTGCCCCCAGGTAGGTATCGGAGTGGAGCTGTCTAGCCCGGGGATGATGGGTCTGCCGTTGTCGATGCGAACGATCCCATTCACCTGCCATCCTCCGACGATGGCATTGAGGATGGGATGCATCTGCCTTCCGAACTGCCTCCCTTTCCCGATCGGAAGCTCGTAAACGTAGCTGAATTGCAGGACTTGCGGGATGTCGTAGACGGACACGGCCCGCTCGGCGCGCAAATCAAACGGATTTTGCACGGTTAGAGTGCCGCCGTCCGTCGTGCCCCCGCCAAGCCACGAGATGCTGTCGTCCGTTGCCGACGCGTTATCAATGGACTTGGACCAGGTGTAGGTCAGCAGGAATTGCAATCCGTTCGAAAATTCCTTTTCGACGCGGACCTGGAGAGCATGATAAGTGGAGTTTGCGACCGGCGGCGAATCGCCGGAGAAGGATGTGTACTGCGGGAATGGGAGCAAAAGCTGCGCTTGGGAAACCGTTGGCCCTCCAATCGGGCTCGGGTTCGAAGGATCGCAATTGATGAAATGCTCCGGGTCGCAAGGCTGAACGGGGCTAAAGAATGGATTCGCAACCTGGTTGTTCAAATCCCCTATCTCGCTGGGCGTCAGACCTGCGATAGCGCTGGCGGGGAGGTAATTCACGTTGCGGAACCCGCCGAGATAGAGATGGGTTCCCTTCTTGCCGACATAGGAAGCATCGAACAACATCTTCCCGGGCAGTTCCTTCTGGAATCCGAAGCTCCAGGCCTGCTCATAAGGAATGTTCCGACTGACCTTGCGAATCGGACCGGCGGCGTCGAACCCGATATCGTTGAAAGCACCATTCGTGCTGCCTGGAGGCGCCGCAACGCCACAGCTTGAAGCGTCGCTGAACGAGCAGGCAGGATTTTTCAGCGTGTTAAACGGCGTCGCATGGTCGAGGTCCAACGTTGTTAGCCAGGGCGGCTGAATGTTGAAACCCTGGAAGCCCCAAGGGCCCGTTCCGGAGGCACCGCTGCGCGGGGTAGAGAAATAGATGCCATAACCGCCGCGGATTACGAAAGCGTGCGGCAACTGATAGGCAAAGCCGAAGCGCGGCTGGATCGCCTTATGGAAGGTGTCGTAGTTGTAACGATCTTTCGGGCTGGCGAAGACCTCGATGCCGTGCAAAGTAGGGTTCCCCGGTATCGGCGTCGTTGGCTGAAACGGAGAAACCGCGGTGGGGTCCAGCCAGTTCATCCGATTGAAGCGTTCCGTACGCGGTAAGGACAACTCATAGCGAAGTCCCAGATTAACCGTAAGTTTGGGGGTCACTTTGTAATTGTCCTGACCAAAAAACGCGTACCGGAAGCTCTGCGTGCTGACAAAATTGTTGAATCCCTGCTGGCAGGGGGTGCAACCGCCTCCGCTGTTCTGGGGATTGCCTACACCGGTGAGAAAGCTCGCTATGGAGTCTCCGCCGGCGCTCTCGTCGGAAACGCTGGAGATCTCTGAAGTGGACCTACGGTTAAAGCTGAAGTCACCGGAAGGCCAGCCTGGTTGGACGAAATTAATGCGGTGCATACGGCCTTCTCCGCCAAACTTGAGGTCATGCCTCCCGCGCAGCCAACTAACCGCACCGCCGAGGTGGTGCGAGTCCTGGCCTTCCCGCAGAATGGCAAAAGGTTGCGAGCCGATGGATGTGTTATAGCCGTTGCCGAATTCGATGGAGGGAAGAGCATTGAAGCCATTGTTAAGATAGCCAGGAAATCCAGTACTGGCAAAGAGAGAGTCAAAGTTTGAAAACTCTCCGCCGACACCATGGGAAAAATCAAAGCCGCGCAAGTAGCCGTATGTAACGGTCAGCACAAGCCTGGGGCTGAATGTATGGGTTTGGTTAATCGCCAGTACGTGGCGCGTAGGGTCATTGGGTCCACCGGTGCAAGGATCGGCGAAATTCCTAAAGCAGTTGAAACTAGTAGAATGCCCATTTTCTTGGGAGTATTTGACGCTTAACAGATTGCGTTCGCTGAAGCGGTGGTCAATCTTGAGATCCCACTTGTTGTCCGAGCTTCCCGACGTGCCCGTCGTCGAAAAGTTATTGTTTTGAAGATCGTCGAAGCTCGCTGCTTGTCTGGTCGGCACGGGAAAGAGCAAAAACACGTTCGCGGCGACAGGGTCGATCAGGTTTCCAGGAACTCCAGGTGCCGGTTGAAATTGAGTCCCGTTGAGTTTCGGATTCCCTGGGCTTACATAGCTGGATAAATTATTGAACGGAATGAAGTTGGACCGAACCGCTCCGGGGTTGATGCTGCCATCTCCGGCAGGGTCCGGATTGAATGTACCTGTATACGGATCCCAAAGCTGGCCTTCGGGAATCGAACACTGCCCCGCATTGTTAAACGAGCCGCCCTTGAGCGTGCACACTTCGCTGAAATTCCCCAGGGCGGATGGACCGAAGGGGCAAGGGCCCTGCCCCCTTTCGCACAGCGTGGGCACTCCGAATGTGCCCGAAGCGAAGCCTCGCTGCCTCAATCCCTCATAATCAAAGAAAAAGAAGGTCTTATCCTTTCGGATGGGTCCGCCAAACGTTCCTCCAAAGTCATTTCTCTTGAGTGCCGGGATCGGATCCCCAAACTTGTTCGCGAACCAATCGTTTGCGTCCATCACCGAGTTGCGGAAAAACTCATAGAGGCCGCCATGGTATTGATTGCTTCCTGAACGAGTTACGACATTGACGACGGTTCCGCCGGCAAAGCCAAACTCGGCGGTGAAGTTGGATTGCTGAACCTTGAATTCTTCGACGGAGTCGACCGAAGGCGTGTAGGGCACATTCTGAATTCCACTGTTTTGTTCGAAGTTCGTCGCACTTGCGCCATCGATCAAAACGTCCGCGGTGGAGTTCCGGCCCCCGTTGGAATAGAAATTGATGCCTCCATTTGAATTTTTTGCATAATTCAAATTGGACTCCGTGACGCCCGGAGCCAGAAATGCGAGGTTGGTAAAATCCCGGTCCACCAACGGGAGATCATTCACGAATTTTCGATTCACCACCTGGCCGGTCACAGCGTCTTCCGTCTGCAAATGAACGGCGCTGGCCACAACCGACACGGTTTCGGTCGCCGAGCCAATCTTCAGGGAAAAGTTGATCGAAACATTCTGGTTTATGTCCAACTTGATTCCATCATTGCGCTGCGACTGAAAGTTCGCCGCCTCAACAGTGAGGTTGTATGTGCCGGGCGGAATCTGTCTCAGTAAGAATCGCCCTTCGGAGTCCGTCGTTGCTGTGAACGCGAATCCTTTGTCCACGTCCACCAGCGTGATTTTTGCTGATGGAACCGCTGCCGCAGAAGGATCCGTCACGGTACCGGAAACCGATCCCGTATACAATTGTGCGCTCGCACTTGGCGCGAGCCCGAAAAAAACCAGACAGGCCGCACCAAGTACCAATCTCGTTGCGAAAACAACTGACCTGGTTTTTTTTGTTGTCTTTACCCCTAACCCTCCGAACCCCATCCGATTCATCCCCGTGTCCATGGCGCTCCTCCTGTGACGAGAAAGGGCTCAACAAATTGGGAATCGTTCCTTCGCAGTTTCACCTATTGGAGAGTGACACCCCCCGCTCGTAAGCCCCTTTTGAATCGTTTTAACTCCTCTGTCAAGAGAAATCTTTCCATTTTGTCAAATTTCTTTTTGCGTGACTGTTCAACAGATTTGCACCTTTTGTCTGTAAAGCTGGCGCCTTGCCGTCATTTGCTCCTGTGGCTCTATCCCTCCTTCTCCGCAATTCGGAAACACTTGTATAAATGCCGGGATTCCAGGTCTAGAAATGAATCCGCAAACTTGGCCGGGCGCCTTTTCTCTTGCTCCCTTCGAATCCTCCATGCAACCATATCGTTTCTCTCTGGAGGAGTTCCGCGCATGCCTTTTCGTCTTCTCCTGCTCATTTGTTTTCTTCTCCTCGCGAGCCCCGCCTTTGGCGATGAAGCCGGACCTCCATCTCTATCCATTGGCGCTTCCGCACCAGACTTCTGCCTCCCCGGCGTCGACGATCAAACGCATTGCCTTAAGGACTACAACGCCAGCAAAGTGCTGGTCATCATTTTCACCTGCAACCATTGCCCGACCGCGCAGCTGTACGAAATGCGGATCAAGCAAATCGTGGCCGATTACCGCGACCGCGGCGTTGCCGTCGTTGCCATCCAGCCAAACAATGCAATGGCGGTCCGGCTCGACGAAATGGGTTATACCGATGTCGGCGACTCTTTCAGTGAAATGAAAATCCGCGCCCGCTACCGCCAATTCAATTTTCCGTATCTCTACGATGGCGAAACGCAAAAAGTCTCGGCTGCCTACGGACCTGCTGCAACTCCGCATGTTTTTATCTTCGATGGCGAGCGCAAGCTTCGCTATCAAGGCCGCGTCGACAACAACCCCCGCGAGCTTCTCGTTACCAGCCGCGACGCGCGTAATGCCATTGATGCGATTCTTGCCGGAAGACTCATAAAACTTGCAAAGACACCCTCCATCGGCTGTTCCACCAAGTGGCTCTACAAAGAAGAGGGGCGGAAAGAAGAGCTTGCTGAGATCGAAAACAAGCCCGTTAAACTTCAACCTGTCACCGCGGACGAATTGAAGACCCTTCGCAAGAACGCAGCAGGAAAACTTGTGCTAGTGAATTTTTGGGCCACATGGTGCGGCCCTTGCCGGACGGAAATGCCTGACTTTCAGACCATCTACCGCATGTATGGCCACCGCGCGTTCGATGTCGTCACCGTGAGCATCAACTATCCCGATGAAAAGTCCGGCGTTCTATCGGTCCTGAACCATCTCCACGCTACCAGCCGGAACTATCTCTTGGGCTCAACCGATATTTATCCGCTGCTTGCTGCTTTCGATCCGGAGTGGAATGCCGCCGTGCCCTACACGATGCTCATTCGACCGAACGGTTCCATTGCCTACCAGCGCCAGGCCACCATTGACGCGCTTGAACTGAAGCGCGTCATCATCGCCAATCTCGCCGATGATGACTACATCGGCCACCAAGCCTACTGGAAGACTGCGGAAGGGAGGTGAGCGAGACTCTGCTCTTGCTTTTCAGGCCGGGTTGCGCCCCTGCGGGTTCCTTGACCTTGTGGTACTGCTTTTGCTTGAGTTTGGCCAGTCGCTGAACACTGCCGCTAGGCCACCGAATTTCAGCGTTCACCTGGGTTTCGGCAGCATCATCGCCTAACCCCACAATCACTCGCTTTTCGTGCGATGAGAGATAGCTTGCTCCGCCCGTAATCCAGCGAACCAATTTCCGCTCGCCAACTTCAATTATGATCTTCGCTCCAATCGCATCGCGATTACTCTTTGTCCCCTGCAATTCGAAACCGATCCAGCTGTGATCCTGTCCTGCATCGTTGCGCAGCAACACGGGCGCTCCATCCAGGCATGTAAAAATCGCGTCCGAGTCGCCGTCATTATCAAAATCACCGACCGCCAGGCCCCGTGCTCGATATGCTGAGCGAAACACAATTCCGGCGCGATCCTGGGTGTTTTGAAAAACGCCCTTCCCATCATTCCGCAGCAACAACGGCGGCTCTTTGAACTTCACGTCACCGCGTGTCGTCTCAATCTCCTGATTGATGTGCCCGTTCACAATCAGCAGGTCCAAATTTCCGTCGTTATCGAAGTCGATGAAATGCGTTCCCCAACCGACATACGATTTTGTGTACACAGACAAGCGCGAAGCCACGGTGTGATCCTCGTAGGGCAGGGAAGACGTCCCTACAAACAGCGAGTGATATTGGTCGTTAAAATTGGTAATCACAAAATCGGGTTGGCCATCATCGTTTATGTCCCCCGCGTCAACACCCATCCCCGCCTTTGCAACTCCCGCCGAGTCGTATGCCACTTCCGCCTCAGACGCAACATCTTGAAACGTTCCGTCCTTCTGGTTGATGAGCAGCAGATTTGGCGAAGCGTCGCGCGCCACAAACAAGTCTGTCCACCCGTCGTCATTCACGTCAATCGCCACCACGCCAAGCCCCCGCCCTATCAATTTTGAAAATCCAGACGGTACGCTCACATCCGTGAACGTTCCGTCGCCGTTGTTGTGATAAAGCGTCATTGGCATTCCCGCGTAGGCCTTCTGCGCGCAGTATGCGCGCGCACCGTTGATCTCACATTTCTTGGTATCTTCAAACGAAAACTGCGCGTATTTCGTCACCACCAAGTCCAGATAGCCGTCGCGGTCATAGTCGAGCCACGCGGCTCCCGCGCCCCACTTCCCCGCATTCTTCACTCCCGCGCGCTCCGTGATGTCTGTAAACGTCCCGTCGCCATTGTTGTGAAGAAGCGCGCTTGATGGAAATCCCGTGATGTATAGATCCACAAATCCATCATTGTCGAAATCCGCTGCCGCTACTCCCATTCCGTAAAATGCTATCCGATCGACTCCCGCCCTGGCCGCGACTTCTTCGAATTTCCCACCTCCCAAATTTCGATAGAGTGCATTGCGGATTGGAAATTCGCTTTTTCCGTGCGGAGTTTCTCCACCGTTCACAAGAAAAATGTCCAGCCGTCCGTCACCATCAAAATCCAGGAAGGCTACCCCGCCACCCATGGTTTCGATCAAGAATCGGTCCGGCGACACTCCACTGAACTGCCGCCACGTAATTCCAGCTTGTGACGTCACATCCGTGAAGATTTCCTTCGGTTGTCCGGCAGAAAAAAGTGGCGTGTCAGGAAAACCGTCCCGCGATCCAATCGAAGTAGAAACAACGAGCAGCAGAAGGAATAGCCGCTTCAGCCCGCCGGTGTGCAGGCAGCTCAATCGCACCTTATTTGCTCGATGGCTCAACCGTGGGTGTGGAAGGCGCACGCTGCGCTTCCTTCTCTTTCAGCGTTTCGTAAAGTTCCATTTCCTTGGATGCTTCTCCATTCTTTCCCAGCCGCCGGTACGCTCGAGACAGCGCGAAGTGCAGTTTCGCACTCCTTGGCGCAAGCGAAGCGGCTTTCTGCAAATGCACAAGCGCTTCTGCCCCTTGCCCTCGTCGCAGCGCCAGGTCTCCCAGCTGGTAGTGCGCTTCCACAAGCTCATCATCGTGCTCCGCTGCGGCATGCAGCAGTTGCTCAGCCCGCGCTTGCGCACTTGCATTTCCGGCTTCGGTCTCTTTCAGGAGCAGCAACGCCAACTCCAGCTCGAATGCCGCATTCTTCGGAACTCTCCGAATCGCGCTCTCCAGCGTCATCTTCGCCTGCGAATTCAGTCCCGCCCCTGCCTGGGCCTTTGCCAAACCGATCGTGGCGTCCATGCTATTCTCATCCAGCTTCAATGCGCGTGTGAAAGACTCCACCGCATCATGAAATTGTTCCGCCGCCAATTCAGCGGATCCTTGCTGGGAAAACGCGCGTGGTGATTGTGGGAATGCTCCCGCCGTCCGTCTGGCTAGTTCCAGTGCGGGGGCTACTCGTCGCTCGGCCAACAAAATACTCCCCAGATCCAAATAGTTCTGTTCCTCCGCCGGATTGAGTTGAATCGCCTCACGAAATTCGCGTACCGCGTCTTCGTATCGACCCTCCTGCTCGAAACTCCACCCGAGCAGTCGCTGAATTTCCCCTGTTTTGTGTCCCCCATCGACAAGCTTTTGCAGAATCGCGCGGCTCTCCGCAAACTGCTTCGCATGGAATTTCACAAGCGCCAGACGGTAACTCAACCCTGCCTGGTCAGCGAAACTCGGCTGCATGGACTCGAGCACCGATTCTGCAGTGGCATAGTCCCGCATTTCATCCGCGATCTGCGCCCCCAGGAGGGCAGCTGGCGCGCCTCCGGGGTGATTTTGCAATTCCACAATCCATGCTTTGGCCTTTTCGCGCTCGCCGATCCGATAGTACGATCTCGCCAGCGCACCCATCGATTCCGAGTGTCCGCGAACCAATTCCGGCACCATACTCAGCATCTTTGCCGCCGTTAGGTAGTCGCCGGTGTTCTCAGATACCATCCCCAGCAGCAGCGAAGCCTGTTTATCCCCAGGTTTCGCTTTCAAAAGGGTGCGCAGCTGTTCCTTGGCCTCCGCGTAGCGATGCAGTTGCCAAAGATTAGCCGCAAGATATCCCCGAGCTCCCAGGTCCGCGGGGTTAAGTTTCAGCGCATTCTGAAAAAACGTCGTCGATTCCTCGAGCTTGTTCTCCATTGCCAGGATGGTTCCGAGATTGGACAGAAACACCGCATTTGCCGGGGCCATCGCCACGGCTTTGCGGAGCTCTTCCTCCGCCAGTTGCAGATTCCCTGTCTGTGCTAACCGCAACCCGTTGTCCGCATGCGTCTCCGCCTGCCCTGCCTGCGGGACCTCGGAAGCAAGCTCCGCGGCGCCATTTCTCGCCAAGAGCAAACACACAGCGCAAACGATGCTTAGGCGGAAAAGAATCAATCGCACTCCTCGTCGTCGCTCAGTGCTAGAACCTTGCACGCAATTCTTCCAAGCGCGCGAATTTGCCTCACACCACGGATGCTGGCGGATTCGATTCCTTTCCGGTCCAAGCCCAAAGACCGAGACCAAAAAAGACTAGGTCCCCTTCTTTACGTCGCGCACCACAGCAGCGATGCAGTTGATTTCCACGAGCGACTCGCCGGGCAATCCAGCAACCGCTACGGTCGTGCGCGCAGGACCGCCGTTAGGAAAGTACGTCTTAAACACCGAATTCATTCCGTCGTAATAGTCCAACTTTGACAGAAACACGGTGAGTTGAAGAATGCTATCCATGGTGCCGCCGCCCGCCTCAACAGTGGCCTTTACGCCGTCCATCACCATTTGCGTGTGCATTTCGATAGTCGGAGTTTTGCCGGCATCGGATTTGTTGCCGCGCGAATGAGCGCCTTGCCCGGCGATGTAGATCAAACCATTGTGAATAATCAGCGGGGTGATGAATCCCTTGCCGGCGGGTTTTCCATCCCCGTCCAGTTTCTGAACGGTGCCGGTGCTTTGCGCGGCCGAAGCCGGCGTTGCCGCCGCCATTCCTGCAAAGCCGAGGCCCGGCAAAAGCGCGGCCAACTGAGCGGCAAACCCTCTTCGCGTGCTGCGATCGATAAGCATCCCTGATTCCTCCTTTGAGTAATTGTGATTTGAAATCATCCGTCTTTTAAGGCAACCCAAAACTAAAAATGTCGCTTCCCGCGGCGATGGCCACGTACTGCTTGCCGTTCACCGCGTAGCTCATCGGCGATGCATGCAAGCTCTGTCCGGTGTTGAAATGCCACAGCGGCTTGCCCGTTTGCGCGTCCACGGCTTCGAAGGATTGTGCATCATCGCCGAAAAAGAGCAGGCCGCTGGCAGTGGTCATAACGCCACCGGAGGAATGTCCCGGACCCGCCTGAACATATCGCCACACAGGTTTGTCGGATTCAAGACTGTAGGCCAGCAGTACTTTCTGGCCATGATCCCCGGGGCTGTGACGAACGCCCGTGGAATAATATGTCTTTCCTTCGGAAAATTCCTCTGGCTTTAGAAAATACAGATCGCAGTTTTCGTACGCCAGGAAATAGAAAAGGTGAGTGGAGGGATTGTAAGAAGGCGAGTACCAGTTAGTTGCGCCGATCAAGCCGGGACATATGCGCGTGCCCCCCGCGGTGGGCTGCACGCCCGTTCGAATCGGCCGGCCCTGCGCGTCGATACCCTTGGCCCAATTCAGTTTTTCCACAAAAGGAAAAGCGGAGAGAAATTTTCCGTTGGTGCGGTCCAGCACGTAGAAATAACCGTTGCGATTTGCTTCCACGAGCAGCTTCCGGGGCTGGCCCTGATAGTTCGCGTCGACAAGCACGGGAGTTTCCGTCGCGTCGTAGTCAAAGAGATCGTGCGGCGTAAATTGAAAATACCATTTGAGTTTTCCCGCATCGGGGTCCAACGCGAGGACGCAGTCGGTGTACAGATCGTCTCCCGGCCGCGGGTCGCCATCGAAATCAGGAGCAGGATTGCTGGTGCCCCAATAAATCGTATTGAGTTCTGGATCG
>Ga0137397_10003384_pt1 | contig 11109 bp, 13 predicted proteins | sample czorhiz116metaG_FD_106658 | JGI IMG/M metagenome (GOLD analysis project Ga0137397, IMG submission 106658) | Vadose zone soil microbial communities from Angelo Coast Range Reserve, California, USA - czorhiz1.16 metaG | ecosystem: Environmental > Terrestrial > Soil > Vadose zone | place: USA...
CCCCTCTCCCCTTTTGTTGTCCCCCCCCCACCCTCCCCCTCCCCCATCCCCTACCCCTCCCCCCCCCCATGCACTGCCTCTTTTTTTTTTTTTTGCTTTTGCGCGGTTTTTGCGGCTCTGTCGTACTGCAGGCTGGGCCCTGACGTTCCCGAATGTCGGCTGGATTTCGACTCTCCGCGTGCTCGGCGACGCGCTTCAAATTCCAGGTTTCTTTGCTGTGCACGCCGTGATGGCCGTCTTGATGTGCACGGTGTGGGCTGTGCTTTTCGGGCTGACCGCGATCGCTTTCTGGAAAGGCAAGATCTTCCTCGCGGACGAAGCGGATGTCCTCAGGGACGAAAATCGCGTAGCCGATAACGCCGTGTAGAATGGTCTTTCGCGTACATCTTCTAGGTATAATCTCTCGTACAAACATCACCTTCGTTTAAGTCTCTTTTTTTGGCTTGCAATCGACATTACACTGTTACACGTCATGCATTCATGTCCCTACATATTAAGAATTGTAAACAAATACTAACCCGCAGTAATGGAAACAGTACCCCTTGTGGCCTCACTTGCAAGGGGCTATATCAGAGCCTAAAATTGTGGTTTCATCCTTGAAACTGTTATGCTGCAAACAAGCCACAATGGCCACATCCATCGTAGTGATGCAAGGATACACGATGGGAGGCCATGGGCAACAGACAGGGGGGCAAAAGAAGCGTTAGGCACGATACTTGTTAGATTGAAACTCGTGGGAAAAGGCGACCTGGACGTGACGCGCATGCCGACTCGACTTGAAGCGTGGCTTGGTAGGGCTTGCTGCGTCTAGGGCAGTGACAGGTAGGCGTAGAAGTTGTCCACAGAACTTGGCCCAGACGACGCCGATTCGAAATGCACGAATTTCCGGTTGGAAAGGAGAGGGGGGAGGGGGGAGGAGGAGGAAGCGGCCGACACAGGTAGGGGTCGCGAGCGTGGGGGTATCTTCGAGCTTGGGTTTTTCTTTCTACCTAGGTCCTGGGATCCACGCACGAGTTTGGGAACCGGCCTGGAGGTGATCGTCGAGTTGTTGTCTACCTGCCGGAAAAGCATTTTTCTTCATTGGGCGGATATGTGGACAAAATGAAAAGGGATTGAAGGTGGGTCGTGACGGTCGTCTCGGGTTGTCCTTCCGTAACATCGTGCTGGTCGCTCGCCCAGGTTCTGCGAGCTGAGCACGAGGGCACACTATGGATGCAAGTGGGGTCTGTTGCGGTAAAATTCGAAAGCGCTCGTGGTACACGCCAAGTGCGTCGTGCAGAGGGTTGAAGGATGGGACGGGGGTGAGGGCGAGGGCGAGGGTTCATCGTACGGGGCCTAGGGTGGTAGGGATCGTAGGGCAGAGATGTGGGTGGGGGGTTAATGGCCTGGACTAGGAGTCTAGGACAACTACCAAGAGGGTACCGTACTGTCACGATACGGGATCTCGTCGGGCCCGGGAGATCCAGGGAAAAGCGGTCTGACGCGGTCTAGTGGGAAAACATGTTGAAGCCAAGGGCACTACATCGTAGTATCTAGCTTGTACGAAATGAACTTCAGGGGTTGGGAACCAGGACGGAGGGTGGGCGTGGGCGGCACTGTCGTTGTTGTTGTTTTTTCCCATGAGACCTATGATCTGGAACGTATCAGGTGAATAAACAATCAGTGGGGCGCAATGAAAGCAAAATTGGTCCGAGTCGGGTTCAGGTTCAAGTTCACGTTTCTTTCTCTCTCCTCATAGTCTAGACCGGCGACCCAGATTTCTTCGCGAACGTAGCATGACAAGCCCCAGGACGGCCTTATTGTATGGCGCCTGCGCAGCCGCGCGATTCGCCGAAAAATTCTTGCATCCATCTCGAGAAGGGATAATGTAATTTGCATATGCCCGCATGCAATTGTGTGCGTTGGCGTCTCATGTGGGGCTGACCTCTTTCGAGGTGCACTGTATCGCGGCCAATTTTTAATTTGGCGTAACAAACGCCAGTGGGAACGCGCAGGGTGACGCAGCACCCGTCGGCTGGCTTCGGATTTCGGGCTTCGGGGAGAAAGAAATGGGTAAGGACGGGCTGTCATCGTATGGATGACTGAGGTCCATAACCGCAGCACCACCGGAATGCGCTGTCCTCGTGCAGTGCCGTGGCACACTGTATGTTTGATACGTCGCGTGGACGAACTTAGAGCAAGCGCGCCACCAAACTTTGAAACGGTACCAACCGACACGAGAAAAACTCCCTGCTATGCCATATCACTACTAGGTCCATCACGATTCTGATCAAAGTGCGATGAACCATCGCTCAGAAGGTCCATGATGACCATGACTGTCAAGGACGACAATCTTTTGTGGCGCGTTCGGAGGTAGTAGTCGGGGGTACTACTAGAAGGGCCCGGGCGGGCGGATGTTACAAAAGCAAGAGGGCTTCTTCGTCCCTGAGTTCTCCAATGATGGAAGTGGGAACAGCCCCAGGGCAGGATGGGTGACCCGGAGCATGGGGGTGGGGTGGGGGAGAAGAAGTCTACAAGGACACTGGCATTGGGGTCATCATCTGTCAACAGATGCTCGAATCAGACATTCTCAGGCTGTAAGACTGATAACAAGACTGGACACTGACACTTGACACACGTAAGATGGCAATCATTTCGGTGATTTCATTGTGTAACCGATTCGACTGGAAATGCTTCCGCGGTTGCGCCCACCATTCCCATAGCTACTAATCAGGGTTTCAAAGTCGCTTTCATTTCTGAAAGGGCGGTATGCCAGTGGCAAGGACAATGTAGCCTTATATCGAAAAACGGCGAAGGTGATCCATTAACTTGAGGAGGCGCAAGCGGCGGTGGCACAGTGCAAGAGGTCGGTGATCAGTATCAGAGGTGGCCCCAGCCAGGGGAAAGCGTCGCCTCGGATCGCTATTTGCAAATTATGTGACACTCGTTTTGCGGCGTCGCGATCCTGATCATGATCCTGATCCTGGGGGCGCTCAGGCTTGCGCTACCATGGCCCTGAGATCACGATCTACTAGACAACGATACGGGTCTGTCCGTTGCTAGATCTGTGCACAAGTCGCCGAAAGGAGCAGGAGGAGGGGGGGAAGGGACTGGGGTGCTAGGGGGCTAGGCATGGCATGGCCCGGGAGTCTTCCGGATGTTTCAAGTTTTTTGACGTCCCACGCGGCAAAGCATGGAATTTGCTTTTCGGGTGGCTTTGGCTGCGTGTTGCTTGCGACCCTGTGTCTCGCTGCAACCCCTCCCGCATCCATCTCTATTACCCATGAATACACTTAGAACCTCAGATACCGGTCTATAGGCTGATAGTTCTTCCGACGACTGAGATGGATGCTATGGACAAGGTGCCGACCATATGACTAATATTTTCATTTTGAATCAACGACGTAAATAAAATGTAGGTAGTATGTTGCAGTTATTCTCCTGGGCTCGGGACGGAAATATCGTATTTCTTAAATAGTCCTGTATTACATGAGTCCATGGGAATAATCCATGCGGGGCCGGCCACTCCGCAAGTCCAAGAATACAATACGCCGAAAAAGAAGACAAGAAATGGAATCACGGATCTTTGGAACGTACAAGTACAACAGCGCCACATAAGCCCATTTCGGCTTAGAACGAATAGACCAAACCATACGCAAGGAGTTATATTCGTCCTAGGGTTCACGTTCGAAGGAAGGCCCTATATCCATATGGCTCCAGGAAGCGCTGGGGATGGTAACTGGCCATTTGCATGATACATGGCCGGCTGTTCAGCAGTGGGGTGGCATCGGTTAACCCGGGCAGAAGCCGAATCAGGGGCATCTGGGGAATTCCATGGCATGTGCTGTGGGAAAATTTCGCCACTTATGGGATCCAAGGCGTGGAGGAGATGCGTGGCGATAGGTAAGGGCGGTGAGCGGGGGTCCTTAGAATGACGATTTACGAAGTCGCTCCCAGGTGGGGGGGTCCTCATGTCTTGATGCGCAGGGGGGGTTCGGATGGCCTTCGAGCCATGCGTCCGTCTGCGTGGGAATTTCTGGGGGCGTGGGATGGAGTGCGTGCGCTCAAAGAGCCCACACTTGTTGCATAGCTGCGGATGTCTTAGGTGAATCATTTCATTCAGGTACATCATTTCGGTCACCCACCAATTTGCCGGGACTGAGCACAGAGCGACGCCACGTCGAAGTCTCAGTCGCTTTGCAGTTGTAGCATCGGCGACGTATCCTGTTGCTGAGCTTTGTGTTGGCTTCGTCTGTATAGGATATCTCGTCGCTACCGTATCTGGGGAAGGGACGGGTAAGTTCGACCCTTGGTCCGACGGCATGAGCACTTGGTCCGACGGGAACATCCAGGATCCGCGGTGCCGCGCTATGTCCGTGTCCAGTGTCTGAAAACTCCCATCTGTGGTGGTGGTAGTGGCCATTCTGGACGTGATGGTAGTACATCCCTCCGAACCCAATTTGCTCGGGTATGGGCTCAGCGGTGGGAGCATCAGGTACGAATCCGGACTCGGCGGAGGACTCGGATGACATATCCCAGGATGGGGACGACACCGGCGAACGAGAGGCCATTGTCACGGGCAAGGCTGGAGAAGAGCGGACGTGTCCCTCAAGTCTGAGACTCTCACTGTCTGTATATCTGCTCGTGACGGTTGTTAGTGTATGCATTTCAGGGCTAAATAAGAGAGCATACCTGGAGACAAGGTTCGTTGGTTCGGAAGAATAAGACATTATCGATGTCTGGGGGGACGGGCAATTGTTTTTGGCTTTGTCCTTCCTTCCACGTTATGACCGAGATACAGAGGGCAGCTAGAGATGAAAGAGTTCTTGAAGTATAAATGGCCTCGTGCGATAGTGGCACAGAGAAAATGATGATACGAGGTATCACCCGAGCAAGGTCTGGGGGCGGGACAACTGGAAGATGTAAGGATTCTGATCGTTGATTTATAGGCAGATGGCCCGGGCGTGTCAGCATCAGCGTCAATGACAGACCAGAAAGTCGGTTGAAGTAATTTTGTGCATCTCTTGATGAGGCATCGGGGGCTTTCGCTAATCCAAAACGCCGGGTCCATGCTACGGGAATGCCCTGTTGGCCCAGCGCAACGGTCGGGTAGTGCGTAGTTAGGAAAGGGGTAATCGTCGTGACAGATGACAGAAGCGTGGACAGTAAATCCAATACCAAGACCTTGTGGATGAGCACAATACGAAAAAGAAGGCAGGAGGCGGATTCTGGAGCATATGGATGTCGGCACTCCGAGAGGATTCAGTCGGCTTACGGCATCGCGGCATACGCCGATTCAACCCTATGGACCCCAGCCCCCATGGACCCCAGCCTCCACTCGTCCCCCCGACCAGCCCGATCGCCACTGCACAGGATTCCACACATGTCCATATCTAACGTCGCAAGCTAGAAACACGCCAAAATTATTCGACTTGGAGACGTGAAACGTGGAAATATATGACGAGTCTCTGCCCGTTGCCATCACCCGTGTGGACCTCGGTTTCTCCCCTTGCAGACCGCGATACCAGTCATCCACAAGACTCCGCGGTTAGCCTGAATAAGAAGGCCACGACTGCCAGGCTTGCAGGACATTCCTGACGGTCTTAACTAGTTGAAATTCGAAAGCTCGAGTCAACCACGATTCTGCAGAAAATTTCACACCATTCGATGATATTGTCCAAGCGATGCTTTACCCTGGGTGAATTTCACTCTGCTGACCTGGGCGGCATCCTTAACCCCACCCATCCCCGAAGAGCTTGCCTTGTGCGGCCTCTACGACTTGGCGCGCTTGACTTTCCCCGTTTCCCCGTCACACATCCGTCTATAACGCGCCTCTTACTGCGCTTAATGTAGGGTCATTTTGAGCCGAGCTGGAGGGCATGCCAGTTCCGAACTGAGACGCCACGGATTCCTCTTCTTGGTGAATAACCGCTTCTATCGGGACGTCTGCCTGGTTGGTGACTGAGACCACTGGCATTCTCGCAATTCGGTGACTTTCTTTTCAACGGACCCTCTCTGTCAGCGCGAAAGCCTGTGGTCTCACGCTGCCACCCTGCATCATGTCCGAGGACTTAGAAGATGATGGCCCTAGAAACGATCACAAGCGCACCTTGGATTACATCGGTCGGTTACTAGCAAGTTCTTCCACATTTCAGCGGGTTTAAGTCGCATTACATTTCGCTTACTCGCGACTTTCCCAGCCCAACGCACCAGAAGAGTGTGTTTGAGTAAAAACAGAAATCGGCCGTGATGGCGATCCACGGATGCATAGTTCCTCTGGGATTACATTATGATCTTCAGGGGTATCTTTCAATGAAAGCTTCCTGAAGCGCTGTCAGCCGTTATTTTCTTTTATGCTCTGACGTTACTGCGACATTGGCTCAACTGCTGCAGTACAACCTCCGGGGTCCGACTGATAGAAGAACTTGGGTCGCCGAGCGCGCCATGATGTCCATGAGATCCTGGTGAGCCCTACCGTGGGAGGATGGTAATGCGAGCCAACTGAATATAGTTTGGGTTTGGGACCTCCCTGCAATCGGAATAGGTCGCCGCAATGATTGAATGGGCAATCACAACAGATATTCAAGTTGAGTAACCTGTACTAAATCAGACGAGATGCACAGAATTCACACCACCACCACGAATCATCGCGCTCTCCTCCCCAGCCCCAGCAGTTTCACTGTGATAAGCTTGAGCAATGGAAGCGTATAGGATATTTGGATCCCGCAGAAGCTGCTCTAGCATCAATGAAATGCGCTAGTCTAGGTGACGTGTTTGAAATTGTTATAGAAATGATACTGATCTGATACATGCCGGTTCTCCCACCCGGGGTGTTGACACCTGCGATTCAGGGTACTCGACTACTTTCAGCAGCTGACAGGTCCAACTTTCGTGATTTACCGGGGAAACTTGAATGTGATACGTAGCAGTGATTGAAATATGCGAAGCTATCTTCTAAGGGACTGGACTCTCACGGATCGGCGGTGTATGGGAAATCTAGTCGGCAAGAATTGTAGCATCGTGGAATGTGGCCGCCCAAACGGGGGGATATGAATTTTACAATTGGGGATAGGTCCGATGGCAATGTAAGGTTGCAGAATTCTCAAACCCTGATCAGAATAATTTAGACTCGGTTGGGGTACCAGTGTCCCGTATACTTAAGCCGCAGGAAAGTGCGCCCGTAGGCCCAATGAGAAGCAGCCCGACGGAGTTGAAGGACAGCCCGAACGTAGTCTCCTCGACTGCGATGTCTTCTGCACCCAGAATACAATAAATGAGAGCCGCTCGAGACAGCAGGCTCATTTTTTCGGATGATTAAGGGGTAGATCTGCACCTGAAACTCCACATCGGTAGCAATGAATGCCGAGATTGACCGTGACGATTGGAGCCTTGGCGGCACTCAAAGGTATATGTCTAAGCGAAGCATTTGTTGGCCCTGCGACATGTGCTACGCTAGTAAAAGCAAGACTATCACGGGTAGGGGTAATGGAATGACATAAAGGGTAAACCTCATCAAAGATGATCATTCCGCGCTGCTAGAACTTGAAGTGCGTCGCACATTGCTGTTGCGATGGGCCAGGCGTAAAACAAAACACGCCACTACCGTGGGTTTTGTGCCATTTCCCCTGCATTACTGTCTCAGTATGGTGAAGTTAGGGGATTCGTTCGCAGGCATCAGTCCAATGTCGGATTCACACAAACAGGGTGACGGGACGCACGCATTGTCAATGACGTAAGCAACATACACCGCCTCATCCGGGCGGCTGGGCAAGGCGCCTATCATAGCACTTCTCTCAACTGCAAACTTCATAGCGTCGCCAAGCCAATGCGTCCTAGGACGGGCTCTGGCTACACCTTGTCACTGATATCGGCTCACAGAGCACTCTACGTCGCTATTCGATCAAGAAAAATCTATTTTCACCAAGTGAAGGGCTCATCTTCTGTGGCTTGCGTGGCGCGGGAGCCAAAATTTGGGGGCGATGCTCTCTTTGGGATGTGAAAGGCACATAGAGGACCCTTCTTGGACAGTTACTCTGAGACTGGTTTCCTGGTCGATGGGGCTGGAGGAAACATCAAAGTTCCTGCAATTTGTTCCTGAAACTGGGAAAGAGCTCGGGGATCCAACTCACAGGTGGCGATATCAAACTGATACATTATAGAAAAGGATCGAATAGAGGCCGAGGAGCAACCGTATTTCAAGTGGAAAGCGTCCTGGTTCCGGAAAAGTGAGACTGTGGTTGTCAACGACGACGACGACGAGCACCACTTGAGCACGTGATCCTAGCGTAAGCGATATCGAAGCTGACTTCCACAGTTAGATCTGTCAGACGCCAATCCAAGGCCATATCTCTGCCGTCTGTTGTTATACTGCTTACAAAGAGTAAGAAAGGGCTCGCGGATGAAGAAACAACGGTCGCGCCGCAAGATGGCATGCCTACCGGGTAGATTTCTGACAATTCGACTTTCTTGGGCAAGGAATCGGCCATCGCGGGCTCAACTACATGGTGATTCTAAGTATGGACGGCTTCTTTGTTTGATACTCATCACTTGTGCTCTTGCTGTGGGTTGCCTTATCTTTACTGGCAGGTGTCTGTCTTCGCACCGCCCTTGTTGCGGCCCTTCAGTTTCGCAGTTTGCACAGCAATAGCATAGCGACGGCGGGTTTGGTGACAGAGTTATTGAGTTACCCTATCGGCAATGCGGACCTTTTAGGGTATCTTAACTACAAGCCTGCACGCACAGGTTCACATGGAACCGATGTATTGGGCTCCCTTGACACTACAGACTGGTTCTTCAGCTGGCTGGACATGGGCGCGTATAAAGAATATGCTTTCTTGCTTATACATTTATGCACATATGGGCGTCGAACGTGCTTCCCTTCCATCTGTTCGTTTATCAATCCCATCTTCAAGGGAACATTCCGTGATTGCTTATGGCTTAAATTTTTTCCTGACTGCAACCTCACTTAAAAACCAGCGAGATCTCGGCCCCATCTGTCGCAGTCACGTGGATATCGATAAGATAAGATATAGGATGAACTACACGATGGCCCCGCTCTTTATAGAAGGGTGGTATTCTGGTTTTACTTCATTCAATTAACCCCCTTTCCAACCCCATCCACAGAAAGATGCATGTTCGTCTTTGCGTCACTCGTGCGGTTCACTATCTTTTCCGTCATTCTTAACTGAAGGAATCTCTTCTGCTTTGCCCTTTTGCGCAGACGGTGCACTAACGTGACGTTCTTAGTAGTTCTCATAGCTATTCCATGACATACCACGGAGCCCGAGCCGATCTCGATCTTGTTCTTCCTGGCTCCCCTGTAATCACCGGGGGGACGAGCTGTGAACGTTATGTCACTTCTAGAAGTTGAAATCAACAGGATGGACATAGATCGCCAGATTCTCCCCTCCCACTTTCGACTAGACTCAAACGCAAGTTGATTCCATCGAACCACCCTCATGTTCGAGGTATGTGTGAGTTTTCGCATGGTTTGCCTCGTCTGCACCGTGTTCGTGTCACTGTGCAGATTGGGCAGCGAAAAACAAAAATCGTCCATCACATGGCTGTTAGGAAGAATGCGCAAGCACGCTTCCTTCATTTTCGGGCCCACCACTTCCATCACTATCAGAGCGATGTTATGTTATTACATCGTGCTCCTCGGCCGCGCCACCGCCAGGAACAATAAATCAGACGTCCCACTGGCAGTCTTCTCCTATTTTTCCAGTTCCTTGTCACAACCGAAATGGAATATGTGCACCCCTAGCTCAGAGGTAACGAACAAACCCTCAATCGAACATGCAACCCGGCCTGTCATCGGAGGTTCTCTAGGTCCAACATAGCACTGATCGACATGCTTGACAACAAAACAGCTCCGCACCTCGACGGTCTAGGGTTGGAGAGGAAATGGCTAATTCCTATCTACCCGCTCTGGCCCTCCGAGTCTTAACCTCTGCATACATAAAGGAATGAACATTCACAGTACGCGACCTTTGTCATTTCTGAGTTCACTTGCCCATAGCCTGTACAAAGAGAGAGCTAATCCAGATCGCTGTTCGCTGACCGGCAGTTGCACGATTACCGTCACGCTCGACCTCATTTACAGCTCACCACCGACCACCGATCACCAGTGCCACACTAATAGCTCGAAAGGACAAGGACAAGGACGGGTGCTATTGGAAGGACCGTGACAGTCGCGCGCTTGGCGCACCAATGTTCTACGCTTGGACGCCACTTGATACTTCCCCCCTTCCGATGCCTTCACCTCCCACTAGCATGCGTTAGCTTTCGCTTGTGATTTTTTACCCTCTTACTTCTCGTCCAGATTTCCGAACGCTGATCACTCCGCATGTACATAAACGCCGTCTTTTCTTGCACGTAAACCTCAGTCTTCCTTTTCATCAGGCTGAGGTTAGTAGCCTTATCTTTTGTTTTTCCCGAATCCATTTATGTGCGCCTCGGGGTACAGAACCCCACGTAGCACTTCTGGGAATATTCACATGCTAGTAGCCCAATCTTTTCCCTTCGGTACCGCAGCAACTGACTCCGCTATCAGCGTTCCTTCCTTGTCCGTCAGTCCGGCAGGTGTGGCCTGAGCCAGACTTACTGCATTGTCGGTCGGGACAGACCCAGTAGTAATCGGTGCACTGCTTCAATTTTGCCCACATTTCGAGCCCGCGCTATCAGCTATCAGGTATACGCAGAGTAGCTTCCAACTGCGTGTGCAGCGGTGTGTAAATCACATATTAGCAGGTTTTGGTGCGTTCGCCAACACTGCAGTATTCGGGCACATTGGCCTGTCCCGTACACGCCTCGAAATGACCCTCTCGTGGTCAACAGACGAGGCTGAAGCTGAAATTCGGTGATAGCGCGACGCCTTCAAGCAAGTATAGTATATACACGACAACGTCCATGTCTCAAACAGTCACTGCATTAAAAGTGAAGTGAGTCATGCAGATCCGAGCCTGGAATCGCTATAGCAGAGTAAAATGATATATTACGATAAATAAACATACTGGAATCGTGGTATCAATTGACGTGGGGAGGCAACAATTCCCAACATGGAGACGCGGTGCATGTTGCCGCAGTAGGTTCAGTATACAGTGACGGGATATCTGAACCAAATATCCTCGG
>Ga0137397_10003385_pt1 | contig 11108 bp, 6 predicted proteins | sample czorhiz116metaG_FD_106658 | JGI IMG/M metagenome (GOLD analysis project Ga0137397, IMG submission 106658) | Vadose zone soil microbial communities from Angelo Coast Range Reserve, California, USA - czorhiz1.16 metaG | ecosystem: Environmental > Terrestrial > Soil > Vadose zone | place: USA...
CGTAACGGACACTTCAACGGAAGTTGACAGAGGCGCCATCTGGGTCCTGTCTTCGTCAGTCGCGTCTAAAACATTCAATGAAAGTTCGAACTTCTCTCTCCAGCAGAAATTCGAGGACACGGAAGTTCTGTTTGTCGCGGGCATTCTGCCAGTGATCCAAATTTGCGCAAGAAAACAAGCATTCAGGGCGTGGTAATACGGAGGGTTACGCCTCCACCACTTCCCTCGACTCCACGGGCAATTCCAGTGCCAGCCACGCCTGCAAGCCGCCCAACAGAGGATGCACCCGCACAAAGCCCAGCTTCTTCATTTGCAGCGCCACCCGGGCGCTGGTTGCTTCGCTCGGTCAGGTGCAGTATAAGACGATATCTTTTTCGATGGGAATGACGCTGAACTGATCTTTCAGGTCCTCGGGATAAATATGCAGCGCGCCGGGAATGGAGCGCGGGTCGTGCAGGACATCCAACTGATGCCGCAGGTCGATGATCACCAGGTCGCCGCTTCCAAGCCGGACGGCCACATCCTGAGGACGAATTCTGTCGGCCCGCAGCGACCGCATAAAGCTCTGCCGCTGGAAGTACTTCCACGCAATGTTCCCCAGAACCAGCCCGATCAGCAGCAGCGGCACCGCCTCCAGGACCGTCGTGCCCAGAGCCTGCCAGCGGATTTCGACGGTGGCCACAAAACCGATCATGACCAGAGCGAGGGTAAAGATCAGTGTGCCCAGGGTCTCCCAGATCAGGAAACTCCCAAAGCCCATCCCAGACAGCCCCGCCATCGGGGGCGCCATGCGGCCCACGCCCGGAACAAACTTCGAGTAAATCAGCGAACGCCCCGCATGACGCGAGGTAAAAGCCTGGGTCTTGCGGACACAAGAATCGCGCTCCAGAGACAACCGGCAGACCAGATTGATGATGGAAATGCCCCGGCGTTTGCCCAGCCAGTACCAGGCCGAATCCACGGCCACAGCGGGCACCGTGGCGGCCAGCACCACCAGAGCCAGATTGATGCGCCCGGCCCCGGCCAGCCCCCCGGCGGTCACCAGGAAGGGCGTAATCAGGAGCGGCAGCCCCAGACGCTCGAAAAAGGCAACCAGAAAGACCGCTAAATAGCCGTGTTGGAGGATGTGGCGGGTTGCGGTATCCATGACAGTGGTTGGATTACCCAAAGGGCCGTTTGGTTACATTTTTGTCAAAACCCAACACGCTGAAAACACAGCGCGACGAAGCCGCAACCAAAAAACCACAAACCCTGAAACGCAGCGCGACGGAGCCGCAACCAAAACCAGGATCAAAACCTTGAAACGCAGAGGTAGCAGAGGAAGCAGAGGTTTTTTGGGGTTGTAACGTTGGCCAAGCCTTTTGGTCGGAACCTTGAAACGCAGCGCGACGGAGCCGCAACCAAAACCAGGATCAAAACCTTGAAACGCAGAGGCAGCAGAGGAAGCAGAGGTCTTTTGGGGGTATTGCCGCGAACTCAGCAATCATCTCGCAGGCGACGAAAAGGGTTGGGGCCAACGTTACAACCCCCAAAAACCTCTGCTTCCTCTGCTACCTCTGCGTTTCAAGGTTCTGCTGTTAAAAACCGCCTTAAATGACCATGCTTTGGGGGGTTATAACCACGCCCGAATATCTTTCCGGCCCGAAACCCGATAAAAAGCCCCCTGCCAGGCGTCATTCTAAGCAAGGACGGTGCGGACCCGGGGGATGCAAGTGGGCACGATTCAGGTCCTCCGATTTTTCCGCGGGCCAACAGGGTCGATGGTTTGCCTTTTTTGGTCTTATACAAAAAATGCTTCGAAATACTTTCTCTTAAAAGGCATTTCCTGACAGAAACCGTCTTAGTTCAGTAAGAGGGTTCAGTAAGAAGCTCAGTTCGTAAAACTTTAAGCCCAGTAAGCCCAGATTGAAGTACTCACAACACCTTTTAGATAAGGGGGAGATCCATATGCCCGCGAAAAAACCCTGGACCGTAATGGTTTACCTTGCCGCTGACAACAATCTCAAAGATTTCGGAGTGTTTTCGCTCCAGCAGATGAAAGCGGCAGCGAACGAAAACATCAACGTGCTGGCCGAATTCGACACCGGCCCCGCCTACGAGAGCAAGAGGTTTCATTTCAAGGGCGAAGACCCTTACGCCTCCATCAACGACGACCTGGTCCAAATCTTCAGGCCCGCCAATTCCGCCGATCCCGATAACCTGGTCGATTTTATCCGGTGGGGCGCCGCGCATTATCCCGCTCATCATTACTTCGTCATCGTGTGGGGACACGGCGCCGGAGTTGACGATGCTTTTCCGCGCGCGAACGACGCCACGTTTGTGTCGCGCCACAACCTTCTGAGCCTCACCAAGGGGACGCTCGATGTCCCCATGAAGGGCACTCTGGATGTCCCGATGAAGGGGACCCTGGATGTTCCGATGAAGGGCACTCTCGATGTTCCGATGAAGGGAACTCTGGACGTCCCCATGAAGGGCACTCTGGATGTCCCGATGAAAGGCGCGCTTGAGTCTCCGATGAAAGATGCCATCGGAAAGGCCCTTTCGTCGGCCCTGCAGCAGGGCGTCGCGCATGCGCTGGATGAAGAGGTGCTGGGCGCGGTCAGCCGCGGCCTCGACGGACTAGACGGCGCGCCTCTGACCGCCGGTCAGTCTCACAATCTCAATCAGCTCAAGGCGAAACTCCTTCCCGCGCTTCATGAAGTTGTGCTGAACCGGTTGCAGCGCGGCACACTCGCGTCGCTGCGGCAATCGGTCACCGATGTGGTGACCAACACGGTGCTCGACGCACTGGGCAGCATCCTGGAACTGCAGAAAAAGGTGCTGGCCGGTCTGAGCGGTCTCGACAGTACGCGGATGGAGGCCATGGTCGGTGAAATCTGCGGAACGGTGGAACGCGACCTGTTCTATTTCCTGGAAAACCGGATCTCCGGGGCCGTACAGGCGACGGCCGCGCTGGCCGACACGGCGCAAAAATCGCTGGCTTTCGTCGATCATCCCGCGGGCTACCTCAGCAATCTCGACCTGCGGAACGCGCTCGCCAAAGCTTCAGCGCTGATCGGCGGAAAGATCGACGTCTTCGGCATGGACGCCTGCAACATGAACATGGCGGAAATCGGGTATGAGCTTCGCGACTCGGTGAGCTTCATGGTCGCGTCGCAGGACCACATTCCCGACGCAAGCTGGCCTTACGACCGGATTTTGAGCCGGCTGGTGAAATCGCCGAAAATGAAGCCCCGCGACCTGGCCCGCGTCGCAGCCATCGAATGCGTGACCGGCTATCAGGATTGCATTGATACCAGCGTCACCATGTCGGTGCTCGATCTGAAACCCGCCCGCAAGGTGGCAGCCGCCGTGAAAAAGCTGGCCGACCGGCTGATCACGGCCATGAAAAACCCCGATCTTCGTCCTCTGATCGATGCCGCCCGCCGCCAGACCAGAAGCTTCGGTCTGAACGAGTTCGCCGACTTCTGCGATTTCTGCGCCTGTCTGGAAAGCGTTCTGAAACGCGCCGGAGTCGAACCGCACACGCAGGCGGCCGCGAAGGCCGCGGTCGCGCCCTTCGCGGAGTTCATCGCCGAAAATCGGTTCTCTTCCGGCGAGCAGAATTGCAACGGAACTTCCGTGTGCTTCCCGCAGTTCGACCTGCAGCGCGCGGAACATCTCATCGATATGGTCGGCGAGTACGAAAAGCTCGACTTCGCCAGAGACACGGGATGGCACAAGCTGATCGCGAAGTTCCTGGAGTACCAGCGGCAGCAGGCGCAGGTCGCGCTCGCGCTTGTGACGCCTCCTCCCGTTTGTTCCCAGGAGACGCATCGCGCCGCCGGCGCAGCGCCCGCCCATCCCCGGTCGGGCCTGGAATCTCCGCTCCAGCGGACACACAGCCCCGCGGGTTCCGCCCATGAGCACGCCGGCAACGGTCACCCAGGGAATGGACACTCAACCCATGGGCACCAGGGACGCAACATCTGACCCGGCTTTCCGCCGCACCGCCACGAGTTTTTCGCGTGGCGGTGTGGCTTAAGGCCGATCTGACGGGTAATATAGGACACCAATCCCACCTCCCGCCGCACGTCGGGAACAGCATGGAGATCGGTGTCCAAAACGTTCAAAAGCCCGCGCGCCTTTTTGGCCGTCGTGTTTCTGTTGTCGGTCATCCCCTCGACAGGTTCACAGCTTCCTCAGTCGGAGGACCTGAGAACTCAGGCCCGAAAGCTCGTGCAAAAGGCCACCCGGGCCGATCTCAACCAGGCCATTCAGAAACTGCAGGCCGACGCGAACCTCGGCGGAGAATACGCCGCCCGCGACTATCTGGCCATGGGGGAGATCTACGTGACCCTGAGCCGGTTCCTCAGGGCCCGGGAAATGTTTCACAACGCGATCAGCACGGCCCCCTTCGATATCGATTTGCAATGCCTGGCCCGCAGCGAACTTGCCGACGTGGAATCGACCCTTGGCCACAAGGACGATTCGCTCAAGAATTCCAAAGACGCTCTCGAGCTCGCGGACCAGGGCGTGGCGCCCCGGACCAGGGCCCGCGCTTTGGAGTCTCAGGCGCTCGCGCTGCTCTACAACGCCGATCCCGCGGACGCGCTCGGTCGTCTGCAATCGGCCCGCGCGTTGCTCACGCCGGATGACGTGGAGGAATTTGGCCGCTATTTTCTTTATTCCGGCTACGGTCACCTTCGCGCGAACAAGACCGTCGAAGCCCTGGCCGAAACCAATCGCGCCCTTGAGATATGGAAGAAAGCCGGCGACATCTATGGCACCGCGCGGGCCAATTCCTTTCTGGGCCTTCTATGGGCCGCCCTCGGCGAACCGGCCAAGGCCGGGGCCGCGCTGAATGCGGCCCTGAGCACATTCAAAAAAATCGGGGACATCGAACATCAGGCGAGCGTACTCGACACTCTTGGCATCCTCAGCGGAATGAAAGGCGATCACGTACAGTCGCGCGATTATTTCCGCCGCGCCCAGCGTCTGTTCCACGACCTTGAGGACCCGGTCGGAGAGATCGAAGCCATCAGCGGCGAAGCCGATGCGTTCAAATCGATGCGGAAACTCAGGGAAGCTGCGGGCCTCTACCTGGCTGCTTCCAAACGGGTCTGGAAAGAAAACAGCGAAATTCAACAGTCCGTCGCATTGCTGAACCTGGCGGATATTTATACTTCCGCCGGCCGTCCGGGCGACGCCTATGCCACCTACCTCGACTCTCTTTCTCTTTGCCAGGAGCGTCATGAGCAGATGACCGAAAGTGAAGTCCTGTTTCACCTGGGTCTCTTCCTGAAGGGCCAGGCGCGATACGAAGAGGCGATTCCCTTCCTGGGCCGGGCCCGCGATCTCAGCAGCGCCGCCGAACGACCGGACAAGATCGCACAGGCCCACTTCTATCTCGCGGGAATATACCGCAATATGGCGGACCTCGATTCGGCCCGGAAGGAAGTCAAAAGCGCCATTGACACGATCGAATCGCAAAGAAATAAATTCGACACTTCCGACTCACGCGCTTTCTACTTCTCTTCGGTCCACAGCTACTATCAGCTCTATATCGACATTCTGATGGACCTTTATCGCGCAAAGGGCGGGGAGTACGCGGTGCTCGCGTTTGAAGCATCGGAGAAGAGCAAGGTGCGCTCTCTGCTGGATGTCATCGGGCAGGATTCCGCCGGCCGCGACTGCCAGCGCACGCCATTCGCAGCGGTGGGGGACAACAGAGGCCCGGCCTGCGAGGCCCAGCCCCTGACTCTTGGAAAGATCCAGGAATCCATCCGGGGCGACAATGCGATTCTGCTTGAGTACGCGCGAGGCAGCGACAACCAACATGGCTACCTGTGGGCGGTCGATGAGCATGGAATCTCGGTCGCGGACCTGCCGGATTTCACTCAGCTTCAGTCGCTGGCGAAAAAAGTCCTCGATGCCATGACCGCGCGCATCCTTCGCGGAACCGAAGCCTCGCTTGAGACCAGCGCCCGCGTCAATCGGGCCAACCGCAGCTATCGGCGTGACGCCCCGAAGCTGGCCCATGCCCTCTGGGGACACGTGAAAGACCGGCTGGCACACAAGAGAATGATCATCGTGCCCGACGGAGACCTTCCCGCTCTTCCCTATGTCACGCTGATTTCCCACCTGCCGCGCTCCTCGGCCCCAGACTCCGTGGTGAGCCTGCCCTCGGCGTCGCTGCTGGCGCTCATTCGCAGCAGGGCCGAAAAACGCGCCCGTCCTCCGGCGCTCGCGGCGATCTTTGACGACCCGGTTTACAATCCGGGCGACCGCAGGATTCACGCCGGCGACAGGCACAGCGTTTCAGAAAGCCCGGGCCCCGTTCTGGCCAAGGTAATCAAAGATCTCGACCTGCATGTCGGCTCGATTCCGGATTTGCGGAGTGACGAAGGGCAATCGATCCTCAAGGTCCTTCACGGTGGCGAAGTTGTGCGGTTCACGGGCTTCAAGGCCGGCAAAGACGTCGTTTTACATCACGATCTGGGACGGTTTCGGTATCTCCACTTTTCAGTTCACGGCCTGCTCGATACCCGCTACCCGGAGTTTTCGGGACTGCTGTTCTCTCTGTTCACCGAAAAAGGCAGATGGCAGGATGGTTATCTGAGCATCCCCGAGATTTACAATCTGCATCTGGCCGCCGACGTGGTCGTGCTGAGCGCCTGCGATTCGGCCCTGGGCAAAGACATGAAATCGGAGGGAATGATCGCCCTTCCCCGCGCCTTTTTGTCCGCGGGCGCGAGCAGCGTCGTTTCCACCCTCTGGAAGGTGAATCAGGAGGCAACCGCGGAGTTGATGGAGCGTTTCTACTTCCACCTGGGGCAGGGCAAAGCCACGGATGTCGCCCTGCAACTCGCCCAGGCCGACGTCCGGAAAAAACCGCAGTGGAGTCATCCTTATTATTGGGCGGGGTTCGTTCTTCAGGGTGATTACCGCCCCCCGGCCGACTGATCGGGCCCGACCAGCCGGCCGAAAGACTTCTGGCGCAGACCGCCGCTTTATAGTATTTTGTGTAAAACCCTCGTGCACACATTCCGGGTGCATTCGCGGACCCCTCAATCATGACACCCGCAGAGTTTGAAAGCCTGCTTTCGTGGCTGTCTCACGACCGTGAGAACGCTGGGACCGTCTACGAAAAAATCCGGCGAAAGCTGATTGGCTTCTTCACCAACCGCGGCTGCACCTGCCCCGAAGAGCTGACGGACGAAACCATCAGCCGCGCCGCCCGAAAGACCGCCGAGGGCAAAGTCGACTCAGACGATCCGCTGCGGTTCTGTTACGGAGTGGCGAAAAACGTCCACCGCGAATACCTGCGCCTGCTCGAAAAGACGAAGCGTCTGCGCCCGGATTACCTCGCGGCCTTTAAGCACGAAGACCACGAGCTTGAAATGGCCTGTCTCGATACATGCCTGGACAAGCTGACGCCCGAAAATAAGACATTAATCACACAGTACATGGCCCATCGGGGCAGGGAGAAAATAAGAACTCGCCAGGAACTGGCTGCCCGATCGGGCAAAGGCATGAATGCCCTTCGGATCAGGGTCCACCGGATTCAAAATACCTTAAGGGAATGCATCATGAATTGCGTTAGTAATACCGATAAAGAATAAACCGGGAGGCGGTTACTCCGGCGAACTCATTGAAAGGCAAGGTCCTGGGAGAGAAAGACGATGAAAATCGATCCGGCCACTGAAAAGCAAATCCGAGAATTCCTGCTGGGCCGGCTTCCGCCGCAGCAGTGCGAGGAACTCGAAGAGCAGTTGCTGGCAAACGATGAGCTTGAGGACCTCGTGCGTCTGGTAGAGGACGAAATCATCGATCAGTATGTCGACGGCCCCCTCAACCATCGCGACCGGAAGGCCATCGAAGATCATTTCCTGCTTCCGCCCGCGCGCCAAAGCAAACTGGCCTTCGCCCAGATGCTGCGCATCCGCCTGCGTCCCAAACCCATTGCGCTTGACCATGGCTATGGACGCCTCCCCGTGCTGTTCGCCGGCACCTCCGCAGCCTGGATCCTGGCCGGAGCGATCTCGATGATATCGGTCGGTTCGGGTGTCTACGTTGCCGTCGTGCGAAAAGACAACCAGGCGCAGACCAAAAAACTTCAGGCCCCGCCTGTACTCGCGAGCAACGCAGTTCCGGCACTGCCGACGATACAGATCGTAGAGTTTGTCGTCGGGGACTTAAAGTCAGCCAGTCCCTCGGAAACCGTTGAGATCGCCAAAGCCACGGACCTGGTCGCGGCCCATATCCCCCTGTTCGACGGCCCGTCCCCGGAGAAATCGTACACCGTAAAAATTCAGAACGAAGAAGGCAGGCAGATCGCCTTCAAACCCGACTTGAAACCCAATATCGAGGGAGACGGCAGCGAGTTGATCGTCATTATCGACCCAAAACTGATGTCCCCCGGACGCTGGACTGCCCTCGTAACCGCCAACCGAAAGGGTGCCCCGACCGCGAAGTTCGATTGCACGGTCAGGTAAGGTGACGCTCGGCGGTAGTACTCGCCTTTTGAATGATTCCTTGTCTTTTCTCTGGCTCCTTTTGCGTCTCTGCGATAGGTTTTGCCTTTTTCTCCTGAGATTTTCCTTGCGCCCTTAGCGCCCTTAGCGCCCTTTGCGGTGAATATTCACTTTTTACGCCCTGAAATACTTTCACGAAAAAGTCATATCCCATTGAAAAGCACAGGGAGCGACTTTTGCCTATACCGGCAGTGGCCTTCGAATCGAATCCCCCTCAAACCTACCGCCGTCTGGCGGAGCACACCCAGATGCGGACAACCCTCGATCTTCTACGCGACTGTATCCGCTCAGACGAGCAGGCCGCCTGGCTGGAATTCGTAAGCCGCTTCCAGCCTATGCTGGCCGGAGCCGTCGCCAAAGCCGCCCGCCGCTGGACCATCCCCGCCCCCGCGCTGGTGGATGACCTGGTGCAAATGACCTACCTGAAACTCTGCGCCAACCGCTGCCGCGCCCTCCGCGAACTCGACTGCGACCATGAAAACGCCTTCTACGGCTTTCTGAAAGTGGTCGCCTCGCACGTAGTCCAGGACCATTTCCGCAGCTCATCGTGCCAGAAACGCGGCAAAGGACGCGGTGAAGAGACTATGGAGACTTCGATAGGGACTGCCGACCCTATCGCTCCGGGGGCACACGACGGGGAGCAGCGTATTCTTATGAGCCAGATTCAGGAATGCCTGGAAAACTACGCTTCGGGACCGAACTGCGAACGGGATTTTGCTATTTTTTGGCTTTACTACCGGCAGGGTTTTACGGCTAAAGAGATTTCGGGGTTGCCGGAGATTGGGATTAGCACTAAAGGCGTGGAGAGTACTTTGCTGAGGTTGACGCGGTTGTTGCGGGCTAAGTTGAATCGAGGGCCGAGGATGATGGGGTGGCTGAGGGCGAATTGAGAAGAATTGAACCGCTGTTTCCGGAGTTTTGTCAGGGCCCGAGCAAATTGTTCAAACTTTTGGAATCGTCGCCGACTCGCTTTCAATCAAGCTGAGTTCTTTAAACCGCCGATCTTCACTTATTTGACAAATCCTATTTTATACTCCGCGGCACAGCCCAATTTCTTGTAAACTGCTTGCCTTACCAGAAATGCTTTGAACACACAAAATGGAGAGCCCAAATGGCACGCCCGAAGACTTCGCTATTGATAACTGTTGGTTTCGTCCTCTTGGCAGTGGCACTAGGCGGATTCGTAGCCTATCGCTGTCTAAGTTCGAAGACCGAATGGACGATCATGATTTACATGAATAGCGATGCGCGAAATATCAACACGATGGAATTTGCTGCCCTATGCACCTTTTATGATATCGCGCAAGTCGGAAGTCAACGCCAAATGAATATCGTCGTGCAATTTGCTCGGCCGGGCCAAATCAAGGGACCAACAATCGATTGTCGCAATGGTGCAACGCGAGTCCCGGCACCAGAATGGAGCGGGATGCTACGCTTTTTAGTTCGGCCTGGCATGGCTCCTTCTCTTGAAAATGCGCTGGAACCGCTTAGCACAAATACAAATATGGCGGATTCTGAAGTTTTTCGCAAATTTGTCTGCTGGGCCATGCGGAAATATCCAGCTCGACACTACGCGCTCATTTTTTTCAATCATGGCGACGGATCGTCTGTCGGAAAACCGGCAGGCGGGCAACTCGATTCGAATATTGTAGCCCAGCAATTCATTCAATCACAGTTGGATCTTAGAGTAAATTCCAAACTCGAGAAGGATATTATTGACTACCACAGTCAGCATGACCATCCTCTGCAATCTGTAACGACCGATTTTGTCGGCGGAGACCGCCAATTATTCATCGTTGATATCGAGCATATATTAGAAGATATTCTTTCCGGGACAAAACTTGATATCGTGGGATTTGACGCATGCTTAATGGCAATGGTTGAAAATGCATTTGCTATGCGAACAGTGAGCGACTATATGATTGCTAGTGAAGAAGTGGAGTCGTTCAGCGGCTGGAAATATAAACCATGGCTCGAGCATCTCCGCCATAAGCCCCAAATGGAATCTAAGGAGCTTGCATTTAACATTGTAGATAGCTTTAAAATAAACAACCAATCGATAAGTGCGCCCACCACTCAATCCCTAATCGATCTAAGCACAGTGAACAATCTTGGTGAAGCACTCGACAATTTCATTGCTCAATATCAAAAACAAGTCGACGCTCTGCAAACCATCATCTTAGAATCTCGCAGCGCATGTCCTACACTACAATTCGCAACGACCTGTGCATATAATCCCAACACGAATGGGGTCGATCTCGAATTCCTACTTGACCACCTCTCGCTGGCAAATAGAGACGGTTCCTTACCTGAAGATTTTGAGGAAGGTCGATCTAAGCTTAATATGGCGCTGCAGGCAACCATCCTTCAAAATTACGCAAGTGAGCAGAGTCGACTGACGCATGGCTCTGGCGGGCTGGCAATTTATTTTCCAATTGATCGTCTTAAATATATCCACGAATTAGACCAAGGAGTAAATGGGTATGGAGCGAATAGCCAACATCCATCCGATTTTGGTTGTGAGCATCCCTGGATAAGATTCCTAAATAGCGTCTTAGAAGTTCAATCTGAATCTAAGTTGACTGGAAAATC
>Ga0137397_10003386_pt1 | contig 11106 bp, 9 predicted proteins | sample czorhiz116metaG_FD_106658 | JGI IMG/M metagenome (GOLD analysis project Ga0137397, IMG submission 106658) | Vadose zone soil microbial communities from Angelo Coast Range Reserve, California, USA - czorhiz1.16 metaG | ecosystem: Environmental > Terrestrial > Soil > Vadose zone | place: USA...
CAGGTGGTGACCCTGAACGGCGCCACGGGCGAAGTGGTCCTGGGCGCTCTGCCCCTTGTGGATCCCAAGCTGTCCGCGGAGTTCCGCGAGTTCCTCGGCTGGGCGCGCGAGACGAGCACGACCAAGGTGCGCGCCAACGCGGACACGCCGGAGGACGCGGCCAAGGCCCGCGAGTTCGAGGCCGTCGGCATCGGCCTCGTACGCACGGAGCATATGTTCTTCAAGGCGGACCGCATCACCATCGTGCGCGAGATGATCATGGCCCGCGACGAGCAGGCCCGGCGCAAGGCTGTGGACAGCCTCCTCCCCTTCCAGCGCGAGGACTTCATCGGCATCTTCACGGCCATGCATGGCTTTCCCGTGACCATCCGGCTCCTCGACCCGCCCCTCCACGAGTTCCTCCCCAAGTACAAGGAGGTGCTCGAGGAGTACACGAGACTCGACGCCCTCGGGATCAACCCGGCGCGGCATCAGGAGCTGGGCGCCATCCGGGCGCGCATCGAGGCTCTCCAAGAGGCCAACCCGATGCTCGGCCACCGGGGCTGCCGGCTCGGCATCACCTTTCCCGAGATCTACGAGATGCAGGTGCGCGCCATCATGGAGGCGGCCTGCGAGGTGGTGAAGCGGGGCGTGCGGGTCGAGGCCCCCGAGATCATGATTCCGCTCACGGGGACGGTGGCGGAGATGAAGCTCACCCGCGAGATGACCGAGCGTGTAGCCGGGCAGACCGTGGCGGAGATGGGCGTGAAGGTCGAGTATTCGGTCGGCACCATGATCGAGGTGCCGCGGGCGGCCCTGATCGCCGACAAGCTCGCGGAGCACGCCGAGTTCTTCTCCTTCGGCACCAATGACCTGACCCAGATGACCTTCGGCTACAGCCGCGACGACATCGGCAAGTTCCTGCCCTTCTACCTGGAGCACAAGCTGCTCCCCAACGATCCCTTCGCGGTGCTGGACCAGGAGGGGGTAGGGGAGATGATCGAGATCGGCATCCAGCGGGGCCGCAACACGAAGCCCAAGCTCAAGGTGGGCATCTGCGGCGAGCACGGAGGCGAGCCGTCCTCCGTCGAGTTCTGCCATCGCGTGGGCATGGACTACGTCTCGTGCTCACCCTACATGGTGCCCATCGCCTGGCTCGCGTCCGCGCAGGCCCAGATCAAGCAGCCGCGAAGCGCGGGAGGACACGCGTCCGGTCGCGCGCCCAGGGGCCACCCGCATGCGTGACTTTCACGGCGTCTACGTCCCCGTGCCCACGCCCTTCCGAGGCGATCAGGTCGCCACGGATCGGCTCAAGGCCAATCTGGCCAAGTGGAATGCCACGGACCTCGCGGGCTACGTCGTGCTCGGCTCGACGGGCGAGTTTCCCATGCTGTCGGAGGCCGAGCGCGACGTCGTGCTCGTGGCGGCCCGCGAGGCGATCCCGCGCGGCAAGGCATTCCTGGCCGGCACCGGCGCGAACTCCACGCTGCACACGATTCGCCAGACGAAGCGCGCGGCGGAGATCGGGGCGGACGCCGCCATCGTCATCACCCCGCACTACTTCACCAAGGGCTTTGCCCAGGCCTCGGCCCAGGTGCGCCATTACGTCGCGGTGGCCGAGGCCTCGCCCATCCCCGTCATGCTCTACAACTTCCCGCTCAACACGGGGATCAATCTCGAGCCCGACACCGTGGCGCGCATCGCCGAGCACCCGAATGTCTGCGGGATCAAGGACTCCTCCGGCAACATTCCCCAGGCCGCCCACGTCATCCACCTGACGCCCAAGTCCTTCCATGTGCTGGTAGGCTCGGCGGCCGCCCTGCTGCCCGCCCTGCCCATCGGAGCCTCGGGCGGCGTGCTCGCCCTCGGCGCCATCGCCGGCCGCGAGCTGTGCGAGGTGTACGGGCTCGCGCGCGATGGGCGATGGGAAGAGGCCAAGGCCATCGCCGCCCGCATGATGCTGGCCGACCGGGGCGTGGCCGGACGATTCGGCATCGGCGGGCTCAAGGCGGCCATGGACCTGCAGGGCTTCTATGGCGGGCCGTGCCGGGCGCCCCTGGGGACGCCGGACGGCGACGCCATCGAGGACATCAAGGAGTGCCTCGCCTCGGCGGGGCTGCTGTAGTGAGCTCACGAGAACGAAGGAGGGTAGCGCTGTGAAGCTTCCTGGAGCGAAGATCGTGCTGGAGTCTTTGAAGCGTGAAGGCGTGGACATCGTGTTCGGTCTGCCCGGGGGGGCGGTACTGCCGATCTACGACGCCCTGTACGACTTCGAGGGTCTCCGTCACATCCTGGTACGCCAGGAAGCGGCCGCCGGGCACGCGGCCGAGGGCTACGCGCGCACCACGGGCAAGGTGGGCGTGTGCCTGGTCACCTCGGGACCCGCGGCGACCAACCTGGTGACGGCGCTCCAGGACGCGCTCATGGACTCGATCCCCATCGTGGCCTTCACCGGACAGGTGCCCACGCACCTGATCGGGAACGACGCCTTCCAGGAGGCCGACAACGTCGGCATCACGCGCTCGGCAACGAAACATAACTTCCTCGTCAAGGACGGCAACGATCTGGCCGCGACCATCAAGGAGGCCTTCCACATCGCCTCCACGGGCCGGCCGGGGCCGGTGCACGTCGACCTGCCCAAGGACATCCTCGTCAAGGAGTGGAGCTTCGACTACCCGGAGAGCGTGCATCTGCGCTCGTACAACCCCACCTACGAGGGGCACCCCGGACAGATCAAGAAAGCCGCCCGGGCCATGGTCCGGGCCAAGCGTCCTGTCCTCTACGTGGGGGGCGGCGCCATCTCCTCCGACGCCTCGCCCGAGCTCCGCGAGCTCGCGGAGCTGACCCAGATCCCCTTGACCCAGACCCTGATGGGCCTCGGGTCCTTTCCCATGGCCCACCCGCTCTCCCTCGACATGCTGGGCATGCACGGCACGTACTACGCCAACATGGCCGTGCACGACTCGGACTGTCTCGTGGCCGTGGGCGCGCGCTTCGACGACCGCGTCACCGGGCGCGTGGACGCCTTCGCCCCCGGCGCGGAGATCATCCACATCGACATCGACCCCTCGTCCATCTCGAAGAACATCAAGGTCGACATCCCGATCGTGGGCGACTGCAAGCGCGTGCTCGTCAAGCTCCTCGAGGCGGTGCGCGAGGAGATGAAGACGTATCCCCTGGGCGCGGTCAAGGAAGCGCGCCGGCAGTGGGCGGAGCAGATCGCGGAGTGGAAGCGCGACCAGCCCCTCCGCTACGAATGGTCCGACGACGTCATCAAGCCGCAGTACGTGATCGAGGAGATCTCCAACCTGACCAACGGCGAGGCCCTCGTGGTCACCGGGGTGGGTCAGCATCAGATGTGGGCGGCCCAGTACTACCGCTTCAAGCATCCGCGCTCGTGGTGCACGTCGGGGGGGCTGGGCACCATGGGCTACGGGCTACCCACGTCCATGGGCGTGCAGGCCGGCCATCCGGACCGCCTCGTCATCAACATCGACGGCGACGGCTCCTTCGCCATGAACAGCCAGGAGCTCGCCACCTGCTTCGAGGAGCGGTTGCCCGTCAAGACCGTCATCATCAACAACGGCGGGCACGGCATGGTCCGGCAGTGGCAGCGGATCATCTACAAGGAGCGGTTCTGCGCCATCGATCTGGGGCCGAGCCCGGACTTCGTGAAGCTCGCCGAGGCCTACGGGTGCACGGGCATCCGGGCCACCAAGCCCGCCGACGTGGTGCCCGCCCTCGAGAAGATGATCTCCACCCCCGGCCCCGTGCTCCTCGACGTCTGGGTGAACAAGGACGAGTGCGTGTTTCCCATGGTGCCCGCGGGCGGCGCCAACGTCGACATGATCCTCGCGCCGCCGAGCCGGGAGACCCGCGAGCGCGCCGCGAAGTCCCAGACGGGGTTCTAGCCGTGGCCGACGCGCCCGAGATCAAGAAGCACACCATCGCCGTCCTCGTGGAAAACCGTTTCGGCGTGCTCTCGCGCGTGGCCGGGCTCTTCTCCGCCCGGGGCTACAACATCGAGAGCCTGTCCGTGGGGGAGACGCTCGACCCCGTGGTGTCGCGCATGACCCTGGTCGTGCGCGGCGACGCCTTCGTCATCGAGCAGGTCATGAAGCAGCTCCACAAGCTCATCGACGTGATCAAGGTCATCGACCTCAGCGAGGAGACGCACGTGGAGCGCGAGATGCTCCTCGTCCGCGTCAACGCGGAGCCGAGCGCGCGCGCGGAGATCCTCCGCATCGCGGACATCTTCCGGGCGAAAGTCATCGACGTCACCGCGGCCAGCTACACCCTCGAGGTCACGGGCGAGGAGTCCAAGATCGAGGCCATGCTCGAGCTCCTCCGGGCCTTCGGCATCCAGGAAGTGGTGCGCACGGGCAAGGTCGCCATCGCCCGCAGCCCCAAGACGCGGCTTCGCCGCGCCGATGAGAAGCTGGGCAAGACCGCCCCCGCGCGCCCGTCGAACCCCGCGACCCAGGACCCGCGCGTGGTCGGGTTCGCGGACTAACCATCAGAGGAGAGCACACGTCATGCCGGCGAAGATTTTCTACGACCAGGACTCGGACCTCGGGTTGCTCAAGGGCAAGAAGATCGCCATCATCGGCTACGGCAGCCAGGGACACGCGCACGCCCTGAATCTCAAGGACTCGGGCCAGGACGTGGTGGTCGGGCTCTACAAGGGCTCCCCGAGCTGGCCCCGGGCCGAGAAGGACGGGCTCAAGGTGATGACGGTGAACGACGCCGCCGCCGCCGCGGACGTCATCATGATCCTCCTGCCCGACCAGAGCCAGCGCCAGATCTACGAGGAGTCCATCAAGGGCACCCTCGGCAAGGGCAAGACCTTGATGTTCGCCCACGGCTTCAACATCCACTTCAACCAGGTGGTGCCGTCGCCCGATGTCGACGTGTCGATGATCGCGCCCAAGGCGCCGGGTCACGTGATGCGCGACCTCTTCACCGCGGGCCCGGGCGTGCCCGCCCTCGTGGCCGTGTACCAGGACGTGTCGGGGAAGGCGCGAGACACTGCCCTCGCCTATGGCAAGGGCGTGGGCTGCACGCGCGCCGGCGTGATCGAGACGACCTTCAAGGAAGAGACGGAGACGGATCTCTTCGGCGAGCAGACGACCCTGTGCGGCGGCGTCTCGCACCTGATCAAGGCCGCCTTCGAGACGCTCGTGGAAGCGGGCTACCAGCCCGAGGTCGCCTACTTCGAGTGCATGCACGAGATGAAGCTGATCGTGGATCTCTTCTACCAGGGCGGTCTCGCCTACATGCGCTACTCGGTGTCGGACACCGCGGAGTACGGCGACTACACGCGGGGGCCGCGGATCATCAGCGAGGAGACCAAGGCCGAGATGAAGAAGATCCTCGGGGAGATCCAGTCGGGCCAGTTCGCGCGCGAATGGGTGCTGGAGAACCAGGCCCACCGCGCGGGCTTTCTCGCCCAACGGCGCCGCGACGCCGAGCATCCCATCGAGGAAGTGGGCGCGCGGCTGCGCAAGATGATGTCCTGGATCAAGCCGCCGCGGGTGTAGCGGGGCGGAGAGCGCGTGCGCATCCCCGTCGCCGTCGAAGGCTGGCGCTTTATCGTCCCGGCCGCGGCGGCCGCGTGTATCCTGGGCTGGATCGGGTGGTGGTGGGCGGCGGCGCCTCTCGCCCTCTTCGCCTTGGCGTGCCTCGGCTTCTTCCGCGATCCCGAGCGGACGGCGCCGGCGGTGACGGGTGGGGTCCTCGCCCCCGCCGACGGGCGTGTGATGGGCGTGGCGGACGTGGACGACGGCTGGGTGGGACGGGCGGTGCGGGTGTCCATATTCCTGTCGCCCCTCGACGTGCACGTCAACCGCTCGCCCGTGGCGGGGCTGGTGCGGGATGTCCAGTACGTGCGGGGGCGCTTCCTGGCCGCGTACCGGGACGAGGCCTCGGAGCTGAACGAGCGCTGCACGGTGGCGCTGGAAGGGGACAGCGCGCGCGTGGCGGTGAGGCAGATCGCGGGGGTGCTCGCCCGGCGCATCGTGTGCCGGGTGCGGCCGGGTGACAAGCTCCAGGCGGGTGAGCGGTACGGGCTGATCCGGTTCGGCTCGCGGACGGACCTCATCGTTCCGCGAGGTGCTGTGCTGAGAGTGCGGGTGGGGGACAGGGTGCGGGGCGGAGAGACCATCATGGGAGTGCTACGGTGAGGCGGAGGCAGCATCAGAGCGGGGACGGCGCGCGGCATCTGCGGCGCCGGCGCTGGCAGGAGTTCCGCGAGCATCCGCGGCGGGGCATCTTCCTGCTTCCCAGCCTCCTCACCACCGGCAACCTCTTCTGCGGCTTCCTCGCCATCGTGCTTTCCGCGCAAGCCCGCTTCGTCGAGGCGGCGGTGGCCGTTTTCGTGGGGATGATCCTCGACATCCTCGACGGCAAAGTCGCGCGGCTGACCAGGACCACCACCCAGTTCGGCGTGGAGTTCGACTCCCTCGCGGACGTGGTGTCCTTCTGCGTCGCCCCCGCCTTCATGCTCTACGCCCTCGCCCTCCAGCAGTTCGGACGCGTGGCCTGGCTCGGGGCCTTCCTCTTCGTCATCTGCGGCGCCCTCCGGCTTGCGCGCTTCAACGTCTACCAGGGAGTGACGGACCGCCGCTACTTCGTGGGCCTGCCCACCCCCGCCGCGGCGGGCATCGTCGCCGCCACCGCGCTGCTCCTGGAAGGGACGGAGATCGGGCGCTGGCAGGCCGCCGCCATCAGCGTGGGCACGGTGGTGGTGGCCCTCCTCATGGTCTCGACCTTTCGCTACTACAGCTTCAAGGAAGTGGACTTCGCGCGCCGCCGCCCCGCCCAGGTGCTCGTCCTCGTGGTCCTGGGCGTGCTCATCGTGGCCACGCATCCGCAGTGGTTCCTGTTCATCCTGTTCTCCCTGTACCTGCTGAGCGGTCCCACGCGCCCCGTGTGGGTGCGCCGCCGCTTGGATCAGCCGATGGTCAACGAGAAGGGAACCAGGGACGCGCACTAGCGCGATGGAGGATAGGTAATGGACCGGATCATCATCTTCGACACGTCGCTCCGGGACGGCGAACAGGCCCCCGGGTTTTCCATGAACACGCAGGAGAAGCTCGAGATGGCGCGGCAGCTCGCCCGCCTGAACGTGGACGTCATCGAGGCGGGCTTCCCCATTTCCTCGGACGAGGACTTCGAGGCGGTGCGCGAAGTGGCCAAGCAGGTGGGCACCCTGGAGGGGGCGCCCATCATCTGCGGGCTCAGCCGGGTGGGGCTCGGCGACATCGATCGGGCCTGGGAGGCGGTCAAGTACGCGAAGCGCTCCCGCATCCACACCTTCGTGGCCACCTCGGACATCCACCTCAAGTACAAGCTCAGGAAGAGCCGGGCCGAGGTCCTGAAGGCGGCCGTCGAGGCGGTCAAGCACGCGAGGGCGTACTGCGAGGACGTGGAGTTCTCGCCCGAGGACGCCTCGCGCACGGACTTCGACTACATGTGCGAGGTGCTGGAGGCGGTCATCGATGCGGGGGCCCGCACCATCAACATCCCGGACACCGTGGGCTACGCGATTCCCGAGGAGTGGTTCAACCGGATCATGAAGATCCGGGAGCACGTCAAGAACAGCAGCAAGGCCGTGCTCTCCGTGCACTGCCACAACGACCTGGGGCAGGCCGTGGCCAACTCCCTCGCGGCCATCCGGGCGGGGGCGCGGCAGATCGAGTGCACCATCAACGGCATCGGGGAGCGGGCGGGCAACGCCTCCCTCGAGGAGATCGTGATGGCGCTCAAGACGCGGAAGGACTTCTTCGAGATCGACACCCAGGTGCGCACGGAGGAGATCTTCAAGAGCTCGCGCCTCCTCTCCTCCATCACGGGCGTGCACGTGCAGCCCAACAAGGCCATCGTGGGCGAGAATGCCTTCGCCCACGAGGCGGGCATCCACCAGGACGGGGTGCTCAAGGAGAAGCTCACCTACGAGATCATGAAGCCGGAAGACATCGGCCGGGCCGCCAACAAGCTCGTCATGGGCAAGCACTCGGGCCGGGCCGCCCTCGCCGCGCGGTTGAGAGAGCTCGGCTTCGACCTCGACGAGGGCGAGCTCGGCAAGGCCTTCAAGCGATTCAAGGACCTCGCGGACAAGAAGAAGGAGATCTTCGACGACGACCTGATCTCCATCGTCAAGGACGAGATCGCCCAGGTGCCCGAGACGTACACGCTCGACTACCTGCACATGATCAGCGGGACGGGCATCATCCCCTCGGCCACGGTGCGTCTCAAGAAGGACACCGAGGTTTTCCAGGACTCGGGCGTGGGCGACGGACCGGTGGACGCGGTGCTGAACGCCATCGACGCCATCACCGGCCTCAAGGGGAAGCTCCAGGACTATCAGCTGCGCGCCGTCACCTCCGGCAAGGACGCCATCGGCGAGGTGTCGGTCAGGGTGGACTTCGACGGCACCGTGGTGCCGGGCAAGGGCAGCTCGACCGACGTGATCGAGGCGAGCGCGCGGGCGTACGTGAATGCGCTCAATCGCCTGGTGCATCCGGCCGGCGGCCAGAAGGTCAAGGAGAGCGGGCCCTAGGCTTCCAGGGACGGCGAGAATGGCCCATCTGCTTCGTTGGCTCTGTCAGCGCTGCCCTCAACGTACGTGGCATTTCGAGCTGAGGGGCGAAGCCACGAGGCGAGGGCTGAGTGAGAGTACGCCTCGGGCAGCGCTTCCGTCGCCGCCTCACGTCTGGATCATTCTCGCCGCCCTGGCAGGGGGTTGGTCGTGACGACGCACAAGATCGCGCTGCTCGGAGGCGACGGCATCGGGCAGGAGGTGACGCCCGAAGCCCGCAAGGTGCTCGAGGTGGTGGGTCGGGCCACCGGCGCCTCCTTCGAGTTCGAGGCCGCTCTCATCGGAGGGGCGGCCATCGACGCCACGGGCGAGCCGCTGCCCGCCTCCACCCTCCGGCTGTGCGAGCAGAGCGACGCCATCCTCTTCGGCGCGGTCGGCGGACCCAAGTGGGACGCTCTGCCGCAGGAGCAGAAGCCCGAGCGTGGACTTCTCGGTCTGCGCAAGGAGCTCGACCTCTTCGCCAACCTGCGACCCGCCAAGTGCTTCCCCATGCTGGTGGACGCCTCGCCGCTGAAGCGCGAGGTGGTCGAGGGCACCGACATCATGGTCATCCGGGAGCTGACGGGCGGGCTCTACTTCGGAGAGCCGCGGGGCCGGGAGGAGTTCGCCGACGGCGGCGCCCGGGCCGTGAACACCATGGCCTACACCTCGCGCGAGGTCGAGCGAGTGGCCCGGGCCGCCTTCGACGTGGCCATGAAGCGGAAGAAGCGGCTGGCCTCGGTGGACAAGGCCAACGTCCTCGTGGTCTCGCAGCTGTGGCGCGAGGTGGTCACGCGCGTGGGCAAGGACTATCCGCAGGTGGCCCTCGAGCACGTCCTCGTGGACAACTGCGCCATGGCTCTTGTCCACAAGCCGACGCACTTCGACACCATCGTCACCGAGAACACCTTCGGCGACATCCTTTCCGACGAGGCGGCCATCCTGGCCGGCTCCATGGGTATGCTCCCGTCGGCGAGCATCGGGGGCCGCGTGGGGCTCTACGAGCCCGTGCACGGCACCGCGCCCGATATCGCGGGGCAGGGAGTCGCCAATCCCATCGCGGCCATCCTTTCCGCGGCCATGCTCCTCCGCTACTCGCTGAGCCTTGGTGCGGACGCCGATCGCATCGACGCCGCGGTGATCCGGGTGCTCGAGCAGGGGCACCGCACCCGCGACGTCCACGCCGCGGGAACCAAGCTGGTGGGCACGAAAGAGATGGGAGACCTCATCTCCACCGAGGTCGAGAAGTCCTACTCATAGCAGTGAATGCGGACCGGGGGGAGGCGGGGGCCATTTCGAGGACCCCGCAGACAAATAGATGGCAGGATACGGACGGGGGACGGTGAAGACATGGCAACGGGCCTAACGATCGCGGTAGTTGGGGTGACGGGAGCCGTGGGACAGACCACGCTCAAGATCCTCGACGAGCGCAAGTTTCCCGTGAGGGAGCTCCGCGCCTTCGCCTCCGAGCGCTCGGTGGGCAAGAGCGTCACCTTCAAGGGCGAGTCGATTCGAGTGGAGAAGGTAGGACCCGAGGCCTTCAAGGGCGTCGATGTCGCCTTCTTCTCGGCGGGCGCGGCGCAGTCCCGGGAGTACGCGCCGCACGCGGTCAAGGCGGGCGCGGTCGTGGTCGACAAGTCCAGCGCCTTCCGGATGGACGCCAAGGTCCCCCTCGTGGTGCCGGAGGTCAATGCCCACGCCCTCCGCGGGCACCAGGGCATCGTGGCCTGTCCCAACTGCACGACCATCGTCACCGTCATGCCGCTCAAGCCTCTTCACGACGCCGGCCGTCTCACGCGCGTGATCGCCACCAGCTACCAGGCGGTGTCGGGGGCGGGCGTCGGGGGCGTGGACGAGCTGCGGGAGCAGACGCTCGCCTGGGCCCGCGGCGAATCCATCACCCCGGGCTTCTTCGATCACCAGATCGCCTTCAACGTCATCCCCCACATCGACAAGTTCGTGGAGGGCGGCTACACGGGGGAAGAGATGAAGCTGGTCCACGAGGTCCGGAAGATCCTCGAAGCCCCCGACCTTCCCATCTCGCCCACCACGGTGCGCGTCCCCGTGTTCACCGCGCACTCCGTGGCCGTCAATGCGGAGACGGAAATCGCGGTGGGGCCAGAGCGGGCGCGCGAGCTCTTCTCGAGCTTTCCCGGTCTCACTCTCTGGGATGATCCCGCGCAGAAGCGCTATCCCATGCCCGTGCTCGTCGAGGGTCAGGACGACTGCTATGTCGGCCGCATCCGCCAGGATCTCAGCCGGGCCAATGCGCTGAACTTCTGGGTGGTGGGTGACCAGCTCCGCAAGGGCGCCGCGCTCAACGGGATTCAGATCGCCGAGCTCCTCATCCGCTGAGCCCGCCTTGCGCGCCCTGCGCCTGACCCTGGCGTACGACGGCACGGACTTCCAGGGCTGGCAGGTGCAGCCCGGCCGTCCCACCGTGCAGGGGCTCGTGCTGGCGGCCGCGGAGAGAATCCTCGGACAGCCCGTCAAGGTCACCGGGGCCAGCCGCACCGACACGGGCGTCCACGCTTTCGGGCAGGTGGCCA
>Ga0137397_10003387_pt1 | contig 11104 bp, 9 predicted proteins | sample czorhiz116metaG_FD_106658 | JGI IMG/M metagenome (GOLD analysis project Ga0137397, IMG submission 106658) | Vadose zone soil microbial communities from Angelo Coast Range Reserve, California, USA - czorhiz1.16 metaG | ecosystem: Environmental > Terrestrial > Soil > Vadose zone | place: USA...
CCGCGTCCATCACGCTCTCGGAGACGACGCTCGTCGTCCTGGCGCTCTGGCTCGTGTTCGGCCCGCGGCAGGCACTTCCCCGCGCCGGGTGGCCGCTGCTCGCACCCCTGGCCGCGTTCGCCGCCTGGACGGTCGTCGCGGCGCTCGCCTCCGCGCGCCCCGTCGAGAGCCTCGTGGCCGCGCGGGGGCTGCTCACGCTCGGGGCCTTCTACGTCGTGCTGCACGCCCTGCCGGACGCGCGTGTGGCCGGCCGCTTCGCGACCGGTCTCTTCATCGCCGTCGCGGTCGTGGCGCTCCTGTCGATCCTCCAGGTCGGCTTCTGCCCGGCCGACGGGACCGTCACGTCGGGCGCAGCCCGTCTGCTCTTCAGGAAGTGCGCGCGGGCCCGCGGGTTCTTCTCGATCTACATGACGCTCGCCGGTGTCCTCACCCTCGTGCTCCTGAGCGCGCTCCCGCGCCTGGCGCTCGGCGGGCGCCGCGCGGCCTGGGCGGTGCCCGCATGGTTCGCGAGCGTCCTGGCGCTCGGTCTCACATCGGTGCGGGGCGCGTGGGTGGGCTTCGCCGTCGGGGGAGTCGGGTGCGCGCTCGCCCTCCGCCGCCGCTGGCTCGTGCTCGGCGCGCTGGGCCTCGTGGTTGCCGGTGCGCTCGCCTCGGAGCCGGGCACGCTCAGGCGGTTGCGCAGCGTCGGCGATCTCCGTGACGAGACCACGCGCGATCGACTGGCGATGCTGGGTGCGGGGCTCCAGCTCGTCCGCGCGCATCCGATCACCGGCATCGGGCCGGGGCAGGTCAAGAACCTGTACCCCGCCGTGGCGACCCCGGAAGCGCTGCGGCGCTCGACCAGTCACCTGCACGACACGCCGCTCCAGATCGCGGTCGAGCGCGGGCTCCCGGGCCTCGCCGCGTGGACCGCGATCTGGGTCGCCTTTTTCCACCACGCGGCCCGGGTGCTCCAGCGGATCCCGGGGCCCGACGAAGACGCCAGGGCGCTGGTCCTCGGCTCGATGGCGGCGATCGCGGCGTTCCTCGTCGCCGGGCTCTTCGAATACAATTTCGGAGACACGGAAGTGCTGTTGGTGGCGCTCGCGCTGATGGCGTTGCCGTTCGTCGTCGAGCGCGGCCTCGATCCACCGTCCGGCCGATGAGGCCTCATCGGCGGGCGACCGTGACGGGTCAGCGCCGCCGGCCGCCGGCTTTTCTCACCAGGCAGTTCTCGAGGATAAGCGCGTCGAGTTCGCTGCGCCGGAACGTCGTGTAGGCTTCGCGGGGGGTGTTGACGATCGGCTCGCCGCGCAAGTTGAACGACGTGTTCAGCAACGCCGGCACACCGGTCTCCGCGCGGAACCGCTCGATCAAGTCGTAGTATCGCTCGTTGCCGTCACGCACGACGGTCTGGAGCCGGCCAGTGCCGTCGACGTGGGTGACCGCGGAGATAGCGCCGCGCTGGGAGGGCTTGACGGGGACGACCAGCAGCATGAAGCGGCTCGCATACTGCCGTTCGACGCCCGGCGCGTCGAAGAACTCCGGCACGGCGGGCGCGAGCATCGACGGGGCGAAGGGTCGATACGGCTCCCGGTACTTGATCTTGGTGTTCACGATCTCCTTCATCTCCGCTCGCCGAGGGTCGGCCAGGATCGACCGGTGGCCGAGCGCGCGCGGGCCCCATTCGGCGGGGCCGTGGAACCATCCGACTACTGCGCCCTCGGCGAGTGCTTCAGCCGTCCGCGCGAGGAGCGCGTCTTCGTCGAGCCGCTCGTGGGCGATGCCCTCCTCATCGAGGAAGGCGCGAACTTCGTCCTCGCTATAGCTCGGCCCCCAAAACGCGTGCTCCATGATGAACGAGCGGGGCTTGCCGAGCAGCGAGTGATAGACATAGAGGGCGGCGCCGACGGCCCCGCCCGCGTCCCCCGCCGCCGGCTGCACGTATATTTCGCGGAACGGGGTCTCGCGCAGGATCCGCCAGTTGGCGACGCTGTTGAGCGCGACCCCTCCGGCCAGGCAGAGTCGGGTGAGTCCGGTCTCGCGCTGGAGCGCCCGCGCCATGTTGACGACGAGCTCCTCGGTGACGACCTGGATGCTGGCGGCGATATCGGCATAGTGCTGGTTGTGCCGCGCTTGCTCGCCGTAGTCTGCGGGCCTGGGGCCGAAGTACGACGGATAGCCCGACGCCTCCGTGAAGAACGGCGCGTTGACCGGGCGGGGCTCGCCGAAGAGGTCGAGGAAGCGCCGCCCGTACGGCAGCGTCATCGAGCGATGGAACGTGAAGTAGTCGAGGTCCAATCGAAAGCTTCCGTCCCCCGCCATCCGCACGAGCTTCCGCACCTCGTCGACGTAGCGGGGCTGCCCGTAGGGCGCCATCCCCATCACCTTGTACTCGCCCTCGTTGACCTCGAAGCCGAGGAAGGCCGTGAAGGTCGAGTAGAGCAGCCCGATGGAGTGCGGGAACCGCACTTCCCGCGTGAGCTGGAGGTCCGTGCCTCTCCCGCGTCCCACCGTCGCGGTGGCCCACTCCCCGACGCCGTCCACCGTCATCAACGCGGCTTCCTCGAAGGGCGAGCAGAAGAACGCGCTGGCGGCGTGCGAGAGATGGTGCTCGGAGAAGAGGATCTTGCTGCGCGGAACCCCGACGCGCTCGGCGATGAGCGCGCTTACCCAGAGCTTGTCGGTGAGCCAGGTCGTCATGGCGCTACGGAAGACTCGGCCCCCCCGCGGGTAGGTCCCGAGCGCCGTCATCAGAATTCGCTCGAACTTGCGGAAGGGCTTCTCGAAGAAGACGACATAGTCGAGGTCGGCGGATTCGATGCCGGCCGCCGCCAACACGTGGCGAATCGCGTTGACCGGAAATTCGGGGTCGTGCTTCTTTCGGGTGAAGCGCTCCTCCTCCACGGCCGCCACCAGCTGGCCGTCACGGAGGAGGGCGGCGGCCGCGTCGTGGAAGAAGCAGGAGATCCCCAGGATGTACATCCCGGCGTCAGTACTGCCGGCTGGCCGCCGGCAGCGTGTTCTCCGTCGGCGGCCGCTCCGTCCAGAACGCAGCTCCGTCGTGGGGGCCGCCACCGAACCGCCCGCGTAGCAGTCGCGCGCCGACCGCGAAGGGTGGCGTTACGACGAAATACACAACCAGCAGCAGCAGCCGCGCCTGGAAATCTCCGATCGCGCGCGCGATGGGCTCCCACCGAGCCCAGATCCAGCCGAGGATCGCCCGAAGTCGCGCCACGGCTAGAACACCGCGTAGATGAACGGCGCGAGCGAGCTACTGTAGGCGAGAATGAGCATGACCGAGCTCGCGAGCAGGATGAGCACCATCGGGATCAGCCACCACAGACGGACCGCCCAGAGGAAGCTGAGGAGCTCGGTGGCGATGAGCAGCCGGGCCCGCACCTTGGCGATCATCGTCCCCCCCGGGCCTCGCGGGCCTGCCGGTGCGGCCACCAAGAATCCACAGCTGCAGGCGAAGAGGCGCTCTGCCGAGGTGAGATGCTCTCCCGGATTGATCTTCGGCAACGAGTTGACGTACTCCACGCCGTTCTCCTTGAACCAGCGGAGCACGTCGCCGACGCTGAAGGTCTTCGTGTGGGGGTGGCAATACTGGTCCATGAACTAGATGCGCTTCTTCTCATCGCCGAACGGCATCCGCCGTGTGGTGGAGCACGCCGTTCGAGAAGACGTAGTCGAAGCTCTGCTCCCGGAAGGCCGGCCGGAAAAGGTTCATCTGGACGAACCGGGCCGAGCCGAGCTCGAACCGTTCCTTGAGCGCCTGCCCCTTGCGGAGCGAATTGTACCAGAGGTCGATGCCGACGACCTGGCGCTCCATCATCGAGAGAAAGTTGACGAGCTGTCCGGTACCACAGCCCGCGTCCAGAACCCGCGCCGACCAGGGCAGCCGCCGATCCAGGAGCTGCATGTAGACGCCGCGCCCGGCCTTCTCGGCCAGGTCGAATGGCGTCTCGACCTCCTCATAGCCCGGGAACGAACACGCTTCGTAGAACTGACGGACTCGATGGGCTACCTCGTCGATACTCTGCGGGCGCATGGGCTTCGGCCGCAGTTTACGACACTCGTCCTCGCGCCGACTACTGCCGAATTCCCCTCCGGCGCCGGGAGGGCTCGACTGCCCGTCGACCCGCCTCGACCCGGGGGTTGTCTCTCGTGGGACCAACGCGATAGCATCGGTTGGCATTCATGGCCGGTCAGAAGGGCGCGGCTCGCGAGTGGGCGGATCGTGAACGAGCGTGGAGAAGCGTGAGGCGGTGCGCGTGAAGAATGTCGTAGGCCGTCTGATCGCCCTCGCCCTCGGTGTCGTCGCGGCGGCGCTCCTCGCCGAGGTCTGCATCCGATTCGTGGCTCCGCAGCCACTCCAGCACATCCAGCTCGACGACCAGCTCTACTTCGTCAATCGCCCATCCGCTCGATTCCTCTACGCGAAGGAGAACGAGTACTCCGTCGACGTGGCCTACAATGCCTGGGGCTTTCGCGGTCCGATTCCCGGTCCCAGCCCGGCACCGGGTGTCACGCGGATCCTGCTCGTTGGAGACAGTCAAACGGAAGGGCTCCAGGTTCCCTACGAAGAGACGTACGGAGCGGTGCTCCGGCGGGACCTGGAGCGCCTTCTGCCCGACCGACGTTTCGAGGTCATCAACCTGGCGGTCTCGGCGTACGGAACACACCAGGAGGTGCTCACGCTTCGGCGTTACGGAGCGCGCGTGCGACCTTGCTGGGTCGTCCTCGGGCTCTATCCGGGTAACGACCTCTCGGACAACGTTCGATTGCCGCTCGTCACGGAAGACGCCGGGGGCGTCGGGTTGGCCGAGCATCGCTTCACGTTCGCCCGGCGTCTCTGGCTGGGCACCAAGATCTGGCTGGCCAGCATCAGTCACCTCTACACACTGTCTGTATGGCAGATCAAGGCGCTGCTCTCGCGACCTCTGCTGACTCAGGCAGGTCTGCTCGAGCCCTCGTCCCCCGTCGTGGAGGGAGAGTCACGCCCACTCAGGATCACTGAGCAGTTGCTGCTGATCGCGCGGAGGGACGCGCGCAGCTTGGGCGCGCAGCTGGTCGTGCTGGTGATTCCCGAGCGAAGCCAGGTGCTGCGCCCCGAGGAGTCGGCGCGTTCAGCCCTCGACGACATCGAGCAACAGTTTGTCTCGTGGTTCGAGCGCGAGGAGATTCTGCACGTCGAGGCGCTGACGCCGCTTCGCGGCGCCCGCCGGCGAGGCGAGAACCCGTTCTTCCGGAGGGATGGGCATCTGAATTCCGCCGGCCACCGAGTGGTGGGCGAGACGCTCGCACGCCGGTTGGTCCCACTTCTTCAGCAGGAATCGAGCGGAAACCCGCCTGCGTGCGCGCGAGAGCCGTCGCGGCAAGGCGCGCGGGCTCGCTGAGGGCGCGCGTCGACGCGCGCCGAGGCCGGGTCGGTGCCGGGGCGATCGGCAGATCTCGACGGCGGGCCGGAGCCTCAGCTGCGCGAGTGTCGGGCGCGGTCGTAGCGGCCGAGGACCTGACCGAGAGTCTCGGCCTGGATCAGGCCCTGCGACTTCATGCTCTGGAAGATATCGCCCCAGCTCTTGCCGCTCCGGCGCTCTCGCGCGATCTGATCGAGCGTCAGCGACGGCGTCGGCGTCGCGGCGGTCAAGGTCTTCTGGGCCTCGAAAAGCGCGGTCGCGATTCTCTTGTTGCCGGGCGACAACGATTCGTAGGCGCTCGGTGAAGGCGCCGACGCTATCGCGGGCGGAGCCTCTGGCTTCCACGGGGGTTCGGCGGACGTCCCGGTCGCCCCCACGAGCATGAGGACGCCGAGAGCAGTCAGGATCGATCGTGTCATGGGACGCTCCGTCTGGTCGATCTTCCGGCGGATCTCGATGCCACCGTTCACGGCGTCCTCGGCTGCACGGCCGATGCCAGCGGCTCTCCGGATGAGCTCTTTCCGATTTCTCGGGGACTTGCGGGGCGTGGGCTCGCAGAGTGAGTGGTCAGACACTGGACAGGGTGGCGCAGCAGTTCCCAGACCGATGACAAATTACGGCCGGGAGACTCTGGAGGGGGCGGTCACGCGGCCGGGAGCGGCCAGCCCAGCCACTCGCACACGCCTCGGCCCATCACCCTCTCGAGGTCCGCCCCCTTGAGCCACGGGAGCTCCTCGGTGAACAGCGTGATGCACTCACGGTAGGAGCACGGCATCCGGGTCAGGTCCGTGCCCCAGAAGGTCCGTCGCGGACTGAACGCGTCGACGAGCTGGCGAATGTACGGATGAAGGTCGCGGAACGGGTAGCTCTGCGCCGACAGCGACGGCATACCGGAGGCCTTCAGGGCGACGTTGGGCAGCTTGGCGAGCACCACGACCTTCGGGAGATCCTCGAACGGGCTCCGGTCCTTGGCGGCTCGGTTGAGGCCGACGTGCTCGCGCGTTCTCGTGACTGCGCGTCGACGAATGGATATTATCGTGGCCTCGCTTCTCACGTCACGCGCCAGGGAGATCGTCATGGGTGAGGCTCGCACAGGCTCGACGCGCAGAGACTTCTTGCGGACCGGCGGGATGATGGCCGCCGGCATGAGCGTCATGCCGCTCCTCGGGGCGTGTGCCGGCGTCGGGGCATCGCGGTCCGATGTCAACGTCGAGGAGATCAGCATCGCCGAGCTCCAGGCGGCGATGCAGGCCGGGCGTCTCGACTCCGAGTCGCTGGTGCAGATCTATTTCGTGCGGATCCAGGCGATCGACCGCCACGGCCCCACGCTGCGCTCGGTTCAGGAGACCAATCCCGACGCGCTCTCCATCGCCCGCGCTCTCGACGAGGAGCGGCGCGCGAAGGGCCCGCGGGGCCCGCTCCACGGCATCCCCGTCCTCCTCAAAGACAATATCGCCACCGCGGACAAGATGGAGACGACGGCGGGGGCGCTGGCGCTGGTCGGCGCCAGGCCGCGCGAGGACGCGACCATCGCCCAGAGGCTCAGGCAGGCGGGGGCCGTCATTCTCGGCAAGGCCTCGATGAGCGAGTGGGCGTACTTCAAGTCGACGCCGGCCTCCAGCGGCTGGAGCGCCCGGAGCGGCCAGGCGCGAAACCCCTACGCGCTCAATCGGACGCCCTGCGGGTCCAGCTCCGGCTCGGCGATCGCGGTGGCGGCGAACCTCGTGACGGTGGCGATCGGCACCGAGACGGACGGCTCGATCATCTGTCCCTCGGGCGTGAACGGAGTGGTGGGCATCAAGCCGACGGTCGGGCTCACGAGCCGGGCGGGTGTGATTCCCATCTCGGCGACGCAGGACACCGTGGGTCCCTTCGGGCGTACGGTCGCCGACGCGGCCACGGTCCTCGGGGCGCTCGTCGGCGTGGATCCGCGTGACGCCGCCACGCAGGCGAGCGCCGGCCAGTCGCAGACCGACTACGTGAGGTTCCTCGATTCAAACGGACTGCGCGGCGCCCGCATCGGCGTGCCCCGGGACGGGTACTTCGGCTACAGCCCGAAGGCCGACGCGGTCGCCGACCAGGCCATCGACGTCCTGCGAAACAGCGGCGCGGTGATCGTCGACCCCGTCAAGATCCCCAACTTCGATCGCGCCGCCCTCACGTCCGCCGAGATCATCGTCCTCCTCTACGAGTTCAAAGCCGGGGTGAACGCGTACCTGTCCGGCGTGGCGCCGGGTGCGCCGGTGCGAACGCTCGACGACATCATCGAGTTCAACAAGCGCAACGCCCGCGAGAACCTGCCGTTCTTCGGTCAGGAGCTGCTCGTCCGCGCGCAGGCCAAGGGCGGGCTGACCGAGGCCGAGTACCTGGAGGCGCTCGAGAAGTGCCGCCGCCTGGGGGGAAGGGAAGGCTTCGACGCCGCGATGGACGAGCATCAGCTCGACGCGATGATCGCGCCGACGACCACGCCGGCGTGGCCGGTCGACCTCGTCAACGGCGATCAGTTCCGCGGCAGCAGCGCCAAGAGCGCGGCGCTGGTCGGCTACCCGCTCATCAGCGTTCCGGCGGGCGCCGCGATGGGTCTTCCGGTCGGGATCACGTTCATGGGGCGCGCCTGGAGCGAACCGACGCTCATCAAGCTCGCGTACGCGTTCGAGCAGGCGACGAAGGCGCGCCGGCCACCGCAGTATATCGCCACGAGCCCCTAGCGTGGAGGTCTCGCACAACATGCGCAAAATGCGTGCCGTGATCTGTCGCGCGTGGGGAGCGGTGGACGATCTCAGGGTCGAGGAGGTGGCCGTACCCGCCCCGGGCCCGGACGACGTGCTGATCGCCGTGAAGGCGACGGCGGTGAACTATGCCGACGCCCTGATGACCGCGGGCCGGTATCAGACGCGGCCCGACTTGCCCTTCAGCCCGGGGCTCGAGACCGCGGGTGTCGTCGCCGCCTGCGGCCAGCGGGTGACGCGGCTCAAGCCCGGCGATCGCGTGATGGCGATTCTCGCCTACGGCGGGCTCGCCGAGATGGCGGTGGCTCCCGAGTTCGAGACGTTTCCCATTCCGGCCGGGATGAGCTTCGAGGAGGCCGGCGCCTTTCCGGTCGCGTACATCTCGAGCCACGTGGCCCTCCGCTGGCAGGGCCGGCTCGAGGCCGGTGAGACGCTGCTCGTCCTGGGCGCCGCCGGAGGCGTCGGTCTCACGGCGGTCGAGATCGGCAAGGCGATGGGCGCGCGCGTGATCGCGGCCGCGAGCACCGCCGAGAAGCTCGCGGTGGCCCGCGAGCGCGGCGCCGACGCCCTCGTCAATTACACGACGGAGAAGCTGACCGATCGGGTGATGGCGCTGACGGACGGCAAGGGCGCCGACGTGTGCTTCGATCCGGTCGGCGGCGACCTCTTCGACGCGGCGCTGTCGTCGCTCGGCTGGGGCGGCCGAATTCTGATAGTGGGCTTCGTGGGCGGGGTTCAGCAGATTCCCGCGAACCGTCTCCTGGTCAAGAACCGGGCCGCGCTGGGAACCTCGCTGCGGTACTTCCGCTGGCACGCGCCCGACAAGCTCCGCCGCTCGGTCGACGAGCTCCTGGGCTGGTACGAAGAGGGCAAGCTCAGGCCGTGCATCTCGCACCGCCTTCCCCTCGAGAGGAGCGTCGAGGCGATCCGGCTCCTGACCGATCGCCGCGCCCACGGAAAGATCGTCGTCGTCCCGGGATTGAAAGGCGACTGACCATGGAGATCCGGGTTCGCGAGCACAGCCGCCACGTCGTGATCCTCACCATCGACAATCAGGCCAGGCTCAATGCCATGTCCCGCCAGATGATGACGGACCTCGCGCGGCTCTGGGACGAGCTCGAGCGCGGGAGCTGCCGCTGCATCGTCCTCACCGGCGCCGGCGAGCGCGCCTTCAGCGCCGGCGCCGACATGAGCGGCGACCTCTCGGCGGCGCCGGAGACGGCACAGGTCGTCGGTCACGCGTTGCTGAAGCACCACGTGTTCTCCAAGCCGATCGTCGCCGCCGTCAACGGCGACTGCGTCGGCGGCGGCGTCGAGCTGCTGCTCTCGACCGACGTGCGCGCGGCGGCCCCGCACGCCCGCTTCGGGCTGCCGGAAGTCCGGTGGTCGATCTATCCATTCGGCGGCGCGACGATAAAGCTGGTCCGGCAGATCGGCTACGTCCACGCGATGGATCTCCTGCTGACCGGCAGGCTCGTCGACGCCGTGGAGGCCGCGCGCCTCGGGCTCGTCAACCGCGTCGTGCCCGCGGAGGGTCTCATGACCTGGGCGCTCGAGACCGCGGAGGCGATCGCCGCCAACAGCCCGGCCGCCGTGCAGGCGGTGAAGCGACAGATCAGCGCCACCGCCGGCGAGCACGCGCTGTCGCGCGAGGCGCTGGAGCAGGAGCTCGGCGACCGCGTGCGGGCGAGCGCCGACTTCAAGGAGGGGGTGGCGGCGTTTCGCGAGAAGCGCCGGCCGCGCTACGAGTGAGCGCGCCGCGAGCGTAGGCCGCGCGCGCCGAAGAGGAGCAGCGCGGCCGCGACCCAGGCGAGCGCGCCATCGAACAGGAACGCGCCGGGAATACTGACGGCGGCCAGGGCCCCGCTCGCGAGGGGGCTGGCCGCGGTGCCGATCTGCAGTCCGAGACCCAGCCAGCCGAACGCCGCACCGCGATGCTCCGCGGGCACGATGGCGGCGCCCAGCGAGTACGTCAGCGTGATCGCGGCGCCCAGACAGAGCCCGGTCAGCGTCCGCAGCACGAGCAGCATGGGCCAGCCGCCCGGCAGGGCCATGGCGGCGCAGAGCGGGCCGCCGACGAGCAGCCCGATCAGGAGCAGTCGCGCCTCGGGCACCTCGCGCGCGAGCCGCGCGGCGACGTTGGCCGAGGCCGTCGCGGCGATGGCGCCGACCGAGATGATCGTGCCGGAGATGGCCGCGATCTTCTCGACGCCCGGCATGTGCGCGACCTGCAGCGGGATCAAGAGCGCCAGACCCCGGTCCAGGAACTGCGAGATGAAGAGCAGCGCCATCACCACGGAGAAGTGTGGGTACTGAAACACTTGCCGGAGCGGAACCTTCGGCGTCGGTTGCCGCGGAGCCCCCGGCGCGCCCGGCGCGACTTCCTGGAACAGCACGATCAGCCCGAGGAGCGCCAGCGCGCAGAGTCCCGCCGTCGCGAAGAAGGCGTAGCGGATCCCGAAGTGCGACGCGACGTAGCCGCCGATGGCGGGACCGATCGCGACGCTCAGGAGCTGGGCCGATTGCACCATGCCGATCGCCGCCGGCACCTTGTCCCGCGGCGCCGAGGTGGTGGCCAGCGCCATCACCATCGGCGTGAAGCCGGCGAAGAGGCCCATGACCACGCGCGCGAGGAAGAGCTGCTCCACCGAGGTGACGAGCCCCATCGCCGCGACGATGACGACGAAGCCGACCAGCGAGCGGATCAGCATCATCTTGCGGCCGAAGCGATCGGCGAGGCGGCCGAAGACCGGCGACAGGATTCCCGACATCGCGGGCGTGACCGCCGCCTGGGCGCCGGCCCAGAGCGCGATCTTCGCGGGATCCGTCACGCCGAGCTCGCGGATGTAGAGCGGCAGGAACGGCGAGAAGAACTGAAAGCCGACGAAGGAGATGAAGACGGTCAGCGTGAGGGCCCAGACGTTGCGCCGCCAGTCGTTCGGCAGGAGGCTTCTCAGGGGCTGCGCTCCTTCG
>Ga0137397_10003388_pt1 | contig 11103 bp, 11 predicted proteins | sample czorhiz116metaG_FD_106658 | JGI IMG/M metagenome (GOLD analysis project Ga0137397, IMG submission 106658) | Vadose zone soil microbial communities from Angelo Coast Range Reserve, California, USA - czorhiz1.16 metaG | ecosystem: Environmental > Terrestrial > Soil > Vadose zone | place: USA...
ACATCTATACTTTACAGAATAATAACAGAAGTTATCTGCCCACCTCTGAATGCTCCCTCCTCATCAGTGTGCTGTGTTTCCTTGCTCCAACTTGTCACCCTGCGCTGCTCCCAAGTTCAACATAGTTAACCTGTGGTCTTGTCCTCCTACTCTAAGCTTTAGTCTCTTACATTGTGTCGTCACACCTAGCATTTATATATCTGTGGGCTACGCCTTTTTCCAAATGCCAAGCATCTTCCTACCCGGCATTTAACAGATTCGGAGATGGAGATGTGATGTGCCGAAACTTCGCTGGGCTTCACAGTCAGACCAGTCACGCGGCCAGTTACAGAGACTGGAGCGGCGAGCAAGGAGTCCGTACTGCGACTAGTATACCGGTAGTGGCTCTGATGTAGTTGCCCCTATGAGGGCAGAAAGCAGAGGATCTTCGTAGGTGTAACATGGGTCATAATAATACCACCTGATCACTTGCTCGCCCAATCTAGGAAACCGCTGTCTGCGGTTCTGCACCATCGCATTCCGAATCAAGGTTGGAACGGCTACCTTGGCCCTTAGCCCTGTCGCGCTCGCCATGCGTAGGTACGACTCACCTTTGGACGCTTGGGCTGTATGGGAGGTGTGGCCTCTGATAGGAAGGAAAAGGAAACGGGACGCGCCAGTGGCGATGGGTGGTGATGTGGGAAGGTCAGGTAATCCCCAACAGCCACTTGTCCTCGAACACGAGTATCAAACAAAGTACGTGTTGAAGCAACAACTAGTGATTTACACAGGAAATGTATGTCAATGGTAGACGAGAAACGTAATGGATGTTGGGAAAGTGACTATAAATTGAAATCACTCCCGTAAACGCCATCTCGAGTATCAACGAACGACAATTTCTTGACTAAAAGGTTGTAGAGCAAACGACAGTACATGTGCAGACGAGCCATCCTCGGAGAGCACTGGCATAGCTTCTAGATCTTCTAAAACCTTGTCTATCTGTTCAGCAGCCCCAGATAGATGGGCAACTCTACAGCATGCAGCGTGAATCCTGAGATAGTCAGGGTTCGGCAAGGCGAGATCTTTCTTTGTCTGGAACGTTATTGGGTTTGTCTTGCACGAACGAAGGCGACCTTTTCCCTTAGCACGAACAACATAGGTGTTTTCCATGCCATCCTGCGTATGTTTAGCGTAAGAAGACTCGAAGAATTTGAAATCACTCACGACTGCTTCAAACCAGATTTCTAGCCTATCAAACCAGTCATGAATTGTGGGGTCTAGTGTCATGACGTTATCGAGACTGTGAATGCGGGCGCCATTCAGCCTTTCGGGAACATCTTTGTAACCGAAACACTTCAGGATAGCCCATAAGGTCGCAGCATACTCATGCTAAAGACACGACACGAACAATAAGCGATAGTCATGGTGGGAGAGGGTACGTGAGGCGAACTTCGGCGCCGCCTTCGTTAGAGCCGGAAATGTTATCATTGATCGATGCAGGAAAAATGTGTGCACATTGCGTGCCAGCCAGTTCTGCACCGCTTGCCGTTGCTTCCCTCTCGAGCTCGAGGTTTTTGTCCACATGTTGAGCATCGTACTTTCCGGTGATGACGCACCAAAAATCGTCCCTGATAAGAGCCTTGGAAATGGTCTCGTATACAAAATGGCTGTAACCGTAAATTTGTGGACGTGGCTCTCACATTGTGCTTGGCATCGCTATGGCTTCAAGGAGGTTCACGAAGCATGGCCTTAATCATATCCTTTTTGTTTTCAAAAGAAGGCGCGAGGGATGGGAGGAAGGTGCAGGGGTAGCGCCTTTGTGCTTCCTGACTGTCAAGAGACCATCAGAAAGAAGGAAATAACGGCGAATGAAGGCGACTCACAAGCGCGGATGTAATGGTCATAATACATTTTACCGAGCTTGTCCATTTCATCATCGTTCGAACAGGAATTCACGTCTTGAGCAACACACTCCTTCGCCTTGGTTGAAGGGCCTTCTCGGATGAGATACCCAAGGATTCTTGCGTGTACGAGCTTTTTCTCACGAACTTCGGGATTGGAATGAGAGCATTCTCTAGCTGCAAAAGTTTAGAATAAGCTAGGTGTATGTGCGGAGAGGTACTCAGAGACTCTGGGAGCGTCGGGGGAAGTGGCTGGGGCATGGGGGTTTTGGTGATGAAGGGCTAAACAATAATAGCTCAGGTAAACATATAACTACATCACCCCGTTGGCTCGTATAAAAGAAGTAGGGGAAATGCTAGCGACGGGAAACAGCAGGGGGTGGGATTACTGGAATATCAACGTGAAACCTCGCAGCACCTCGCAGCACACATATGCACAGCATTACAGGTGCCATCAGCATCCTGGATTGTTTCACCGAAACCTACCTATTCGTATGAAGACAGTCTATCGATCGAGCGTGTTGGCGTTCAACCCAATATTCCGCTACACCCATACGACTCGGAGCGGGACGCTGACTTCGAGGAGTCCATACATCAACGATGGGTTGAGAGGGGACACGCAGTTCTGACCCTCGCCTCTATGCCCACGACCGCCATCATTTGAACCATCAGCGTTATATGCGACGCCCTGACGCTGCAGTGGCCGTAACATCGTTCAGGCTCGGAGGACGAATGGTCTAATGCCCACACGCCCAAGAGCACACCCGTGCCTGGGCCGGCGCCGCGCCCACTAGCGTTCATCCTACTTCGTCTATCCCGTTACCACAACAGTCGCCTCATTCCGCCTCTACGCAGTCGCCATCCTCGGGTAAGACGACGCAATATATAACATATCAACCGGAGCACTTTTCTGTAAGCTCCATGTCGGGCAGCGTGGAGACAGGATCGGTGCCAGTACAGTCACATTTCAACCCTCACTCACCCCCGATCCCAGGATTCGAGTCTACAACATCGCGTGTGTTCTCGCCGCCACCCAGTTACCGTTGAACATTCGTTGAATGCGTGGTATAGTATTGTTTGAATACATTATATACATCGACGACGGATGATATTCGTAGTGTTGACGAGATGGACCCGTAACTTATGGCTGTACTGTACGCTGCACATGGCCGAAAACCCCTTCCCTTAATTTATCACTTCTTGGCCTGTGCGCCTCGGGTCGTTGATGCACGACCCATACGAGATGAATTAGATATTGTTGTGTTATAAATTGTGCAAGCCCTTGCCAGTGCGATCCCCCTCGTTATCCCCATTGCATTGATTGACGACGTCAATGCTACTGTGCTCTGGTAAAATTTCGTGAACATGTGTGCCATTTAAGATTTGCGAATAATGTTAAGGGCCGTGCTATGAGGTGAACAACGTTATTAGGACTAGAATCGTTTCTCCAGCGGCCTGATAATTGCTCCCATCTAAACATACAATTGGTTGTAAGTCTTGATGGAGTCCTTTCACTCCGAAACTCGTTCCGCACCTTTTTCGTAACTTTGGGTAACGTCGCACGTTGGGTCGCGATGCGAGTGTTCCATTCCCTTCCGATGGGCATCTCCAGGGTGCGCTCGAACTGTGCTTTGCTGGTGTACGGATATGGTAGATCTCTCGTCAAGTACTTCGCCGCTTTCTTGTCGCGCTTCTCCGATATGATCACATGTGCTTTGCCAAAGTCAGCGCGAGACTGGGGATCTATGCCCGCAACCTTCTTTATTAGGTGAGGTTTGGGTGGATTCTTGCGTGTTCCTTGCCCTCCCCAAGCACCCTACAAAGGTTCCGTTAGAGAAAGAAAAATATGAGCGCAAAAAGCTTACCCAACCGGGCGCTGAGGTGTCTACCTCATGAGGAGCATCCTCCTCTACCTCGCGACGTTTAGCCTCCTCAAACTCCTATGTGAACCAGATCAAAATTTGTCCCAGATTGACACAGGGTTTCCACAAACCTCTACGACGTTGTCTCCTGCGAAAGCTCTCGTTACAAGTTCCCTCTGTTGAAAGGCATGATGTGTTCTGCCGGGATTCTTGCCCTTTCGCTTGAGCCTTTCCTCTTGCTCCTCGATCTCGCCGTCTCCATCGGAACTATCCTCCGCGGGTTGTGATTGTTGACTGACTTTAAAAGTTGCCACCAACAGGTCCGCAGGAGAGATCTCAACAACACCGTCGTCCTGGACTTTTGCAACCTCATCCTTTGTCTCTTTTTGCCTCTTTCGGAGTTTGTTCTTGGCCTTAACAGCGCTTGTGCTATCCTTGCTGACAGCGACCTCGTTCTTCTTTAGGGCTGTATGCGGAGGGGGGCCATCACGGGAGAGCCAAGGATTATGGTCACTAGAAGGTTGCTGAGTGACCTGACTTCGTGAAACGGACAGAGTCTGGGAGTCAACGGGTGATATCGTCGGAGTCGCCGTTGCAAGGGAATGAAGATCTGTGGACTTCAAAGTGGTGCTTGACGCGTCCGACGGCGCCGCCCTTTGCCCCAAGATCGACGTTAACTACGTGAAACCGTCAGCGTAATTACAGTTGCGTTCATAACCACCTACGCCGCATGGTCGAAGGGAGACCCTCCCACCTGTGCGCTGAATAGAGACGGAGGGATCGTCCCGAGGTGACTCTGGACTGTCATCCCCATCTTCATGGGCAGGCGCATCCAGGTTCTGGAGCTCTTCCATCAGGTCATCGGCCACCTTATTGACTTCCCGTTGCTCGCGCGCAGCTGCGTCCTGCATGAATTTCATGTCAAAGATGCTCTTCCCTTTGCTCTTGGCCGGACCCGAGTCATCGCGCTTAAGCTCTGCTAGTTCGTCGTAAACTCGAGCTTTGAGCTGGGCTGAATCTTCGCCGTCGTCCTCATCGCTTCCGCTGCTCTCTTTGCTACCCTGGATCTTCCTGCGTAGCTTCTCCCCTCTCTCTAGCATCTCCGCCATATCTTGACGTTGATCGACGTCCATCTCACCTCTTCGTCGCATCATTTTTGCCCATTTTCCCGTACTTTTATGTCTGAGAGTCGCTCGCTCCTTGGCACGCTCCGCCTCCCTCTTCAATGGGGCCTCGGGTCCTTCGGAGTCACTTTCTTCGCCGAGTTGCTTCTCCTTCGCCCGCCGTTTAAGACGGCGGTAAGTCTTACTCTTGATTCTAGCAACCCGCTTCGCCTTCATTTCAGCACGGAACATGAGTTCGCGAGTCTTCATTATCTCTGCGCGTCGCGACGCAACCTCTTCAGCTGAAAGGTGGTTCATTTTGAGCTCCTCGGCCTTCTGGAGATCCTCTTCTCTCATCTGTGCTCGTTTGAGAAGTTGATCCACTGCCTTTTCCAAATCAGTAGACGGCTATGAAGGACGTGTCAACCGACGACTAGATTAGACGTGTTGAAGGATGGTCTCACCTTGAACTTCGCAGTAAGTTCAAGATTGGACACCTTTCCAACTGGTTCTTGTTGTAGTGGAAAAGAGAGATGCTCAGCCTTTGAGTTAAGAGATCAGCGAGAGTGCTGGTGGGAAGGTATGAGTACAACCTGCTTGATCTGCTGCATTGTGTCTTTCCACTTGTCAACCTCTGTTTTTGTCTGCTCGTATGCCGCCTCTCTATCTAATCGGTCTTGAGTCCGCTGGGGTAGTGGTGCTGAAAGGGGAGCTCCGCGAGTCCGTGAGGCGTCTAGGATTTTGACAGACTTTTTTAGGGAGAGTACTGCGGACGAATGTGAAGCCAGTGGTGCAATCAAGTCATCCAGTTGAAGCTGCTGGCCTAGAAATACTGAGAACAATGCGCCGGATAAACGTGTATTAGACGTACCAGATGTCACAGCTGTGAACTCCCCTTCTACTCCAACTGCTGTTCTTTCATCCATCAATCTTCTCTTGCGTGGGGGAGGATTATTTGTGAGATCACTATCCCCTTTCCTTTTCCCAGATGATTCCAAAGACGAAACAAATTTCTCGAGGCCCTCAAGGGCACTTGGGTTGACGTCCTCGTCCGCCGACAACACCGAGTCTCCCTCCTCTTCCTCATCCTCTTCAGAGTCATTTTCTTCTTCCACCACGGCATTGGCACTAGGGTCAGTACCGTAGTTTCTGGCGTGGGAATGATCCACAGGGACCACTTCTGTATCATGATCGGCGCGGCCGTCGAGGACGTCGAGGACATCAATGAAATCTCCCGAGTCACTGACCTCTTCAGAATCCGTAATATCGTCGCCATCATCGAGGTCAATTTGTGGGGATTTGTGGGCATCTTTACGCAACACCTTGCGGCCAGACTGATTGCACAGATGCTCAGCGCGACACAGGGTGAGAAACGGATGAGAACGCACATTTGGAAAGGAGAACCCAGCAAAACGTTCCTCATCGGTGTCTTCAAACGCAGCATCACTATCAAGTTCTTCATCATCCTCTGAAGGGATATCCTCATCCTCGACGCTTTCACCTATGAGCCGCGGCTTACGGGTGTCAGCGGCGATGTCATCGTCAGAGGCTGCACCGTGTTCATGGGCTTCATCTTTATCAAGTGAGAGAGGTATGTGAGCCCTCCGGACTTTATGGGATTGATATTCATATACGTCCGACCTCGCGGGATTCTGGAAACGATTGGAACATCGCCTTGATGTTGAAGAGCGCGAAGAGAGAGGCGGAACTGAAACTCGTTGATTTTTCGATATTTTTGCCATCGTAATGAATTGTAAAGATTCGAGGAATTCGCCGGGCCGGACAATCTGTCGCACACAGCTGTGGTTTCTTTGTTTCTTAGCCTTACTCTGCATTCTTTGCCATTGCAATCATGTGGCTGCGTCTCAAAGAAGAAAAAAGTGTGTCGAGAGCATTGGTTATGCGTCACGTTGGAATGAAGGACAGCCGGGAGCAACGTAGCCTACTAGGTATCGTATTCCACCTCTTACTTTATCTGTGCGAGGATAGGAGCCCAGTAATGGTCGCCTGGATCACACTTTGCAAGCTTGTCGTAGTCGTACCATGTTGTCACACTCGTCGAGTCTGCGACGATCGTCCGTTGCGCGTACGAAAATGCTTTGCCGTGCAGAAGGAACTGCGTCCTTGCACGTTTGGGATCGGGCTCCAGCGCAGGTCTATGAGCGATCAATAGCTGTTCCCATGTCAGCGGGTTACAAACGAACGACGCGAAAGACCAAAGCTGACTGTATCGGGATATTGCACAGGCCTGCGGAAGTTGACGTTGACTGACTTGAGAATAAAGGAAACTCCCCGCGCTCGGAGGAACGCATCGGCTTGGGCGGGCCCACCAAGCTCCTCGCCGATGGAAGATATCCAGCGAATACGACCAGATTCGAAGAAGCGGACTGAAGGTGTTTGAAGGTGACCCAGGCGATGTATGCTAAGCAAGGTAGATACGCACGATATCTGACATTATTGACGTGCCTGGGAAGCAAGTGAGAAGGTGAGGCGTTCAATAACACGATGGGGATAATCTCATACTGGAAGGCATCGTGGTCTCCCCAGACTATGGGTTGTTCCCAAAAGCTAGCAGAGTCAAACCCACGGTCCTCGAGGTATACGCGGCCCTCTTCCGCAGCGGATAGGATTGATGGTTGTTCATCTGGAGACGCGGGCCCTTGTGACCCCTCAGGAATGTGGTATGGGGAGGTGGGATCACGAAAGGCTGCTTGTAGGTCCTGTTCAGAAGCATGCGTCAAGGAGGAGAAGAGTTAGGGTGATATTAACCTGTATTGATGATAAATGTCTTTTGAATCTCGAATTATAGACGACAGTCCTCGCCAGACTCCACATTTTCAGAGGTGGTCTAAAGTACTCCAAGGACCGGATAATTGCAATTGGTCCTTCCAAATCACGTGATGACAACTCAATACGTGACTACTCGAGTGAAGGTGGTACAGGTACGGTACAAGGCACTCCCATACAACGCATGCCGAAGCTGCACGCTTGTAAACAGACTACTTCAGCTTCTTCTTCCTGTGGAAAAAATGAGTATGAGCGATAGACAAGTTTGAGTTCAACACTGACGGGCGAAGCTGGGAAGAGTGTCCGCATGACCGCTTCCGGCAGTTGGTTGCACGGGGAGGAAGACGAGCATAACATTTCCGGCAGATCTGCTTGTCGCAGTTATACTTGCTAGCTAGCACCTTCAGCGAGGGCTCAATGAGTCCACCGCGGAGACTTCACAGGAACAATATGAGATATGTAGAGATGCCATCATGACAGAAAAGCTGCGTACCGAAGAACGAGGTGAAGAGTCGACTCCTTCTGGATGTTATAATCGCTTAGTGTCCTACCATCCTCGAGCTGCTTCCCGGCAAAAATAAGACGTTGTTGATCTGGAGGAATACTGAACACGAATGAGTAAGCTGACCCAGGAATAAAATAGATGGCTCACCCTTCCTTGTCCTGGATCTTTGCCTTCACATTATCAATGGTGTCAGAAGACTCCACCTCGAGGGTGATGGTCTTCCCTGTAAGGGTCTTGACGAATATTTGCATTTTGTCTTCGGCTGATGAGGAATTGCAGGCGCTGAGGGTGACAACGTCCAGGGTCTCCACAGGCTTTTAAACTTTATTTAAAACCTGTACAGTTTCAAGCACGTGGCAAGGTCCAACATTCAGTCTTTCCCACGAGTTCGGTTCGCTTTCGTCTTCCTCGTTCCAGCTTTGGCGTCGGTTGCATGGTGAGTACTACTATCTCCAATCAATTCTACATATGGATTCCTTTGCAGTCCCCGTTCTTGATGATAAAAATTCGTTACTCAGCTCACTTTGATGCCGTCGCGCATAAGAAACGAATACGATATATTCACTGACTAACATCAAGGCTTGCCTCGACGATTCCCTAATCTCTTGTTTTTTTTTCAGGCCCAATGCTTTGATCTGCCGTCGGTATTCCTACTGGTCCCATGACTGCATACATTATTCATGACTTACCGTGAGTGCCGCCTCATTCTCCCCCTCCCTCGGGATGCAGATCTTTATCTCCGCGATGTGTTTTTTTCACGCTGAGCTTATTTTCCTTCGGGAATGATTCAAGTCTCTGACCCATATCCCTCCTGGTCAAGTGTTACATGGCTGACGTTGACGCTGCACAGACCATCAGAGTACAGTATACTTGCCTCAATGTCTGCGATCTCGTTTTGTAGTCGTTTGTTTGTAGTAATTTTGCTTGACGGGTGCAACATGACGTATTAGTGCTTTGGGCAGTGCAACGTGTTAATTTTTCTGTCTCGTCCTTCTTGTGTTTATCTCGAGCTCTGGCTCTACAAGTGACTCCACAAAGTGCCAATCATTGAATTGGATTGTGGAGGACCCGAAGATGAATTCAAATCACTTAATCGAAATCACCCCTATGCCAAACTCGGCATCGCGGCCGTGAGGTCTTTAAGCGCGGACAGCCGTTGTACGACGCTGTCGTGCCTGCCACCCACGCACGGTAAACCTCTCACTCTAGATGTCTGACTTTCATCTCGTCGATGCTCAAGGGTGGGAATACGACTTGCAATCTGTGAGCACATACAGAGACCATACTTGCATCCATGTCCTGACATGTTAGTCGATAGGTGTACGCTGCATATATGGGATATTTTCAGCTCAACGGAATACCCTGGCAAGTGGAAAGATTCTCATGTCTTCGAAGGACTGACCTTTTATTCTCCGTGTATGTTGGAATAGGTATGAACGCTCCTGGGGCTATCTCTTTAACAGCTTTGAAGATTTCCTATCCTTTTCGTGGCCTGTGATTACCGCTACAGATGCGTACACTGGGAGAGCTCATATTGTCACGAGAATGACGTCCGTCGGTGCATTTGTGAAGATGATAAAGACAAGGTTTGGAGACACATTGCCCTTTGTCGACAACGTCGTGAAAGTTCATCCTTTTGAAACACAACAACGACATCTCCGAACTATCTCCGATTATTCATCCTACAAAAAGCTTCACGCGACGTTGCGTGCCGTTTACCTCTCCGCTCTCAAAGCACGTATCCGTCTCGGTGAGCCGAGGGCAATCCAGGAACTTTGGGACCTTCATGACAAGTCTTTCCTTGCCATCGATTTTGAAAGCTCGGAGCGGAACGCCGCTTCTGTTCTTGAATGGGGCTACGCAACAGTCCGCTGCGGCCATTTGGACGCGTAAGTCAGGAAACCGTACGCACATAGAACAGATACAAATGCCCTACTTTTAGCCTAGGAGCTTGGCCGCCGATCCCCGACGAGAATTACAGGTAAAGTCTAGCCATGTGCCAGTCTGAACACGCTTTCCCATATTCCACGCAGAAAGGGACACTACATCGTCAGCGAGTACTCCGATAGGGCCCGAAACAAGTACAATCCGACGTTTCCCTGGCAGGTAGGATAGTCATGTCCACTAACTACTCCCCTCATCCCAGTGGCTGATCCGTGTTTGGCAGTATGCAGTGAGATATCCTCATTCCTCCTCCGAATTTATCAAGTCGTAACGAACCTTCTCAGTTTGGTGAAAGTCAAGTCGTGCCCAAGGCTAAATTACCACAGATTATCCAGGCTGTCATCAGGTAAGGCAAACACTCTCCCAACGTTGCAGTTTTGTGATATGCCTGCCACAGTAGTCTCGCCAGTCCCGATTCCGAGACCCAGGCCAATAGCCTCATTCTGATAACTCACTCCGCTACGGAAGACCTCCGCCGATTGGAGGAGATGAAGATAAGTACGTGACATCTGTCAATCGAGATAACATTGCTGATACCGGCGGCGCAAACTAGAATTGCCCCACAATCTCTTGATAATTGACGTCACTGTCTATGAGAGTTGCCTATTCAAAGCGGGACTTCGCGGAGCAATGCTCGATGCGAAAACGGGTTTACCTCGCCAACCAAACTCGTTGCTCTCCCTTCGTGCCATCCTCCATTCGCTCCACGTGCCTATCGACTTCGCTTTGCACAACTCCGGGAACGACGCCTTTGCTTGTCTTTTGGTCTTCCAGATGCTGGTTGACCCCAAGAATACCCAAGTCCCAGCCCCTAAAACAAACTCGACAGGCATGGCGCTCACGAGAAGTGCGACTTCGGTGCTATTCCTCTCTCCTATGCTGAACCCTCCCATGGCGGTGGGCACCATGCCAAGGTCACAGTCGGCTTCCAATATTCCGAATCTCAACATAGGGGATAGCCTCACGATACCACGCAAGTCACCAACGTTCCCGAATCGCTTTTCTGTGGGCGATACACACGC
>Ga0137397_10003391_pt1 | contig 11097 bp, 7 predicted proteins | sample czorhiz116metaG_FD_106658 | JGI IMG/M metagenome (GOLD analysis project Ga0137397, IMG submission 106658) | Vadose zone soil microbial communities from Angelo Coast Range Reserve, California, USA - czorhiz1.16 metaG | ecosystem: Environmental > Terrestrial > Soil > Vadose zone | place: USA...
CAGTCTGGGCATCGTGTTGTACGAGATGCTGAGCGGGGAGCCGCCACGACTATCGGTCGATGGGCCCGTGAAGACCATCGAGCGCCTGCGTCCCGACGTCCCCCCGGCGCTGGGCGACGTGATGCGGCGCGCGCTTGCCACCGACCGGGAAGGTCGGTTCGCAACGGCCGCGGAATTCGGGGATGCCGTGGCGAAGGTCGTGCCACGCCACTTTTATGAACGGCGCTGGGTCCGGGTTTTGGCGGTGCCCGCGCTGGCGCTGGTTGTGCTCGGTGGATGGTGGGTCGTCACGGCGGCAGCCAAGCCGCTCGATGACAAACTCGTCGTCGTGTTCCCCCTCGCTGAACGCGGCCGCAGCGGTGTCGGGGATCAAGTCGCGTTCATGATCGGGAGCGCCCTCGAGCACACGGAGCCCCTCGAATGGAAGGATGGATGGCGGTTGCTCTCACCCGCGGAGCGCGCGGATATCAGCCAACTCACGCCAAGGACCGCGCGGCGTGTTTCTCGCAATCGCGGCGCGCGATTCTTCGTGCAGGGCTCGATCATAGAGAACGGGGACTCGGCTTCAGTGATTCTGTGGTTGACGGATACCAAGACCGGCGGAGATATCGCGCGCGCGAGTGCCAGCGGCTCCACGCGTGTGAAATCGCTGCCCCAGCTGGGACTGGAGGCGGTGACCGAAATTCTGCCGCGCTTGCTGCCCTCCGGCGGGCGCATCGATCTGTCGATGCTGAGCGGCCGGCGCCCGGCCGCGGTCGCCAACTGGTTGCAGGGGGAGCGTGAATACCGTCGCTCGAATTTCGCGCAGGCGTTGGTCTATTTCCGCCGTGCCATCGGAGAAGACTCGGCGCTGGCGGCGGCGGCGCTGCGGGGCGCCTACGCCGCCTCGTGGGAGAACGACGACGTGGAGGCAGCGACACTCGCTGCCGTCGCGTTGAGGAACGCACGACTGCTGCCCGCTCGGCAGGCCAACTTCGCCCGTGGTCTGGCCGCGTATTTCGCGGGGCAAGCGGATACCGCGGTGCAGTGGCTCACCCGGGCATTGCGCAACTCGCCTGACTGGACGGAAGCGCACATGATCCTCGGCGAGACCTACTATCACGAGCTGCCGAACGCCGTCGGCAATCTGGACTCATTGGCTGCGATCGAGTTCGCTGCCGCGGCAGCGGATAGTGGTTTTTCTCCTCCCCGTCTCCATCTCGCGGAGATTGCGATCCGATCCGGGAACTTTGCCGGCGCCGCGAGGGCGATCGCCGATTTTGCGCGCGCCGCGCCCGATGCTGTGGAGGGACAGGCACAGCTCGCGTTGATGTTGCAGTGCGCCGCCGGCAACCCCGGCAGTGTTGATTGGGTCGCCGCGGCGCGAGACGCTCCGTTCCGAGTACTCAAGTCGTCGCAGTCCCTGGCTGTCGCCGCCGCATTCCCCGGCTGCGCCGAAGAAGGATTTCGCGCGATCCTGGGGGACACGGTGATAGGGATGCCCTACCGCTGGGGCGCCTTGGTTGGTCTGCAGAGCGTGCTCGCGGCGCAGAATCGCCTGCGCGAGCTGCGAGGCGTGCTCGACTCCAGCATAGCCAGCGGAGTCGAGTTCGCGAATCGATTCTACTTATTGGATGTGCTTGCCGGCTTGGATGTTGGAGAGCAGGCGACAGCACTCGCGGCCGACTACGAGCGCGGCAAGCCGGGACGGTCAGTCACTCCGAGCGTCGTCTGGATGCTGGGGACGTGGCGCGCGCAGACGGGAGCGCTCCTGAGAGCGGACAGTCTGCACCGCGTGCTGCAGCGCGAAGCGGTGCATACGCGCGATCCCGACGCGGTGCGCTATGCGGCGGCGCTGGGTGCGCGGCTCGCGTTGCAGCGCGGTGACACGACGGCCATTGCGGCACTGCGCGCTCTGTTCGCGATCGGGAATCGCGACGCGCTCGTGTGGGGGCTGGGCGAGCCGCTCGCTGCGGACCGACTGCTCGTGGCCGCATCGTTGCTCGCACATGGCAGAGCCGAGGAGAGCCTGGCGATGGCCGCGGGCATGGACCACTCCTCAGCCATGACATTGCTCCCGTATCTCCCGGCGAGCCTCGCGTTGCGGCGCGATGCCGCTCGTGCGCTCGGGCGAACAGATCTCGTCAGGCATTTCGAGGAACGCTTATCCAAACTGGGCCGGCAGGGGCTGGTAGTCGCCCAGCATCCAACTCTAACCCGGAGGTTGCCATGAGATGGAGGCTGTTGCCAGCGGCGGCTGGCGCTCTCGCTTTGAGCTTCGCCGTCACCGGATGCGTGAGTAAGAGCGACATGGATAAGATGTGGGAGACAGGATATTCAGTGACCGTGGGCGGTACCACCACGAGCTATACAGGCCTTCGACCCTGGCTCATCCACCTCGCGACTGCCGTATGTCAGTTGGAAAGCAAGAGTCCGGGGCCGCTCGATGAGGCGAAGCGGCAATGTCCCTCAGGAGCAGAGAGTCAACCCATTCCGAAGTACCCGCCGAAGTAGCATGCTCAAACCGGCGTTCCCCGGCTGCGCGACGTTCGCGCGGCCGGGACACGGTGCCGGATCACGGGGACGTGAGTCGCAGTCTCAAGGTGCGCGGACCCCCCCCAAACGGGACCAACACTTCCAACAACCGGCATGAGCCAGCGGGCATGGTGAGCGTCGACGCGTGTCGGTTTACGGCCGTGCCCGCCGTGAGCAGGCTGTCGACGACGCCAAGCTGAACGCTGTCGGCGGCGAGCTGCACCAATGTCCTCGTCGGGTGGAACCCCACCTTCCGCGCGACAAACGTCCGGGCGGCTTCCACCGCAATGCCGCTCAACACAAATCGGCCCGTGGAGTCGGTAACGGCGCTCGTCGGGTACCCGGGCACCATGACCTCCGCGCCTGCCACACGCCGTCCTTGCTCGTCGATAACACGTCCGGTCACGCTGGTCGTAGGACCGGGGATCGTTAGCAGCGTGAGCGCCGGACACGTGAGCCACCGTAGCGTCGCCGGCTCGAGTCCCGATGCCGTCACACTCGCCGTGACGGCGTGTGTCGCCGTCGGCTCGAATCGGAAGAAATCCGTCGTGTCCCCAGGCCGGCTGGGAAGCAGCAGGTAGCGTGTTTGCGGGATCGAATCGACGGTGACCAGCGGGGCCGTCGCCGCAGTATGCGAGGCATAGCCCGGTGGGACGACGCGCAACGGAAAGACCTGGCGCGCGGAGTTGGCCCCGAGCCCGGTCACCGAGACGGCGTAATCACCCAGGGGGGCCACCGCCAGAAACGCCAGGGAGTCCGGAGACCAACGGGCGACGAGCAGGCTGTCCGCAAACGGCGAGCCGTGCACGATGACCGACTCATCGCCGTCCCATCCCAAACCAGCGCTCCGCCCGACGTGGACGGTGTCCGCAAACCGCGCCGACACGGCACCCGCGTTGCCATTCACGGTGCCGCCGAATGACGTCGCGGACGCGAGAGCAAGGACGACGTTGATGACTTTCACAACGTCGGGACGGTACTTCCGCGCCGCCGCCGAATCGCTGGCCCGTTGCAATGCGGCAAGAGCAGCGGACGTGCGAATGTCACCCAGCGAAATAGCGGCGTGTGACTGATAGTTCGCGACATAATTGCTGAGCAGGTCGGCGACATACGCCGATTCGCTCACCGCGGGCGAGGGGAGCATCGCGTAGCTGTAGCGAAACTGCGCTGCTTTGTTTGCTCTCCGGCCGGGTGACGGCCCAATGAGCGCTTGATCGAGCGTGTGTACGGCCTTGCCCCCGATGTTTTTGACTGCCAGACGCAGGGAATCGGGGCACTCGTCGCACAACAGCCAGGCGTCGATCGTTGCGTATTCTGGCTTCGAGAGGTGGCAGGCCGCCAACGTCACCGCCAAGATGGTTGCCCCCAACCCAATGGAGCGGTTCACGGGAATTCCTTCTCGAGCGGTGGACAGGATCGGTCCACTTTTGTCGAGTCGCAGTTGCGCGTGTTCCCTGTCACGAAGTGCAACCAGGAATGGTCGTCCATGTTGATCCGGAACGCCTGGCCGAGTGAGAACGTCGACCGTGGAGCTGTTCCGATATCGCCCGCGGAGTTCCACATCATGTTCGTATACGAGAACCCCTGAACCAGATTCGTGTGGCCTGACTCGGGCTCGTGAAGACCCAATGCGTGCCCCAGCTCATGTGTCAGCGTGCCGCTGCCGCGGCGCTGCGCCGAGATGAGAATGACAGTCCCAGCGCCAGCAGCGACCAGATCCGGTGGGCACGCGTAGCCCGCCGTCCCATGGGGCGTAAGGACTTCTTCCGGGGACGTGGGGGGGAGGACGACGTCATCTACGTACACCACGTTGAGGCTTTCCTTTGAGAAGGCCAGCGATGTGTTTGGCGAGGGAACGTCGAGCGCCTGCAACTTCGCGCGTATATCCGCGCATAGATTGGTCCCGCTTCCAAGAGTTATCGGCCCCAGCTTCCCTGCTGACAGTCGGAGGGCGCGCAGCGCGACCCCTGTGCGTTCGCGTCGAAACACGCGTGTCGCGTACTTCACGTCGTTATCCGCGTCTGTAGATATGCCGGTCTTGCTCGAGGCGATCCATATTCTGAACGTGGCGACGATAGGAGCGCGTGTCTCGACTGGCTCAGGTCCCGTCCCTGGGGGCGGCGTCCGCATGTCGATCACGTCCTTCGTTACCTGCCAACTGACGGGCTCCCGATAAAATGCCTGGTCGCTCGCGAATCGAGCCACCTCTCCTGTCCCACCCGAGAGATTGCCGAGCAAGCCAATTCCCACGAAGGCAATCAGGGAGTCGTCGATCGGTATCGGAGCGGTGAGATCGTCCAACAAGACCACGTCCGGCTGCATGGCATTGCGGTTATCGCCCAGCGCGATGTCGTTCGTACCGGCAGCGGTCTGAGCCAGAACGGTCACGCTCGCGGCGGCGTTGTGAGTCCCCAGCTGGGCGGTGATTGTGCTTTTCAGCGACGTGCCGGACGTCAGCATGTTGGCTTTCACGACCGCCGAATCCGCACCCTTCGACACAACACTAAGCCCACTGCCTGGGCTCCACGCGAGGTCTGGGTGGGACGGCAAAACACCGCCCAGCCCGTCCAGTATGCGCGCGCGCATCACGAAGATTGCGCCCGGAACGACAAACACGGTGCTGGGAGCGATTTTCAGGGCGGTGACGTCGGACGTGGAAGGCGGCTCCGGCCGATCCGCGGAGTAACAGGAGCCGCAGCCATGCGCGAAGAGCAACAGAACGGGCAGAGCGTAGCGGCGCCTGACGAGTGGCCACATCTTCCACCACCTCTTGGTCAGCAGCCGCCCAATGGGCGCCGGTCTAGAATACGGCCCCACCGTTGCCGTCGCTAGGTGTAACAAGCTGAACGCCGGACACCCCTTCGACGTACAACAAGTGCCCATCAACTCTGGAGCCTCAGCGGTATGCAAATGATCGGCCGCCTCTTCTTCGTTTCGTGGATATGTGCGTCACCGCTCGTTGCACAGACTCCGTCCGGCGGCGCACCGCCTAACGGTCCTGGCCAACGCCGCTTCCAGCCGCCCCCCGATCACTGGACGACGATCGACTCTCTGAGCCAAACGCTCGGGCTGACCCCCGCGCAGCGCACCAAGATCACGCCCGCCTACACCGCGCTGAGCGGCGTGATGAAAGACGCCGCCGCACGCCGGCAGGCGATCCGGCAGCAATTGCAGGCATCGGGTGGCTTCACGCCCGGGCAGGACCCCACACCCGAACAGCGTGCGAGGTTCGACAGCGTCCGCACCGAGATGCTGGGGTTTCAGGCTGAAGCCGACCAATGGTATGCCGCGATCCGGAACAATCTGACGCCGGACCAGCAGACCAAGTTCGATGCGCTCCCGAAGCCGATCGTCTTTCGGCCAATGGGAGGCGGCGCGCCGAGGCAGTAGCTATCGTTCGGGTCCCACTTCAATCGGATCCCAAACGATGTTGCGTCGTCTCTTTGTTGTTCTTGCCACCTCACTCGTCGCGCTGTTGGGCAGCCTAGCTGCCCAACGCCCGGCAACCGACACGAGCCTCCTGACCGTCGATCGCATTTTCGGATCGCCCGAATTCCGTGGTGGCACGCTCGGCGCGCTCGCGTGGCTTTCGGATGGCACCGGTTACTCGACGCTCGAGCCCGCCCTCGGCGGGAAGCCCGGCAAGGACATCGTGCGCTACGACGCCGAGACCGGCCTCAAGACGATCCTGGTGCCGGCCGCGCGGCTCGTGCCGCCGGGGGATTCGACTCCGCTCGAGATCGAGGAGTACACGTGGTCGCCCGATGGGCGCCGGCTGCTGATCTTCACCAACTCGCAGCAGGTGTGGCGTACGAACACCCGCGGCGACTACTGGGTCCTCGATCTCGCGGGGTGGACCCTCAAGAAGCTGGGCGGCAAAGCTCCCGCCGCGACGCTGATGTTCGCGAAGTTTTCGCCCGACGGCGGCCGAGTGGGTTGGGTGCGCTACGGCGAGTACAACATCTACGTCGAGGGCATCGCCGGCGGCACCATCACACAGCTGACGCATGACGGCTCGCGCACCACGATCAACGGCACCTTCGACTGGGTCTACGAAGAAGAGCTCGGCCTGCAGGATGGCTGGCGCTGGAATCCCGACGGCCAATCGGTCGCATACTGGCAGCTCGACGCCAGCGGCGTGCGGGACTTCCTGCTCTACAACGTGACGGATTCGCTGTACGCCTACACGATTCCCGTGCAGTATCCGAAGGCCGGGCAGACGAACTCGGCGAGTCGCGTCGGCGTCGTGAGCGCGGCGGGCGGCTCCACCCGCTGGATCAGCATTCCGGGCGATCCCCGCAACAACTACATCGCCCGCATGGAGTGGGTGCCCGCCAGGGACGGCAGCAAAGAGCTCGTCATTCAGCACATCAACCGGTTGCAGGACACGCTCCACGTCATGATCGCCAACGCTCAGACGGGGGAGGTGCGGACGGTCATCACCGAGACGGACAGCGCGTGGATCCAGCAGTTCGACGAGCTGCGATTCGTGAACGGCGGCAAGGACATCCTGTGGGAGTCGGAGCGGGGCGGCTGGACACAGCTGTATCTGTTCCCACGCGACGGCGGCACCCCGCGGCCCCTGACCTCCGGCACCTTCGACGTACTCGGCGTGCAGCGCGTGGACACCACCGGGAAGTGGGTCTACTACACGGCGTCACCGGACAACCCCACGCAGCGCTATCTCTACCGCATCAGCTACGACAAGCGCGCGCCGGCGCAGCGCATCCCGCCCGCGGGCGAGCCCGGCTTTCATTTCTATAACCTGTCGCCGACGCGCCCGTACGCCGTGCACGTGTACTCGCGGTTTGGCGTCCCCCCAACGACGACGCTTGTGGGCATGCCGGACAACCACCTGATCCGCGCGCTCGTGGACAACGCCGCGCTCAAGGCGAAAGTCGCCGGGCTGCGGCTCGGCACGACCGAGCTCCGGCAGGTCGATATCGGCAACGGCATCAAGCTCAATGCCTGGTTCATCAAGCCGCCGAATTTCGATTCCACGTCCAAGTATCCCGTGCTCTTCTATGTCTATGGCGGGCCCGGCTCGCAGACGGTCACGGACGCCTGGGGCGGGCAGAACTACCTCTGGTATCAGATGCTCGCGCAACGCGGCTACATCGTGGCGAGCGTGGACAATCGCGGCACCGGCGCGCGCGGCCGCGCCTGGCGCAAGCTCATCTATCGGCAGATGGGCGTCGTCGAGACGCAGGATCAGGCGGCGGCGGCGCGCGCCGTCGGACGGCTGCGGTACGTCGACTCGACGCGGATCGGGATCTGGGGCTGGAGCTACGGCGGGTTCATGACGCTGAACACGCTGACGCAGGCGCCGGACGTGTATCGCATGGGGATCGCCGTCGCGCCGGTGACGCACTGGAAGTATTACGACACGATTTACACCGAGCGCTACAACGGCCTGCCGCAGGACAACGCGGCGGGCTACGACAAGGGCTCACCGCTCACGTACGCGAAGAACTTGAAGGGCCGGTTGCTGATCGTGCACGGCTCGGGCGACGACAACGTGCATTTCCAGAACACAGAGGCGATGGTCAACGCGTTGGTGGCGGCGAACCGGCCGTTTTCGCTGATGGTGTATCCGAACCGCACCCACTCGATTTCGGGCGGGACGACGCGGCAGCATTTGTTCACGCTGCTGACGAAGTTCGTCGAGGAGAATTTGCCGGCGACGACGCGGGGAGCGACGGGGGCGGCGCTGCCCTAAGCTTTGCGCCGCCGCGTCCGCGTCTTGGACGCGGCCAGTTTCCAGAACTGCTGTTCTCCAATGATGGTGATCCGGTGTCCCAGCGCGGCGAGGCGCCGGATCTCCATCAGCTTCGTCCCACCATCCTCGCCGGCGATCTGTAGTTGATTGGGCCGGCCACGCACGAGCACATCGGTCGTCCGCCCGGGTTTCGATTGGATGATCGCACCCGCCTTGCGGGCCGCGGCGAAGGCCTCACTCCGTGGGCGGCGCAGAAATCCGGTGATCGACAGCCGTTTTCCCGCCAGAGTCGCGACGCGCCCCTTCGACAGTTCCTTGGGACGATGTCGCAGCGCCGTGATCAGCTCGCCGGCGGCTTCGTAGCGTCGGCCCCGGCTTCCCAGACAGCGGTGAATGACTTCCTTCAAGTGGTCACTACACGGAAGGCCGCGGACGTCCTTACTGCGCATCGGACTGGTGATGTCACCGCGCAACAGCATCGCGGCTAGTTGGCCGACTTGATAGATATCGTCGCGCTGCTGCCATCTCCGGATCCAGCCCCACGCGATCTCCGTCGGTGCGTTGAGCGGGTTGAACGCGTCGGCGGTGACACCGCGGCGATTGCGCTGGTGCCGGGCGATGCCGAAGTCGCCGAGCTTGAGCTGTTCCTTGTCGCACACGAACACGTTGAAGGGCGTGAGGTCGCGATGCAGCGCCTGTCCGCGATGCAGCGTGTCGAGCGCGCCGAGGAGCGCGGCGATTTCGCGGCGGACGAAGCGCTCCGGCTGAGGGCCACGTTGCTTGAGCCACGCCCCCACGTCGCCATGCTGGGCGTACTCCATCACCATGCAGTAGCGCATGCCGTCGCCGTCGACTTCCGCGAACCGGTCGAACACGCGCAGCGCGCGCGGCTCCTGCTCGAGCAGCTCGGCGAAGTACGCCTCGCGGAGCCATGCGGTGAGACGGTGGCTGATCTTGATGCAGACCTGCGGCGGCAGCCCGCCCTGAGGCGTGGCAGTCGCCAGGTAGACCTCGCCGAATCCTCCCTGGCCGATGAGGCGGTCCAGCCGGTAGGTGCGACCGCTCTCGGAGCTGCGGGCTTCGGCTTTCTTTGCCATGGGACCTACTTGCCGCGTCTCCGAGCAACAGTCAAGGGAACTCCGGCGAAGCTGGTGTAGGCTTGGATTGCGGCACCCAAGGCGTCTCTCTCGACTCGTGTGAGCGCTCGGTGCTGATCGCGCATGCGCAATGCGGCGATGCCGTCTCGTATCATGGAACTTCGAAATTCTACATTCTACGGTTGGACATTGGACATTCGTAGTAAGTTGGCCCCCTAGGATTCGAACCTAGATTCGCGGATCCAAAGTCCGCTGTCCTGCCATTGGACGAGGGGCCAGTGTCTTGCCGAGATGCAAGTTAATGGCGGCCGGCAGTGGATGCAGTAGCTTGTCCGGGTGAGCGCTCACCGCTATCCCAACAGCCACGTCTTCTACCGCAAGCTCGGCTACGAGTATCCCAAGATCGTGCGCGGCGAGGGGTGCTGGCTGATCGACGACCGCGGCAAGCGCTACCTCGACGCCGTCGGCGGTGCCTACGTCGCGAACCTCGGCCACTCCAACCCTGAGATCGCCGACTCGATCGCCGAGCAGTGCCGCCAATTCGGATATCTGTCGGGCACCATGTTCACCCATGGCCCGGTCGAAAACCTCGCCGATGAGTTGGCCGAGACGCTCCCGGGCGATCTGTCCAAGCTCTACTTCCTTTGTAGTGGGTCGGAGGCGGTCGAGGCCGCGCTCAAGCTGGCGCGCCAGTACTGGGTCGAGCAGGGACGTACGGGCAAGCACAAGATCATCGCGCTCAGCCCCGGTTATCACGGCAGCACGTTGCTCGCGCTGTCCGCGTCGGCCCGCGAGGCGCACAAGGCGCCGTTCAAGCCATGGCTCGTCGACGTGCACCGGATTCCCGCGTCCTATCCGTATCGCTGCGAGTGTGGCGGGCGCGGCCCGGCCTGCCCGGTCTGCAGCGCGGCGGTGCTCGAAGAGGCGATCGAACAGCTCGGCGCCGACAACGTCGCGGCGTTCATCGCCGAGCCGGTGGGCGGAGCCTCGACCGGCGCCTCGACGCCCCGGCCCGAGTACTTCAAGCGGGTGCGCGAGATTTGCGACCGCCACGACGTACTCTTCATCGCCGACGAGGTACTCGTCGGCGTTGGCCGTACAGGCACCTGGTGGGCGATCGAACCGTACGACGTCACCCCCGACATCATGACCTTCGGGAAAGGGATCTCGGCTGGGTATGCCGCCTTGTCGGGGATTGCCGCGGGGCAACGCGTTGTCGACACGATCGCGGAAGGATCGGGCAGCTTCGTTCACGCGCAAACCTTTTCGCATCACCCCGTCGCCTGCGCCGCCGGCGTCGCCACGATGCGCTATCTGAAGGAGCACAAGCTGGTCGAGCGCTGCGCCACGATGGGGAAGGTCTTGCACCAGCGACTGGCATTGCTGGCGGACCTGCCACATGTCGGCGACGTGCGCGGGCGCGGCCTGCTCGCGGGGATCGAGTTCGTCGAAGACAAGGCGAGCCGCACGCCCTTCCCGCGCTCCGCAAAGTTCGCCGAGCGATTCGCTGATGCGGCGCTCGCCGCCGGGCTCACGGTGTGGCCGAATGTGGGCCATGCGGACGGCACGAACGGCGATCTGGCGATGGTCGCCCCCCCGTTCATTATTACGGAACAGGAAATCGACGAGCTCGTAGGTCGATTCACAATCGCGCTCGAGAAAACGACTAAGAGCCTCAGCGTGCGCGCATGACCGCCGACCGAGACTATCCCCGCATCGTCGTGCCGCCCCCGGGTCCCAAGGCCCGTGCGATCGTCGAGCGGCAGG
>Ga0137397_10003392_pt1 | contig 11096 bp, 10 predicted proteins | sample czorhiz116metaG_FD_106658 | JGI IMG/M metagenome (GOLD analysis project Ga0137397, IMG submission 106658) | Vadose zone soil microbial communities from Angelo Coast Range Reserve, California, USA - czorhiz1.16 metaG | ecosystem: Environmental > Terrestrial > Soil > Vadose zone | place: USA...
CAACCACTGATCGAACTGAGGTATATGCGATATGGCTGCTGCAAAAACGCAAGCGGCGCCGAGTCCAACGCTCAAGGCGTACCAGGACAGGATCTCCGCGCAGGTGCAGGAATCCAAGGCCAAGCTGCAGCAGCTCGATCGGGTGACCTCCAGCTTCAAGGGTCAGTCGTCGAAGAAGTGAAGGTCACAACGCGAAACGAGACAGAAGGAGCAGCTATGAGATCTGAAGGAATCGTGCGGGGTGTCGTCGCGTCGGTCATCACGGTGATGGCCGCCGGCGCCCTGAGCGTCGCGTCGCTGCGCGCAGCGAACGACAAGTCGGAAACGCTGATTTACGCGGTGTACAACGGCCAGGACACGGCCACCGACGTATACAAGACGATGCGCTCGAACCAGAGCGCGACCGGCGAGCGCATCGAGGCGTACGCCGTCGTGTCGAAGGACCTCAAGGGCAAGGTCCGCGTCCGCGATCAGCGCAAGACCGATGCGGGCGTCGGCGCCGCCATCGGCGGCGTCATCGGACTGCTGGGTGGGCCGATCGGCGTCGCCGTCGGCGCGACCGCCGGCGGTGCGGTGGGTTTCCTCACCGGCGAGGCGGTCGGCATTTCACGCAACGACGTCGAGAGCATGAGGCAGTCGCTCGTTCCCGACAGCTCGGCGCTCGTCGTCGTCCTCGAGGACCGCTGGGTGAAGGACGTCCAGCGGGACATGAACCAGGTGAACGCCCGTCAGGTGATCGCCAACCAGATCGCGAGCAAGTGAGCGTCGGATCAAACGGCGGCGCCTGGCCAGGAACGGGCCAGGCGTCGCATTCGCCGATAGGGAAGGAGCCGGCAATGGGCAGCACGACACATCGACCGTGGTTGGGTGTCGTGGCGGTGTGCGTGCTTGCGGTGACGGCAAGCGCGACCACGCCACGGGCGGCGCAGGACCGAAACCAGGACGACGAGCAGCAGGTCGGCCAACAGGTGTTCGACGAGCTGAAAGCGAAAGGCGAAGTCGTCGCCTCGTCGCCGCTCTACGAGCAGCTTCAGCCGATCGCCGCTGCGATCACGCGGACGGCGCAGCCTCGATACAACCATCCGTTCAAGTTCTATCTGGTGCACGAGCAGCAGCCGAACGCCTTTGCAACCCCGGGCGGCAACGTGTACGTGACCGATTCGCTGATGTACTTCGTCAAGAACACCGAGCAGCTGGCCGGAACGATCTGCCACGAGGTGTCGCACACCATCCACCACGATTCGATGCATCTGATCGAGAAAGAGCGGCAGGTCGAGCGCCGCGAGCTCGGCGCCGCGATCCTCCTTGGGCCGAGTCGTGCCCACGTGCTGGCGATTGCGTTGATTGGCAAGCTGCGTTCGCTCGGGTATTCACGAGACGCCGAGTCCGCGGCCGATTTGACGGGCGCGGACGTCTGCGCGGCGAGCAATTACAACCCGTGGGGTCTCGTGTGGCTGTTCCAGGACTTCGACAAGGCCGACACTGCGCAAATCCCGCAGCTGCTCTCGGACCATCCCGACAATCAGCATCGCGTCGACGCGCTGAAGCAGCATTTCCGCGACGACCCGTCGGTCTTCGGATCGTTTTCGTCCGATACCGCGAGCGCCAGAGCGCTCGTCGTTCCCAAGAACGCCGCCGAAGTCTTCCTTCGGTGAGGAGCGGGTGCCGTGTTTGCCGTCGACGATCGCACCGGTAACGTCCTGACGACCGTCGCGCTGTTTGCGGCCATCGCAGCGGTGGTCTACGCCGCAAGGGCAACGCTGGTGGTGTTCGTCCTCGCGTTGCTCGTGGCGTACCTGCTCGAGCCGTTGGTCGCCTGGGTACAAGGACGGCTGCCCGCGCGGTCGGGCAGCCGTCACGCCGCGATCGCGGTGGTATACGCGTTCGGGACGCTGCTGGTGGCTGGCGCCGGATACGCGTTGGACCAGCGGTCGCAGCGCAACTGCAGCAATGGAATGCGAGCCTGCCCGGCGCGCTCGCGCGCCTGAGCGATCGCCGCGTCCTCGCGCAACACAGCAGCTTGATTGCGGACGGCGCCGGGCGGGCGGCCGGCGCTGTCGTCGCCGCGGCGCAGGAGGCGGGCTGGCTGCTGATGGTGCCGGTCGTCGCCGTGTTTCTGCTCGCCAACCGTGCCGCGCTCATCGACGGGACGGTCGACGTCTTCGCGCGCCGACGGGATCGGGCTGGCGTCAAGCGGACCGTCGAGGCCATCGACGCGATGCTCGCGCAATACACGCGTGCGCAGTTGGCGCTGGCGGGCCTGTCGGCGCTGTTCTACGGCGGATCGATGGCCCTTCTCGGCTTTCCGTACCCGATCGGGTTGGGGATCCTGGGTGGCGCGCTCGAGTTCGTGCCCGTCGTCGGGTGGATCGTGGCCTCCGCGCTCATTCTCACGTCAGGCTGGTACGCCCACGCGCATTGGATCTGGATGGCTGCGCTGATTGTCGCGTGGAGACTCGTCCAGAACTTCGTGAACTCACCGCGCATCATGGGCGATCGCCTGCAGATGGAGCCGATCACGGTCATCCTCGCGCTGATGGTCGGCAGTCAGATTGGTGGACTGCTCGGCGTCCTCCTGTCGGTGCCAGTTGTCGCCGTGCTGCACATCCTGTGGCGCGAACGCGCTGCCCGCCAGAGCGCACCGGTTGCTCTGGCGAGTTCAGCTTCGGCGCCCATGTCGAACTCGTAGACGCTGGCATCCGCTGTGCACCCTCAACACGCACTGCTCGCTGTCGACCTGATTTCAAGCCCGGTTGACGATCGTTTCTCATCCCACATGCGAGCACCCGCCGAAGCTTGAAGGCGATGGACGGCCACCGGCCGTTCATCGTCCCCTGCCCCTTCCGCGTGACGCTCGAGGAGGCAACGATGACGATGTACAGATTCATCTCGTGGTTCGTTCTCGGGCTGCCGTTCGCATTTAACGCGTCCGGCCAGCCCGCTCAACGACAGTCGTTGGAGGTCTTTGCGCAACTGGGGCTGACGCCGCAGCAGGTCGCGGCGATCGACGAAGGCCGTCCCGTCGCGAAGGTGCTTTCGTGGGGAGGGCCGTCGGAGGTGTATGTGTTTGGCGCCGTCCACGTGAACGGCTCGCCAACAACCTACCTGCGGGCGTCACGCGATATCACGCGTCTCGCTGGAACGCCAGGATATCTCGGCATCGGGGAGCTCCCCAGGACCGCGACGATCGCGGATCTCAACGCGTTGGCGCTGGACGCCGACGACATCAAGGCGTTGAAGTCGTGTCGGGAGGACGCGTGTCCCACCGCATCGATTCAGGCGTTTCACGACGCTGTGAATTGGTCTCAACCTGACGCAGCCGATCAGGTCAACACACTTGCCCGCGGAATGGTGCTCGACTTGATTCGTGAGTATCGACGCGGAGGTAACGCGGCGTTGGGAACCTACCGCGACAAGCCGAATCCGGCGCGGATCTCTGATCAGTTCGAGACGATGGTCGGTCGTACCACGGCCTTGCCCGACGTCATGCCGGAATTGCGGCGCTACGTGCTCCAGTACCCGAGCGCGGAGTTGCCTGGCGCAGACAGCTTCATCTACTGGGAGAAGGTGAATTTCGGGATGAAACCGACCATCCGTATCAATCACGCCGTCATCTACAGCGCCCGAGCGAGCGATCGCGCCCTCAGCACGGTCGCGATCAAGCAGTTGTACGCGAGCCACTACTTCCACACGGCGCTGGACGTGACGGTGTGCGTCGCCGACGCGGCACGATCGGCGTCTCGAGGCTTCTACTTGCTGACGCTGAAGGGCTCGGAGCAGGAAGGATTAACGGGCGCCAAAGGCTCCATGCTCCGCAAGATCATCGTCGACAAAACGCGCTCGTCGCTCGAGCGCGCGCTCGCGTCCATCAAGCACACCGTCGAACAGTCGGCGCCCACGTCCGAGCGGTGACCCCCCACGACATGCCAGCGGGCTACCAGACGGTGGCCCGTTGGCAGCGACATCGATCGCCCGCATCCCGACTTTCAACGACTTGCCCGAACGATCGATGTCATGGTTCGTGGCACCTGCCGTGCACTACGTCGCGTCGGCAGCGGTGATTCGACTGAAGGGAACGACACGATGGAACGCATGCTGGTCGTCGTCTTTGACAGCGCAGAGAAAGCGTTCGAAGCATCACACGCGCTCCATCGCTTGGACGAGGACGGGATGATCGCGGTGTACGCGGACGTGGTCGTCGTGAAGGATGCAGACGGCGCGACGATCGTGACCACATCCAAGGGCGCGATCCCTCAGGCGACGATCGGCGCAACAGTGGTCGGCGGCCTCATCGGGCTGCTCGGAGGTCCTGTGAGTCTCGCGGTGGGTGCGGCCGGCGGACTCGCCCTCGGCGCGTTGACCGACTTCGCCAAGGCTCGCGTCTCGAGCGATTTCGTCGGCGAGGTAGAGAAGGCTCTCGGGCCGGGCAAGGTCGCGGTCGTCGCCGAGATCGAAGAGGACTTCACCGGTCCCGTCGACGCAGCCATGGAAGCGCTGGGTGGATTCGTGTTCCGCCGCGCGCTCTCCGACGTGGCCGACGACGAATACGACCAGGAGATCGCCGCGATCAAGGCGGACATCGCGCAGACGAAAGCCGAACACGCCACGAGTCACGCCGACCGCCGGAGCCGCCTGCAGACCCGGATCGGTACGCTCAACGGGAAGCTGCATCAGATGCTCGACCGCGCCAAAGCCAGGCGCGCGGTCATTCAGCATCAAGCGGCCGCGAAAGTGGCGCACCTGAAGGCGCAGGCGATCGACGCGAGGCACGACATCGAGGCGAGACAGGCCGAACGAATCGCCACGGTGAGAACGCGCTACAAGGAGTGGCTCGACCAGTTGGAGAGCCACGCGAACCGACAGGAGGAAGCGATGTCTGAATTAGTAGCGGTGGGTTTCAAGGGCGACAAGTATCGCGCGTCGGACGTGCTCAACCAGCAGCCAGGAGAGATGTCGTCATGAATTCACAGACGTTGACCGCGAACGCGTTCGCGGGCGGGGAGAGCGACGGAAGCGTTCGTGGTTGGGTGATGTTCGCCGGCATCACGATGCTGGTGCTCGGGATCGTGGCGGTGATTTACGACGCGACCGCGACGATCTTCTCGGTCGTCGTGTTCGGCTGGCTGCTGATGTTCGCCGGCGTCATGCAGATCGTGCACGCGTTCCAGGTCCGCACGTGGAGCGGGTTCTTTCTCTACCTCCTGGACGGGCTCGTCCGCGCCACGGTCGGGACGATGCTGGTCATCTATCCGAATGCCGGCGCGCAGACCATCACGCTGCTCCTCAGCTTCTACTTCATCGTCGGCGGGCTGTTCAAGACGGTCGGGTCGATCGTGCTGCAGTTCCCGAGCTGGGGGTGGAGCGTGGCGTCGGGCCTCGTCTCCGTGGCGCTCGGCGTCATGCTCGCGATGCAATGGCCGGCGTCCGGCACGTGGTTCATCGGCTTCGCCGTCGGACTCGACCTGATTCTGTATGGGTGGGCGCTGCTGATGCTCGCTGCCGCGATGAAAACACTGTCGAACGCGTTCGCGTAGAAAATGGAGCTGCTGACATGAGATCCGAAACACAGGGCATCCTCGCCATTGCGCTCTCGGTTGCCGCGGTCGTCCTCGCTACCGCGCGCACGCCGCAGGCGCGCACGGACGACTCCAACGAGAAGCAGATCAAGGAGGCGTCGTCGCAGTCCGCCAAGGCGGCCAAGGCCTTCGAGGCCATCATGCAAGACCCGGACAAAGCGATTCCACGTGATTTGCTGACGCGGGCCAAGGCGATCGCCGTGTTCCCGCAGGTGATCAAGGTCGCGTTCGCCGTCGGCGGCGAAGGCGGTCGAGGCGTCGTCAGCCGACACGTCGATGGCGCGTGGGGCAGGCCGGTGTTCATCCGGGGCGGCGGCGGCAGCGTTGGCCCGCAGATCGGCGCGGCGTCGACCGACTTCTTCCTGTTGCTCATGACCGACGACAGCGTCGACGGTCTGATGAAGGACAAGTTCGAGCTCGGCGGGGAAGTCGGCGTCGCGGCGGGGCCGGTTGGAAAATACCACGGAGCTGCGACCGACGCGTTGATGCAGGCCGCAATTCTGTCCTACTCGCGCAGCCGCGGCCTGTTTGCCGGCGCCAACGTGAAGGGGATCGTGCTGAGGCCGGAGGACGATCTGAACACCGCGGTCTACAACAAGACCGCGCGCCAGCTGTTAAGCGATCAGTTCAGCGGAGACGCGGACACCGATGGCGGGTTGAAGGCGTTTCCGCGGGTGCTCGGCCGCTACTCGGTCGGCTCGAGCGACGCGCGGTAAACGACGTCATGACCTTCAGTGAGAGTGAGGGGCTGAGCGCGATGACCGAGACGCACCAGTTGGCCACCGAGATCGCGCGCCTGAACGCGATGGAGCGAACGATAGTCGATCGGTTCATCCATCGCCAGCGGGAGCCACCCGAGGCTGCCAAGGCACCGCTCTCTTTGGGCGATCGTGTGGCCGACCGCGTCACCGCCTTCGGCGGCAGTTGGACGTTCATCTCCTTCACGGTCGTCGCCATCACCGTCTGGATGCTTATCAACGCGGCTATCGCGAAGCCGTTCGACGCTTACCCGTACATTCTTCTAAACCTGGTGCTCGCGTGCCTTACGGTGCTGCAAGCGCCACTCATCATGATGAGCCAGAACCGCCAGGCGGCTCGCGATCGGCTGGACGTCCAGCACGACTACGAAGTAAACACGAGGGCGGAAATGGAAGTCGGCGCGATCCAGGCCAGGCTCGACCAGATCCAGGCCGTCCAGTGGGTTGAGCTGATGGAGATTCAACGGCAACAGCTCGAACTCCTGACCGACCTCGCAGCCAGACAGGCGTCTGGGAAGTGACGCCAAATCTGTCTGGCTGGATGCGAATGGCTGACGTTTCGGCGGACTGAGGCAAGTAAACTCGAAAACTGTCCCTTTCCGCTTTGCATCGAATCAAATTGTCCCTGTCGTTTGCCGTGCGTACATTCACTCCCTCGCTCTCGGCGAGTCAGACGCGAGGGCGTGCCGCTCAGCCAACGCTGCGAAGTCGCGTAGAATAGGCGATCTTCCGGATTGTCGGCTCCGTCCGACGAGGGTCCGCCATGAAGATTGCCGAGCACGGCTCAGACCCCGCGAGCCTACAGGACCTTGTCGACTCCGTCCCCGCACTGATCCACACGAGTCGTCCCGACGGGTACCTGGATTTCTTCAACGAGCGCTGGCTCGAGTTTGTGGGACTGCGATTGGAGGATCTCGAGGGCTGGAAATGGACGGCGGCGGTCCACCCGGACGACGTGAACGCGCTGGTCGCGAAGTGGCGGGCGTGCCTTGTGAGCGGCGAGCCGTTCGAGCTCGAATCGCGCGTCAGGCGAGCGGACGGTGCATACCGCTGGATGTGGCACCAGAAGCTGCCGCTGAGAAATGCGGGCGGCGAGATCGTCAAGTGGTACGGATTGAGCGTGGACATCGACGACCGCAAGCGGGCGGAATGCGAAGTTCGCAAGCACGAAACAGTGCACGTCACGCTCGAGTCACAGTTGCAGGCCACCCTCGATATCATTCCGGCGTACACCTGGTACGCCGCTCCGTCCGGCGCGCTGACCTTCGTGAATCAACGATGTGCGGATTACCTTGGTCTCCCGTCAGACCATCCCCTCCGGTTCGGGATCGACACCGGCGCCGCGTGGGACTCCCATATCCCATTGCTGCATCCGGACGATCACGAAGACAGCCGGAGAGTCTGGTCGACTTGTCTGAGAACGGGCTCTGCCGGTGGGAACAATTTCCGGGCTCGTAGCGCTGCGGGGGCGTACCGCTGGTTCCTGAGTCGAGTCGAACCCCTACGGGCGAACGACGGAACGCTGCTGTATTGGGTCGGGATTAACCTCGATATTGATGAACAAAAGCAAGCCGAGTTCTACCTTGCGGAGGGACAGCGGCTCGCGCACACCGGTAGCTGGGCATTCAACGCCGCCGGTTTCGACTACTGGTCTCCCGAGTTGTTCGCGATCCATGGCCTCGCCCCAGGCGGCCAGGCGCCAACCATCGCGGAATACATGGCGCTCGTACACCCGGAAGATCGGGGGTTTGTCGCGCAAGTCATTCAGAGGATATTGTCAGACTATCGCGGATTCGATTTCACGAAACGGATTGTGCGACCCGACAGCGACGTTCGGTACGTCAGGTGCGTCGGTGCTCCGGTTATCGAAGGCGGGCGGCCGCAAACGATCGTTGGCACCGCCATCGATGTGACGGAACACGAGCTCCTGACCCAGGAACTTCGACGCCGTGAGGCGTATCTCGCGGAAGCTCAAGGGCTCAGCCGCACCGGCAGCTTCGGGTGGAGGCCGGACAGCGGAGAGATCGTCTGGTCGGCCGAGACGTACCGGATCTTCGGGTACGACGAAGGGATCAAGCCGACGCTTGATTCACTGGTGCGGCGCGTCCATCCCGAGGACCGGGCCGAGTTTCAGAGAGTCACCGATGCCGCCTCCGGCGCCGCGGCGTCACACTTCGAGCATACCTATCGATTGCTGCTGCCTGGCGGGAGAGTCACGCACGTTCACGCGCTCGCGCGACGAACGTTGGACGCAGTCGAAAGCCACGAGTTCGTGGGCGCGGTCACCGACGTCACGGAACGCAAGCTTGCCGAGGAAGCGCTGCGCGAGAGTGAACAGCAGTTGCGCCGCAGCGAGGGGTTTCTCCTCGAGGCGCAGCGACTGAGCCATACGGGCAGTTGGCGACACGACCTTTCAACGGGTACCGTCACGACATCACCGGAAATGCTTCGCATGTGGGGAGTCCGCCCAGAGGAGGACAGTTCGGCGATTGAATTCTGGTTCGACAGAATTCATCCTGACGATCGGCTCCGCGTTCAAGGAGCGTTTGCCGATAGCGAACGCGAGAAGCGCGACTATGAAGCCGACTACAGAATTCTCCTGCCAGACGGAGCGGTCAGATATCACCACTCGGTTGGCCATGCCGTTGTGAATGAGTCTGGCGATCTCTCCGAATTCGTCGGCACCGCCCTGGATGTCACTGAGCAATGGCAGATCAGAGCGCAGCTGGAGAAGGCGAACCGCGCCTTGCGCGAGCGCGAAGCAGCTTTGCTCGAGGCGCAACGGCTGACCCACGCGGGCAGCTGGAGGCACGATGTATCGCTGGGGACCGTCACAGTCACCCCGGAAGTCCATCGAATATTCGCCATCTCGCCTGACGAGGACGCATCAACCGCCGCCTTCTTCTTTAACAGAATCCATCCCGAGGACCGGGCGGCTGAATATGACAACTACGCAAAGGCTCAACAGACGAAAAGGGAGTTCCAATCGGACTATCGCATTGTCCTGCCGGACGGATCGGTCAGACATATCCACAACATCGGCCACCCCGTCTTGAACGAGTCCGACGAGATCACGGCGTTCGTTGGAACGATGACAGATGTGACGGAGCAAGTTGAGGCCAGAACCGAGCTGGAGCAGGCCAGCGCTGCGTTGCGCGCGAGCGAAGAGCAGTTCCGCCTGGTCGTTGACGGCATCGCCGGCCTGGTGACGACCCTGACGCCGGGAGGCGACGTCGACTTCGTCAACAGGCAGATGCTCGAGTACTTCGGAAAGACATTTGACGAATTGAAGAACTGGCAGACCAGTGACGCAGTGCATCCGGATGACCACGATCGCGTGGTGACTCTGTGGGCGAATACGATCGCAAACGGGCAGCCGTACGACGTCGAGTACCGTCTGCGCCGGTCCGACGGAGTGTACCGGTGGTTTCATGCCCGCGGGCGGCCACTTCGGGAGGCGGAGGGCGCAGTCGCTCGATGGTATGTCCTGCTGACGGACCTCGACGAGCGCAAGCACGCCGAACAGCGGCTGAAGGAACAGGAGGCAGAGCTCCGGCAGATTTTGGACCTGAGCCATCAACTGGTTGGCGTGCTCGGGCCCGCGCGTGAGCGTCTCTATGTGAATCACACCGCGCTCGAATACCTCGGCGTCAGCCTCGACGAGTGGCGGCAGCGAGGCCCTGGTATGTCGATTCATCCCGAAGACGTAGATCGCCTCTACGCGTATGCCGATCGTGCGTCGTCGACAGGTGTGCCTTACGAAGTGGAGGCGCGCGTACGCAAGCATGACGGAAGCTATCGATGGTTTCAGTTTCGCTTCAACCCGGTGCGCGACGAACAAGGGCAGATCACACGATGGTATTGGGCGTGTACCGATATCGAAGACCGTAAGAGAGCTCAAGAGAGACTGGAACAGGAAAACGTCGCTCTTCGAGAGGAAATCGACAAGGCCTCGATGTTCGAAGAGATTGTCGGAGCGTCACCCGCATTGAAAACAGTCCTGAACCGCGTGTCCAAGGTCGCGGCCAGCGATTCGACGGTGCTCATCAACGGAGAAACGGGAACCGGCAAAGAGCTCGTCGCCCGGGCCATCCACAGGCGGTCCAGCCGTTCCTCACGCGCCTTTGTGAGTGTGAATTGCGCTGCCATCCCGCGCGATTTGATTCCCTCGGAGCTGTTCGGCCACGAGAAAGGGGCGTTTACCGGAGCCACGCAGCGCCAGCTTGGTCGGTTCGAGCTCGCCGACCGAGGAACAATTTTCCTGGATGAAGTGGGCGAGCTATCGCCGGACACCCAGGTGGCATTGCTGAGGGTGCTGCAGGAACGCGAATTCGACCGCGTCGGGGGGAGACAGCCTATCCACGTCGACGTTCGCGTCATCGCTGCCACGAATCGTGATTTGAACGCAGCCGTGGCCAGTGGGTTGTTCCGCCAGGATCTCTTCTATCGCCTGAATGTGTTTCCGATCACGGCGCCGCCGCTGCGCGAGCGCGTCGACGACATCCCGCTCCTCGTCGAGTACTTCATCGATCGCTACGCACGAAAGGCGGGCAAAACGATCCGCCGCGTCAACAAACGGACGCTCGATCGCCTTCAGTCGTACCCCTGGCCCGGGAACGTGCGCGAACTGCAGAACGTGATCGAGCGGTCGGTGATCGTGTGCGACACCGATGAGTTCACGGTCGATGAGAGCTGGCTGTCCGCCGGACCCGCGGTGGAGAGCCGGCTCGCGTTGTCCAGTACTGTTGCCGCCCATGAGAAA
>Ga0137397_10003394_pt1 | contig 11094 bp, 10 predicted proteins | sample czorhiz116metaG_FD_106658 | JGI IMG/M metagenome (GOLD analysis project Ga0137397, IMG submission 106658) | Vadose zone soil microbial communities from Angelo Coast Range Reserve, California, USA - czorhiz1.16 metaG | ecosystem: Environmental > Terrestrial > Soil > Vadose zone | place: USA...
CTGCATCGTCTGCTCGAAGCGCTCATAGGCGCTCTGGTCACGCTCCCGGATGCTCGTGGAGAGGCTGTCGATCGTGCTCGACATCGCCACCTGATTGCCGTCAATGGCTTCGCGCAGGAGCCGCGTGCGGATCGCGAAGCTTTCCGACAGCTGTGCGATGCCGAGCCGCCATGACACCGCCCGATAGCCGAGCGCGCCGAGCGCGCCGCGCTGCAGGTCGTTGTCGGCGAGATCCATCATCACTGGAATCGTCGCCTCGATGGTCTCCAGATTCTTCGACACCTCATCCGCGGTCTCGCGCGTCGGCGTCAGATAGAACACGTTGGTGAGCACCAGCGTGGTGGAGAACGACTCGCGCGACTTGTTGAGCGCCGGCACGATCAGGCCGCCGGTCCTGGCGGCATCCTCCAGGATGGCATAGAGCCCTGCCATCTCGTGCGCGGGCTTGAGCACCTGGTTCTCATACGAGGTGCTGATCGCCGACTGAACGTTGCGCAGATCGCTGAAGCCGTTGACGAAGCGCTCGGTCGCCTGCATCAGATCTTCGGCCGAGCGTGAGAGAATAGGATCGCTTGAGGCGCGATCGACCAGCGTGCCAAGAAGCGTGTCGCGCAGAATGGTGATCTGCTTGAGCAGTTCATCGTTGGGCTGGGTGAAATAGCGATGGATCAGGTTTTGCAGACTGGCGACCTGGGTTTCCAGCAGCACCAGCAGGCGGTCGGACTCGCGGGACTGGCGCAGCTCGTTGCGGGCGAGCGTCAGGTCGCCGGCGCCATCCCAGATGACGGCGGCGCAGATGATGGCCACGATCGTGTTGAGCGCCGCGATGAGCAGGATTCGCCAGCGGATCGGCAGCGCACGCACCGCCTCCAGGAAGGCGATGGTCTTGCGCGGTTCCGTGCCGCTCGATCGGATCACCTGCTCCAAACGGGTCCTCTATTCTCATCGCACCGCTTCGATCCGCTCGATCAGGGATCGATAACGCGGATCGGCGCGCATGGTGTCGCGCAGCGGCTTGGTGGCATCCTCAAATGGCTGGCGGTTGATCTTGCTGATCACGCTCACACCCGCCTCGATCGCCTGCCGCTCCGAGCGCCGCTCCCAGTCCAGCCACTGCTCGCGCATGTACCGGCTCGACTCGCGGGCAGCCTCGCGGAAGATCATGCGGTCCTCGGTCGACAGGTCGGCCCAGGCCCGCTGCGACATGATCAGCACTTCGGGGCTCATGGTGTGCTGGGTGACGGTGTAATAGCGCGCCACCTTGTAATGGCCGGCGGACACGAACGAGGGCCAATTGTTCTCGGCACCGTCGACGAGCTTGGTCTGCAGCGCCGTGAGCACCTGCCCATAGGCAAGCCCAATCGGCTCGGCACCGAGCGATTTGATCATCCGGTCCATCAGCTCGGATTGTTGGATGCGCAGGCGCAGGCCGCGGAGATCGTCGATCGCATTCACCGGCCGTGTCGCGGTGTAGATCGAGCGTGCGCCCGAATCGTAGAACGTCAGGCCGATCAGCCCGCTCGATTCGAGGGCTTCGAGGATCTCATCCCCGATCGGTCCGTCAACCACCTTGTAGAGGTGATCGACCGAGCGGAACAGGAACGGCAGCGCAAGCACATTGAGGATCGGCGCCACATGGCCCATGGCGCCGACATTGATGCGGTTCATGTCGATGGCGCCGACGCGGGTCTGCTCGATGGTCTGGCCTTCCTCGCCGAGCTGGCGCGAGTGGAACACGCGGATGCGGTGGCGGCCGCCGGTGCGCTGGGTGACGAGCTGGTCCATGTAGCGCAGCGCCTGGACGGTCGGGTAGTTCTCCTCCTGGATGTCGGCCGCGCGGAATTCTCGCGCCGCTGCCGGCGCGGCGAGCGCGAACACGCCACATGTGGCGGCGACCAGGCACCTGCGCGCCAGGCTGCTGCCAACCCAGGACATATCGGTCTCCATCGGGCCCTGAGCTTGGCCCGCCGCGATCATAGGGTCGGTACCTGGCAGGTGCCATCATAGAAAACGCCGCGGCAAGGACGGTGTTAATGAGGAATATATACCTAGGACAAGAATGGGCGCTGATTTTGTTTCGCTGGCGCCAGAAAAATTTGAACGCGCGGCATACAGGAATGAAGCCACCAAAAAAATTAGTGATACTGGCAGTCAAAGCGGCTTGTCTTTTGACCGCTAGCAATGTTACGATTCTCGCGCGACTCGGGATCGGGGGCTTTCGGAAATTTCCGGAAGCCCTGCATTTGTATGCGCGTCTTCCCGACACGAGCGCAGTAAGCCCACAGTTGCGTAGAGCCAGAGCGTGTCGCTGCCACATCGGCATTGCCGCGCGTCGGGCTTTGGTTGCGTGCGTGAACCCCTATCGATCACAAACACGGAGGTGCTCATGTGCCCCGAGCAAGGGCAACAAACTCTCCTAGCCGAGAGAGTGGCGTCGCGGTCCGTCAACTGCGGCGCCATTACTTTATGGATCCCTCGAGTGCGAAAGAGCAGGTCTCTCCTTAGCTTTCGAGCCAAAATAGGACCATAGACCTAATCCAGGGCTCGCCAGCCTGTTAGCCCGCCCCAATTGTTTCTTCCCCGGCCGGCCCACGAAACAATTGCCGAGTTCCACGAAACCATTTTGGCAATACCAGCAATATTGCCGAAACCGCCCCCCTCTAGACCCGGCATCATGGAGTTGCGCCTTCGGGCGCACGTCGGGAGAGTTCCATGATTTATACTCAAGCCATTTCCCCTGCCTCACCGGCCCCGGTGCAGGCCACCGCCCAGGATACGTCGGACGAGACGCTGGTGGCGCAGATCGCCCAGCGCGACAAGCACGCGCTGCAGTTGCTCTATTCCCGCCACCATGTCCGCATCTATCGGTTTGCCCTGCGCTTCCTCAACGATGAGGCCGCGGCCGAGGATACGGTCAGCGAGGTGTTCATCGATGTGTGGCGGCAGGCCGAGCGCTTCGAAGGCCGCTCGCAGGTAACCACCTGGCTGCTCGCGATCGCCCGCAACAAGGCGTTGTCGCTGCTGCGCCGCCGCTCGTCCGAGGAGCTCGACGACGAGGTTGCCGAGTTCATCGAGGACCCCTCCGACAACCCGGAGGCAGCCATGCTGAAGAGCCAGCGCGCGTCGGTCCTGCAGGACTGCCTGACGCAGCTGTCACCCGCGCATCGCGAGATCGTCGACCTCGTCTACTACCACGAGAAGTCGGTCGAGGAGGTCGCCGAGATCATCTCGGTGCCGGCCAATACGGTGAAGACCCGGATGTTCTATGCCCGCAAGCGGATCGGCGAGCTGATGGCCGCCAAGGGCATCAGCCGGGCGCAGATCTAGTCGCGTTAAGAGTTCCCCACACGACACGGCGGTCCGGCGCAAGCTGGGCCGCCGCTGCTTTTCTGGGTTTCTCGTTCTTGGGTTTTCTTGGAGGCGAGAATCGGCTCAGCTGGCTTTGGGAGGACGCCGCATGCTGTGCGAGACCTGTCGATATTCCGGCCGTGTGGGCTTCGTGCGCGCCGGCGGCCCTACGCCAACCGATGACCGCGTTGATGAGCAGCTGGTCCCGTGCCCGGATTGCGGCGGCAGCGGCATTGCGCATTGCTGCGACGGCATCTGTGAGCAGCCGAATGCGCCGAGTGATCGGGCGCCAGATGCTTCACCATGAGCGCGCCCTCGACGTACCGGCCAACATGGTGAAGTCCCGTATGTTCCACGCCCGCAAGCGGATCGGCAAGCTGGTGGCGGCCAAGGGCATCAACCGGCGCATATCTAGATTTTGAGTGCTCCAAGGGCCGCGGCGCGCACGCTCGACGGCGTCTCTCCGAAACGGCGGCGGAACATGTGGTTGAAATGGGAAACGTCGCTGAAGCCGGATGCCAGGGCGATGTCGATGATCGCCGTGTGTTGGTAGCGGCTGTCCATCAGCATGGCGCGCGCGCGCTGAAGTCGGCATTCCAGAACATGCTCGGTGAACGACTTTCCGGTTCCCTCGAGCAGGCGCTGGATGTATCGCCGCGAAAGCCCGAGCCCGCGGGCCGCATCGGTGAGATCGAACTTGGGGTCGCAAAATCGTCGTGCGATCTCCGTCAGAATGGACCCCCGCCGCGCTGCCTTGCGCCCCAAATCCTCGGCCTTGTCACCAGAGCCGGGTAGAGTGACATTGCTCTGAGGGTTGACGTTGCTGTGGGCAGAGCCCAGCGCTCGTGTTGCGTTGGTCCTTTGCGCGATCTCAGGCGCCCGCGCTGCCGCCAGGGCGCCTACTGCGGTTTCAATCGACTTTGTCGGTTCATTCGACCTTATCGCTTCGATCAACATCGCTTCGATCAACGTTGTCGGTTCAATCGAGCTTGTCATGGATAGCCCGGTGAGTTGATGTTGAACGACTGCCAAGCCATTTACTTGCTAGAGAAAAAAATATCGCCCCGCGATCGGCGGAGACATGTGATTTTCAATGGCATTACCAACGCTGGGGCGGGCGATCGTTGCGCATCGCCAATGTTGCGCATCGCCAATGTTGCACATCGCCAATGTCGCGCGGCGCACCGGCGGAGGAATTCAATACCGTAAGAGATAAGAGATATGTGCAGGCTGCCGCAAGCGCAGCGCGCATGAGATGAGCATCAAGATTGCAAGGCTGATGCTGGCTAGTCCGTTAGGCTGATAGTTGAAAGCACCATTGATATCGCTGGATACCGCTCTTCTATTTGATCGTTGTAAGAATCGTTGTGCGTTCCGTTGTGTCGCTTGCGCGCAACAATCTCCGGGAAACCTTGTCTTCGTCTGCTCCCATTTCGTTTTGTGCGCATTGCACCAAGACCCACGATCGTCCGCGTCGCTATGTGACGAGCGATCGCAACATCAATTTGGAGGGCTAGCTTATGAGTCCAAGTTCAAGCTCAGCGTCTGCGGTGCATGCCGTGCATGACACAGCTCCTCGTCGCGAATGGTCGTGGCGTGAGCAGCGTGGCAGGTGGCTGGTTGGCAGCGCTATCGGAACGGGATCCGGTTGGGTATCGGCCGCGGTCGTGGCGGCGGCGCTTGGCGCCACACCGGCTCTTGCTGACAACAGCTGCAATTCCGGCAATGTCGCCGACGGCAATCTGCTAACGAGCGCCAACTGCTAGGCCAAAGCGCAGGGTTTTTCTGCGACAGCGGTCGGTCACGGTGCGACCGCTACTGGTGACCAAGCGTCCGCGTTCGGGACGGGCGCCTTCGCCAACGGCGCGAATGCGACGGCGACGGGAGAGGAATCCTTCCGGTATTGCCGCCGGTTTGCAACACAGCGGCATCGGCAGCCGGGTGGGCGCGACCTTCGCGTGGTAAGGAGAGCCACAAAGCGGTGGAACGGACTGCTGCGCGTTCTCGCGGTGACGGCCGCAATTGCGGCCGGCGTCATCGCGGCGCAGCAATCCACCGGGCAACAGCCCGCGACGCCACAGCCCAAGACTGCCGCGCAGGCGCCTCCAGTCCAGGCGCCGCGGCCCGCGCAGATCGATCGCAACGGGGTCTTGATCCTGGTGCGGTCGACACTGCTTGCGCTTGATCACGCCAACAAGTCCGGCAACTACACCGTCTTGCGCGATCTTGCCGCTCCTGCCTTCCAGGTGAACACCGCGGCGCGGCTGGCTGAAATCTTCGCGGGTCACCGGCGCGAAGGTCTCGACCTGTCGGGAGTCATCGTCATCGATCCGCAGTTCAGCCTGCTGCCGCAGATCGAAGCCAATGGTTTAATGCACATGACGGGCTTCTTTCCATCGGTTCCCAAGCAGGTCAATTTCGATCTGATATTCGTGCCGGTCGGCGGGCAGTGGCGCCTGTTCGGCATTTCCGTGGCGCTGGGCCAGACCGGGCCGGTCGCACCTCCCGATCCGCCCGTGACGCAAAGGCCGCCGGAGACGATAGCCGGGGCGGGCGGTCCGAAAGGCCCGCCGCCCAAAAAATAGTCGCGTGCAGGCCGGGCGCGCGCCACAGGCATGAGCCACTCGTATTCGCCAAGGGTATGCGCCATTTGGGGTATGCGCCATTTGGCGGCTGCTGTCGGATTGGATGGACGAGATGCTGCCGGACGCTGCTCTCAAGTCGATGAATGTGATGTTCGCCACACCGTGCTACATCTCGGCGGTGACAATGAACTATGTGGCAAGCATCTTCAGCCTCACTTGCGATTCCATGCATCTCGGTTTGCGATGCGTTCTCCATTTGCACAGCGAGAGCCTGATCACGCGCGGCCGCAACAAGATGGTGATGAAATTCCTGGCTGAGGAGCAGTTCACGCATCTGTTCTGGATCGATTCCGACATCGCGTTCGAGCCGCGCTCGGTGTTTCGCCTCCTGCTCGCCGACCGTGACGTTGCCGCCGCCGTCTATCCGATGAAGTCGTTCCATTGGCCGGCTGAAGGTCTCCCCGAGGGCATGACACAGCGGCAGTTCGAGGATCGCTACACACAATATCCGTTCAATCCCATCGATCACGGCGCCAAGCGCGTGAGCCCCCATATGGACGCGGAAGGCTTCATCGAGGTGGCGGAAGCGCCGACCGGATTCATGGTCATCAAGCGCCATGTATTCAAAATGCTGATGGAGAGCTATCCGGAGCTCAACTACACGCCCGATGGGCCGCCCAACAATCCGCAGGCACATCTGCACTGGCGTTTCTTCGACTGCATGACGGACCCGGATTCGGGTCGCTACCTGTCGGAGGACTATGCGTTCTGCCGCCGCTGGCGCGACATCGGCGGCAAGATCTGGGTCGACCTCGATTGCAAGCTCGGCCATCTCGGCCAGCACATGTTCCGCGGCGACCTCGCCGAAAGCCTGCGCGTGCAGGGACGATGGTAGGGCTACGCGCAAGCCGAATTGCATTACGCCCAGTGGCATTGCACATTGTTGCGACGGAATTTGTGGGCGGGCGATCGCACACCATGAGTGCATCCGAGGTGACGCGCACGATCGTGAGGCGCGATGAAGCGCAGATCGAGGTGCTCGCGCAGGGTCAAGGCCATCCCATCGTGCTGTTGCCGTCGCTCGGGCGCGGAGCGTCTGATTTCGACGCGATCGCCGAGCGGCTGGCGGCGGCCTCCTTTCGGGTGCTGCGGCCGGAGCCGCGCGGCATCGGGGCAAGCCGCGGGGCGATGACCGGCAACGACCTGCACACCTGCGCGGCCGACATCGCGGCGGTGATCGAGCATGATGGCAACGGGCCTGCATTTGTGGTCGGCCACGCCTTCGGCAATCGCGTGGCGCGCATGCTGGCGGTCGATCGGCCTGACCTGGTGCGGGCGGTGTCGCTGGTCGCCGCCAATGTCGGCCACGCGCCAAGCCCGCCGGTGGTGCGTGAGGCCATCAAGGCGAGCGCCAACCCGTCGTTGGCTGAGGCCGAGCGATTGCAGGCGCTGCAATATGCCTTCTTCGCGCCCGGCCATGATGCGCGCAGCTGGCTCGCCGGCTGGCATCCGGAGGTCTTGGCGGCGCAGCGGATCGCCGGCGATCGCACCCCGCGCCAGGAGGACTATGCTGCCGGCGCCGTCCCGATCCTCTATCTGCAGCCCGACCACGATCCGCTGGCGCATGTCGAGGATGCGCATGAGTTCAAGCGTGCGCTAGGCGAACGGGTGACCGTGATGGTCATCCCTCATTGCAGTCACGCCGCCATCGTGGAGCAGCCCGAGGTGATCAGCGACGCGCTCATTGCCTATGCCCGGGCGCTCTGGGATGTACCGGGTTCCTAGCGTTTATCCGCCTCATCCTGAGGAGGGCGCAAGCACTTGCGCTTTCGGGCAACGCAAACGTCGCGTGGCGCCCGTCTCGAAGGATGGGGCGGCCCCATGGTTCGAGACGCCGCGCACGAGGCTGCGGAATGGGGGGTAGGTCGAGGGTCGCGGCTCCTCACCATGAGGCCGACAGAGACCGCAAGTGTGCGTCCGGCGGAATTGGGAATGATGCGGATTCCGAACCGCGGCCAGATTGGGTCCTCGCGGCTTATATCGAGCGAGAGACGCTCTAGCGCCATTGACCTTGATTTTCTCGCTCGTGGGTGCTCCGCTGCCCGCTCAATCCGGTGAGTTGGTGGGGCATGCTGCGAGCCTTCCTCAAGAAAGGCGACGTGATCTCGGGCGCGGTCTTGGCCGCGCTCGGCGTCTTTATCATCACGCAGGCGCGGTCCTGGGACTACTATACCCTTGACGGTCCCGGCCCGGGCTTCTTCCCGTTCTGGTATGGCGTCGCCATGGTGGTGCTGTCGCTGCTGCTGGTCCTCAATGCGGCGCGTGCAGACACCGACGGGGACTCGAAGGCGGACTGGCCCGCGACCGGCCGGGCCATGACGGTCTGGCTCGCCTTCGCGGTCTCGGTCGGGCTCATGGATTTCTTAGGATTCCTGATCAGCTTCGCGCTGCTCGCGTTCTTCCTCGTGGCCGTTGTCTTCCGCCGGCCGTTCACGACCGCGGCCGTGGTGGCGGTCGCGTCCGCGCTTGCATTCCACCTGATCTTTCCCGTTGCGCTGAGCGTGTCGCTTCCCACCGGTCCGTTCGGGTTCTGAGATGGAGATTGCCTCGGGCCTCCTGCACGGATTTGCAGTCGCGCTGCAGCCGGGCAACATCATCTGGTGCTTCGTAGGCTGCCTGCTCGGCACCATCGTGGGCATCCTGCCGGGCCTTGGCCCGGCCGCCACCATCGCGCTGCTGCTGCCGCTGACCTTCAAGATGGATCCGGCCGGCGGGATCATCATGCTGGCCGGCATCTATTACGGCGCCAAGTATGGCGGCTCGACCACGTCGATCCTGCTCAACATTCCGGGCGAGTCCTCATCCGTCGTCACCTGCCTCGACGGCTATCAGATGGCGCGCAAGGGCCGCGCTGGCGCCGCGCTTGGCATTGCGGCGATCGCCTCGTTCGTGGCCGGCACCGTCGGCGTGATCGGGCTCACGCTGGTGGCGCCGCCGGTCGCGGCGTTCGCGCTGTCGTTCAGCTCGCCCGAATATTTCGCGCTGATGTGCCTTGGCCTGGCGCTGGTCGTGCTGCTGTCTGGCACCTCGCTGCTCAAGGGCCTGCTGTCGTTGCTGCTCGGGCTATGGCTCACCAGCATCGGCACCGATCTCTTCACCGCGCAGTCGCGCTTCATCTTCGGACAGGCGACGCTGCTCGGCGGCATCGACTTCATGGTGGTGGCGATCGGCGTGTTCGCGATCGGCGAGGTCTTGAGCTCGGTCGAGGCCGGCGAGGAGGCCAAAGTGCTGCCGGTGCCGCGCGGCTTCCGCAACCTGTTGCCGAACGCGCAGGAGCTCAAGGCCTGCCGCTTCGCCTTCCTCAACGGCTCGATCACCGGCTTCCTGGTCGGCTGCCTGCCGGGCGGCGGCGCTACGATTTCCTCGTTCATCGCCTACGGGATCGAGAAAGCGGTCTCGAAGCATCCCGAGCAGTTCGGCAAGGGCGCGCCGGAAGGCGTCGCGGCGCCGGAAGGCGCCAACAATGCCGACACCGGCGGCGCGCTGGTTCCGCTGCTCACGCTCGGCATCCCGAGCGGCGGCTCAACCGCGATCATGCTCTCGGCGCTGGTGCTGTGGGGCGTGAAACCAGGGCCGCTGATGATGCAGGAATCGCCGGATGTGTTCTGGGGCCTCGTCGCCAGCATGTATATCGGCAACGTCGTGCTCCTTATCCTCAACCTGCCGCTGGTGCCGCTGTTCGCGCAGATCCTGCGCCTGCCGGTCTATGTGCTGTTTCCGGTGATTTTCGGCATCTCGATCGTGGGCGCCTATGGGGCCTCCGGCCGGATGTTCGATCTCGGCCTGCTGGTCGGCTTCGGCCTTCTGGGCTATGCGATGTCCAAGCTGAAATATCCGTCGGCGCCGCTCATTCTCGGCTTCGTGCTGGGCGACGCCATGGAGCGCGCCTTGCGGCAGTCGCTCATGATGTCGCAGGGCGATCTCCTGACCTTGGTGGAGCGCCCGATCTCGGCGATCATGCTATCGCTTGCGCTCGTGATCCTGCTGATCCCGCTGTTCGGCTGGTTCAATCGGCTGCGGCTACGCGCGATCACCGAGAACGGATGAGCTGCAAAGTGACCAATTATTGCGGAGGACAACATGAACAGACGTGAGCTTCTCGTTGGCACAGCGTCCATGCTTGTGGCGGGAGCTGCGGGCCCGGCCTTCGCGCAGTTCAAGCCTTCGCGCCCGATCGAATTCGTGGTGCATGGCGGGCCGGGCTCCGGCAACGACGTGTTCGCGCGCACGCTCACCACCATCATCGACCAGGAGAAGCTCCTGCCGGTGCGCATGCAGGTGGTCAACAAGCCCGGCGGCGGCAGCACATCGGCGGCCGCCTATGTGGTGAGCAAGAAGAACGATCCGCACGTGATCGCCTGCTTCACCAATATCTGGCTGATCGATCCCATGGTGCAGGAGGCCGCGACCAACAAGCTCATGGACATGAGCCCGATCGCGCGGCTCGTGGTCGAGCCGGCGCTGGTCGTAGTGCGGGCGGACTCGCCGATCAAAACGCTCAAGGAGTTCATCGATGCCGCCAAGGCGAAGCCCGGCGCGCTCAAGATGTCGGGCGGCTCGATCACCTCGCGTGAGAACACCGTGCGCCAGCTGCTCATGCAGCTCACCGGTGTGCGCTGGGTCTTCATCTCGTTCCCGTCCGGCGGCGAGCGCATCGCGGCGTTGCTCGGCGGCCATGTCGACCTGATGATCGTCGATCCGAGCGAAGCCGGCGAGCAGGTGCGTGCCGGCAAGCTGCGCGTGATTGCGCAGGTCAACGAGCGCCGCTTGCCCGCCTTCCCGGACATCCCGACCATCAAGGAGGCGGGTTTCGATATTCCCAACGTGCCGCAGATGCGCGGCGTCGTCGGCGCGCCCGGCATGGCGGCCGAAACGATTGTCTTCTACGAGGACCTGTTCCTCAAGGCGAGCAAGACCGCCGGCTGGCAGAAGTTCGTCAACGACAGCCAGCTCGACGGCGAGTTCGTCAAGGCCGCCGAGCTCAAGGCGTTCTTCACCAAGTTCGAGGGCGAGCTGCGCGAGATCTTGAAGGCGGCCGGCGCCAAGGTGGTGCGGTGAGGGAGTGAGTAGTGAGTAGTGAGTAGTGAGTAGTGAGTAGTAA
>Ga0137397_10003395_pt1 | contig 11094 bp, 11 predicted proteins | sample czorhiz116metaG_FD_106658 | JGI IMG/M metagenome (GOLD analysis project Ga0137397, IMG submission 106658) | Vadose zone soil microbial communities from Angelo Coast Range Reserve, California, USA - czorhiz1.16 metaG | ecosystem: Environmental > Terrestrial > Soil > Vadose zone | place: USA...
CAAGATCGGGCTGAAGGCACCTGCCGCAAGCAGCGCCGCAATGGCAAACTCGACAACACCGAGGAAATACGCTTCTCCCCTGAAGCCGAATAACGATAACCACGAAACAAATGGACTATTGCTAATGAACTGAACGATGCCTTGTGCCGATTGCAACGTGAATTTTTGCATGCCAAACGACACAAAGATGACAACCATAACCCAGCGAAGGATAGCCAGCAGACGATAAGTTCCGCCTCCATTTTCAGCGACATTGAAAGATGCTTTCATGTGGATCACTCCTTGGTACAAATTGATTTCGGCTGGCGCGCAGAAGCGCGTTCGTTACAGCCTTTACGCACGGGCAACGCCGTCGTTACGTTCACCTACAAATTCCCCCAGCTCACAACGATGTGCATGTGGGTTTGGCGGCGCGGTAAAGCTGCACGTTTCTATTCTTCGATCGAATGCCGAGCGCGTCGCCCAAGGTGGCTCGACCGCTTCTGGCACAAAACGGACATCGCCAATTTTCCGAATGTCTGCCAGAAGCAGTCATTCGAGCTTTGGCTAGGTTCCATTATTCGGCACCTCTGCTGCATCATGCGCATAGAGCCAGGCGATATTGGCGATCGAACGGTCGCCGGACGTGGCCAGCGCCGCGTCGCGGGCGTGTTGCGTCTCGCCGTCGGGCAGATGGAAGCGGATGCGGTTGGCGGCACTCGCCTGCTGCAGCTTTGTGGCACGCGGCTTGCGAACCGCTTCGTAGCGAGCCAGCGCGCCGGCGATGTCGTTGGGCATGGCCTCGATGAGCGCCGCAAGCGCGGCGCCGTCTTCGATCGATTGCGCCGCGCCCTGCGCCATCATGGGCAACATGGGATGGCAGGCATCACCCAAAAGCGTGACACGGCCGGCGCTCCAGCGCGGCAGTTCGGCGCGGTCGTGCAGCGCCCAGATGAAGGTCTCGGGAAAGGCGCCGATCAGGCCGCGTACCGTCGGATGCCAGCCTTCATAGCGCGTGAGCACGTCGGCCACCTCGCCTTTGTCTGTCCAGGACTCCTCTGTCCAGTCGCCGTGCTCGACAACGCAGACCACGTTCATCATCCGCCCGCCCGAGACCCAGTAGTGCACGACGTGGCCGCCCGGCCCCATCCAGCTGTGCGACGCAATCTCGAAGTCGAGATGCCTGATGCGCTCGGCCGGCACCAGGCCGCGCCAAGCGACGCAGCCGGTGAAGTGCGGCTTCTCGACACCAAAGATGAGGCCGCGAACGCGCGAATGGATGCCGTCGGCACCGACCAGGAGGTCCGCTTCTGCTGTCGCGCCGTTCTCGAACCGTGCGATCACGCGCTCGCCCTTCTGCTCCAACCCCATGAGCTTGTGGCCAACATGCAAACGATCATGCGGCAGCGCGTCGACCAGAAGGTTGACAAGATCGGCGCGATGCAAGTGGTAATACGGGGCGCCGAAGGTCGCCTCGACCTCGGGCCCGAGCGGGGCGCGCTGCAAGGTGCGTCCGTCGTCCCAACGCCGCTGATGCACCGCGCGCGGCCGCACGCCGACGCCGTCCAACGCCGCCTTGAGGTCCAGCCGCAGCAGGAGCCGTGAGGCGTTGGGGCTGATCTGGATGCCTGCGCCGATTTCGGCAAGGTGCGGCGCCTGCTCATAGACATGGACGTCGAGCCCCTTCTTCAGGAGTTGCAGTGCCGCCGAGAGCCCGCCGATCCCGCCGCCGATGACTGCTACTTTCATGGGAACTCTTTTGGAGCGCGAGCCTCCAGCGCGCAGGATGCACGGGGTCTGGAACAGGAGCAACAGCGGTCTGACAAAGGCGATAGAATTCGAGCTACACAGCCAAAGATAGTGAGCAAGTTAATGTTGAATGGCGTTGTACTGGACATGCTTCTTCCTTTCGATTTCGCGATCCATGATAACAAGTCTGAGCCGCGAGCCGCCGCATCGACCGATCGAACAATGCAGCTCCAAGGCCGGTTTCGAGCCCGCTGACGCGGCGAAGCCCAACCAGCGGGCAGCCGCGTCTACGGTCACGCGAGAAATTCGGCGATCGCTTTCACCGCTTCCGGTTTTTCGTCGAGCACGAGGTGGCCGGCACCTTTGAAGATGCTGATCTTGGCGTGAGGGATCAGCCGCCGCCAAAGCTTGGACTGGCCCGCGGGCGTGAGTTGATCGTCTTCGCCCCCATACCAACGAGGTCGGCATCGTGAGACGGTGGAGATAACGCGGCAGCCTCGCGTCGCACGGGTGTTCCAAGAGCAGCCGGGCAACGGTCGTCATCTCACGATGGCGGCCGTCGATAAAATCGAGGTCGGGCTTCACCGGCAGATGCGGCCTGATCACCTCGAAGTTGCTCGCCAGCATCGCTAGAAGCTGCTCGGGCGGAAGCGCCAGTATGTCCGTAGTCGGATGATCCTGGTCGCACAGCCCGACGGGGCCGACAAGGACCAGCTTGGAGACACGGTGGCCGTGCTCCATCGCAAATTTCGCAGCCAGATAACCACCCAACGAAAACCCGACCAGACGCAATTTGGCAAGGTCAAGCGCATCGAACAGGTCGAGATAGTGCATGACGTAGTCGTGTGGATCGGTCATCGCGGGGTCGTCGCCGGACTCGCCGAATCCCGGATGAAACGGGATTATGACACGGAACTTCTCTGCCCACGGCTTGGCAAAATCGAAGCCCGTGAACGTCCCCGCTCCATGCCAGAAGACCAGCGGCTCGCCCTTGCCGGCAGTAAGCACGACCGCGTTTACCCCGTTTGACCGTGTGCGTCGGGCGTTTGAAATCGGCCATCGCCCTTTCTCCCTATTCGGCGGCGGCGCGCCGTGCCGCCGCGCAGCTTGGGCATCACCTCTTCGGCAACGAGGCTCAGCTCCTTCGCAACCTTGCAGTGCGCCACGTTGTAAGACTCCGCTCTGCACATCCATACTGGAGAAGCACTCGCCAGCCGGGCGGGCCGGAATGGGCGATCCCGCGCGCGGAACTAGACAGACTTTACTTCGCCACCATCGATCCGAAGTTGGGTGCCCGTCATCCACTCGGCGGCAGGAGAAACCAGAAAGGCGATGAGTTCGGCGATATCCCGCGGCTCGCCGTAGCGCGCAATGCCGGCAGGGACCAGAAGCGCCTGCTTTGCCTCATCGAGGCTGACGTTGTGCGTTGAGGCCCATTTCTCGATCATCGATAGCCGCCGGCCGGTCATGACCAAGCCGGGAGACACGCTGTTCACCCGGATGTTATCTGCAAGGCCACGGCCCGCAAGGGTCTTCGCTAAGGCGACGATCGCAGCATTGATCACACCAATCGCAGCGGCCGATGCCGTCGGCACTTCCGCGGTATTGCCGGCCATCAGGACTACGGCGCCCTTTGCCGACTTCAAAGCCTCCCACGCCCGGAGTGTCAGTCGGCGTGCCCCATGAAGCTTGAGCTCCATACCGACGGTCCACTGCTGGTCTGTCATTTGGAACAAATCGATTCCCGGCACGGCGCCGGCGATGTTCACCAGCGCGTCGATCCGACCGAACTTTGCCAACGTCCGACCGACGACGGTTTCCGCGGCCGTGAGCGCCATCAGATCCAGGTCGATCGCAAGCGGCTCGGCACCGTTCGCCCTTACCTGCTCGGCTACCTCTCCGAGTTCAGTCGCGCTTCGCGCGGCCAAGACGACAGCCGAAAAGTCATGAGACAGCCTGATCGCTGTCGCTTTGCCAATTCCGGAACTTGAGCCAGTCACGATTGCCACCGATTTCAACATTTCAGGTTCTCATTTCGAATTCGGGTGCCGGACACCGCCTCAGCGCGCATCCTTCCATAAAGCGACCACACCGCCAAGTAGAGGGCCATCGCTGCCTTCACGTGACTAATTTCGTGGATTATTCCGGTTTGGTTACAAGCAAGCGGCGTTCAGCAAGGAAAAATCCCTTCACTGTCGCATCACTCCGCCTGACGTTCTCTGGCTCCAAACCTGCGGTGTATCAAGAATTGGGTGACGCACGGCAAGAGTGGGTCGATTGGAGCATCAGCGATCCGGCCTTCGCGGATCAAGCCGACCATATCGGCCGCCGTTGGGATTCGCTGCATGCGGAAAAGTCAGACGGGCCGATGGTTGGATACGGTACGCTGCGCATGTTCCTTGCCGAAGCCAATGCGCTTGACGTGCTTCCGCCGGATCAAGAATCCGCAGCCGCAGACTTCGAGGGCGAGGATGATCCGGATTATGACACGAACGAAGAGCCCGCCGCGCCGCAGCCGATGCTCTGGGACACGAACAAAGTCAACCAAATGTTGGACCACGCCGAAGCGCAATTGCTTGATGGCGGTGCACCAATCTATCAGACGGGCGGGCGCATCGTGCATCCTGTGCGGACGGAGCGGCATTCGTCAGACGAAGAGGCGGTCCGGCGACCGGCCGGGGCTTTGACGATTCAGGACGTGAGCCCGACGCGGCTTGAACTTTACATGAATGATAAGGTGCGGTTCGTCAGGGCCATCCCGAATCCGAACAAGTCCGACAAGCCGTCCATCGTCAAGCATACCGCGCCGTTGAAGCTTGCGCAACAATACATCGCGCGATCCGACCAATGGAATCTCCCGACGCTAAACGGCATCATTGAAACTCCGACGCTTCGCAGCGATGGGACGTTATTGACCGCGCCGGGCTATGACGCAGCGTCCGGCTTGTTGCTGGACATGGCCGGCACGGTGTTTCCAAAGATACCAGACCGACCGTCCCATGAAGAAGGGGTTGCCGGTCTGGCAGCGCTTTTGAGTCCATTCCAAGGCTTCCCGTTTGAGGCCGATGGGCCGAACGGCAAAAGCGCAAGCCGCTCCGTGATGCTGGCGGCGGTGCTCACCGCGCTAGTGCGCCGGACGCTCCGCGCCGCGCCGCTGCACGGCGTGAGCGCACCAACACCCGGCACCGGCAAGACATTGGCGATCCAAGTCGTATCGTTGATCGCGATGGGGCGAGAAGCCACCGCGATGTCGCAGGGCGCAAACAAGGAGGAAGACGAAAAGCGGCTATTCTCCGCGTTGTTGCAAGGCGACCTATTGCTGACAATTGACAACGTGACACGGGCCATCGGCGGCGACGCGCTTTGTTCGATCATGACCGAACGGACTTAGCAGAACCGAATTCTTGGCGAGTCCCGCAATGTCAGCGTCGCGACGAACGCGCTGATCATGGCCACCGGGAACAACCTAGCCTTTGAGGGCGACATGACACGGCGCGCTGTGATGTGCCGGATGGATGCAGGAATTGAAAACCCGGAAGGCCGGTCCTTCGACGTGGATTTGAAGGCGTGGGTTCCGGCGCACCGCGTGCGCTTGGTTGCGGCCGGGCTTACCATCTTGCGCGCGTTCGTGTGCGCTGGGCGGCCCGGCCTTAAGCGGCTCGCACCGTTTGGAAGCTTCGAAGAGTGGAGCGACTTAATCCGAGGTGCCCTCGTATGGTTGGGCGAGCCCGATCCGTGTTTGACCATAAAGCACATCGTGGCGGACGATCCGGTTAAGGCACAACTCTTGGCGTTCTTCAAAGCTATTTACGACACGATGGGCGATCAACCCTTCACGGCGCGGAGCCTGATCACGGCGGGGAGGGACGACCCCGAAGGGACTGACTTGACCGACGCCATTCATGCGGCAGACCCCAAGGGCAATCCGGTCACATTAGGCATCCACCTAAAAGCCCATCAAAACAAAATCGTGGGCGGGCTCACTCTGCGGAGCAAGTACGACTCACACCAAAAGGTTTGGGAATATTGGGTCATGAAGAAGTAACGGACCTTGCGGGGGGCGCGGGGGGATGCGGACCGTTTTTTGGCCGGTAACGGGTACTTCGTTAGAATCTGTGTTTTGAATCCAAAGTTCGTTGATTCTAGTAGAAACTAAGGCAGTATAACGATGTAGCTGTTACCGGCTGGAAGAACCCCGCTTCCACCCGCGCTACCCGCAAGCGCACACCGGACGGTCCACCGAATATTTCGAATTCAAATGGAGATAAGAGGCGTCGCATCCCGTGATCGCCAAAATATTTCGACAAGTTCGCGGGTCCCTCTGAGCCAATAGCCAATGCGGGCAATTCGGAGGTGCGTGATGGTCGCAGCTACAAAATATTTTGAAACCGGGTAGCTGATACCTAAGCCTCGCAATGATGAGGGTGGATGGACGCGCACGCGCTTTAAAAATTCGCGACAGTTTTCGTTCACGTTCGCGTCCGTTCGGCCGGCAGGGTCATAGCTAAATGGCCTTTGATCATAGGTTGGTCGACGGGAGCGAGACCGATGGTTCCTTCGGTCAGAAGTCACATGAAGCAACGGCGCGCGTCCGTTTTCTCTCGACAACGGACATTCATCGACCACAGCGGGACGTCTGCTTTGTGCCATGAGCGGACCTCTCGGACCAGTAACAACTAAACTCTTATGGCTGTTCAGTAGAGGTGTGCGATTCCGTGGTCGATGACCGCCTGGACATCTGCGACTGTCTCACCTGATTTTGCGTGTGTCACAATCGCCTGAGCTAGAGAGGGCAAGCTCGACCGACTGGGCCAATGCTCCGGGCTCCACAGTTTCGAGCGGAACACGCACTTCGGGCAATGCAGAAACATCTCCGCGATCTCAATCACGAGGATCAAATTCGGTTGTTTGCCGTCGAAGGCCAACCGCGCTTGCAGAGAGCTATCCCGGACGATCTTTCCGGTCCCGCTGATGCGCAGCGTGTCGCCATGACCCGGGATCATGAAGATCAGCCCGATCTCGGGATGCGCGAGCAGATTCTCAAATGTGTCGAGGCGATTGTTCCCCAGGCGATCAGGGATTGCTAGCGTCTTCTCGTCGAGGACAGCAACGAAGCCGGCCGGATCGCCCTTGGGTGAGACGTCGATCTGCCCATCTGCCCCGCGCGAAGCCACGATCACAAAGGGGCAGGCCGCAATGAATCGACGACACATCTCATCGACATGGTCGATGACTTTATTCCGGGCACGGAAACTCGGTGCCTTGCTGACTTCGCGCAGGCGCTCCTGCGTTGCGATCACCTCGTCGAAACGCATGGACATGGCCATCTCCTTTGGTGTCATTCCGGCTTGATCTGCGCCGCGCGGATCACATTGCCCCAGCGCTCGGTCTGCTCGGCGATGAGCCTGCCGAACTCGGCCGGCGAGCCTTGCAGCGGCGCACCGCCGAGGTCCGCCAGCCGAGCCTTGATGGCTGCATCCGCAAGACCCGCATTTATATCGGCGTTGAGCTTCTCGACGATCTGGACCGGCGTGTGCCGAGGTACCCCGATGCCAACCCAGCCGACCGACTCGTAGCCGGGCACGGCCTCTCCTACGGTGGGGATGTCAGGTAGAGCGAGAGACCGTGTCGCGGTCGTTACTGCCAGTGCGCGCAGCTTGCCGGACTTGATCTGTTCAAGCGATGAAAAGATCGGGTCGAACGCTAGCTGAATTTCGCCACGCAGAAGGTCGGTCAACATAGCCGCCGAGCCGCGATAGCGCACGTGCACCATGTCGATTCCAGTCATCATCTTGAACAGCTCGCCGGCCATGTGTTGGGGGCTGCCGTTGCCTGCGGAGCCAAAATTCAGCTTGCCAGGGTTGGCCTTGGCGTACGCGATCAGCTCGACCACGGTCCTGGCCGGAATGGAAGGATGCACGGCCATGATGAGCGGATTTCGCATGATCCCGGCGACCGGTGCGATATCACGGATGAAGTTGAAGCTGAGCTTGTCGTAGAGCGTCGCATTGATGGCATTGAACGACCCGGCCAGAAGGAGGGTGTGGCCGTCTGGCGCTGACGTCACAACCGCCTCTGTCCCGATGTTGCCGCCCGCACCCGGCCGGTTTTCGATAGTGCACGGCTGGCCGAGACGCTCCGATAGCCACTGACCGATAAGTCGGGCGCTGATGTCGGCCGCGCCTCCCGCCGCTTGCGGAACGATCACGCGGATCGGCCGCGCCGGGTAAGTTTCCGCTCGCGCGGTCGAGACCAGGACCGGCAGTGTGGCGATCCCTGCGGCGAGTTGAAGCAATCTCCGGCGCGCGATGGTCATGACCTGTGTCCTTTTTGCTGCAGCTCCCGGCAATGAGCCTGCCATGCCCTCGCTATGTCTGCTTTGCGGATGGCTTACTTTATCCTTACCTTAGCCTTCATTTTTCGGCGGGCCGGCCGCATTTCGGGAGTGAGTGGAGCGCAAGTTGTTGTACCGGTTCGAAAAATACGAGCTCGACACAGACCGACGGGAGCTTCGGCAAGGCGGCGAGATGGTGCCCCTCGCGCCGCAAGTGTTCGATCTCCTGGTCTATCTGATCCGCCATCGAGAGCGCGTCATCAGCAAGGACGATCTCATGGCCGCCGTCTGGGGCGGACGCATCGTTTCGGAATCCGCGTTGACGACGCGACTTAACGGCGCCCGAAAGGCGATCGGCGACAGTGGCGAGGAGCAGCGGCTGATCAAAACGCTACCCCGCAAGGGGGTGCGCTTCGTAGGCGACGTCTGCGAGGAAATACAACCAGCGAACATCCCAGCCAGGGATACGCCAATCGCCAGCCTCGTTTCGCAAGAGCAGCCCTCGATCGTCGTTCTGCCGTTTGCGAATCTGAGCGGTGATCCGCTGCAGGATTACTTCACCGACGGTGTCGTCGAGGACATCACCACCGAGTTGTCGCGGTTCTCCGAGCTGTTTGTCATCGCGCGCAACACGAGCTTCACATACAAGGGACAAGCGGTCGATGTCCGGGCTGTGGGACGCGACCTTGGCGTGCGCTATGCGCTGGAAGGAAGCGTCCGTAAGGTCGCCAAGCGCGTGCGAATCACCGGCCAGCTGATCGACGCCGAGAGCGGAAAGCACATTTGGGCAGATCGCTTCGAGAGTTCGCTCGAGGACATTTTCGAGCTGCAGGATCAGATGGCGCACAGCGTCGTGGGCGCGATCACCCCCAGGCTGGAACAGGCCGAAATCGAGCGGGCGAAGCGAAAGCCGACAGAAAGCTTGAGCGCCTACGATTGCTTCTTGCGCGGCATGGCCAGTTGGCACGATTGGACCAGGACCGGTCACGACGCGGCGCTGAAACAATTCTATCGCGCGATCGAGCTCGATCCGACTTTTGCACGGCCACACGCGCTTGCCGCAGGCTGCTATCTCATGCGCAAGTCGAACGGCTGGGTGGTTGATCGCGCTGCCGAGACGGTCGAGACCGACCGGCTTGCAAGGTTGGGCGCGGACCTCGGCCGTGCGGACGCAGTAGCGCTCGCCTGGAGTGCACATGCGCTTGCTCACGTCGTAGGCGACATCAAGGCAGGCATCGCCCTGATTGATCATGCTCTGCGATTGAACCCGAATCTTGCGGTCGCGTGGCAGCGCAGCGGCTGGATCCGCGTTTATGCGGGAGAGTGCGAGGTGGCGATCGAGCACCTGCGGACCGCCATGAGCCTCAGCCCGCTGGACCCGCTGATGCATCTCGCTTACAGCGCCACGGCCTTCGGCTATTTCCTTCTTGGCGATCTCGATCAGGCTTCCACCTGGTCCGATCGTGCGCTGCAGATGCGGCCTGACTGGCCAGTTGCACTGCGTGTCTCGGCGATGAGCCATGCTCTTGCCGGCCGTGAGCGCCTGACACACCAGGCGATGACACGGCTGCGCGCGCTGCAACCCACATTGCGGCTGTCAAACCTGCACAAACAGATATTCCTCCATCGGCCGGAGCACATGGAGAAGTTCATTGAGGCCATGCGGAAAGCAGGATTACCTGAGTAGTTACCGGTATGCTCGAGGTCCGTTCTGGGTCAATCGCGTCGGTTTGACGATGTCCCCGTCACTTCCGCTTTGCCCCTCATAGCCGACCTTCGTGGGAAGGATTGGCACGTCCGAAACGTGCACATCAGCGGTCGATAAACCGCGTTTGCCCCCGAGTTAGGGACGTCGTTTCTCGGCTTCTTTTACGAGCGCCTCTATCGCAGGAAGGCTGCGTTCAACCACAATGGCATAACCCGCCGCATTCAGATGCCACATCGTGTTTGACTTATCGTGCACCTGTTCCACATGAAGATCCGACCGATCAACGACGCCCTGCTGCATTCGGGTAATTCTGTAAACAGCGATCCCCTTGGCCCGCAGCTTAGCCATAATCGATTGAGCCCCCGCCTCCGCAGCAGCTGGCGAAAGATGATGCAACACGACATCATTTCCCCGTGCGTCCCCGATATTCAGGACAACAATATCGGTCCCTGGGGGCACAGCACGATCTAGTCTTGCGAGGACGCCCGCCGTTGTGTCCCCATCGACGCCTCGGTTGACGACAGTGACCTTATGTCCTCTCGCTCTTAGAGCCGCCTCAAGTTGGGCCGGGTAGGCCTCCTTTGCCGAAACGCCATGGCCTCGAATGGCGCTGTCGCCGAGCGCAACGATATGAACTTCAGCTTTGGCGACAGTCGCCCCAAAGGAAATTGCGGCCACCAGTGCAGCACCGGCCAATACTGAACGCATTCCTAGCCACAGAATTGAAACACCCATATTGTCCTCAACGCTTCTCTCAGCCAACATACGCAGTATGACTGTCAGCTTCGGCCTGCAGACTAAATACGGCCGCACGTAGCCGGGCTCCAGCTATAAGCGCTTCCGTGAGCGGAAACACTTGCTTTATCGGCAAATCTGCGCGGCCATTGCGTTAAGTCCGCTACGGGTCCAACTGAGAAGAACTCGATACGAGCATATGCTTTCCGCTTTGCCCTGGTGGTCTCAACCGGTCGACGCAACACTTTATCTTAAAGGAGAGATGGAGTGTGCTTTGATGGGTGCCGCTTTGAGCAAAATAGCAGACGTCCATGGAGCGGTGACTGGATCTCATCGGGTCGCCCTCGTAATATCGCCCGAGCGCCTGAATGAACGCCGCATAGGTCGGTCCGATTTTGTTGGTGACCGTGCACGGGCGATGGTCGTGGGGCTCGCCCATTAAGAACCCCTTGCCGAGCCATATGGCCGGCGACAAAACTCCGAGAGCTTCGTCGTAACGTGCCTCCGAAACCTCTTTCCACATTGCTGCCTCCTCAGTTGCGGGAGACAAGGAGCGATGACGTCGACTCCATCGTGCCAAGAGCAGCAC
>Ga0137397_10003397_pt1 | contig 11089 bp, 10 predicted proteins | sample czorhiz116metaG_FD_106658 | JGI IMG/M metagenome (GOLD analysis project Ga0137397, IMG submission 106658) | Vadose zone soil microbial communities from Angelo Coast Range Reserve, California, USA - czorhiz1.16 metaG | ecosystem: Environmental > Terrestrial > Soil > Vadose zone | place: USA...
ACCTCTTATTTTGGGGGTAAGAAAGGAATAAGTAGGAATAAGATGTTTTTTTTTTTTCTGATGGGGCTTCCAGGGCCCATAACCTGATGCACAGCAATGAAGCACAGTGTTAGGCTTACCAGAAGTGTATTGTAAGGCTTAGGAACTACTGTTACTGTGCTACAATCTCTGGGGGAAACTCTCTGTCATTTTGTCGAGAAATGCTGGTCCTTATATACATGGAGGACAGCATGACGTGACTACATACTTCCTAAAACATATGGTAGTGACATAGGCATAATAAACATATTCCATATATGATGCTCTTTGCATATTCCATAATTGGAAGTACTCCTCTGTCCATCTCAACATACCTCACATTTGGTAGATAATTTAGATACAATCTATGCTGCAACATGTCCTTGTGGCTTGGTAGATAATTTAGATATAATCTACTTTGAGACATAGCCGACATTACTCTGTAATGTAAGCGCGTGGTCCATTCCGCAATTATCTGAAATTATCTCACTTATTTGAATTATCAATAAATTAGCTCTAGATTGTCTAGATTACTAAAGTAGGGTTTTCCCGATGGATGACCCATTGAAATACAATAGCGCACCTAAAGAACGCTTCGAGAGCCTGATAGTGCCAGCGTGCCGTCGGTACTCCATCAGCCCTGCAGAGAACGAAGGCACCCCGGGATTGGATACCTGCAATGATCGTGTTTCTAGGATGCATTCGGCTGGACCCATTTGTAATGGCCAGCGCGATCAACACTACATATGATATCTGCGTCAATGGGAACCTGGTAACCAAAACTTCGCTCCATAACTCGAGGTCTGCACAAGGATTTCGTCACGGTATTCGCGCCAGTTTTGTCTCTGTAAGAACACGATTACCTTTTGGTCGCTCAAACTTTTTGTCCAGCGTCACGGATGTGGTGCATCACTTTCCATGGATATGCCACTGGGGTTCCAATCCAAGACGGTAAACCCGATTTGCGGTGTGAAACAAGATGTCTTTCGCGACCCTCGCCGCCTCTTCCTCCGTGAGTTCGTCCGCTTTGACAGCGTCCAGCAGCACCTAGAAATGTCACGGAAGCTCCCGGTCAGCATTCCCTCCCCCCAAATGCTAAAACACATAGGCGAAGTTTAGGAAATAGAACGGAAAGTATGTCCTCACCGAAGACAGAGCACGGCGTGCTTGAACACCGCCCAGGTAATATGTCTCAGGCCACCAATGACCGTCACCTGCGTTCATTCAAGCGCGAACCGCGCCATCAATGTGTCTCCACATTTCCTCGCACGCAACAGGAACACGGAATGGCTCACTGGACCACATCACTTTGTTCATTGGCGACAACTCTAGCACTTGCCGCATTAGCGCCTCTTGTCCAGCGCCAGACACCACAGGAAACACCTCGCCGATGTCGAGATACACGTTCTTGTACATCGCGGTGAGGTATCCTGCCTCGCGCGTATACGGATAACTAGTGTGCAATAGCACGATCGTCGTTCGAGGGTTTGCCTCGACCAGCGGCTGCAGATGGGCCGGGCTCGCACGCGTAAGCGTGATATCCGCATCGCCAAGGCCCGTATGAAACTGCACTACAGAGTGGAGGGGGACATCAAAAACGGTGGAACCGCGTTGCGCGCCTCGAGAACGACTAAAGAGAAGAAAAGCAGACAGATCCATACCAGGCTTGCTGTGCTCGGCAGCCACCTCGAGAGTCGTGCGCACGACAAGGTCATTCAATGGTTTATGCGCCAACCGCAGCGGTACGTTCGTGTCCGACTGAAAGCGCAGGCAAGCATTATACAGCGCCCCAGCTTCCGCGAAGGAGTCAGGGACGGTGCACACGTCTAGTCCGGTGCGATAACAGACGACGGACTTGAATCCGGCCACGTTCGGGTCTTCCGCGCTGGCCATCAACTTCGCGCGCAGCGTCGCGGAGAAACTTGCATGGGAACGATAGTCAGGTTCCGGCTTGCTGTGTCTTCCGGTCCTAACAATTTCCATGATAATATCCTAAATGGTTCGACGAACCCTTCTTTTTCAGACCTGGAAGGTGGCGCAACAGGCCAAACTTGGGCGGTAGCGATAGATGCCGCGTACATACCTCAGCGACGACTTCCACGCGTACGATGCGGCGCATGGGGCTAGTCGTGTACCTATCATGCCGCTGGTATGCCTCCGCCATCTCCTTCACGCCTCCGAGTCCGTCGTCGATCAGTATGCACTGTATTTTCGCCTTTCTGAAGCATAGCCGGCACAGCTCGTCGTAGGCGCGCGCAGCGCGGTGCTTCTTTACGTCCTCCCACGAAGCATGACGCGGAAGGTCGTACAGCCGGACGAGATCTCTCCTCGCGGCGGCGTGAGCCAGTGTATGTACCGCGTCTTCGAGCGCCGCGCCTTGCGCCTCGGATGTGACCCCTTCAAAAGCCAGCCTGTTGCGATTTTCTTCGGTCAGAAGGGGGTGGGCATGGTTGTCGATTGCTGGGTAGTCCCGGAGGACGTCGATATGGGACTCGAAGTTGGGAAGAGAAGCCATGATTGGGCTATTTCAATTCCCCGCCCACGTCTGTCTCTGGGATGACGATGGACTGCCAATGATCAACAGAGGATGGAAAATTAGTCTCAGTTGCTGATGTTACCCGCGACCCAGAACATACAATGGGACGTGATAGTAAAGACGGAGGTTACAGCTCTCTGCCAGTTGGCCTGGCATTGAACTTCCACGTGCTATGAGGTGCACGTGATGTATCTGACGTAACGGGAGATCTTATCTGATCATCACTCATAGCATCACTCTGAACGCCGCTTCTAACCATGCCAGTCACTCCCGAAGAACTCGAGGCGGCTGTACGTGCGGCAATGCAAGTTATGCACATGGAAGTACAAGATAACTCGAGTAGTTGTGGGGATAACTACTCTGTTCTCATCGTCAGCAAGGTCCGTACTATACTTTTCCGGTTACAAATAATAATTAATGGTCTGATCATATACCGTAGGAGTTCGAAGGGAAGACGACGCTCGCTCGGCACAAGATGGGTAACCATACAGTCCCATCTTTTTTTGCCTTCGTTTCAGTCCTTTTGACGCATCTTGATGATTTCTAACCACAGTCAACGAAGCGCTCAAGACACAGATCGCCCAGATCCACGCGTTCGCTCAGGTATGCATCCGTTCGCGCTGGCTTTTCCCGCTTCATCGTTTATTCACGCGACGGGTGGAGAAAACGTTGACTCCTCAGCAGTGGGAAGAATCTCAAAAGAAATAAACCGAACCTTGGGATATTTTACCCCCCCCCACTGAGTCACGACTCACGAGGCGTTCCGGCGATATGTTGATTTGGCTTTAATGTATGAATGTGCCACGAATATGGAGGAAGCGGGGTTTATCCGCAGACAGTCGAAAAAGATGTGTAGGCTATGAGCACTGGCAGAGGACTCACGGAAAGCGGGTGGGCGATTGTCGGCGCTAGTGAAGGATTCTGTTACGGAACTTATAGCACCTGGGATCTAACCACCATGCATCATGGACCAGCTTTGCTTGTCGGACAGTTCGAGGCTGTAAGGCAACAAACTTCGGCAAAAATGGAAGACGGATCTTCCTTGGGCGACGTCATGACCGACACCGCAATCAGAAAGACAATCATTTGCCCAAACCGCACAGTATGTGTGTACTGTACAATACACAGCCGCACCTGGACCACGAATACAAAACGGTGTGGGTTGAGAAACGGCTGGAACCTCAACTCAGAGGATGACCTTGCCGTCTCGCCTCGCCTCGTGTCGTCAGACTAATGGGGCTTTGCTATAATTTGATTGGTGTCAGTGTACTGCTGCTACGCTACTGCTACTGCTTGTCGCTACTATTACCACGTGCACTCAAAGAGTCAGGTGTGGATGATTCGATCAAAGTAGTAGAGAGACAAAGAAGACAAAGAAAAAGGCGTGGAGGGCGACAATGAGGAAAATTTTGAACAAAGAGAGAGGAACAAAGCCGCAGGTGGGGGGGAGAGGAGGAAAAGAAATGAATTGGGTGCAGAGACCAAAAAATTAAGAAAAGGTAAAAAAGTTAATGATGGAATTGAATGGGATGGATGAGTGAGAGAGAGAATGTTACAATGCCATGTTGTGCAGAGAGTGACGGCCATGCCATGAAAAATTTGCATAATGATGCTTCAAAAACAACCTTTAACTCCCCTTATCCCCTCCCCTCCTCTCCCCTCTCTCTGCGGAACTCACCACGCAGTATCCCTCGCGTTCCCGTCCTCCTCCTCTATATGCCCTCCCACCTCATCACGCACCATTATGCGGCGACGTCGGCGATCCATGCACAAAGGGGCTCTGCGCCGCTGCAAAAAAGTGGTTCGCGGCAGCCGGATGCCACTGCGCAGCCGCCGGGTCCGGCGCCGCAGCACCAACGATGCCACCCGCCGCCATACCGACGCTGACGCCACCGATGCCCAGACCAGCGCCGCCCCACATCGGCCCACCGAACGGCGGGCCCGGGGGAGGTGGCCCCGGGCGTACGCCCAGTCCGAGTCCGTACCCTAGAGGTGGAGGCAGCGGCGGTTGTTGCTGTTGCTGTTGCTGCTGCTGTTGCGGCGTCTGTGGTTGAGACAGTGTTTGGGACTGCTGCGATTGCGGCTGTTGCTGGGGCTGCGGTTGTTGAGCGGCGGGTCCCCAGGGAGACGCGCCGTTGACCCCACGAGGCGAGCTGAATCCACGCCATCCGGGGGGTGCGCCAACGCCGGCGCCTACACCCACGCCCCCGCCCGCATTGCCGCCGGCGACACGGCGGTCCGACATGATCTCGTCGTCCTCGGTATTGAGCGCAGACGAGCCGAGGACGCCTTTCGGGCTCGGCGAGCGATGTACGGGCGATGCGGTGCTGAGCGTGCTGGCTGAGGCGGACGTCGCAGAGGGAGGTGTGGTTGTCCCGCTCGTGCTAGGCCGCGCAATCGGTGCAATAGGTCGTCCAATCAGACCGACGTCCGGTGCTGGCGTCGCGCTCACGTTGTTCGAGCTTCCGCGACGCCCCGCGCCGGGGGCCAGGCCCGAGCTCGGCGGCGCTATGGGTGCCGGTGGACGCGGCGAGAAAGCCATGTCGAACGGACCGCGGGCGGGGCCTGGGCCTGGCGCGCTGGGGAAACCGGGTGGCAGTGCGGACGGCGCAAGAGGCTGGACCGGGGGAACATATGAGGGCCCAGGAACGACGAAAGGGGTCGCGAGTGGAGGATAGGGACGTGGAGGTCCGTTGGGCGAGAAGAGAGGGGATGGGTGAGGTGGCGGTATCGGAGCGAGCTGCGGGGTGACGGAGAGTAAGGGTTGAGGGGTCGAAGGTACGGTCATGGGCTGGCGGGGAGGCTGGGGGTGCTGCGATTGTACCTGAGGTTGCGAGCCAGGATGACGTATTTGTGACTGGGACGGTGCGCGGGATGCTGCAGGTGACGACACAGCGGAGGGTTGGAGCGACTGAGATTTCGTCGGAGTCTTCTTGGACGACGCCATATTGTTGGGGGATCGCTGCAAAGACGAGCCAGAAGACGCTCCGTTACGGGGAGACGTAGCGCCGCGAAGCTTCGAGGCGGCGGTGGTAGCATTAGCAATTGCTGAATTGCGTTGCTGCTGCTGTTCACGCTCTTTAGACGTAGCGCGCTCTTTAGCCTCTTTGTCTTCGCGCGCCTCGCGCGCCCTGCTCTCCTTCTCTTCACGCTCCTCACGTTCCTTCTTTGCGGCGCGTTCCGCTGCCAGTCTCGCCTCGCGCTCTTCCTTGGTCTTGCGCTCGCGCTCCTCCTTTTCTCTACGCTCGGCCTTGAGACGTTCCTCCTTTTCTCGTCGTTTGCGCTCGCGTTCTGCCTCTCGCTCCTTCTCCTCTGCAGCTCGCCGCCGGCGCTCATCCTCCTTCCGCGCTTTCTCTTCTTCAGCCTGCTTTCGAGCCGTCTCTCGCCGCGCCTTCTCCTCTTCACGCTTCTTTTTCTGCGCTGCCTCGAGCTGGGCTTGCTTCTCCCTAAGCGCGACTTCCTCAGCGGCCTTTTCAGCTGCCCGATGCGCACGCTCTTCCTCTTTGGCCTGTTTTTGTTGCCTGCTCCGCGCCAATCGCAGTCAGGGACCACCAACTAAGGGAAAGGAATAAGAGAGAAGTACGGACCGCCGTTTGTCCTTCTTTCTCTGGTTTTCCTTCGCTTTGCGTGCCTCGCGATCCTTGGACGCTTTGTCTTCATCCTCAAGTTCGCGAAGCAGCTGCATTTGACGCTCCTGTGCAATCTTTTCTCGGTACGCCTGGAGCACTCGCTGCTCAAACATGCGTGCGGCAAAGATGGAGAACATGCGTTTGCCCTCCTCCATCTTCTGATCCTCGGTGAGCGCCTGCGCATATTAGCATCATCACACAGCGAAAGAGTGTGTCACATAACAGACCTCTTCCTCCTCGTCCTCTTCCTCGCCATCATCATCGTCGTCATCGTCATCGTCATCGTCGTCGCCGTCTTCCTCATCGTCCGCATCGCTATCCTCTTCAAGATCCTGGGCTGCCTGTTGTTCACGCTGCATGCGCCGTTCAGCAAGTTGTTCCATCATCTCGAGGAACTTTTGCCCATCATTCTTGAGAAGGTCATCCGCAACGGTGAGAATATTGCCTGTGAAGTAGTCGTAGCATTATAGCAGCACGTGAGTAGGTGCACGAGTGGAGGAACTTTAAAAAAATCGAATTGCCCACGCACCGGTAACCGCTAGGCTATTCCCGAAATTGAAGAGTCCATCGCCGTGAGCGGGTTTCCCGTTCGGTGCGGTTCGACGATCGCGACCGCCGTGGGCATGAGCGCCTGTACGAGGCTTGGCCGGAGGGATCTCATCCGGATCATCCTCCTCGGGATCATCCTCGTCATCATCATCTTCGTCCTCATCGTCCTCTTCAAACTCCTCGTCTTCTTCAAACTCCTCCTCATCCTGCTCGTCATCGTCAAATTCGCTCTCCTGCGGAGGATGTTTGCCCGATTTCCGACCATTAACATGAGGGGGATGTGATTGAGGCTGCTTTGCCGAAGCTCGCGTGCCGCGCGGTGCTCCGATGACGGCACCATCCTTGTCGAGCTCGACGGAACCAGGAAAAGGGCCAGGACCGGGTGGGGGAGGGTGGACGCCGCCGGAGGCTACGTAGCGCTGCTGGATGTTCGCGTATTGCTCTAGCTCATCGTAGTATGCATCGTACAGTACCTCGAGCTCTTCTTCGATGGCACTCCTAGTTATGGCACGGCACGCGAAGAGGGTCAAGCATCAGTAATCAGTGGGATGAAAAAAAAAATCTAGGTGGAATTGGCAGACGGACCGCTTGCGACCACAGACAGCGCAAGCACAGCTATGTCGCTGTTGCTCCTTCATCTTTTTGAGGACGGCTTCCTTTTCTAATTTGACGAGGTTGCGTCGCTCCTCCTCCCCGAGGTCGAGCCAAAATTCCTTGATGCGCTCGCGTTCCTCCGTTGAGCTTGTACTCCATATCTTGCTATTTGAATTTACATTGTTCCGAGACGATGGAGCTTGACTCGAGGGTGGTCGATGTTTCTGGGTTTGGGAGGTATTCGAAGAGGGTGGCGATGGATGATGATGGGGATGAGTGTGAGGATACGGATGGGGTTGAAGGGGTGCCTTTGATGCAGCCCTCGAAGACCGGGTTGTTGGAGATGGCGTGCTGTTTTTCTGTTGGGCGGTGGTGCAGGTTGTCGTGGAGGAGGTAGTGGTGGTGGTAGTGGTGGTGGTGGTGGTAGCTGAGGGGGGCGGTGGAGGATAATTCATGGGCTGCTTGCCTTGAGCTCTAGAGGATGGCTGCCTTGTCTGAGAGGGCATATTGATCTGGGATGATTTGGTCTTTGGTGCTGACGGTGTTCTCGCCGTTGCTGCTGCTGCTGCCGCCGCCGCTGCTTCTGCCTTTGGTAGCAAATCGCTGACGACCGAACTGGTCACCAACTTTCCATCCCTCGTGGGAATTTCCCGGTCATCCTCCGCCTCTCCGCCCGAGACCGGCCCATGCCCCACACTTTTCTTCCTTCGTCCTCGGCCTCGGCCTCTTTCGTCGGCCGCTAATCCTGCCGGTGACTCCTTTCCCTCTCCGAGTCTCTCGCCGCCGGCCGAAACAATGCTGTGTGACCCTGTTCGCTCTTCCGCTGCAGCTGAATCTCCTCCTTCGCACCTCGTCACCTCGGCAACTCCAACACCTACCCCAATTATTCTGCTCTCCTCCCCCTGCTGTTCGAGTGCCGCAGTAAATGCCGCATCTGCAAAAAATGACGGATCAACCGGCAACGACATGTCCCCTTGCCACCCGGCGACCAACCCCCCTGCCGCAGCGGCCGACGACACATCTCGCTCGGACGCCACGCCGGCGTCGGCCTCTTGGCCTGAGGTCGCCTGACCCTCGCCTTGTTCGCCTGTCTGCACCATTTGCTGTGCAATCGCGTACATAGCCTGCGCCTTGGCCCGCTCGTTACCACCCGCAGCACGCAACGGCGGAGAGAGGGAGGCGGTCCGTACAAAGTTGCGAATGTGCGCTGGCAGCGCTGCCCAATACGCGCCGTCGGGCCGTAGCCCACCCCCGCCTGCATCCATCCGCTGATATAGCTCGTTCGCAGTCGCCAGCAGCTCCGCCTGCGCCGCCGCCGCCGCGTCCGCACCCACGACACCACCGAGGTGGTGGTGGTAGCCCCCGCCACCCCCGCCGTTTGCTGCCATGCGCGGCGCTTCTAGCACCGCAGCTATGGCCTCGACGAGCCCCTCGTCGGGAGCTGGTAACGCCCCGAAATCGAGCGCGTTACTCGGGGTCAGGGCATCGGCGTCGTCTCGGCGCGCTTTCGCACTCGCACGCTTCTTCTTCTTGTTCTTCCTACCATGTGCTTCGAGCGTAGCGGCTGCAGGCGCGTGAGTCGCAGCGGTTGTCTTGTGTTTCCCAGCTGCCATGATATGCTGCCGTCGTTCGTTGTCGTTGTCGTCTTGTCACTTCGTGGGTTTGTGTGTGCTTCTATTTCACAATTTCAATGTCTTCTGTTTCACCAAATCCCGATCAACACAACCTGTGGCATATATCCAAACGGTCAGCGCTATCCTAACGCGGCAGTAGCTATGGTCATATCGTGCATTCAAGAGGGCTCACCGAGTGTCGATCAACTGCGAGTGGGTGTAGTCGAGCAAGAAGTGAAGTGAAGACCTCTGAATGAAGCGCGATGCTGACAAGCGCCCGTCCGATTCTGCATGCGCCAATCCCACGCCCCCGTCCCGGCCCGCCGGCCCGAACCCGGTTTATTGGTGCTGATTCGGCGCTTATCGGCGCTTATCACCATCCGATGCAAGCCAGTGGCACATTCGACCCCATCAATACGTCCCATTCATCTTCCCAAATGTCTGCTCGCTTCTGATTATACAGCGCTCTTTCCTTGTTGCAACATCAACGGTCATACAATAACAACAGTCAGTTGTTCCATTCTGAGTTAGACCCCACCTGAGTGTAATGCTCGATCGCACAGCAAGTATAGCTGTGTAAAGCTTTCATATGCGGGATGCTGTACTATAGTTGTATTACATAGACGTGAAATTGACACAGGTAAGCATTGCTTTCCGCAGGACAAGTGCTAATTTAGAATCCTGCCGTAGAATCCTTATGGAGCTATGCCAGTGGGAAGATGTTCCTCAGTATAGCTCGTGCGAGACATGGTCGTGCACCCGCCCCAATCCCCAGTACATTTGCTGACACCCCCGAACTCGCCTACTAGCATTAATCCGGTTCTTTGCGCCCGGTCCCCAACCCCGGTCCCCGACTCGGAGATACATCACAGAAAGTAATTTCATCGCGAAAAGAGTCTCCTCCACTCCTCCAACGACATACCATCGCGTCATTCTACCACCCATAAGCGCTTAGACTCCACTTCCCTACTTAGGCCCACTCATCGCACCCAGCGCCTATAACCTACGCACTCAGCCCGAGGACTTGCATTTATTCATCTCAAAGCGGTTAGACTATGTTATTTACACGTGATTCTGAGGAGACAGGCGCTTAGGCCCTTCACGCTGCACCTGCACGAAGCATTCTTTGGATTGGAGTCACTACTATCGTTGGAGAATGTATAATGACATGTGTGCAAGGTGAGTTCAATAAGAGTACATTGGCGTATTATGATGTGTGACTGCGGTTGTCCTTGGCACACCGGTATATATGCTATGTGTGCGTTATCACGAAATCTCAGCACAACGCGTGCCGGGGGTGGCACGCGGGAGCAACTGCGACAGCGAAAACGAGTTGTCACAATGGACATTCAAATATGAACTTAAGCGCACGGGACCATGGACGTGTTGTCTTCAACAGAGACGGTGCGCGCACGACGCTCGGACTCGCTGGCGAGCACCGTTGGAGCCAGTCTGGTTCAGCGCGTAGGCCATTGCTGGGATTCAAGTGGGAGTGCTGTCTGTGGACCCAAACTCAAGTTCTGGTATCACACTGCAACGAGCGCCAGTGTTGACCCCGGCCAAAACTTGTCAACGGACTGGATGAAGATTCGGAGTGCAAACTCAGGCTTCTACGGTTCTACCTCCGCACATTTACCTCGCTCTCCTCGTCTCCCTTCCCTTTCGACCTCGTTGGCGATGTTTTGCCATACCCAGGCTCCACCTGCCTCGGCGATGCATATAGGCCCTACGCTTCCATCCTGGGCTTCCTGGCTGCTTCCCGGCTGCTGCTTCTCTGTAGTGCCCGTGCGCGACTCGGCTGGTCTCCGTTAATTGAATGTTGGCTGCTTGTATTGTGTCAAATGACAAGGGCACGCGAGAACAGGACTTGGACTTGGAACGCGCGGGTATGCCAGTGCCGTGAGAAGGAAAGGACTGACAGATGAAAAGTGTACCAGGGCTTGGAAAGTGGGTAGATTGATGAACAATACCTTCTGCTACTCGGCTCTACTGTTTCGTGTAGTTTCATAACACCACTGTTTGATCATGTCAGGCAACTTTAGGATATGCTCTATGCGCGCAGTGAAGGAAAATCCTTGGTACCGAAATAATTCAATTCAGATCGAGTACGGAATCCAGTGTCGCTGTCATCTTTCACGTCGCGGAGATTG
>Ga0137397_10003398_pt1 | contig 11085 bp, 9 predicted proteins | sample czorhiz116metaG_FD_106658 | JGI IMG/M metagenome (GOLD analysis project Ga0137397, IMG submission 106658) | Vadose zone soil microbial communities from Angelo Coast Range Reserve, California, USA - czorhiz1.16 metaG | ecosystem: Environmental > Terrestrial > Soil > Vadose zone | place: USA...
AGCGCCGGAAATACTCTGCCTTCCGGAATTCTGAAATTACCCACGGGCGCGCTTTTCCAGTACGCCTTTGGGAATTATCAAAGCCCTGATGGAATCTTTCTCGAAGGCCGTGGGGTTGTTCCTGACTGGATTGTGAAGCTCAACCGCCGGGCCTTGCTCCGCGGCGACCCGCAATTAACCGCCGCCATTGCAAAGCTACGCCAGCGAATTTCTCAGACGCGTGGGCTGGAACTGATCGCCGATGTAACAGCGACGGCGCCGGTAGCCAAAGACTCATATGGCGATCCTAAGAAGGCGACGATCGAGGCACTTCCACCTCCGCCGCCCCCAAGGCCAATTCCGGCCAAGCCTGAAGCGTCCGGCAAAGAAGACATTTCTGCGGACCCGAATACGCCGTCACCCGAAAAGATCATCAATCGCTATATCGAAGCCGTCGGGGGAGAAACCGCGCTCTTGAAAATCAAGAGTCGCGTTTCTATTGGAGCCGTGGAACTGCCGATGGGACTTAACGGAACGGTGGAGGTTTACGAACAGGCGCCGAATCGGACCAGTGTGATTATGAATCTGGACGGCTTCGGCGTCGTGCAACAAACCTTCAATGGCAGCGTCAGGTGGTTGCAGGATCCAGTCCGCGGCTATCTAAGTTTTCCCGCGGAGAATCAGATTGCCAGCAGCGATGACATCCATCGAGAGCTGCGATATCGCCGGCTGCTTAGCTCTCTTCGTTTCGAACGAAAAGACAAAGTTGGCGACCGCGATTGCTTTGTCTTGGATCGAATGGCCGGTGGAATAGTAATCGAACGTCTCTTCTTCGAAGTCGCGACCGGTTTGCTGGTGCGCGAAAACGACACTTATTTAGAGGACTATCGCGAGGTAGATGGGGTGAAGGTGCCGTTCGTGGCTCGCGAATCTCCGGCGACCGCTATGGCCACGGTGGTGCGTCTGAAGGAGGTTAAGCAGAACGTGCAGATCGACGAAAGCAAATTCGCCGAGCGTCCTGATTGCTTCACCAGGCCCGAACAAAACTGGACCATTCAGAAATAACGCGCCGTGTTTGGAGTACCGACTTTAGTCGGGCTTTTGTTAAGGGGAGTATTGGGGCAGAAAGAACCCAACTGAAGTTGGTACTCTATACGCCGCGAAGACTAAGGAGAGTGTCTGAAGTGGAAATAATAGAGAACAGCGAGCAGTGGCGGCGACAGTTCGCCAAGTGGAGGCAAGGAGCCGGCAAAGTAGCGGACGAAAATATCGGGGACTCGTATCCGTTTGTCAAAAACTCGCGCGCGCCGTTCACGCCCGCGCGCCGGTCGCTGTCAATGATGAACCTGGCACTGATCAGTTCGGCTGGCGGATACATTGACGGCACCGAACCATTCGAGACCAACGCGCCGGACGGCGATTTCAGTTTCCGCGAAATACCCAGCGAGATCGACCCGAGCGATTTGCGTTTCTCCGCGCGCGGCTACGATCCCGCTTTCGTGCAACAGGACGTGAACGTACAGGTACCGCTGGTGCGTTTATCTGAGTTCGAAGCCAACCGGATCATCGGTCAATTGAATTCTACTTTTTGGAGCTTTTGCGGATTCATTCCCGACGCCGGCCGCCTGGTCAATGAGATGTTGCCTAAACTGATCGAACGGCTGCAACGTTACGAAGTCCAGGCGGCGCTGCTGATTCCGGCCTCGCGGCTTTGCCATCAATCCGTAGCACTCGCGGCCCGCGCGATTGAGCAGGCGGGTATTCCAACCATGATGCTGGCGGTCGAGCGCGACACTACTGAAAATGCGCGCCCGCCGCGTGCCGGCTTCTACCAAGGGCAAATCGGCAGCGTAGCCGGTCAACCAAACTGGCCCGAGCATCAGCGCCGGGTTTTAGACGAAGCGCTGCGCTGGATTGAAGCAATGGATCAGCCCGGCACTAATAAGCTGGTAGTTGAACTCGAGAGCCAGGTGGAAGCAGCGCGCGGCGAAAGATAGCTCCTTATAGCACGCGCATCTTGCGCGTCATTCACGGGCGGGACGCCCGTGCCACCTGGTCAACTGATTATGAAACGCACAATCTTCCGATCGTTAATTGCCATTGTCGCCCTGACTCTCGGCTATCTCCTTTTATGGCCCGTTCCCATTAACCCTGCCGCGTGGACTCCACCAACGGCGCCGGAATTGGCGGGCGTATATGCGCAAAATTCTGAGCTGTCACGAATCGAAAGACTAAATGTTGACGGCAACTCGCCGGAAGACGTCGCTTTCGATTCGCAGGATCGAATCTATTGCGGCACAGACGACGGCCGCATCTTTCGTTTCCAGCCTGACGGTAAGCAGCCACAGATTTTTGCCAACACCGGAGGGCGTCCATTAGGGCTTGTTTTCGACCGTGGCGGAAACCTGATCGTCGCCGACGCAGTCAAGGGTTTGCTGTCGATTGCTGGTGATGGAAATATCACAGTGCTCAGTACGGAAGCCGAAGGCGTTCCCTTCCGCTGCACCAACGATCTCGACGTCGCTGCGGACGGGACGATTTATTTCACGGATGCGTCCTACAAGTTTCGGCTCGCGCAACTCAAAGCCGACCTGCTCGAGCATCAACCCAACGGCCGTTTCCTTTCTTACGATCCGCGGACGAAACAGACGAAGGTTTTGTTGCGCGATCTCTACTTTGCCAATGGCGTCGCGGTCAGTCCCGACCAATCCTTTGTGCTGGTGAACGACACCGGCGCGTACCGCGTGCGTCGCTACTGGCTCGCCGGAGCGAAACAGGGCCAGTCGGACATTTTTATCGACAACCTGCCTGGTTTCCCTGACGGCATCTCGTCAAATGGCCGGGGCACTTTCTGGCTGGCTTTGGTGAACCGGCGCGACTCAGCTCTCGATGCTTTGCAACCTCATCCTTTTTTGAAAAAGGTCGTCTGGCGTCTCCCAAACTTCCTGCAACCAAACATCAAGCGCTACGCGTTCGCGCTCGGCCTCGACTTTAATGGAAAGGTCACACACAACCTTCAGGATCCTTCGCCGCAGTGCTTCACGCAGATCGCCAACGTCGTCGAGCACAAAGGCGCACTCTACTTTGGTAGCATCGGCGAACGCGCCATCGGCCGCATGCTGCTGCCAAATGCCCGGTAGTAATGCCAAAGGGCTCTTACTCCGCTGCCTTCTATATTAAGCTAGAGCCGAAACGCTTTCCCGGGGTATATTGATTGCGACGCAACTGAGGTTCTGATATCTAACATTAATTCACCCTATTACAGGCGGGGCGGTGTGGATTGTCTCGGCGATACTTGTTGAAATTAGAAAAGAAGACTCAGACTTACCAATCCTAACTCATGGAAAATCGACAACGCGAGGAACGGCGATTAAGCGACGATTTCTCAGATATGGAACTTCGTCAACTTGTAGAAGTCATTCCGCAGCAAATCTTCGTTTTGGGATCGGGTGGAGACGTTCTTTATGCGAATCACGTGTTGCTGGAATACTACCGCCTTACTCTGCAAGACATTAAACCCAAAGACGTTCGTGCTGGATTAGTCCATCCGGACGACCTGCCAAGACTCAGTGAGGAAACCCCGCGCGGGCTCTCGCGAGGAGTCCCATTTGAAATGGAAGGACGATTTCGCCGACACGACGGGCAGTATCGCTGGTTTCTAATTCGCCTCAACCCGCTGCGCGATGAACAGGGCAGTGTCATTCGTTGGTACGGCACGCGGACCGACATGGAAGATAGCAAGCAAGCCGAAGCTCGCCTCAAAACCCTGATCGACACAATTCCCGCAATGGTCGCGACAACTCTTCCTGACGGTTCCGCTGATTACGTCAATCAACGTTGGCTGGAATACTACGGTCTCTCTTTGGAGGATCTAAAGGACTGGCGCTGGAAGATCGTAGTTCATCCCGAAGATGAGCCAAAGGTAACGGAGGAGTGGCTCTCGGCTGTGGCCACGGGAAAGGCGCTTGAGACCGAGTTTCGCATGCGGCGGGCTGATGGAGAATATCGCTGGTTCCTTGTTCGCACGGTCCCGCTGCGAGACGAATCGGGAAGGATCGTTAAGTGGTATTCGGCAGGTCACGACATAGACGATCGAAGGCGGGCTGAAGAGGAAATCAAGGAGCTAAAAGACCAACTCTACAAAGAGAATTTGGCTCTGAAAGCGGAGATCGACCGGTCCTGGATGTTTGAGGAAATTGTTGGTGCTTCTCCTGCTTTGCAAGCAGTACTTACTCGCGTATCCAAGGTCGCCACCACGGACTCGACGGTACTGGTAACCGGTGAAACAGGAACGGGCAAGGAGCTCATCGCCCACGCCATCCACAAACAGTCCCGGCGCTCCTCTCGAGCATTCGTGAATGTCAACTGTGCCGCAATCCCACCGTCACTGATCGCGTCTGAATTATTTGGTCACGAAAAGGGTGCCTTCACAGGCGCAACCCAAAGACGTATGGGTCGCTTCGAGTTGGCGGACGGCGGCACGATCTTTTTAGATGAAGTCGGCGAGCTTCCTCCTGAGACCCAGATTGCGCTGTTGCGCGTTCTGCAGGAGCACAAATTTGAACGTGTCGGTGCAGTTCAAACTATTCAATCCGACGTACGGGTGATTGCCGCCAGCAATCGTAACTTGTACCTGGCAATTGCCGGCGGCTCGTTTCGTAGCGACCTGTTTTACCGGCTTAACGTTTTTCCAATTGAAATCCCGCCGCTGCGCGAGCGAACGGAAGATATCCCGGCGCTTATCGATTATTTCGTGAAACGCTTCGCAAAAAGACTCGGGAAGAAAATACGACCCGTGGATGCCAAGACGTTGGAGGCGTTGCAGTCATACACTTGGCCAGGCAACATTAGAGAGTTACAGAATGTTATCGAACGGTCGATCATTCTCTCCGAGACCGAGAACCTATTGGTGGAAGAGAGCTGGCTCACGCCCGGCGCTTTTGAAACGACGTCCTCTGGACAGCCATTGCCTTCGAAACTTCTAGAAAGTGAGAAAGCGATAATTGAAGCTGCTTTGGCCGAGGCGAGAGGACGAGTGGCGGGATCGTCTGGGGCAGCAGCGAAACTCCAAATCCCCCCTTCCACACTGGAGTCGAGAATTAGATCGCTAAAGATCAATAAGTATCGGTTCAAATCGATTTGACCTCCCAAACGATCCAGCAAAGCTTCAGTAATTCATCATATTTCGCTAATTCGCGACGAATTCACGGCGTTTACGTTGGGCGAAGCTAATATTTCGGGCGTTTCGACTGGCCTCTGATTTGCCCCACAACATCGCGCGGATTCGGAATCGCATGCGGCTTCAGACTTGGAAAAATGTTTAGGCTTTTAGGCTTTCGTTGCAATTAAGATTGCTGGCGGTTGATGCCTCAATATGACCTTCACATACTCTGCCCGAATTGTGGCGAGTTTCACAACGCGCTCACTCGCGTAACACTGGACGAATCATTTGAGGTGCGTCGCGTCAGTGACGTATATAAGCAGGGAATACCGCTGGAGTTTCATCAGGCCATCGCTCAGATTCACTGTTCCAAAACTGACGAGCGAGTCGAGCAGAAAAACCCTGACATGATGGTGCTCGTTGCAATTGGAAGATGGTCAAAACCGCAGTCCGAAAACTTGCCCCAGAACTCTCCCCAAGACCCGACTTCTTAGGCGGAGCATCATGCGGTTTTGTTGGCAAGTCGGTTGGTTTTGGGAAAGCAAGGGCAGGCCCGCAGTTCTCTAAATCTGCCAACTTACCGACTATTCTTGGCTCGCCGGGAAGCAAGACCTTCGCCATTACGGATCAGCGGGTTTTCCAGAATCGGACAGTAAAGTCGAGCCTGCCGATCCAAGCGGGGGCGATTCAGCCACAAATGTTCCAGGTTTGCTGGTTCTCAAGAAGGGATAAAGCAACTGATGGAAAGGGGTCAGGAGTAAACTCTTCAATCGAACCGTTTTCTCATGAGGAAAACTCTGGTCCTGAATGCCCGTGTCTGGATATACGTCGTAATTCCGGTATTGGGTTCCCAACGCAAAGTCCCAGATGCTGAGAATTGAGCCGAAATTGGTATCGCGATGGGCAGGGTCCAGCGAATGATGAACACGATGCGATTGTGGAGTAACCAGAATGTATCTTAAGAGTCCCAGGTCTGTCTTGATATTGCCATGATAGAAACGTACATACCACTGCCGGAAAATGCCAAATGAAATAATAATTGGAGCTTCTATTTGAAAGATTGAAAGGGGGATGACCAGAAAGGTATGGCGAACAATGTATTCCAGAAAGTGATAACGGAAATCTGTGAAGAAATTGAGTTCCCGCTGGGAGTGATGCAATGAGTGAAGTCTCCAAAGCAAAGGTACTTTGTGGTTACAATAATGCTGGCCCCAATAAAGTAGATCCACCAACGATGCCGCCAGCAGAAATCTCAACCATCCGGGAAACTGATTTAGGGACGTGATGGTCAAAAACGAAAAGTGTTTCGCGTAGAGGCGGGTTAATAAGTCAACATAAGTAGCGATAATTAAGGCATGCAGGACAGTCTGGTAAAAAAACCAAACCAGATCCTGGGCAAAACCCGCGCTAAAGATCTTCTGATCGGGTTTCGCCGGTATCAGCCGCTGGAGGACCAGAGTCAAAACGATCGCGCACAAGAAAGCGCTCGTGAAAATGCTGTTCCTAAACAAATCCAACCAGGGAACGTAGAGTACCGCCAGACTCTTGTGGTAAACGGCCGCGACTACTTTCTCAGCTGGCCAACGCCAGATATGCTCCATTAAGACATAAGCACAGCCTGCGATGAGCACGCCCCCCAAAACGAGAGCGAGGTTATTGGTCCGCTGGTGGGCCATTGAGATTTTGTCCCAGGGTGAAAAGATGGCTGCCAGAACAACGTTGAGGTTAGGAACTTATGGGACTCGATATGAGTTTGTCAACCACCATCAGCGTCTCGGATTTAAGTCTTATAACACATCGGTTTCCTGGGTCTCGCCGCTTTTGTTGTCTGCCTGAAGGATCAATGGTATAAGCCTGTCGTTCTTCCCACTTCCATGCCGGAATGAAAATTGAAGACGCGAATCAAAAACCGCACTCCGTTGTGGGTCCTGGGCTGTGATGCCAGGGGGGCAACGAATTAAGGTGTCCAGGAATCCCGCTTTAATGATCAATCGGAAATACCCGGGCACGCGAAAGATACGTCTCGCATCGTCAATCAAATGAAGAGAATCCTTGTAGTGGGCGCTGGTTTCTCAGGCGCAGTCATCGCCAGAGAGCTCGCCGATGCCGGTCATACAGTGTTGGTCATTGAAGCATCCAACCACGTCGCTGGGCATGCGTACACCGAGCGCGATGAAAGGACCGGGATCATGCTGCACGCTCATGGTCCGCATATCTTCAACACTGATGACGAGGAAATCTGGAACTATGTTAACGGGTTTGCCAGTTTTCGACCGTTCATCAACAGAGTCAAGGCACGAAATCTGCGCGGCATTTTCTCGTTCCCGATTAACCTGCATACGATCAATCAATTTTTTGACAAGTCATTCGGGCCGATAGGTGCGCGCCGATTCATTGAGGGGCTTTGCGTGTCGTCTCCCACCGAACCTCGCAACTTCGAGGAGAAAGCTCTTGCGCTGGTGGGCGAGGAGTTGTACCTATGGTTTCTGAAAGGGTACACGCAAAAGCAATGGGGCCGGAGCGCCCGTGAGATCCCGGCATCTGTGCTGGACCGGCTGCCGATGCGCTTCGATTACAATGACAATTATTACTCGGTCCAATACCAGGGCATCCCGGTCGACGGTTACACCTCGCTGGTTCAAGCCATCCTGATGCATGAGAATATTGAGGTAATGCTGGATCAAAAATGGGATGGCCTGGTTACGGGCGCTATCGAATTCGAGCACGTCTTTTACTCGGGGGCGATTGATGACTTCTTTGGGGGGAAGCATGGCCGACTTTCTTACCGGACTCTGGACTTTACTCGGGTGGAAGGACTGGGAGACTTGCAAGGCAATGCGATCATAAATTACACGGACCTGAGCGAGCCATACACGCGTGTCTTCGAGCACAAACATTTCGCACCCTGGGAATCGCACGATCGCAGCGTGGCTTTTACCGAATTCTCACGCGAAGCCGGCACCGGCGATCCACTGTTCTATCCGGTGAGGCTCCCGCGCGATATTGCTGTTTTTGAGAAGTATCAGCTCGAGGCTAACGCAATGAGCGACCGCGTGACCTTCACAGGACGACTGGGGCTTTACCGTTACCTGGATATGGATGACGTGATCCGCCTCGCCCTCGACACTGCCCGCGCGTACTTGAAAGAAAATGCCACTCCAGAGCGAACGTTTGTCCGCGGTATAAGGCGCCGGTAAAGACAGCGGCTTCATTTCAGCGTCTATCCGGAAACGCTTAAGCAAACATCCAAATGTCCAGGCTGAGACGTATAATGTTTGTGAGTCAACTTTCATTCGTCAATGAGGTGTCTATATGTCCCGCGCTCTATTAGCAATTCTCGTCACCAGTCTTTTTACCACGATGCCGGCTTGCAATGCGGTCAACGCTACCGCTGGCAGGCCCTTACCTAACCCGATCATTGATGCACCCCTCGCCGCCACTAGAGGCGGGCAGACTGCCGTGATCGCCGGCGGCTGCTTCTGGGGCGTGCAAGCCGTGTTCGAACACGTTAAGGGAGTAATCAGCGTTAGCGCCGGCTACTCGGGAGGCGCCGCCGACACCGCCCACTACGAAATGGTAAGCGCAGGCAATACCGGTCATGCTGAGTCGATCCGGATCAAATACGATCCGTCGCGCATTTCTTATGGTCAGCTGCTCAAGGTGTATTTTGGCGTCGCCCACGATCCCACCGAACTGAATCGCCAGGGACCAGACACGGGCACGCAATATCGCTCGGCCATCTTTTACAGCAACGCAGAGCAGAAGAGCATTGCCGACGCTTATATCGCTCAACTTAATAAAGCCGGAGTTTTCAAAAGGGCGATTGTCACTCAAGTAGTCGCACTCAAGGCCTTCTATGAAGCCGAGGCCTATCATCAGGACTACGCTGTCAATCATCCGGACGAACCCTACATCGCGATTAACGATCTGCCGAAGGTCGCAGAACTTCGCAAGCAACTTCCCGAGCTGTACGTGGAGAAGTAGGCCTCGGCGTCATTCGGAGCGCGGACATCCTTGTCCGCCAGCGCGCGTAGCGCGCTCTCAACGTTAGTCTTTAAGGGTCAGTCCATGACATCCTACGATTAGCTCCACTCAATGTGCGTTCTATCACAAGAGGTCTACCGTCGAATCCACCTTCTCGATGATCAAGGCCAAGTTTGGCGACCGCCTGAGAAGCAAAACCACAACCGCTCAAATCAACGAAGCCCTCTGCAAAGTGTTGGCGCATAATCTGTGCTGTCTCATTCAGTCGATATATGAGTTAGGCATTGAGCCGACGTTCTGGGAAGAGGCAGCGTAGGCCGCCTCTCAATTCGCGCGTCGCTGCTCTTCGATGATTTGATTAACCTTGTTCAGTTTTGCTGCTGCCAGCCCAATGTAATGTTTATCGCGCGTGGCTCGTCCGTGCAGATTAGGATGTTCGGGCGGTGCGTTCTTAACCATCGCAGCGTGGCTGTCGTCCAGTTCTTGTTTTAAGAACGCTACGGTTCTATCCGTCAAATCTCTAACCTGATCCTCAGCGGAATCGGTAACGCCGCTCAAAAAGGCTTCATGTAACGTGCTCCATTCTTCTGCGAGAGCCAGTAACTGTGGCATCATTTCAACGGCTAATAACTTAATCGTCCCGCCCTTGGTAGCTGCATCCAGTTGAGTTCTGAACGAGTCTCTGTCTCTTTCCATTGCCGCAATGCTTGCGTTCGCTTGCGCCTCGCGCCTTCCTACTGCCTGAATAGCGGCGCGAACTATCAACACGATTAAGAGCACCGTTAGTATTGGCGTTACCGCTATCCAAACTCGCCACGTGACTACCTGAATGAGCTGATACTTCGCCTGATTTTGTTGGGTCATCGTCCAAGCTATGAGATTGAACGCAAGCTGCAACAAAAAGTAGAGAATGCTCACCGCGAGCACTCCCGGACGCCAAAAAATCTCTTTAAGCAACGCCCAATCAAATCCGCGCTTGGTTTCCATGACGCGAAGCCTACTCTGGCGATAGGTTCACCGCAAGAAACCCTCTTTGATGCAAAAGTCTCTCTCATGATGCAGAAGTCACCGGCCCTGCCGACTTCTGCGACAAAGCCCCATCCCCCCATCCCTCCATCCCATCCCTGGATACTAGGTTGTCACTGCATACCTGGTTACCAGATAAGCTGTATACCCGCGCTAAAGTGATCTCACGCACACTTAGATCACGTTATCACTAAGCTTTCCGGGGCTCTTCGTCACACATGCCGCGGGCCCCAACCCTCCAGCCAACCGCTTCGCGGATTTTTGCATACTGAGTACTCACTAGCCGCGGCTCGCCCGTGGTTCCGCTCCGATCATCGTCTCAATCACTTAAGTCTTATTATTTCTTCACTTGCTTCTGCCTCATCCCCTCAAATCTCTCTTGGCACAGCCCTTGTAATGGAGGCACAACGAACGAAGACAAAAAGCTATTTTAAAAAAAGCGACTGAGCGCTTCATCTTGGTAAGAGGAAGTTCAGAAGCAGGGAGAAAGAAAATGATTAGCCTAGTTTCAGCCAGCACCGCCACCCCCCAGAACAAAGTCGGCACCACCGAGTTGATTGCATCGATGATGCACAAACTCTCGCCTGAGCTCATCAACACGATTGGCAGCCTCGGCGTTCACAACCGCTACTCGGCGATGGAAAACTACGCGGACTTTTTGAGTGGTGCCTCGATGAACACGACCAGTTCGACCACCGAACTCGGCGTCAACGCCACCCGCAAGTGTATCGAAGAGTGGGGCGGCGACCCTTCGCAGATTGGCCTGCTGGTAGCAGCGACGAACACCCCCGACCAGGTGCTGCCCTGCCTGGCTTCCGAAGTAATGGGCCGGACGCACGGCTTGCTCTCGCGCGGTCTGCGTACCGTCAGCATGCAGTCGCAGGGTTGTTCAGTGATGCTCAAGAGTGTCGAAGTCGCCCAATGGTATCTGGCGG
>Ga0137397_10003400_pt1 | contig 11082 bp, 13 predicted proteins | sample czorhiz116metaG_FD_106658 | JGI IMG/M metagenome (GOLD analysis project Ga0137397, IMG submission 106658) | Vadose zone soil microbial communities from Angelo Coast Range Reserve, California, USA - czorhiz1.16 metaG | ecosystem: Environmental > Terrestrial > Soil > Vadose zone | place: USA...
AAGACCATGGCGCTCGACTCAAAAACCCACAACCTGTATTTGACGACAGCGGATTTTGGGCCACCTCCCGCGCCAACAGCGGAACGGCCGCACCCGAATCCGGCTCCCATTCCGGGAACATTTCACCTGCTGATTTACGGAAAGTGAGCGCTCGGGTCGCGTTGACGGAATGCGGCCGCGGATGCTATAAAATACTGTTTCGAGACGGCAGCAAGAAGCCCACCGTGCGCTCCTACGGGGTTGGAGCGCGGCTGCCAACCTGATGGCCGGTTGGCGGCCACAGTTGACGGAATTTAGGCGATCCCATTTCGATGCAGACGATCGGTCACCAGCTAGGCGAACTGTTCCTTCAGGCTGTGCCTACAGTCCTGATTATCCTCCTTTTTTACTTCATCTTACGGGCAGTTTTCTTCAAACCGCTGCTGGCCGTGATGGCCGAGCGGGATGCCCGTACGGTGGGGGCCGAGAAGGCTTCGGAAGCGGCCGAGGCTGCGGCTAGAGAGAAGGTGAAGCAGTATCGGGAGGCTTTGAAACAGGCGCGTGAAAAGGTATACGCCGAGCAGGAGGCCGCGAGGAAAAAGCTACTCGACGAACGCGCCGCCGAGACCAAGGAAACGCGCGCGCGTGCCGCGGGCGAAGTCAGCCGAGCGAAAACGCGCGTGGCGGCGGAACTTGCTGCTGCCCGGCGCGACGTTGAGTCCACTGTTGCCGAACTCTCCGCTGAAATTGCGCGACACATCCTCGAAACTCCGCCGCGTCCCGGCGCTCCCGCGGGAGAGGCTCGATGACAAGAAATCGTCCGTTTTTCTTTGCCGCAGCCATGCTGTTTGTGTTGGTTGCTGGCGCGCACGCTGCGGAGGAAGGCGGCAACGCGGCAACCGAGCACGCGACGGAAATCTTCAAGTGGATCAACTTCGCGATCGTTGCCGGCGTGATCGTGTGGGTCTTTGGCAAATTGCTCCCGCCGGTATTCCGGAAGAAAGCGGAAACCATAAGTTCGGCGATTACAAACGCCACTAATGCCAAAGCCGCGGCTGACGCGCAGCTTCGCGAAGCGGAAACCAGGCTTGCGAATCTCGAGAAGGAAGTTGCAGAGCTTCGTGCTCACGCCGAGAAGGAGGCTGCCGCGGAAGTGGAACGCCTCCGTGCCGCAACGCAGAGTGATGCCGAGAAAATCGCGGCAGCCGCAAAGGCAGAAATCGAAGCTACCGAGCGCGCCGCACGGCTGGAGTTGAAAGCGCTGGCGGCAAATCTTGCGGTGGATGGCGCGGAATCCCTGCTCGCGAAGCAACTCACTCCAAAAGCGCAAGAGTCGCTCATCAGCAACTTTGTGAAGAGTCTTGAAGGGAGGCCGAATTGAAGTCCGCGAGCCTCCAGTACGCGAACGCGATGGCGGACATCGCGCTGGCGCAAGGCGCAGCCGAGCCGGCTGCCAAGCAATTGCACGAGTTTGGCGCGGCTTACGCTCAATCCGCGGAGCTGCGCACGTTTCTAGCGAGCCCGGCGGTGAGCACTGAGGCCAAGCACGCGGTGATCGAGAAAATCGTGGCCCGGCTTGGGGCGAGCAAGATCATTCGCAATTTTCTGTTTGTGATCGCGGACCACCGGCGCACGCAACTGATTCCGGAAGTGATCGCTGCGTTTCATGAAGTTATCCGGCAGCGCCAAGGAGTTGCCGAAGCGACAGTATCTTCCGCGGTGGAAGTGAGCGCAGCACAGAAGAAAGAAATGGCGGCGATGCTCGGGCGGCTGACGGGCAAGAAAATTGAAGCGAAGTACGCGCTCGATCCGGCGTTATTGGGCGGCGCGGTAGTGCGGATCGGGGATACGATTTACGATGGTTCGTTGCGCAGCCGGTTGAATGAGTTGCGCGCGCGCCTGGCGGCCGAGTAAGCAAGGATTCAGAGAAAGGCCGGTGTAAAACCCGGCGCCAACATTAGACCGGGACCGAAACGACGGAGCAGGCATGGCGAACATTAAAGCGGACGAAATCAGCAAGATTCTGCGCGAGCAGATTGAGAACTACGAGCAGACCGTTTCGGTCGACGAAGTCGGAGCGGTCATCAGTGTCGGCGACGGCATTGCGCGCGTTCATGGACTCGAGAAGGTCATGGCCGGCGAGATGCTGGCCTTTCCGCACAACGTTTTTGGCATCGCGCTGAACCTCGAGGAGGAAGAAGTCGGCGTGGTGCTGCTCGGCGAATCGCAGGAGTTGAAAGAGGGCGACGTCGTCAAGCGCACCAATACGATTATGTCCGTGCCGGTGGGCGAAGCGCTCGTGGGCCGCGTGGTAAACCCGCTGGGCCAGCCGGTAGACGGCAAAGGCCCCATCGCCACGAAGCAGCGCAATCCACTGGAGAAGATTGCGCCGGGCGTGCTGGACCGCCAACCAGTTCGCGAGCCGCTGCAGACCGGCATCAAAGCCATCGACTCCATGATTCCGATTGGCCGCGGGCAGCGTGAGCTGATCATCGGGGACCGGCAGACCGGCAAAACCGCGGTCATTCTCGACACCATCATCAATCAAAAGGGCGGCGACATCATTTGCATTTACTGCGGTATTGGGCAGAAGCGCTCGACGATTGCGCAGGTGGTGAAGACGCTTACCGATGCCGGCGCGATGGACTACACCATCGTCGTCACTTCCTCCGCCGCGGAGCCGGCTTCGTTGCAGTACATCGCGCCTTATGCCGCATGCGCCATGGGCGAATTTTTTCGCGATACCAAGCGGCACGCCGTTACGTTCTACGACGATCTTTCCAAGCACGCGCAGGCGTACCGCGAGATTTCATTACTCCTGCGGCGGCCACCGGGGCGCGAGGCTTTTCCCGGTGACGTGTTCTATCTCCACTCCCGGTTGCTCGAACGCGCGGCAAAATTGAACGACAAGCTGGGCGGCGGCTCGCTCACCTCACTTCCCGTCATTGAGACGCAGGCTGGCGACGTCTCCGCTTACATTCCGACGAACGTCATCTCAATCACTGACGGCCAAATTTATCTCGAAGCCGACCTTTTCAATGCCGGTATTCGTCCGGCCATCAACGTGGGAATCTCTGTCAGCCGCGTCGGCGGCAACGCGCAGATCAAGGCCATGCGGCAGGTGGCCGGCTCGCTGCGGCTGGACATGGCACAGTACCGCGAGCTTGCGGCTTTCGCGCAGTTTGGCTCCGATCAGCTCGACAAGGTGACGCAAGGACAGCTCGCGCGCGGCCAGCGGCTTACGGAGGTCCTGAAGCAGGATCAGTACGTGCCGCTGACGGTGGAAAAGCAAGTGCTGATTCTTTACGTGGCGACAATCGGCATGCTGGACGCCGTGCCGGTAGGGGAAGTGCGGCGGTTTGAGCGCGAATTCCTGCAATTTGCTGAAACAAATTATCCCTCGATACTGAAGAATATCGCAACGAAGAAGGCTCTCGACGACGGCATCAAGGCGGAAGTCAAGACCGCCGTTGATGCTTTCAAGGAACGGTTTACAGCGGCGGTTGCTGCGGCTGCGAAGTAACGATTGGCACTTAGCGAATAACGATGGCCACACTTCTCGATTTCCGGCGACGCATCCGCTCGGTGAAGAATACCCAGCAGATTACGCGCGCGATGAAGTTCGTCGCCGCGGCGCGGCTGCGGCGAGCGCAGGAAGCCGCCATCGCGGCGCGGCCTTACGCCAAGGAACTTGCGCGGATGTTGCGTTCCATCATGTCGCGCATCGCTGAGCCCGAGCACCCGCTGCTGGCGAAGCGTTCCGAGGAGCGGATTCTCGCGCTCGTCTTGACAGGAGAACGCGGTTTGGCAGGCGCTTTCAACGCCAACATCTTACGCAAAGCTCAGGATTTCTTTCGTGCCAACAAGGGGAAGAAAGTCTCGACGATTCCGGTCGGCAAAAAAGGGCGCGACTCACTGAAAAAAGCGGGATTCAGCATCATCGCGGAATACGTCAATGTTCTCGCGCGTGTGGATTTTGGGACCGCGCGGGAGATCGCTTCGCTGGTGACGGAACTTTATGCCAAGGAAGAAATCGATTCGGTCTACGTCGTGTTCAGCGAATTCAAGACGGTGATGACTCCGAATCTGGTGACCACCAAGCTGCTTCCAGTAGAAGCCGTTCATGCGGACGAAGAGTCCGCCGCCGAAAGCGCGAATTCGCAGGTGGACTACATCTACGAACAACCCGTAGAGCAACTTCTCGGCAAGTTGCTGCCGCGCTACATTGAAACGCAAATTCTCCGCGCGATGCTCGAATCTTCCGCAGCGGAACACGCGGCGCGCATGACCGCGATGGAATCGGCGACGAAAAACGCCGGCGACGTGATCGAGGCGTTGACGCTGCACATGAACAAAGTGCGGCAAGCGGCCATCACCAAAGAGATTATCGAAATCGTCAGCGGCGCTTCTTACGGCGCTTAGGAGAAAGCAGCATGGCAGAGAAATATGCAGGCGTGGGGCACGTCGTACAGGTCATCGGCCCCGTCATGGACATTCAGTTTGAAGCGGGGCACCTCCCGGCGATTTATAACGCCGTGCGCATTACCAGCGAAGGCTACAACGTGCCAGAGCCCCTTGATGTGACGGCAGAGGTGCAGCAGCACCTCGGGGAAGGCCGCGTCCGCGCCATCGCGATGGAGCCTGTCGAGGGCATGGTTCGCGGCATGAAAGCGTACGATCTCGGAAAAGGGATCGAGGTTCCCGTGGGACGCGCGACACTCGGCCGCGTGATGAATGTTCTCGGCAAGCCCGTCGATCAGCTCGGCCCGATCGTGAGTGATACTCACTACCCAATTCATCGCCCAGCGCCATCGCTCGAAGATCAATCCACCACTCTCGAAATGTTCGAGACAGGAATCAAAGTCGTCGATCTGATCGAGCCTTATTTGAAAGGCGGCAAGATCGGCCTCTTCGGCGGTGCGGGCGTCGGCAAGACCGTTCTCATCATGGAGCTGATTCACAACGTCGCGATGAAGCACGGCGGCGTTTCCGTGTTCGCGGGCGTGGGCGAGCGCACTCGCGAAGGCAACGACCTGTGGCTGGAAATGTCTGAAGGCGGCGTGATTGTACCGGGCAATTCGGAGAAATCGCGGGCTGCGCTCATTTACGGCCAAATGACCGAGCCGCCCGGCTCGCGCCTCCGCGTAGGCCTCACTGGTCTTACGGTTGCCGAATACTTCCGCGACCAGGAACACCTCGACGTGCTCCTGTTCATTGATAACATTTTCCGTTTTGTGCAGGCAGGTTCGGAAGTTTCTGCGCTTCTCGGGCGCATGCCTTCCGCTGTCGGTTACCAGCCAAACCTCAACACGGAAATTGGCGAATTGCAGGAGCGCATCACTTCGACCAAGAGCGGCTCGATCACTTCCGTGCAGGCCATTTACGTTCCAGCGGACGACTACACGGACCCTGCTCCGGCCGCGACGTTTGCACACCTGGATGCTACAACCAACCTCAGCCGGCAGATCGTGGAACGCGGCATCTATCCGGCGGTCGATCCGCTGGCCAGCTCTTCGCGCATTCTCGATCCGCGCATCGTCGGTGCGGAGCACTATGCCGTCGCGCGCGGGGTGAAATCGATTCTTCAGCGCTACAAGGACTTGCAGGACATCATCGCCATTCTGGGCATCGAAGAACTCTCCGATGAAGACAAGCGCACCGTGGCGCGGGCACGCAAGATCGAAAAATTCCTTTCGCAACCGATGTTCGTCGCGGCGCAATTTACCGGCCTCGAAGGGAAATACGTGAAGATCGAAGACACGGTCCGCAGCTTCAAGGAAATCGTGGAAGGGAAGTACGACGACGTTCCGGAACAGGCATTTTACATGGTCGGCACGATTGATGAGGCCCTTCGGAAAGCCGAGAAAATGAAAGCGAGCGCGTAAGGAAAAATGTTGCCCGACGCCATTGATCTGGTGATCGTCACGCCGGAGAAGCAATTGCTCCGCGAGAAGACGGTCGAAGTGCAGATGCCCGGCGAGAACGGGTATCTGGGTATCTTGCCGGGGCACGCGCCGCTCATGACAGAACTGGGGATCGGAGAGCTCAGCTATCACGATACAAGTAGCAAGGAATCCGCACATATCGCCATCATTCGCGGATTTGCCGAAGTTCTTTCAGACCGCGTCACTATACTTGCGGAAACGGCCGAGCGCGCGGAAGAAATCGACTTGCAGCGCGCCAAGGACGCGCTGGCTCGCGCCGAGAAGCGCCTCGCCGCGAACGATCCAAATATCGATTGGGACCGCGCCAACATTGCGTTGCAGCGCGCGCTGATCCGCATCCAGGTAGCCGCCAAGCGGCGCAGCGCTCTTGTATCAGGATCGTGAAGCATCCTCGATTGCCTCTGACGCCGCACTGCTTGCGACCTCCCTCCGCCGCTCGCATCTAATCGGGTGGAATTGACCGAACGATGGAACCGATCACCATGTACAGCACCACCTGGTGCCCCGATTGCTGGCGCGCAAAGTCGTTCTTGAGGGAACGCGGAATTGCTTTTCGCGAAGTAAATATCGAACAAGATCCGTCCGGAGAAGAAATCGTCATCAAGGCCAATGACGGGAAACGCAAGGTGCCAACGATCGAAGTCGGCGGGCGTTACTTTGCGTGCAGCCCCTTTGACGCGGAGCAATTGGCCGAGGAACTCAACATTCCGCTCAACCCCTAATTCAGCGCAACGCCGCGGGCCCACACCCCTCCGAGGTGCAGTCCTCCATCGAGCAGCAAGACATCCGCATCTGCTCCCACGCGCAGTGAGCCTTTTTTGAATTCGATTCCGAGTAGTGTGGCAGGATTCAGCGTCAGCATTCGCACGGCGTCCGGCAGGGATATTCCGAGCGCAACGATATTGCGCAGCGCGCGGTCCAGCGTGAGGGTGCTGCCCGCCAGCACTCCGTCGGCGTTACGGCAGACGCCGGCGCTGACCGTGACCTCAAAGCCGCCGAGCATGTACTTCCCGTCCGGCATACCCGTTGCAGAAAGGCCGTCGCTCACCAGCGTAACGTGCGCGGCGCCCTTGGCGAGGAGAAGCAGCTTCATGGCGGCTTCTTCGACGTGCACACCATCAGCGATTAACTCGGCATTGACGTCCGGCGAAGTTAGCACCGCACCGATCACACCTGGATCGCGATGTGAGAACGGGCGCATGGCGTTGAAGACATGTGTTGCACTGCGCGCCCCACGGGCCATGGCTGCGCGGGCTTGTTCGTAAGTCGCGTCAGTATGCCCCATGGAAACGACTAGGCCAGCTTCTCGTGCGGCATCGATGCACGGAGCAGCTCCAAGCACTTCCGGCGCAATCGTCAAAATTCTGGCGTTCCCCGCCGCGGCCTTGAGGAAGCGGCTGAGCGTCTCCGCCGACGGCAACTGAATTTGATCGGAAGGATGCACTTCGCGTCGCTGTCTGCTGATGAACGGACCCTCGAAATGAATTCCCAGGACTTCCGCGCGGGGTTCGTCCGTTTCGTGCTGCCGGGCGATGTAGCCGGCGATTCCCTCGACCGAACGGACAGTTTGGTCAGCATCGGCGGTTACCGTGGTGGCTAGGAGAGACGTAGTGCCGTATTCCGAGACCTTCCTAGTGATGGTCTGTAAGGCCGCGGCGGTTCCTTCCATGACGTCGTGGCCGCCAGCTCCGTGAATGTGCACGTCGATAAAGCCGGGAATGGCTGTCTTGTCCGCCGCGCGAATCTCCTGCGCCCCCGCGGGGAGGGTCATCGATGAACGGGGGCCAATGGCCTCGATGACGTCTTCACGGATCAGGATGCCCGCATCGTTGATTTCAGCCGTCGGAGTGAGCGCGCGGCCGGCGTGAATGAGAAGCGTGGACATGGCAGCACAATATCGTAACGGAAATACATCGCGGCACAAAAACAAAACGGGCGCCCCGACGGGACGCCCGCTTCTAACAGTTGTTGAAGATTTACTTGGTGGCTGCGGCAGCCATATCAATGCTAATGAGCTTGAGCGTCTCGCCGTCTACCGTGCCCTTGACGGTCACGTGATGGCCGGCATGCGCTGCCACCTTGTCCTGAGCATCCACGACGTAGATTTTCTTGTCGGCATCGTTCACGAACACGTACTTGGCGCCATGTTCCTTGACGCACTTGGTCGTGCACTCGCCGGCCTTGTCGTTCGCGCCCTTGACTCCGCACTGGCTGTCTGAGATCCAGCCGGTCCACGAGCCATCGGCGGCCATGGTGAGCGCGCCCGCGAACAGCGTTGCTGCCATTGCTACTGCGAATCGTACTTTCATGACTTCCCCTTTCAGAAATCCACTGCGGTTTTTGATTCCTTGGGCCATCGTTAGCTTGGCACAGCGACGGCCCAGTGTCCAGACACTTCCCAAGACCTGCTACGAGGGGCTCTTATTCCATGATGAGCGGCAAAAAAAAGGGAGGATTCTCTGGAATCCTCCCTTATGTTGCTGTGCTCTTAGGAGTTAAATGGTCACTGGTCGGAAACTCGCTTACTGACCAGAAGTTGCCGTGCTCGCCGAAGCCGCTCCCGCGGCCTTCGGTATGCTTAGGTAGCCCGTAGCGGTCGACTTGGTGACCTTGTTGACCACCAGTTCGAGAGCGTTGCGGGTCCCGCCGGTATAGAAGAAGATCGGTTCGTTCACTGAACGATCTTTCTTTTCAAAACTGTTGTCATCCGCAAGCACGTTAATGGTGTAGCGGTTCTTCTTGGTGTTGGTGTCCTTCAGTTGGATTTGAATGATTCCAACCTTGGTCGCGCCGGCTTTGCGCTGTACGGTGAACTCGAAGTAATCACGCTGTCCCATGCGGCGAAGCTGATCGATTTCATCGTGGTTGCGCGCAATGAGCGTGCCCATTTCGCTGCGTGCCATCTGAATGCTGTTCTTGGTCGCGTCCAAATCGGTCTTTACGCCGGTGACGTCGCCGTTCAACCGGTTTACGTCGTCCGCGTTCGCTTTGGTGGCCAGTTCCGCCTTCACGGAAGTCGCGAGGTTGGTCACCTTTTGGTCGACAGCGGTGGTCGCGTTCTTATTTTGCTTGCGCGCGGCGATAAGTTCGCCTTGCGTGAGTTTGAGCTTGTCCGTGACGACCTTCACATCGCTCTGGAGTTGCTGGTTGATTTCGTCTGACTTTGCCAGACGCTGGCTCAGCGCGTCATTGGCCTGTTTCACATTGGCTTGAGTAGTCTGTTCGACCGTCCGAGCCTGATTCAATGCGCTCCAGCCTACACCAAGGCCTAGCAGCGAAAGGCCGCCCAATACCGCGACTGCCAATCCAACCCAGCGGGGTGTTCCCGTGGTGTGTGCGATGGGGGAATCGTTAAATTCGCTCATAGACTTTCGTTTCTCCTTTAGGCTCACGCCCTGTACTGGGGAAGGGTGCATCCGCTTCGCCAAAGGTTTTTTAGTAGCGATCTGCGGTGTAAGTCCATTACAAACAATACATTACGGCAGAATAGAGGGATTACCTGGGTTGGTTCCAAACGTACCAGTACTCGTAAAGATTACGCTGTCCTCTCAAAAATCGTATAAATTGCCTTCATTACTGTTAGGAACGCTTCGCTAGGTAGACGTGGCTTAGTCGAGGAGAGCAAAGACAGATCGAGTAGACTCCGCTCACGGAGCTAACCTTCAGCGAATCAATAGCTTAGAGTGGGAAAATCAGGCGGCGCGAAAGCTTGCTTCGGCTGCGGCAGTGCGCTCAGAGCTGAAATATCGCTCCAGAGTATTGACGGCAGCGTGCAAAACCAAGTGGCAATCGGAGCAGGTTTCCAGATGGCGCTTGATCTCGCCTTCCACCGACGTAGATAGGCGCCCCTCTAAGTACCAGCAAATCAAATGAATAGTGTCCTTACAGCTCATATCCCGTCCCTCAGGTTCTCCAAAACGACCATGCGGCCCGCTGAACAATGTGCATTTTCTGCGCCAAATTTCGGTCTGGCCCCTAGAAATATTATCTACAGACAAATCAATGGTTTACAGCCCATCACAAGGACGCCCGATTAAGGGTGCGTTACCATTGCTGAAAAGATTACATCTCGAAGTACTTAAAATGCGCAGAATCGCGTCACCAAGGAACTTATCGCTGCGGGGTTACGGTCATCTCCCTCAAGGCCTGGATGCGTTTGTCGAGCGGGGGATGAGTGCTGAAAAGGGACGATACGGTGCCGCTGCCGAACAGCGGCTTAACAATGCACAGGGCTGAGGTTGATGGAGACACGGAAGTTGTCGGGATGCGTTGGTTGTAGGCGCCAAGCTTTTCCAGAGCGCTGATCAGGCCGTAGGGCTGGCCAACCATGCGCGCGCCCGTTTCGTCGGCAGAATACTCACGAGTGCGCGAAAGAAAGAGCTGCAGTAGCAGCGCTGCGAACGGTGCCAGGAAAATCATCAAGATGGCAGCGAACCCGCCGCCTTCACGATCATCGTCACGATCTCTCCCGAAGCCCCCAAAGAGCATGGCCCAGCGGCCCATCGAGGCGAGGTAGGTGATGGCTCCTGCAATGGTAGCGGCGATCGAACTCGTCAGGATGTCGTAGTTTCGGACGTGCGAAAGCTCGTGGGCGATCACGCCTTCGAGTTCCTCGTCGTTCATCAACTCGAGCAATCCTTCTGTTACCGCGACAGACGCGTGTTGCGGGTTGCGGCCCGTGGCGAAGGCGTTCGGCGCTGGTTCAGGAATGACATAGAGCTTTGGCATGGGCAGACGAGCCTTCCCGGCCAGGCGCTCCATCACTTCGTAAAGACGGGGCACTTGTTCACGTGAAACTCGCTGTGCACGACTGGAGGCCAGTGCGATCTTGTCCGAGAAGAAGTAGGAAATGCCGTTCATCACGACCGCGATTCCGAGGGCGATTTTGAGGCCCTTCTGCCCGCCAATCGCGCCGCCTCCAAGCACCAGCAGCACACTCAACAGGATTAGCAGTATGCCGGTTCTCAAGATTTTCATGTCTTCCTCGTTCGTCCCACCTGCGAAGCAGCCCGGTTAAGACTACAGGATTCTGTAAGGAGTGAAGAATTCCGATTCCGACTCTCCACTCCCCCTCCAAATTAGATTCCCGCGGCAGCGGCGGGTTGTTTCGACGGCGCGCGTTCAAACCGCATCGCGTCTTTCTGTCCATCGCGGTCTA
>Ga0137397_10003402_pt1 | contig 11073 bp, 9 predicted proteins | sample czorhiz116metaG_FD_106658 | JGI IMG/M metagenome (GOLD analysis project Ga0137397, IMG submission 106658) | Vadose zone soil microbial communities from Angelo Coast Range Reserve, California, USA - czorhiz1.16 metaG | ecosystem: Environmental > Terrestrial > Soil > Vadose zone | place: USA...
AACGCTTGTCCGTGAGAGTGACGTGAGCTCAGGACCTGATTGAAAGGCGGGGCGGGCCGCCAACGCATCGGCGGTCCGCCCCTTCATTCATAGAAGAGGTACATGTATGCGATGGGCCCGTGGACTCGTGTTGGGGAGTCTGATCCTCAACGCTGGCTGTTACTACTACCAACCCCTGCAGGCGCCGGCACCCCAACCGGGGACCTATCTCCAGGTCCTGCTCACCGATTCCGGGACCTCCCACTTCTGGCCGTACCTGGGCCCCGACGTGGGCGATCTGCGGGGCCGCCTCATCACCGCCGACCACCAGGCCCTCGCGCTCTCGGTCGAATCGGTGGAACAACGGCACGGGCAGGTGCTGTCGTGGAAGGGGGAGACGGTGACGTTGGGGCGTGAATACGTGGCGCACATGAACGAGCGCCATCTGTCCAAATCGCGCACCTTCCTGATCGCAGCCGGATCGGTGGCGGCCTTCCTCACCGCCATCACGACGTTCACCAACCTGGGAATCGGCTCGGCCGGCGGGGGCGGCGGCGGGCAGCCGCGCTGACCTGCCTCAATACACGCCGACGCTCGAGCGCCGCAGATCGGTCTCGAGCGTCCATTCGATGCGCTGACCCGGCCGCACAATAATCGTCTCGGTACGCGCGAAGTCGGGGCTCCCGACCGCGTCTCCCAGCAACGCGAGCTCGTGCGACAGCGCCACCATGCGCCCCGGCAGCACGAACAGTTGCGTGGTTGATCCCGTCACCAGGCCGATACGCAGGCGCTGGCCGTCGTGCAGCACGAACACCGTTACGTCCAGGAAGTTGTGATTGGTCACCTGGAGCGTGACATCGGGGGGTGGCCCCGAGTCGGTGGCGGCACGACGTCGATGCGAGCACGCGGCCGTGACGATGAGAGCGGCGCAGAGAAGAAGAAGCGGCCTCATCCTTCCACGAGCCCCCACACGAGTGCCGCGGTGCGTTCCGAGGCGCCGCGTCCGTCGGCCACCACCTGCTTCGCGGCCTTGCCGGCACGCTTGCGCGCCTCCGGATCGTGATGCCAGACGAGCCACTGCGAGTGCAGGGGATGGCGCGCGTCGCCAGGCGGGGGCATCGCGACCGCGCCGCCCTGGTCGAGCAACAGCGCCGCATCACGGCTCATCCGCCAATGCGGGCCGAAAACAATCGGCACGCCGAACACCGCCGGCTCGAGCACCGAGTGGAGCCCCGCGCGATGGAAGCCGCCGCCCACGTACGCCGTGTCGCCGAGGGAGTAGAGATCGGCCAGAATGCCGACGCGATCGACGACGATCACCGGCCCCGGTTTCGCATGCTCGAGCTGCGACAACCGGACGGGGCGGGGCAGCTTCAAATGGCGCAAGCGCTCGGCGATCCCCGCGAGATGATCGGGATTGGGCTCGTGCGGCGCGAGCAGCAGCCGCGCCGTCGGCAGCTGGTGCAGCAGATCCGCGAACGCCGGCAAGAGCACCGCCTCATCGGACGGCCACGTCGAGCCCGCGACAATGGTAAACGTGTCCGGCGCAGTGGTGGCGAGTCGCGCGAGCGGCTCCCGGGTTCGGTCCAGTCGTGCGGCGCGCTCGGCCACGCTGTCGTAGCGCGTGTCGCCGGTGACGGCGATGGCGTCGGGACGCGCGCCCAGGATCTCGAGGCGCTCGCCGTCTTCTTCGCTGATCGTGCCGATCCGTTCCAGCGCGCGATACGCCGGCGCGGACCATACCCTGGTTGGCCAACGCAGCCGCGAGCTGTTCGGTGCGACCGTTGCGGAAATCAGCCCCAGCTTGACCTGGCGGCGTGCCGCCGCCAGGGTCAGCTCGGGCCAGACGTCGAGCTTGCTGAAGACGAGTGCGGTCGGTTGCAGCGCGTCCAGGACTGCGGAGACCTCGGACGGCCGGTCGAGCGGCAGATAGTCGGCGACGTCGACGGGCAGGTTTTTCGCGAGCCGCTCGGCCGACGGGGAAAAAAATGTGAACGCCAGCTGCCAGTCCGGATGCTCGGCGCGCAGCGTTTCGAGCACCGGTTTCGCCTGGAGTCCTTCCCCCACCGATGGTGCGTGCATCCACACGAGGGGCCGCCTTGTGTCGCGCCGCGTCGCGGCCCATGCGGCAAGACGGGCGGCCAATCCGCGCCGCCCGTCGAGTCCCCGCGCAACTTTCTTGTCAAAACGCGCGACGAGGGGCGCCGCCCGGGTGGCGACGTTCACGCTCAGCCGGTACAGGAACGAGGGTTTGCTCACTTGGATGCGCGCGTGCGTACGGCGTAAATCGAGTCCAACAAGCGCCGCATCGGGTCGGGCGTGTAGGGCGCGCCTTCGAGCAGGCCGCCTTCTATATAGAAGGAAGGGGTGGCGTGAGCCCCGGATCGCGTGGCACGCTGCGAATCCAGCTCGACTTCCTTGCGTACGCTGCCCTCGTCGAGACAGGCGAGCAGCTTGGCGCGGTCGACACCAGCGCGCTGCGCGATCGTCACGAGCGTGCTGCGCGGCGAGGCGAGCTTGGCCCACGTGTCCTGCTGCTGGTAGAGCGCATCGTGCGTTGGCCAAAAGCGTCCCTGCTGCGCCGCGCACATCGCGACTTCCGCCGCGGGCACGGCGTTGGGATGGATACTCGTCAGCGGAAGATTGATGAATACCCAGCGTACCTTGCCGGTCTGCACGTATTCCCGCTCGATCGTGGGGAGCACCGTCACGGCGAACATGCGGCAAGCCGGGCACTGGAAATCCGCCATCTCGTAGACGGTGACCGGCGCGCCGGCCGCGCCTTTGGATCGGGCCGCGAGCGGATCCTCGTTTTGCACGCTGCCGCTGCAGACGAGCAGCGCCGCGGCGAGGAGGACGGAGGGAGCGCGAAAGCTGATCAGAGGCCCGACTTGGTCCAGATGGCGATGACTCCGCATTGGGAGTCCGCCTTGAGGAACTCGGCGGGCGCTTCGCTGGGGCTGCGGTAGATCTCCACGGCGACGATTCCCACGACAGGAAGATGTGGCGTCGACGACACCGACGCTGGGGAGCCATCCACGACCCAGTCCGCAACGCAGACGCCATGCGCGGTCCGCGTCATTTGCGCGGTACACACCCCCGAGCGGCAATTCAGCCGCACTCCCGGGACTCCGCGCAGTAGATCCACCATCGTCGCCGCGTGGCTGGCCTCGATCTGCTGCTCTGTGATGAAGATGCCGCGGCCGGCACGGCGCCGCTCGGCGAACTCCTCCATGCGGCGCTGGAAGTAGCCGGGCCGGCCTTCCACGATGACGGGTGCGAGGTTCACCCCGAGGGGCTCCAGCTCGAACACATAGTCGACCCTCTGGCTGTCGGCGAGGCGCAACACCCACGAGGTCACGCCGTACCCAATGGCCCGAACCTCGAGGATGTAGGTGCCCGCGCCGAGGCTGGCCTGGCTGAAGTGTCCGGCGCTATCGGTGGCGGTACGCAGGCGTGTCCCGATCAGGTTAACTCTGGCCCCGCTCACCGGGAGGCGTGACTGCTGATTTACGACTTGCCCGCTGATTCCGCCGGTGGCGGCCGGGCTCACGGCGTGTCCTTGTGCTTGTGCCTGGACTGGGGCGCCTCGGGACGCGGCTATTCCGAGGCCCAAGGCCGTTACCGGGGGGAGTATGTGGACGATAAATGTCATGACCTAGAGCCGTGAGCGACCGTTAGTAGATGATAGGGCGCCCCGGGCCGGATGCAACCCGGAAACCGGGGGTTGACAGGGTTATGAATCGGGCCTTATAACCTCGGGGAGACCCTAGGTTGGGTCTTTAGGGCCTTCAGGCCGTCACCTGACTCCCGAGCGGTATGACCGTCACGCTCATAGGGCTGTTGCGTCGCGCATCTTCCGCGCGGATTCGCGTTGCCGAATCCGGCGGCGTTGTTCTTGCCTACCACCAAGTTCCCAGTTCACGAGAGGATGTCCCAATGCCCCACAATCGTCGTGGCTTGCTCTTCGCCATGGTCGCAGCGCTGGCGCTGTTGGTTGCCGGCGCGAGGACGGCCTGGGCGCAAGATGCCGTCGTCCGTGGCACCATCACTTCCGAACGTGGTGAGCCGATTCCCGGCGCGAACGTGGTGGTCGAGGAGCTGCGCATCGGTGTGGTCACCAGCGCGACGGGACAGTACGCGCTGAATGTCCCGGGCGCGCGCGTCCGCGGGCAGCCGGTGGTCGTACGCGTCCGTGCGATCGGCTTCAAGCCGAACAGCAAGGCGATCACGCTGACGCCTGGCGAACAGACGGTCGATGTCGCGCTCGGCTACGATGTCAACCTCCTCGAGGCCATCGTCGTCACCGGGACGCAAGAAGCGACCGAAGCCGTGAAGGTGCCGTTCTCCGTGTCGCGCGTCGATGCGTCGCAGCTCCCGGTGCCGGCGTCGAACCCGCTGACCCAGCTCCAGGGCAAGGTGCCCGGCGCGAACATTGTGTCGGCCAGCGGGCGTCCGGGCTCACAGCCGGCGGTGTTGCTGCGCGGTCCCACCTCGATCAATGCCTCGGGCCGCGGCCAGGACCCGCTGTACATCGTCGACGGCGTCATCATCAACGGCAACCTGTCCGACTTGAATCCCAGTGATATCGAGAACGTGGAGGTGGTGAAGGGCGCCGCGGGCGCGTCGCTGTACGGCGCACGCGCCGGGAATGGCGTCATCAACATCACGACGAAATCCGCGCGCCGCAGCCTCGAAGGGATCAAATTCGGCATTCGCAGCGAGTCGGGCGTAAGCAACATCGAGCGGGACTTCGGGCTGGCGCGTTTCCATGCGCTCGCGACCGACCAGACGGGTACGCAATTCTGCGAAGCGGTGACCGGTATGCCTTTCTGCGCGCGGACGTTCGACTACGCGACCGAGGCGGCCCGTGTCAACAACTTCCCCGGCGATTTCGCACTGAATCCGAAGGGATTTCCGATCGACCCGGGCTCGACGATTTCCGGCCAGCCGCTGCGGCAGCGCTTCCAGGTGCAGCCGTGGCCGGGCACCTCGTACAATGCCGTCAACCAACTCGTCACACCCAAGCCGTTCCTGGAGAACAGCGTCGACATGAGCGGGCGGTTCGGGAGCCAGACGCGAGTCTTCGCGAGCGCATCCAACCGGCGTGAAGAAGGCGCGATTCGCTTCCTCAATGGCTTCACGCGCAACTCGTTCCGCATCAACGTCGATCAGGGGATTGGGACGGATTGGAATTTCGCGTTCCGCACGTCGTACACCCGCAGCACGCAGGACGGGCTTAACCAGGAGGAAGGCGGCAACGCGTTCTTCCGCCTCACGCGGGTTCCGGCGATCGTGAACATCCTGCAGACCGATACGCTGCATCGACTCTACATCCGGCCTAATCTGCAGGGCGGCGGATCACAGAACCAGAATCCGCTCTCTACGCTGCAACAGACATTCCGCGAGGATGTTACGAATCGCTTCATCGGCGGCCTTACTGCGACGTATTCGCCGGTGAACTGGTTCAACTTGGACGCGAACTTCAGCTACGATCTGCGCCGCACCACCGCCGCGCAGATCAACGACAAAGGCTTCCGCACCACGACGGCCAGCAGCGCCAATCTCGGGGCGCTCGACCGCTCCGCGACCGGACGCGAAGCGCTGAATGGCAGCATCAATGCGACGCTGAAGCGTGACTTCGGGCCTGATCTGAAATCGCGCTACACGTTCCGCTACCTGTTCGAGCAGCGCGACTTCAACACGCAGCGTGCAACGGGCAGTCAGCTTTCGGTGCAGGGCGTGACGGCGCTCGATAATACGTTGCAGGGCACGCGCGCCACGACGTCGGACCAGCAGCGCATCCGCGAGATTGGTATGCTCGCCGGCACGAACTTCGACTACAAGGGCCGCTACATCCTGGACGCGCTGGCGCGGCGTGACGGCAGCTCGCTGTTCGGACCCGCCAGCCGCTGGGCGACGTTCGGCCGCGTCTCGGCCGCGTGGCGCGTCGCGCAGGAGCCGTGGTGGTCGATCCCGCAGATCACGGAGCTCAAGTTGCATGGCTCGTATGGCACCGCGGGCGGCTCGCCGCGCTTCGACGCCCAGTACGAGACGTTCAACGTGGGCACGGGTGGTATCCTTTCGCTCGTCACGCTCGGCAACCGCAACCTGAAGCCCGAGCTGCACAAGGAGATCGAGGTCGGCGGCGACCTCGAGCTGTGGAACCGCTACGCGTTCAACGTCACCTACGCGCACGCGAAAATCGAGCGGCAGATCCTGCCCGTGCCGGTGTCGGCGTCGACGGGCTTCCAGCGGCAATGGCTGAATGCCGGCACGTTGTCGAACAAGACGCTCGAGATGTCGCTCAACATTCCGCTGCTGCAGCGGCGCGACTTGCAGTGGTCCACCCGCGTGATCTACGACCGCAACCGCTCCGTGGTCACGCAGCTCGACGTCCCGCCGTTCTTCTTCGGCGCCGACCTCCAGGGTACAGGATCGATCTTCCAGGCGATCGTCGGCGAGCGGCTCGGCACGTTCTACGGCCACCGCTTCATCACGGACTGCTCTGAGCTGCCGGCGCCATTCTCCAGCGATTGCGGCGGTGCCACCAGCTCCTTCCAGCAGAACGACCAAGGCTTGCTGGTGTGGGTCGGGCGCGGCAACAACCCCGGCATGGGTATCAGCGACAACCTGTGGGACACGCAGCTCGCGAGCGGTCCCTGGGGCGTCGCGATGAATTGGGGCATGCCGATCCTGCTGCGGAGCGCGACCGGAGCTGCGCGGAACGTCCCTCTCGGGAACGCGCTGCCGGACTTCCGGTTCGCCGTCACGCAGGACCTGCGCTACAAGCGTTTCAACTTCTACGCGCTGGTCGATGCCTCGATCGGCCAAAAGGTCTGGGACCAGGGCTTCCACTGGGCGCACCTGGACTTCCTATCCAACGACGTCGATCAGGTCGGGAAGTCGGTGCAGAATGTCAAACCGATCGGGTATTACTGGCGCACGTCGCCGGCCGACGGCTTTACGGGACTCGGCGGGTTCTACGATCAGCTCGCCCCCAATAGTTACACGGTGGAGGACGCCAGCTACGCGAAACTGCGTGAGCTCCTGTTCTCGTATCACATCGGCCCGATCAGCCATACGGGCGACTGGGATATCAGCGTCGTGGGCCGCAACCTGTTCACCATCACGGGTTACCGCGGATTCGACCCCGAGGTCGGTCTGTCGGGAGGCACACAGCTGAACGGCGCAGGTTCGGCGGCCATCAATGCGGTGGACGCGTTTACGTTTCCGAACCTCCGCACCTTCACGATCGGATTGAGCTCGACGTTCTAGAAAAGCGGACCCCCCTCGCCGCCGGGCCTGTGGCCCGGCGGGGAGGAGGGCGAGCGTGTCCCTTTTTCTGTGGAGGAGTCAACGATGTCCAAGCTTCGTCTTATCGCTGCCACGGTCCTGGCCCTCGCGTTCACGGCCTGTAAGGACACGCTGCTCGTGCAGGATCTGACCGATCCGGATCGCGACCGGGCGCTGGGCCGCCCCGCTGACGTGGAAGCGTTCATCTCATCGACGTACGCACAGGTCCAGAACGCGACGTTGGGGGGATCGAACGACGATCTCCAGACGGCGATGCAGGTCATGGGGATGGAGAACACCTCGGCGCTCGCCAACTTCGCGATGGGGCCGCGGGGCGCGATCCCGCGCACGCCGATCGAGAACACGCGCAACAGCACCGGTAGCACTGGCGATTACCGCGACTTCGTCGTGCTGCACCGCGCCGCCCGGATGGCAACCATCGGCATCGCGCGGCTCAACGTCCTCACCTTGGGCTCGCCGGCGCAGGATGCGCGGGCCCGTGCCTTTGCCCGCTTCGTCCAGGGCGTGGCCCTCGGCGACCTCGCGCTCACGTACGACTCGGCGTCGATCGTGAGTGAGACGGACGACCCGCAGGCCATTGTGCCGCTCTCGGCATACCCGGCGGTCATGGCGGTCGCCCTGACGATGCTCGATTCGGCCATCACGATCGCGCGCGCGGCGCCCACCGCGTTTCCGCTGCCGAATACCTGGATCAACGGGCAGGCGCTCGACACGACGGGATTCTTCCGGTTCGTCCGCTCGTACAAGGCTCGGTTCCGTGCCAGTGTCGCGCGCACGCCGGCTGAGCGAGCCGCGGCGGATTGGGCAACGATCATTGCCGACGCCGATGCCGGGATCACCGCCGACTTCAACATCGCGATGAATCCCACCGCGGGCTGGGACGTGATCTGGCCGGTGCAAGCCTTCGCAACGGGCCCAGCGAATTGGCATCAAATGTCGCAATTCTGGATGGGGATGGCGGATGGATCGGGCGGCTACGATTCGTGGCTCGCCACAGCGCCCGCCAACCGTACGCCGTTCCTGGTAGTCAGTGCGGATCGCCGGTTCCCCCAGGGGGCATCGCGCGGGACGCAGATCAGCGATACGCTGCGGACGGGATTTCGGACCTTCGGCGGGTTGCCCTATATCCGGGCCCGACAGGCGGGTGAGGACCAGCCCGGGCAACCGCTGCAAATCTCGATGTACGATTTCTACCGGTCGCGCGCGTTCTTCGTGGCTGGCCGGATCGGCAACTATCCGGTCATGACCCGCGGCGAAATTCGACTGCTCGCGGCAGAGGGGTATCTGCGTCAGGGCAACTTTGCGGCGGCGACGGCGCGGATCGACAGCTCGCGGGTCACCAATGGTGGTCTGCCGACTGTGGGGGCGATGACGGACACGATATCGCAGATCCCGGGCGCCGGTGCGTGTGTGCCGCGCGTGCCCGACGCGGCAGCAGGGGCCGGACCCTACAAGGCTTCGAAGTGCGGCACGCTCTGGGATGCGATGAAGTGGGAATACCGCATGGAGACGATGTATACCGGGTACGGCATGTGGTACTTCGCCGGACGCGGTTGGGGCGATCTGCCGGAGGGCACGGCGCTCTACTGGCCGGTACCGTACGAGGAAATGGACACGCGGCGCCAGACGTTCTATCCGTCGGGCGGCGCCGGCAATACGGGAGGCGCACCGCGGGGCAATTACGGCCTGTTCGCGGGCGGCGTGTACTGAGCATGCGCCGGGTGGCACTCGACTGGCGGCTGGCCGTGGCGATCGGATGGTTGCCCGTTCTGGCGGGCTGCTATACCTACACCCCGATCACCACGCTGCAGCCTGCTCCGGGCACGAACGTGTCCCTCGTGCTCAGCGACGAGGGACGCATGCAGTCGGTCCGTCAGGTGGGTCCCTATGCCATGCGGATCGAAGGGGAGCTGGTGCAGGCCAGCTCCGACGATTTGGTGCTCGCCGTGTCGGATGTCGTGGATATTCGCGGCACCCGCAGCAAATGGACGGGAGAGACCATCTCGCTGCCCCGGACTTATGTGTTGACGACCTACCAGAAGCGTTTCTCGCGTTCCAAGACAGCGCTGGTGGCGACCGCAGTGGGCGCGGGCATCCTCGCGATCATTGCCGGGCGCAACCTGCTGGGGTTCGGCGGGAGCGGTAATACCGGCAACATTCCGCCGGATCCAAACGGCCAATGAAACCGATCAACCTTTCTCGTGTGAGTGTTGCGATGACTCGTATTCGCTTGTTCGCTTGCTGCGTGGTGGCCGTCGCCTTCGGTTGCAAGAAGGACGCAACCTTCACCGAACCGCTGCCCCGGTACGCATCCATCACGTGGCTCAACGCCATTTCCGACACCATGCAGCTGGACGTGCGGGTCGTGGATATCGCCACGAACGCCAGCTTCATGGACGCCGACTTCCGGGCCGCGCAGCCGTTCCCGATCAACCTCGAACCCGGCGCGCGGCACATCAAGGTCTTCCTGAGCAGCACCGCGGATTCGATTGCGAAGCGCTTCCTGCTCGACACGACCTACACGTTTACGGAAGAGCAGCCCTATTTCTTCTACCTCAGCGGGCGGGCCCGCGCGGGTGGCACGCGCGCCACGATCACCACGCTGGCGCCTCCCACGCCGCCGGCGGGACAATTCGCGATCCGCTTCCTGAATCTGGCGCCGTCGATGGCCGGCTCGGTGCGCGCGATCCCCGACACCGCGGCCGCCCCCGACATCTTCATCACGGGGCGGAACGGAACGCCGGCGGGAGCACCGACGATTGCCGGGCTCGCCTACGGTGCCATGTCGCCCTATGTCTTCGTCGACACCGGTGGCTATCGGGCCGAGCTTCTGGCGCCCGGAAGTACCGATCCGGCGATCGTGCAGACGATGATCCCACCCGGCACCCTGGCGAGCCCCGGTACGCCGGCGATCGCGGGGTCGCGCGTCTCCGGGTCCGTGCTCACCGCCGTGATCGTGGCACGCTCCGACCCCACGAGCATGGCGCCCCAGACGCGGCCCACGTCACAGCGTACCGATACATCCGTGGCTGAGGCGCCTCGCCGGATCACGCTGAGTGGCGATACCGTCACGGTGCAGGTGGGTTCGATTACGATCCTGACCAATCGACGGTCGTCCAGCGGCGCCGCGCGTGCCGATACCACGATCGCCCGCACCGGGACAGGCGGGAGCTCCGGCGTCACCGCGGCGTCGGTGATTCTGGTTTCCGGCGCGGCGCAGCTCGAGTACAACGGGTGGCAGGAGATCTTGTCGGTTGTCGACACGCTCATCTGCCGTCCCGGACGTGCGGGTGATGTCGTTACCGGAAATAACCGACGCTGCGTGGCGCCGGCGGATACCACGGTCGCGAACGCGGACACGGCGCTCACGCGGTTCCGGTTCCGCTATCGCATCGTCGGCGCGCCGGCAACGCCCGGCTCGGGGACCGTCGTGTATCGCAACTATCCCCCGGTCTACACCGCGCCCGACTTTGTGACACCGCAGATCAATTTCATGGTGGACAAGCGGCAGTAGGATCTTCGGACTGTAATCAAACCGCCGTCGCGGAGCCCCGCGGCGGCGGTTTGTTTTTCCTTGCTACAAGATCGGCCGCCACCGCGGCAGGCCGTCGGCCCAGAACCCGCCCGTGATCCGAATCTTGCGCGACCCGTCGACGTTCATGACCCAGAGATCGCCGCCCTGTTCGTAGGCGATGCGCGTGCCGTCGGGGGACCAGCTCGGGGCGCCGGCCGACGTGCTGGGATCGGTCAGACGCGTGGGACTGGAGCCGTCGGCGT
>Ga0137397_10003405_pt1 | contig 11061 bp, 15 predicted proteins | sample czorhiz116metaG_FD_106658 | JGI IMG/M metagenome (GOLD analysis project Ga0137397, IMG submission 106658) | Vadose zone soil microbial communities from Angelo Coast Range Reserve, California, USA - czorhiz1.16 metaG | ecosystem: Environmental > Terrestrial > Soil > Vadose zone | place: USA...
AACTTGATCAACTTCCTCGTCCGCGCGCTCTATCGCCTCCCGACCGCACCGGTCTCCGCAACAACCATCCAAACCTCCGACTCCCCGGCAGTCCGCGCGGACATGGGACGTACGGTTATCTACTGCAACCGTATTATCCGAACCTATCTCGATCTTCAGGCGATGAACAAAACCAATGTCCTCCTCCGGATCGAAGAGTTCAACGGCAAACCGATCACGACCTTCCGCGGCATCCCGGTCCGGACGGTAGACGCGATCTTGAACAACGAGGCCCAAGTCGTATGATAACAGGCGCCCAACTGGAGCATATGCTCCATTATGATCCTGAGACTGGTATATGGACTTGGGTTAATCCCCCAATACATAATTCCAAGCTTAAAGATCAGGTAGCTGGTAACTTGCGCGAGGATGGCTATAGGACCATTCGTATTGATCGCGTAGCTTACTATGCGTCAAGGCTTGCCTGTTTATGGATGACAGGTAAATGGCCTGCTGAAGAAATGGATCACATCGATCGCGATCCTAGTAACGATCGATGGTTAAATCTTCGCGAAGCGGATAGCTCCTTGAACAAATGGAATCAAGAACGTCATCTAGCTTCTCCCCGCAACCCATTAACTTGCATGGTGTAACATGATCCTCGATGGTCTCCTAGTCTTCACCGGTCCTTCTGGTACGGGCGACTTGCCCACCGTTGGTACCCAATCCTCAACCAACTCGCTCGATCTCGGTCTCTCTGGCCTTCCGCTATCAGCCTCTGGCGGTGGCGCACGCGACATCGGCATCGGCGATGATCCGTCAATGAAGCTGCTAGTGCAAGTGATCACCGCCTTCGTCGGTGGCACCTCACTCGCAGTTGCTATCCAAGGCGCACCAGATAACGGCTCTGGCGCGGCTGGTGCCTTCACCACGATGCTCACCGGCCCAGTCGTCGTCGAAGCTAACCTCATCGTCGGCGCCCGAATCCTCGATGACGACGTCCCTCGCCCTGTCCCGGGCCAAGCACTCCCGCGCTTCCTGCGGCTCTCCTATATCACCGTCGGAACCCACACCGCTGGTGCCATCTTCGGCACCGTCGTCCTCGATCGCCACGATCTCCCGCTACAAGCCAACGCGACGCTCGGCGGTTACCCCGCCGGCATCACCATTGCGAATTAGGAGGGGCAAATGAAAAACTATCTTCGCAATGCGATCATCGGCTTCGCCATCGGTCTTGCTGGCTTTGCCTTCGCTCAGGTTATCAACCAATCGGTCCAACTGTCCCAGGACCCACGCGGCACTATCGGCGTTGATACTAACGGCAACGTCTACTTCCAATCGAACAAGCACATCCTATCCTCCCCCAACGTCGCTGCGCCTCCGGTCCTAACCGCTTGTATCACCGGCGGTACCCCGACCCTTACCGGAACCGACTTCTCTGGAACCATCGTCTCCGGCACCACTGCCTCCACCTCCTGTGTTGTTACCTTCGGTGCCGCTTTCGTCACCGCGCCTCGATGCGTTGTGACATGGCAATCTGGCCCGTTGGCTGCAATGTCTTGGGCCACGTCGACTACCGCACTGACCATCACTCAGACTTCTACCGCGTCAGTGACGATCGACTATCTCTGCACCTCGACATCGTAGGAGCATAGCAATGATCAAACGTCTCACCCTCATAGCCTTGGGCCTACTCGCCCTCGGCTCCGCCGCGATTGCTCAGATCGCTACTGTTCCACAGGTCGGTCTAACCATCGGCTATCTGCCAAAGATCACCTACTCCTCGTCGTTCTTTGGCTTCGTTCCCTTCACCGGTGGCACAGATGAAATCTGTATTTCTGGTTCCGCAACGAAGGTCGTCCGCGTAAACCGCATATCCCTAGGTGGAACCGCATCGGCTATTGTTAACCTCCCAGTCACTATCCTCCGCCGCGTGTCCCTCGACACTGGCGGAACGGCTGCGACTACCACCGCTAACCCTGGCGTAACCACCCAGATCGCCTCGCGCGACACTGGCCAAGCCACTAACGCCTCGGCTACCGCGGTCCTCGTCTCCTATACCGCGGCACCAACCATTGTCGACTCCGCACCTGTCTACCTCGACTCCGCAACGATGGTTCTCTCCCTTACTGGTACCGGCGCCGGTGTCGGCAACGCGGTCTTTGACTGGTCGCGGGATATCGAAAACAACGCTCAAGTCCCGACTCTCCGTGGCGCAGCACAGCAAATCTGCGTCAACTTTAATGGTACTACCCCCGGTACTGCATCACTTAACGGCTCGATTGCCTGGACCGAGGAGTAACCCATGCGAAAGCTAATCGCCGCACTTGTTGTCTTACTGGGGCTAGCAGGTGCGGCGCTAGCCCAAGTTGCATTGTTCACGCAGATACCGACTGCGGGGAACCTTGCTAATATCACTGCATCCAACACTTTCACCACCGGTACTTCCTCCGCGACCCTAGCCGGTGCCACAGGCAAATGGACCTACATCTGCGGTTTCGTCGTATCCTCCGCAGGAACCACCGCCGCTACCCTTGGCAACGTCACTGTCACTGGTACCGTCTCTGGCACCCTTAACTTCGAATACTCCTTCGTCTCCGCAGGCCAAGGCATCCTTGGCATCGCCTTCGGCCCAGGATGTATTCAATCCTCAACCCTAAACACCTCCATCGTCGTCAACACCCCCGCAGGCGGCGCAGGAACCGTTGGCGCTGTTACCGCATGGGGGTTCACAAATTGACCCGGATCATTCGCGTTATCCTCATCCTGGGCCTCTGCGCTACCCAAGCCTCGGCCCAGCTTCTCCACGGCGTCTCTGATTCCCTTACCGGCGGCGGAGCCATAATCCCACCCACCTGTTCCGGCGTCATCGACCTTTCCAAAGGCTGCGCACTACCAATGTTAGGAGGACTATGATGCGTAAGCTTCTATCGATCTTAGCTGCGCTACTGCTCTTAGCGAGCCCCGCAGCCGCGCAAAACTACAACGCCACCGCGGGCTCTGGCCTCGTCTTTGGCTCAAAGCTCGTCACTGCGGTCAACTATCCGCAGTTCGTAATGTGCGATCCGACCACTCCGGCCAACTGCGTAGCGGTCAATGCTTCAGGACAGATCACTGTCTTAGGCATTATTAACGCACTTCCGGCAGGTACAAACGTTATCGGCCATATTATCGCCGATAGCGGTTCGACGACGGCAGTAACTCAAGCCACTGCTGCTAATCTAAATGCTACTATCGTAGGCACTGGCACCTTCGTTACTCAAGTCAACGGCTTCACATCTTGGGCCGGTGGTACACTTGGCGCGATGGCTAACTACGGTACCTCTCCCGGTGCCGTTCTAGTCCCAGGCACTAACGCCTTCGTCACTAACACAGTAACTGTCTCGGGCACCGTTACCACCACCCCACCCGCAAACGCTTCGACGAATCTCACACAAGTAAATAGCGTAGCCCTTGGCTCGCCAGCAGCTTATGGCACTAGCCCAGGCGCGGTCAACGTTCCGGGCGTCAACGCTTTCGTCACCAACGCCACTCCAGGCATCGCTAACAACGCCGATGGCATCGCCGCAGTCGCAGCAAGCTCCACGTCACCCGTCCCGGTCAATAGCTATTTATATGCCTTTAATAACACCACCTGGGATCGCGTTCCTATCGTTGCTAAATCAGCAGCGCCGACCACGGCTGGTAACCAAGCACTAGTCGTTGACCTTCGCCCCGATAGCCCAGGCATAATCCCCCTCGGTCCTGTTGCTGCTGCTAGCTCAGTACCAATGACTATCGGCCCAGCGCTTCTCGGTTCCTATTGCATGGGCGCTAACACTGGCACCATGGCAGCTGGGCTTGGTGCTGGGGCTCCCATCTATTCCTTCCGCTATGGTGGAGCGGCTCTTGCTATCGTTCGTAAAGTCGTTGCTGAAGCAGACGACATCACCACTGCATTTGTAGCCGGTGCTGCCAAGTTCGATATGATCGCCGCACGTTCGTTCACTGCTTCAGATACTGGTGGAACCGCTGCGACGCTTACCGGTAACAACGGTAAGCTACGAACCAGCTTTGCCACTACAGCTATATCCGATCTTCGAATATCCTCAACTGCTACCCTAACGGCGGGCACCCGCACGTTAGACGCACAGCCGCTCGCTTCAGTTGAGTTTGCGGTACCGACTTCGATTGACGGAGATTTGCTTCCGACAACTACGTTATACCAGTCAAATATTGGCGAGTCTCCACTTGTCCTAGCTACCAACGAAGGCTTCGTAATCCAAGCAACCGTACCCGGCACCGGAACCTGGGTTGCATCAGTCCGTGTCTGTTGGGATGAAGTGAGCACCTTCTGATGAAACGTTTAATCACCTTTCTACTTTGTGCTGCGCTTTGCTGCTTTCAGGCGAATGCGCAAGGATGGTTACCTTTAGCTAAATCTTCAAGCGGTGGCGGCTACACTGGCCCCGGTGATATCTTAGCTGCAAAAGCTTGGTGGAGTTGTACACGGGGATATAATACAGCTGACACCTCTGATGCATGTGATGTCTGCCTCCCCGCCGATACAACATGCGCACATATCACATTGACAAGTGGTTTTGCGGTCATTCCTGCGGCGCTATCCACCTGCAACAACACCACAGTCGTCTGCACCGTAAAGACAATGTTTGACAAGTCCGGGGCTTTAGCTTGTGCCGCTGGAACATCCTGCGATGTGACAAATGCAACTATCGCAGCGAGGTTTAAATTTGTGGTCCCTCTAGCAGCAAATGGATGCACAACAACATCGTTACCTTGTATCCAAGGTGTTATCTCTACTAACAACTGTTTGTCATCGACCAACAATTTTACCCAGGCTCAGCCCTATAGCGAATCGTTCGTAACAACTAGAGTTGGAAACACTACAGCAGGTACCATTTTGGGGGCCGGCACTTCAGCGATTGGCGCGTACTTTAATGGTGCCAATACGCTCACGTTCCAATCCACGACATTACAGTCCGTTACAATGTCTGACAATACGTGGCATGCCGTTCAGATTGTCGCCAATGGCGCGTCTAGTTCGCTTCATCTTGATGGCTCAAGCCCTGCAACGGTCAATGTTGGAGCAGTTGGATATAGCGCCGAGAAGATTGTTCTTGGAGATTTTCAAACAACGCTTTGCAATTCGTTTACCTTCCCCGGAGGATTTATTAGTGAGGCAGGTATATGGGGATCAGCTTTCGATACTAGTATTACTGCATTAAATAGTAACGCACACTCACAACTAGGCTTCTAGAAATGCGAAGAAGTCTTGCGTTATTATTAGTCTTATTAGTTTATGCTTCGCATGTTTTTGCGGGATGGGCGAGTTTTCAAGATAGCGGTAATCCAGTTTCTGGCTGGACAACTTTCACCGCTGCGATCGGATCAGGAAGCTGCTCGGCAGGAACCTACACCGGCACCTGCATCGTCCAAGTATCTTCCAGCACTGGTAATGATTCAACATGCGTGCCGGTTTCGCCCCCGGTCACGCAAACTCCTACGCTGGCCAATGTCTGCGCGACGTTGGCAAAAGGTCTAAGCCTTCTACGCGATGCTTCGTCTGACTGGCTTCTTTTGAAAAAGGGAGATGTTTGGACTAATCAAATATTCGGTACGTTTAAGGTAAGCGGATTAACAGCCAGTGGTTTTGGTTCTACTTTTTCTGGCAACCCAATTCTGATTTCATCCTATGGGACCGGGGCTCGCCCTTTAATTCAATCGGATTCAACAAATACGAGCGCTGTTATATTCTCAACCAATGGCGGCTCTGGAGGAGTGGCTAATAAGGGAGGTAACATTGCTGTCGTTGGATTGGAGCTTTATTCATACACACGCGATCCCGGTAACGTTTCTTATGCCAACCCAGCCACGTTCAATGACGTGGGTATAGGCCTAACTGGCTTATCTGATTGGACTTTGATTGAAGATTGCAAAATTAGATTTTACACTTCAAACCTTGGGATCATAATACTAACTGGAAACAGAAACGTTATTCTGAACCGAAATGTCATAGTGGATGCCTATAACGCCATATCACCTTCTACATCTAACGAGTCTCAGGGTCTTTATATTGGGACCGCTCAATCAGCTACGCTGAATGAAAATGTTTTTGACCATAACGGATGGAATGCAACGGCCCCCAATGGAGGAGGTGACCCCAAAAATCATAACTGGTATTTCAATAGTGATGACGTTGGTGATTACACCGGGGTATTAGCTGGCCCTTCCACTATTACCGGAAATCTTGTAGCAAATGATACTTCAGGATCGCAAAGTCGCCCCGGCGGGACTATCTCAAATAATGTTTTCGCCGGGCAACAATATTCAACCAATTTCGGCAATTGGGGCGGCACCATCACCGGAAATTTTTCGCAGGGGATGTCTGCCTCCTCCCCTGGAAATTTTATTATGACTAAATCAGTTGGACAAACGTCGGTCTGGTCAGGAGCAACAGTAACGCAAAATATCATTGCGAATGAAGCTGGAGGATCATCAGGCAATGTTGCTTTTGACATAGGATTTGCCACAGCAACGCCCAGCGTCTCAATTCAAAACAATATCGTATTTAAGTTTGGCGGCGGCGGAGGGTCAGCAATCAATGACCAAACCGGCGGCAACACGATCACGCCGAACAACATCGATATTGCTGGCACCAACAACAACACTAGTCCAATAGGTGGGGCACCTGCCGAGCCGTTTCCCAATCCGTCATTCACCGGATTCAGTGGCGATGCGCTCGGGGCGTACTACGCGCATTTGGGCAACCCCGGAGGCTTCCCTTCAACCTACAACGGCTTCATGTCCGCCGCGCGCTTGCAGAGCAAGGACAACTGGAATCCGGCGCTGACGGCCGGGGCTGCCAATACATGGATCAGAAGTACGGGATTTGGGCTTTAGTAGTTTCCCTCATAATAGGAGAACCAAGATGGCAAGATGGCAATTAACTGAACCACACTACCTTAATGTTCCGGGGACTAAGTGGGAACAGACTATCACGAACAAGGCTACCAATCGCCCCGAGCGAAAGACCTACAAGGTCCCGCAATACCTTCACCCTGATGTCGATAGCGACTGGAACCGATTTGATGGTCACGAAGGCATTATCACCGTTTGTCACGTTGGCAAAGGTCATTCAGATGGGAAAGATGTCGAGTTCGAAGGGCCTCCAACTCCGGGAATGCTTCCGCTCGATGAAGAAGCCAAGGCTATCTCCAATAAATTCGACTGGAAGCCAACGCAAGGCCTTGATGATGTCTCACAGGCCGAGAGCCATACGTCGAAAATTCTTGGTGGTCTAATCGACCAACTGACCGATATGAAGGTCAAAACCACAGAAGCCACGTCGATCCAAGGCATGGATAAGTTCATGGAGACCATGACCGCAATGATGGCACAGAACCAGCAGATTCTTATGTTACTTGCTGGTAAGGTGGCTACGGTTGAGGCTACTCCAAAGGCCGTTGACGAACGCACAGTCGAACAGATCGCAGCAGACCTTGGCATCGAACGTGAGGTCGATCTCGAAGAGCCACTACCGTTTGATATGCCATCGCCTCGAACTGATCGTCCCCGCTCCGCGCTACGGAGATAGCCAATGACATCGCAGCTTGACCTAGACGCTGGAGGGACCTTTCGCCAAACACAGCGAGTCTTCATGGGGCCTTCTATTGGCTGGGTCAATGCTCCGATAACGTCGATCTTACCGGTGACAGCGGCTGGAACCACAGTCATCCAACTTGGCAACACGTTAATCACTGTTAACGTAAACGGCGCAGTGACTCTTCAGTTACCAAAGTTCAAAGGCAACCAAGCAGGTGCTGGAGGCCTCCCCGGCACCTTTATCGCGATTCCGATTATCATCGTCGACATCGGAGGATTCGCAACGGCTAATCCGATAACGATATTCCCTGGCGCTGGAGAGACCATCGACGGTCAAGCCAGCGCCACACTCTCCAGCAACTACGGCGCCTTCACTCTCCAGCCTGACGTGATCAACGGAGGAGCGACGTTAATCCAATGAAAAAGCTTCTTCTTATTGGGCTTCTTGCCCTATTCCCTAGCCTTGCCCAAGCGCAATGCAACGGTGTGTTCAACGCTAACACTGTCTGTGGCAATAACACTGGATCGCCGCGGACTCCGTTTGCAATCCCTGCTTCTACTAACCTTTCAGGGCCAGGTACGACTGTCGTCAATGATCTAGTTCTTTGGGGCAATATCTCAGGCACGGCCTTAATCGATAAGGCACCGTCAGCCTTTACTAAGACCGACGATACTAACGTCACTATGACGCTTGGCGGGACACCCACAACGGCATTAGTAAATGCTATGTCGGTGACCATGGGATGGTCGGGGACCCTTGCAGCAGCACGGCTCAATGCGAACGTTGTCCAAGCATTCACTAATGACACCAATATCACTGCTTCAATAACCGCTCAGAACGCAACCCTTGGCTGGACCGGAACCCTAGCCGCTGGCCGTCTCAACTCCAATGTCGTTCAAGCCTTCACCAACGACACGAATGTCCAAGCCTCGATCACTGCACAGAACGCCACCCTCGCTTGGGCTGGTCAGCTATCCATTGCCCGTGGTGGCACAGGAGCATCGACACAATCCGCCGCAGCTATAGCACTCCTTCCAACCCCCGTTACCACCGGCGACGTGATCTATTGGAACGGTTCGCAATGGGTTACCCTCGCGGGAAACGGCGTAGGCACACAGTTTCTTTCTGAAAATTCCTCTGGGGTTCCTTCTTGGGCAACTGTCTCTGGTACGGGAACTGTCACATCCATTACTCCAGGTAGTGGGCTGGTCTCATCAGTCGCCGCATCGTGTTTGCAGACTGCGATAACCTCTTCTGGTACACTATCCAAAGCCGAGTGTGTTAACCCTCAGACCGGTACCACCTATACCATCGTCGATGGTGACCGTGCTAAATTACTCACCGCATCGAACGCCGCAGCACAGGCTTATACCTTACCACAAGCAGGAGCAGCAAGTAGCTTCGTAAGTGATTGGTATGTTGATATCAAGAACGTTTCAGCTACTGCCGCGGGTGTGCTTACTATCACACCAACAACTTCCACGATCAATGGCGCAGCGACGCTAGTTCTTCTGCCCGGCCAAAGCGCACGTATCGTTTCAGATGGTACTAACTACCAATCAATATTCGGTCTCGGTCAGCCACTGACTAGTTCGCTAAATGCTGATGTCGCGGTCAATAACACTGCTAACTATTTTGACGGTCCGACTGTTACACAGGGAACGTTAGGGACGTGGTTAGCGACAGGAGCCGTTACTATCACCGACACCGTTGCAGGAAATTTTCAATGCAAATTATGGGATGGTACGACGATCATCGCGTCGGGCGCCTTCGGGGTTAGCGCCAATTTCAATGGCGTTATCTCTCTTTCTGGCTTTATCTCATCCCCCGCTGGAAACATTAGAATGAGCGTCAAGAACGCAACCGATACCACCGGAACGATGCTATTCAATAAAAGTGGCAATTCAAAAGACAGCACACTTACTGTAGTTAGGATACATTAAATGCCCGAGCCAGAACATTCCGATAGCGTCTACCTGGAACGTATTTCGAAAGAGTTGAAGCAGATTCGCGAGATGATGGTTAAGGTCGTCAACTATATGGTCGATGCGGAGAGCGAAATCCCTGAGAAGATGCGGAGGTTCATTATGTACATGCACGACGTTCATGACGTGATGAACATGTACCAAGAACACGGCCAAGAGCCACCAGAGCACGTTAAAGCCGAAGCCCGACGATGCGATGATCGCTACCGTCAGCTTCTTAAAGAACTCCACCTCGACGGCGGAACGTTCGAAAAGGTCCGTCGCGAGATGGCCGAAGACCCTGAGAACCGTTGGGATCACACTCGTCAACTAACCAAACCAAAGGAGACGATATGAAACAAGGACGCGCAGATACTAGCGGACCGCGTGATCAAAAGGTCGAGCCTTCGCCTAAGGGCGTCAACCCTGGCGCGGTCAGCTACCTCGGAAACAAAATGGGCAACCATACCACCGACGATGGAGACTTTGCTTTGAAATCAACCCCTTGGGATGCGGGTCGTGGGTACCGCGCGCCTGGGATCGGATCAACAACCCACGGTAAAGGCAGCCAAGGGAAATATTGATATGACCGAAGAACATGACGGAATCAAATACAATTCGGATGAAGCCTTCAAGCTTCTATCCATCGTCGAGAAGGCTTTTGGTCATCCGAAGCTCAAGGGCATTCTTGACCTAGCCGCTGATGATCTAGAGCAAATGAGCATCGATGCGGCTGCTGTACTCGTAGAGGTCAAAGCTGATCGAGAGGCTAAAGCAGCCGAAGCAGCAGCCGCGGCTAAAGCTGAGAACGATGCCCAGAACGCCAAAGACGAAGAAGAAGCAAAGGCTATGGCAGAAGCCGCTGCGAAAGCAAAGGAAGAAGCAGACGCAAAGGCAAAGGAAGAGGCCGTAGCAAAGGCCGCAGCAGAAAAGGAGAAGTCGGATGCCGCGTGATATCCTCGGTGAATACGGTGACGAGTCCTCGCAGCCTCAAGCCCCGGTGATCCGTAAGGGCGGGATTATGCCTGGGCAGACTAAGGACGTTCGTAACTACTGCCCGCCGATGGGGCCTAAGGGAATCATGGAGCCTCAGAGCCCGGGTCTCCACGGCTCTAACCACGGTAACGAAAACGGTCCAGACATGGGCGGGTCGCACTCCGGTGGCCCTGGCATCGGCGGTACCAATCACGGTAACGGCGGGACTCAAGGGAGGCACTGATGACTGACCAAGCGGGCATGGTTAACCGAGCGCTACAAACCTTTGGTTCTCGCACAACCGTGACCGCCGCGCAGATTGCCGCACAGAGCACCAACGAGGCCATTCAAGCAAATATCATCTACGCTGCTTTCCGGCGCAGATTGCTTCGAATGGCCCCGTGGGCCTGCGCGTTCAACACTCAAACTCTAAACTTCGTGACCGCGGTCTATGGCACCCCTGAGAACGTTACCTCAGCGCAGAACATCTGGGTCAAAGGCCAGCCCGCGCCGCCATGGGCTTATGCTTATCAGTATCCT
>Ga0137397_10003407_pt1 | contig 11057 bp, 15 predicted proteins | sample czorhiz116metaG_FD_106658 | JGI IMG/M metagenome (GOLD analysis project Ga0137397, IMG submission 106658) | Vadose zone soil microbial communities from Angelo Coast Range Reserve, California, USA - czorhiz1.16 metaG | ecosystem: Environmental > Terrestrial > Soil > Vadose zone | place: USA...
ATCGGCAGCGTCGCGGGCAACAGGTTGCCGTATACCGCGGATTATGCGGCCAGCGCGTCACTCGACTACCAACTGCCCACACACTTCGGCCCGTTCGGATTGAATGTGGCCTATTCGTATCAGGGTACCTGGTTTGCGGGCCCCGACAACAATCTGAAGGCGCCCATCTCCAATCTGGTGAACGCGCAACTCTCGTGGTCACCCACCCGCATCGACACGCTCAAAGTCCTGCTGTGGGCACGAAATCTGACCAACCAGGCGGTCCCGATGTGGCTCGCGGCGGCGAACAACCCCGGAGGCCGAGATGACCGCATCAACCAGCCTCCGCGCACGTATGGGCTGAAGGTGCTGTACGCTTTCTAACGGTGCTTGCTTGAGATGCGATCGTGAGGGGAGCCGATGCGGCGCCCCTAAATTGGGGAGTCCGCTATTCGTGTCGTAGCCCTCGAAGAGCACTTTCTCGTCCCGTCTCTTATTCGCGAGAGGTTCGATCCCGCCAACCTTAACATGGTGTGGCTCAAGCCGGCCCTTGAGGCGCAACTCGCCGATCTGGGCCAGGATCGCCTGCGCGACATGGATGAAGGCGGCATTACCCAGCAGATCATATCCGCATCGATGCCAGGCGCCGACCAGCTCGAGGGTAAAAACGGGGTCGCGTTCGCGAAACAAACCAACGATCGACTTGCAGAAGCCGTTCGGTCGTATCCCGATCGATTCGGTGGCTTTGCGCACTTGCCGATGCGCTCCCCACAGGAGGCAGCCGATGAGCTCGAGCGCGCAGTACGGGACTTAGGTTTTCACGGTGCGATGATCAATGGCATGACAGAGGGCCGCTTTCTCGACGATACGCGCTTTGCGCCAATTCTGCAGCGGGCAACCGCGCTGGAGGTGCCGATCTACATTCATCCCAACATCCCGCCGAAATCCGTGTACGAGGCGTACTTTAAGGATTTGCCCAAGGCATACGGTCAGCTCCTCGCGACGGGGCTCTTCGGATGGCATTCCGAGACCGGCATTCACGTCTTGAGGTTGGCCTTGGCGGGCGTCTTCGAGCGGTACCCGAAGCTCACGCTGATCGTTGGACACATGGGCGAGATGTTGCCTTTCATGCTCGGACGGGTGGATTCAATCATGATGGGTCCGCATGGAGGGTCGGATATACCTTTAAGCAAGACCATCGTCGATCATGTCTATATCACGACGTCCGGATTTTTCACGGTGCCACCGTTCGTGACCGCGCTCATGACCTTCGGGGCGGACCGCATCATGTTCAGCGTGGACTATCCTTACAGCAGCAACCTGCCGGGCAAGGCGCTGCTCGATGTCCTTCCGGTATCTGCGAGTGATCGAGAAAAGATCGCGCACGGTAACGCGGACCGGGTTCTCAAGCTGCGCCCGGGACTGACCGAGACCCTCGGCGCTCGACGAGACCCCGCTGCAAATCCTCTATAATTTAACATAATATACATTATGCGAAGTGTGCTTGTAGCAGCCAAGTTCAGATGTCCGCTTCTGGCTAAGTTGAAATGTCCGCTTTTGTAATGCCAACGAGTAGGTAAATCGGCGGCTGCCGAGCGTGTTGACGGAGCCCATTCTTGCGTCACGGGCTGCTGATCGGCCGCGAGACGTTACGAGGATCGATGCGCGATGCTGCCCCCGCGAGGCTCACATAGAGATAACAACTTCGCTGTGCTTCGATTCTGAGTGCTTTCCTGGGTCCAAACACGGCCAGATTTGAAGACGAACGTTCAGTGCCCGTCATCGGACCCACAGCGGCCAGCGGCGACCGGTTGCGACCATCCGTCCTTGGCTGGCTCCGGCACGTGACAGCCGTCAATCGGCTAATCCGCCAGACCCATGACGAACGCCAAGGCAACATTCAGCCGCGCAATATCCTGATCGTCAAGATGGCCGATCCGCCGTCCAATTCGTTCGCGTCGGATCGTGACGGGCTTGTCGGCCATGACTTGCGACCTCACTCGCAAGCCATTTGTCGCCGTCGGATCGACCGTCACGCGAAAATCCGGTGCGTCGCTGCACTCAGAGGTCATCTGGCAAACCACCACCGATGCATGACTGGCCGGGAACGCATCCGTCTGCACGATCACCGCCGGCCGCGGCTTGCCATAGTCGCCCGCCGCCGCAACCGTAACCACGTCGCCGCGCTTCATCCGCGGTCAAATTCCGATACCGCCTCAATCCACCCTAACGCCGCCAGCTCGTGCGCTCGATCCAAGCCTGCAACCTCTCTGGCTACTCGTCGCCGAATCGCCTTCGACCGTGCATCCGGCACGACGAGGCGCAATTCGCGCAAGCCGCGCGCGTGCCGTCGCTCACGCATCGCCCTCATTCGTTCAGCTGCCGCCATTGTATTCCCCAACGATCGTAACGCGTGACAGTGTAACGCGTTACGTCCGCGGCCGCAATGCGGCCTCCCGCCGAAAACCGCTCCACGGCGCCCTAATGCGGTCTGTTCTTCAGGGAGATCGAATAAACGAGGAACTTCTGGCGCCTTCGGCGTCAGACCGCGCATCGAAGAACCGGATGAAATGAGCATCGGGACACAGAAAGTAAGAGGTTCGATTCCCACTCCTGGATTTCCGATCAGGACATTTCTATTTGGCAGAAATTGGGGACATTTCTAACTGGACACGACATTCTATGTAACAGCTAAGATCAGATTAACTGACGAAGATTTCACGTCAGGTCAAGAATGTCGGCCTCCGGATCATCATCTATGTCAAAGGCCACTACCAACGCGGTGCGCAGTTGCTTTAGCTTTGGCACTGACAGCGCACCGATATAGTCGGTGAGCATGCTTTTCTCGAGGCGTGTGATCTGGTCGCAATTAATGACTGAATTGTGCTTCAAGCCTTCATCAACCCCGACTTGCACTTCGGTCGACAGGCCGACGCCGGACGTATTGATCGGCGCGCACAGAACGCGGTTGGCCTTTGAATCCAGTAGATCCTGGCGGCTCACCACGGCGAAGCAGCGCGACTTTTTTGGATCGCCGTGTTGGGGCTGACGGACACGATAAATCTCGCCGCGGCGCAAGCCCGAGGACATGACGACTTACTCCGCGGTCCAGTTTGCCTGGTAGGTCGCGCTATCGTCGCCTTCGGCGTTCAATGCATCCGCGTGTCTATTTAATAGCACCAGCTCCCGCTCTCGGCGCCGCTCCTTCAACTGGCGTGCCGCGTAGCTTTGAACAGCGCGCTCAATCCATGCGGACCGTTGAGCCGCGCCCGCCAACGAATCGATGACCTTCAGAAGATTGCCCGAAAGTGTGATCGATGCTTTTGCCTTGGTGGCAGGCGTTGCAATGAGCGCTGAAAGCGCGGCGAGCTGATTTGCAGATAGTGATCTTGTGCTCATGCGATAAAACATACTACCTTTTATCCTCCCTGTCAACTCTTTCGATACAAGGCCGGCCCAGATGGCTCGATTTCTAAGCCTCATCGAATGGTAGAAAGGGACTTTAGAGAAAACACGTCTTGTGTCTTGGCCGACGCCGCAATCAAGATCCTAAGGTCAACGTACGCGGATTTTGGGCTTACATTGGCTACCGAGAAGCTCAGAACCCAACACGGGATCGCCAAGGAGACCGTGCGCCAGCTGCAGATCGCTACGGGCCTCTGGAACCCGCGCAAGCACCGGATTGACGCTCAAGCCACCTCGCGACCGAGTTCCATCTTACCTTCGATCTTCACGTCAAGTCTCTCCAAGATCTTGAGCAACGTATCCCACGACACGTTTTGATAATCCTCGCTCTCGTAGCGCGCAATCTGTCGGGAGTGCACATGCACTAGACGGGCGAAGCTCTCGATGGTCATGTGAGCTGCGATCCGATATCGGATCGGAGCGACACGCAGATCGTGGAGCGAGAAGATGTGCAATTCCTTTGCTCGAGTTTTCTGCAGGTGCTCATAATCCTTGATCTGCCTCTCCATCTCCTCAGCCAACTCTACCGTTTGGCCCTGTGCCGCGCGGATGAGCGCTTCAGGCGCTTTGGTCCGAGTTTTACGAGCCAAAGCCTCCCGCAACGATGCGAGCTGCTTCTTGGCGGCCTGGTGCTGTTTTTCGCTGCGAATCATATCAATACCCTCTATGTCCTACGCGAAGGAGACCACCAAAATCCCTTTGGGTTCTCCGTCCCGATTGACTTGAAAAAATTTCGGAAAAGGAAGGCCGCTACCGGCCTCGATCACAATGCCGGAAAGAGCTCAACACCGTATCTCTCCTTCATGGGCGCCCGGCTTTCCGCCGGGAACACAGGATCGAGCCGACTAAGATCGACGCGCTCCGTATACTCCCAACAGCCATCCACATCGTTGGGCTCTTTTTTACTCGTAACAAAGCTCCCATCGATCCAAATCTTTTGGACCCCCGCCGCTTGTAAATTCTCTGCAGCATTTTCCAGCCCATACATCAACTCTTCCCGCTGCGCCGATGAGCGTCCGAAGCGCTTTCTTACGCCCGGGAGCGATGTCTGATGTTCGCCGGGCGGAAGCTCGCCCGATTTATTTTGGGATCGCCATAAAACCTATCATGTCATGACTATACAGTCATGTCAATAATGCGGTCACCTCGTGCAGGATTCAATGCCGCCGAATATTCGAACGGAGGTGTCGAATCTCACTAATCATGACCCATTCCCCCCCCCGGATGGGCGTGCGCCAATACAGGCACAGTCTTCTGCTGCGCGGAAAGAAAGTGGCGTCGCCGAAGTTGCGGAACGCGTCGGCTACAGCTCCGCAAGCACGTTCAGCGTCGCATTCACCCGCTATGCCGGACTGCCGCCAACGCGGTATGCGCGGGAGCAGATGGAATCGCAACGTCCGTAACGTACGCGGCGTGCCAGATGTCGTTCACCTTGAGGACGACCCAATATTGGGTGACGGGCCGCCAACTTCGCTGTGCGCGCAGGGTCTGGATGCCTTCCGCTTTTATTCGGCGGCCTGAATGCGGAGTTTCTGCCGCTCACGCGCGAGACCGCGCTTCTCTGTGCATGAAAACAAAAGGGAGGAATAAAGCGCCCTGCTCTTCCAACACGACATTTCCACTTTGGAGAAAACACGTCTTGTGCATTTTGGAGAGACAGCGCGACTATAGGCTCAACAATTCTGGAGCTGTAGTGCGTCGCGCCAGTTTGGTTAAGAGATCGGCCGCTCGCGTTAACTCTATTGCCTCTCACTACGGAAAGCGCAGTGTGTTCTGGTACCCCAGGCGCCAGGAGACACCGTCGGCCGACTTCCAGACGATGTCGTTGGACCAATACCGCGACTTGCTGCTCCCTACGACGAATACCGTTCCGCTGAGAACAGCAAAGGCGCCATTCGGCACGTCGCTCGAGCGCTGTTGCCAAGTCCCTCCGTCACTCGAACACCACACATCGTGGAGGCTGACCGAGCCCGGATACAGACACATATCGGCGCCTATTGATACTCCCGGTCCGAATGTCTGCTTCGGCAGCGTGTCATCGGACACAACATGGGTCCAGACCGATCCGTCCGGCGACGACCACGCGTCACTTGCGAACGTGGATGAGGAAGGTGACGTGATTCCGCCGATGACATACACCAGACTGTCGTGCACGACCACTCGATAACCCAATCGGGGCCCGTATGGCGCATTGGCCAGGACCCGTGTCCAGCTTGCGCCATCAGACGATGACCACACTTCAGGAGTAGTTCCGTCGGCATCGCTGGCCGCAAACGCCAGCAACTTCCCGTTCAGATCGACCACCTGATTGAGGTTAGTGGCGGAAAATGGGGCCGCGTTCGTCAACAACGACCAGTTTTTCCCGTCCGTGCTTTGCCACACTTGTCGGTAATAGTTGGGTGCGGAATACTGCCAGCCGGCAATGAGAATCAGCCTATCGGACCGGGCAAGCATCTGGGCAACGCTGCTGACGGCCGGGGTGGTGTGCGTCTCTTCCGTCCATTCGATTCCGTCTGCCGACGTCCATAGCTGCGTCTCGTCGCCCAACGCCCAGAGGCGGTTCTTAAAAGGGACCATCGCTGTCACCGAAGCGCCCGGGACCGCCGCTGACAACGAGTGTTTGGACCAAACGTCGCCGGCGGTGGAGGACCAGACTTCAGCGCTTCCGCCTCCGATAACCCACAGTTGGCCGTTCAAATACTCGGCACCTTCCTCGAAGCGAGGTGAGAATTGGGCACTGCTCGTGACCAGAGTCCATTTGCGTCCGTCTGAGCTGGACCAGACATCGCGCTGGGCACTCTGATACCCATCGTTTCCCGCGATGAGCCACAGCTGTTTCCCGTCCGTAATGACGCGATGAGAAAAGCGTGGCCCAAATTCAGCTTGTGCGGTCTCCTGTACCCAGCTGACACCGTCCGCTGAAGACCAGATATCTGCATACACGCCGCCCCAGAATCCTCCCAAAATCCATAAGCGCCCGTTAAACGACACAAGCTCAGCAAACTCCCGACCGCCCCACGGCGCGGCAGTCGTTGCGGCTGTCCAGGTTGCGCCGTCCGTAGAACACCAGACGTCATTGGCAAGTTGATTCGCTGAGAATTGCCCTCCTGCGATACACATGGTGCTATTGGAAGCGGTTGCTGCAAAAAACGCTCGTGCGGGAAATGCGCTTGATGTCGCCTGTATCCATGTCCTGCCATCCGAAGACGTCCAGACATCATTCAGCACCGCTCCTGTGGAGAGGCTTTCTCCACCAATCACCCAAAGGGCGTTCTTAAACGCAAGCAACTTGAAATAGTTGCGCGCAGGAAAGCTCGCACCGGCATTTTCCAGTTTCCAGTTCGACCCATCGGCCGATGACCATACCTGGTTGGGGGCCGCGAAGTTTCCCGTGACCAACCAGTGCCTACCGTTGAAAGCGGTCGACCCGAAATTCCTCTGCGGTTCGAACTTCTGTTCTGGAAGGACGATGGGATCGGTAACCTTGGATCCGTATTGCAACCAATAAGCTGTTGGTTTCTGCAGGGTAGCGACAGAGTCCGTCAGCGGAGAAGCAGAAGCCGACGTCTGAGTCCCGTTGCTACACACCGAGTAGTTTCTCGGATCGCACGCCAGATCAGTCGAGCGAGTGAAATTCATTTCGAGGTAGTCCGAGAAGAACGATACCTCAGTGTCTGACGGGCCGATCCAGGCATTGATACCGATGGTTCTGGGGGCAATGTGCATCGAGTAGCTGGCTTGCGCGGCTTTGTAATTCGCGTCCGCCGCTTTGGACGCTGTGAAGACAACATCCCCGACCGTGACCAACGTGACTTGGCCGGTGTTCGCGTCCACTGTTGCAACCGATGGAATGCTGCTCGTATAGGCGATGGCACCTGTGCCCGCACCTCCGGAAGCCGGATTCGAATAGGAAGCGTCGTCCAGGAAGGCGTTCACGGGCCCAGCGTTTGCGAACGAAATGGACTGTGCCTGCGGTGAATGCGATGGTGGCGTTGGTTGGTCGCCGCCCCCTCCTCCACCTCCGCAGGCAGCCAAGGCAACCGCGACCAGAAGGGCCATTAAAAATGCGCGGAACGTCATGTATGAGTCCTCAATTTTTTAGGTTTACCGCGAGAACGGTACCGTTGGTATCACCCGCCGCATCCACTGCTACTACGTATAGAACCCCGTCGGCGGACAAAGAGACCCGACCCGCCATTGGAATGCTCCATACGGGCTGGTGAGTGCTCTGACTGATGGCATACGTCGTAGTGTCAGTACTCACAAATACCAAGTTGTTCGCTGCGAGCACGTCGCCGACAAACCGGGTCTCTGACCGATAAGGTTGTGGAGCCCATGACCACAGCAGCGTTCCGTCAGATTCCGAGCGGGCCTCAAGACGGTAAGGTGACGAATTGACCGCATACAGTACGGACGCGCCGTAGGCGGGGTTGCCGCTGTATCCGCCCGCAACCTTCCAGCGTATGGATTGCGCGTTCGTGTCGAAATCCAGGAGGGAGTTATCGTTAGGATTGCCGACATTGACTGCAAACACGGTCCCGGGCTGGCCCAGCACGGGTGAAGAAAACATGCTATATCCGCGCCAGTGAAAGCTCGGATCCAGAATGGAGGCGAGCAACGTTCCAGAGTGGCGGTCGACCACACTCAACTGCCCGGGTGACAAGCCAGGTCCGCCGACATATGCGTACGCGTAGTTGGCATCGACGGCGGGAGTCCATTCGTCGTACTGCTGTAACATCGTGTAATACGATTGCGTACCCACACTGGCGTCAAAGGCATACATGCCGCCGAAGTAGCCGCCGTCCTCAAACACCACGCCGTTATCCACTGTTGGCGCCAGGTAGCGCTCCGCCTGGGAATCGAATGCTGTCTTGAAGACCGGAGTGCCGTCGCTCGCGTTGAATCCATACATCCAGGTCGCCTGCTGCGGACTCGTTGTCACGAAGACCTTCCCACCGGAGACAGCGGGGGGATTCAAGGTCGCGATAATGTTGATGCCGGCCAGATCTACGGCGAAATCGTGTTGCCACACGATACTGTGGTCGAACTCATTCAAGGCATAGGTCACATAACCGGAGTTCACGTATAGGCGTCCGCCAGCGGTCGTTACGGTGCTGACTTGTTTGTCTGGTGCCGTCCATAACCAACGGCTCGCAAAAACTGTCGGATCGAGAGTGACCGGCACAAAGCCGGTGTGCGCCGCGTTCCGCTGAAAAGTCTCCCAATCACCTACCCCGGGCCACGGCGTCAGCGGCGTCAATCCGGCGTTGGCATTCGTCCCGATCTGGATGTCGAACGTCACGAGCACCGGCGAACCGAGCACAGGCTGCATACAGCTCTGATCGTGGCATACGTTCAGTTGGAATGACCCCGTGTAGTGGCCCGCAACGAGCGAGGGCTTCGCCTGAACAGTCAGTGTGTAGTGATTGGACGGCTCAGATGAGAGCGTCGCTGTGCCCAACAGCGTCCCGCTCGAATCATTGACGCTGACGTAGATTGGAAATGAAAGCCCGGTCGCAAGTGTCGCCGACATGTTGATCAGAAAGGGGACGGGGTCGCCAGCCGTGAACGTGCCGTTGGCAGAGGCCGGGATCAATGTGAGAGCCGGCGGTGCGGCCAGTACTGTGAATTCGTATGGTACCGGGACCGGAGAGCCGGTAAGCGGCGATGCGCACGCGGAATCGCTGCAGAGGTTGAGGAATAGCGTTCCGTTCCGTTGTCCAGGCGTAAGTGAGCTCGCGGGTTGGACAGTGATCGAATAGGATCCATTGTTGTTCGCCGTTACTGATCTTGCCGCCGACAGGACGCCGTCCGGGTCCGCCAAAGACACATAGGCCGGCACGGTGATGGGCGTGGTCGGGGTCACTGTAATGGTCAACGCATTTGGTGCTCCTGCAGTAAATGTGGTCGACAGGACGCTCGGCGTCAGTGTGTAAGCAGCTATTACGTTGAATTCGAACGCGACAGACACCGGCGACCCGGCAACTGGTTGGGTGCAACCTTGGTCATAACAGATACTTACCTGGAAGCTTCCCGCGAAGTGGCCAGCTGCGAGCATGGGTGAAGTCATTAGGCCGACGGAATAGGAATCTCCGGCGCCAGGCGTGAGCGTCGCAGTCGGCTGCAGCACTCCATTCTGTTCGGTGATTTTTACGTAGAGGGTGCCCGTCAAGTGGGCTGTCGCTGTTGCTACAACCGACAGCTGTGTGCTCGTTCCGGCTACAAATGTGGCGGTCACCGTCGTGGGAGCCAGCGTAAATGTCGGTGCGGGTGCAGCACCTCCTCCTCCGCCGCAGGCACTGATAAACAAACCGCAAACGATAAGCACTACCGCTCTCATTCTTATTATTCTTCCCTGAAATTTATTCGGCTAACGGATTGTCCGCCATTGAGTAGGGAGATTGCAACGCTGGAGGGCAGTCGCGCCTGTTTCTTGACAGAATGCGACAGGCCCGCGACGGTGGCCCCGATGTCAGCCGCGGGGTACGCTTGCACCAACTCCACACACCCCCCTAGGTAGTTAGGGGGCTCACACTCCGAGAAATAGGAAATCGAGTGCGGCTACAATCTCGTTTCTGTATGAACCGAGCTGGTCTTTTGTCGTGCGCAGGTCTGTGACAGCGACCGGAGCCATGCGAGGAACGAGTAACACATACTCGGCGCCTAACACCTTGACTATCGGAGTCAACCGGCCTGATACCGCTGGCATGCGTGTACGCGCCACCAACGGAGCAACGATCCGGTCGCGTCCCGTATCGGCGATTTCAGACTGAAGGATCGTGACGAACGGGAAGGCGCGACGCGCTCGCGGAATCGGGTTCTCGAAGACGTCGTATTGACTCACGTTTTGCTTTCATCGTCGTCCGCCGCGCTATAGTGCTCGCGGACCATTTCTGGAAATGAACCGTACTTGGACTCGTAAGTGTCGAGCGCTTCGATGTCCCGTTGGATCTCCGATCTGAGCTGCTCGGCCTTGTGTCTGGCGACCTCCTGAGCCAGTGCCTCCTCGGCAATCTGGGAGGCATTGATTCCAAATCGTTTGGACTGAGCGTACAGATCAGAGTTGAGCGTGAGGCTCACCGTCTGCTTTGCCGCTTTGAGGTCGTATAGAGAGGGTCTCATGCGTGCTCCGGCGTTGGCATGGGTATTGTGCCCATGTAAATCACACGTGTCAATGACACAGAAACTCAGGTAAAGAGCGGCGAGACCAGTCCTGTTAGACAATCCGGCGCCCGATTTTAAAATCCGGGTGTCAAGAACTTGCAGGTGACTCCGTTTGATTTCGAAAGATGTTCGTCCAGGGTTGCGAGCGGGAGCTTGAGCGCCTCGGCAATGGCGACGCACCACGCGTCGTAACTTGTCGCGTTGTGGCGCAATTCCCAGATGCGGCCGGCGCAGGGCTCAAAAGGAAACAAATCGATATCGAGTTGCATGAGATCGTCCTGCGCCGCATTCGCCTCTGGCGTCGTAATTAGCTTCGCCCTCTCCAGGCGACGAAATATGTTGGTAGCTTCAGCACGCACCAACTCCGGCGACCCTCGCGAAGGCTGTTACGCCAGCACTGCCACCGCATCCTGCATGATATAAGGCACATAGCGGAAATCGCGGATGCG
>Ga0137397_10003411_pt1 | contig 11051 bp, 10 predicted proteins | sample czorhiz116metaG_FD_106658 | JGI IMG/M metagenome (GOLD analysis project Ga0137397, IMG submission 106658) | Vadose zone soil microbial communities from Angelo Coast Range Reserve, California, USA - czorhiz1.16 metaG | ecosystem: Environmental > Terrestrial > Soil > Vadose zone | place: USA...
AGTACAACAACGGAAACCGAGCGGGGCAGCAACCGAGGAATGATCGGAATAATTCTGGCAGGTCGGTTGCTCCGAACAACAACGCCGGCCAGCCGGCGCGCAACATGCAGGACCATGCGAACCGGCCCGCGGCTCCCGATAACGCCGGCCAGCCACCGCGCAACGTGCAGGATAGTGCGAATCGGCCCGCGGCTCCCGGCAATACGGGACCGCCGCAGCCCGATGCGCGAAATAATGCGAACCGGCCCGCGCCTCCCGATAACGCCGGCCAGCCACCGCGCAACGTGCAGGACAATGCGAACCGGCCGCCCGCTTCGAACAGCGGTGGGCAGCCGACCCAAGGCAATCAACCTGGGAGTCCGCCGCCCAACAATGCTCGAGACAGATCGTATCGCGACCGTCCGGCTAGCTCGCGGCCGAACGGCGCAAACCCCGTGCCCCCCGTAAGCCCGCAACTCGATCAGAAGCAGCGGCAGCAGGACGTCCAGCTCCGCCAGAAACAGGATCAGGAACGCCAGCGGGTCGAGCAGAAACAGATCCAGGAGCAACAAAAAGTTCAGCAAAGGAACGCGGACGAGAGTAGAAGGCAGCAGGTCGAGCAGAAGCAACAGCAGCAGCTCCAGCAGCTCGAGCAGAAACACCAGCAGGAACAGCAAAAGTTGCAGCAAAGTCAGCAGCAGAAGCAGCAGCAGGAACGTCAGAAGGGAAGGCCGGACAGCAAGCCGCCCAAGGACAAGAAAGACAAGGAAGACAAGCCTCCACGGTACCGCTAACCCAGCGGAGGACGAACACCATCCCGGGCGGGCACCTGCTGAACATCAGGCGCCCGCCCGATCTCTTACTGGCGGGCATCTCCGCAGGTGAAAGGATTTGCCGTGTCGCGTAAGATTCCTCTTCTGCGCTCATGGCGAAGCGTTCTAAACCCCGTTCCTCCTCGGTTGCCAGCTCGGGCGCGACCCGAGAGCTGCGCCTTTTATCCCTTCGAGGAATCCCCGAAATTCACCCCGGCCACGATCTCGTCAAGTGTGTGACCAGCGCTGCTCGTCGAGCTGCAATCCGCTTCGAGAACGGGGACATCCTTGTTATCGCCCAGAAAATTGTTTCCAAAGCAGAAGGTGCCGTTGTCCGGCTAACGGAGGTAAAACCGTCTCGGAAAGCCCGCTCCCTTGCAGCGCAGCTGAAAAAGGATCCCCGTGCAGTGCAGGTGGTCCTGAATGAGTCGCGGCGCATCGTCCGCAGCGACCACGTGCTCATCACGGAAACTCGCCATGGTTTCGTCTGCGCCAACGCCGGCGTCGACCATTCGAATGTAGCCGGCCACGACCGGGTGACTCTGCTGCCGCGCAACCCCGACCGCTCTGCAAGAAAACTGGCTATCGCCATGCGCGAGCAAACCGGCAAGCACGTTGCCGTCATCATCAGCGATACCTTTGGCCGCCCCTGGCGTCTGGGCCTGACGAATGTGGCCATTGGCGCAGCGGGTGTGCCCGTACTCCTCGATCTCCGCGGCACCCGCGATCGTCAGGGAAAACTTCTCTCCGCAACCATCCTCGCCGTCGCCGATGAGCTCGCCGCCGCCGCCGGCCTTCTCATGGACAAGTCCCAAGGCTCTCCGGTCGTGCTCATTCGCGGATATCGCTACAAACCCCGCTTCGAGCCCGCCGCCGGCATCATCCGCTCTGCCGCCGAAGACCTGTTCCGCTAGTTCCGCTCTCTCTGTGTTCTCTCGGTATTCGAAGGACCTCTGTGTTAAGTTCTTTGAGGAATTTGCAGGCGAATCTTCCATGAACACTCCTCTCCACGACTCTGCCGCATCTCCCTCGTCAAATCCTGAACTCGGTGAACTCCTCGCCCGCGTTCGTGAAGGGTTCGCCCTTGACCGCGCCTCCGGTTTGCTGCTTGCGGAACGAGCGCCCCTGCCGGAGCTCCTCGGCATCGCCGCCGAAATTCGCGCTCGCGGGAAGGGAACGGTCGTCACCTTTTCAAAAAAGGTCTTCATCCCGATGACTACCCTTTGCCGAGACTACTGCAGCTACTGCACCTTTAGAAAAGATCCCGGCCAGCCCGGCGCGCACTTCATGACACCCGGCGAGGTGCTCGCACTCGCCGACCGAGGCCGCCGCGCCGGATGCAAGGAAGCTCTCTTCAGCCTCGGTGATCAGCCCGAGCGCATTTTCCCCGAAGCTCGCGAATTTCTCCACAAACAGGGCTTTGCCCGCACGCTCGACTACCTTGCAGCCATGTCTCGACTCGTCCTGGAAAAGACCGGGTTGCTCCCCCATGCCAATCCGGGCGTCATGGACCGCCGAGCCCTGGAACGTTTGAAGGATTCCAACGCCAGCATCGGCTTGATGCTCGAAAACGTAAGTCCGCGCCTGATGCGCGAAGGCTTGCCGCACGCCAACGCCCCCGACAAAGTGCCCGCGCTCCGTCTGCGCACCATGGAGGAAGCTGGAAAACTCTCTATGGCCTTCACCACCGGAATTTTGATCGGCATCGGCGAAACCATGGAGGAGCGCATCGACTCACTCTTCGCGATTCGAACGCTCCATGAGAGATACGGTCACATCCAGGAAGTTATCATCCAAAACTTCCGCGCCAAGCCGGATATCCCCATGGCCGCGCATCCCGAGCCTTCGCTCGAAGAGATGTTGCGTACGATCGCCCTCGCCCGGCTCATCCTCGGCCCGCAAATGAACGTACAGGCCCCTCCCAATCTGAGTTACAACGATTTCCCTCGATTGCTCGATGCCGGCATCAACGACTGGGGCGGCATCTCTCCGGTCACCAAAGATTTCATCAATCCCGAAGCTGCCTGGCCGCAGATTTCCCGCCTCCGGTCCGAGACCGAATCACGCGGCTTCGCCTTGCGCGAACGTCTTGCGCTTTATCCGGAATTCGTGGGCCGCGGCAAATTTCTTTCCTCGCTCGTTCGCAGCCGCGTCGATGCAATCGCCGATGCGGACGGATACCCACGTAGCGCCAGTCTCGCTGCCGGCATCTGATCTGGTTATGCCGCCATCGCAAAAAAGCAGAGTCACCGCGCTTGCCGGCGGCGTCGGGGCCTCAAAACTTCTCCTCGGTCTCTATGAGGTCATGGACCCGCGCGACCTGACCATGATCGTCAACACCGGCGACGACATCGTTCTTCACGGACTAAAAATCTCTCCCGACCTCGACATCGTCACCTACACACTCGCGGGAATTGTGGATTCGGCAAAAGGCTGGGGTTTTCCTGGAGAATCGTTTCACGCCTTAAAGCGCCTGGCCCAGTTCGGCCGCGCCAACTGGTTCCATCTCGGCGATCGCGATCTTGCCACGCACATTCACCGCACGGCCATGCTCGCTGAAGGAAAAACCCTGTCGCAGGCCGCCGAATCCATCCGCAACGCCCTGGGAGTGAAATCCCGCGTCCTCCCGATGTCCGACGATCCCGTTCCCACCATCATCGATTCGAACGAGGGCCCCCTGCATTTCCAGGAGTATCTCGTGAAGCGCCGCGCGGAACCTGTCGTCGAAGGCATTCGCTTTGCCGGCGTCCGATCCGCGCGTCCCGCGCCCGGGGTCCTTGAAGCCATCGCCACTGCCGACCGCATCATCATCTGCCCCAGCAATCCGCTCATCAGCATCGGCCCGATTCTCGCCGTCCCACACGTCCGCGACCAGTTGCGCGCAAACAAGAGAAAGGTCTTTGCTGTTTGTCCCATCGTCGGCGGCAAATCGCTCAAAGGCCCCTCCGACAAAATGCTCGCCCAACTCCATCATGCGCCCACAGCCCTGGGCGTCGCCAAACTCTACGCCGATTTCACGGACACCTTCATCATCGACCCCGCCGATCGCAAGCAAGCTGCTCCCATCGCTAGGATGGGCATGCGTGTTGTCATTCTTCCGACGGTAGTGAAAACGCGCGCGCAAAAACGCAAACTCGCGCGCGCTCTTCTAAGTTTGTAGTGTGGTTTTGATACCAGGTGGAAATCGCTATTTCAAAGGCAGCCCGGTAAACCGAATTCCCGCGCCGCGGACTTTGTAGCGCATATTCAGCCCAATCAGCAGCGCCGTCAAGGATTCCACAATCCGGGAATTCTCCAGCTTCCCGCCATTGAGCGCGCGCGCTCCAGGAATCTTCGCGACCAACTCGGAAGCCACTTGTTTTGCATTCTCGTCGTCGCTGCACACGAGCACGTCACACTCCACCGGTCCATCGCTGGCGAGCAACTCGGCTCCCAAATTCTGCAGCGCCGCCGCCAGATGCACTCCCGGCGGGAGCAACTCTCTGGTCTGCTCCGCCGCTGAACCCTGCCAGACTCCCAGCACTCGCGTCGCGGCCCCTCCCACCGTCGCCGCCAGCGGCACAGTGGTATCGATCACCACCGTCCCCGGCTTCCAGACACTCTTCAATTGCTTCAGCAGCGCCGCCGCGCCGGAGAAGGGAACTGTCAGCACGGCAACGTCGCACGCCGCCGCCGCCGACCGATTGTCCATACCCTCGATCTGCGCCGCTCCGCCAATCCGCTCCCGCAACTGCTTCGCCGTCTCCGCCGCCCGCGCCGTATCCCGCGACCCAATCAATACAGGCTCTCCCGCCTTCGCCCAGCGATACGCCAGCCCGGAGCCTTCCGCTCCCGTTCCCCCCAGAATCGCGATTCTTCGCGTCATGATCCTTCGCTCCGATCTCTCCCCGCTGCTTCGCTTTCCCGCGGCTCAATATGGTATCTTCAAAAACTTCAAAGATGACAACCGCTCCGCTCACGACTCTGGAATTCCGCAAAGCGCTCGGCCTGTTCTCCACCGGCGTGACGGTCATCACCGTCGAGAACGAGTCCGGAAAAATTCAGGGCATGACCGCCAATTCCTTTACCTCCGTTTCTCTCGACCCCCTGCTGATTCTCGTCTGTGTCGATCACCGCGCGAAAATTCTTCCGTTCCTCCAGAAGAAAAAGCACTTCGGCGTCAGCGTCCTCAAGGCCGGGCAGCAGGCGGTCTCGGAATATTTTGCTCGCGGCGTGCACAGCGCGGAGGCCGAAGAGCGCCTCTCCATCCGCTACGCCCGAACCGCGAGCGGGCTTCCGGTCCTCGAAGATACGCTGCTCCAATTGAGCTGCAGCACCGTGGCTTCGCATCTTGCCGGCGATCACACGATTTTTGTCGCGGAAGTCCACGATGCGCAAATTCACGACGGAGAGCCGCTGCTCTATTTCCACGGCGAATACCGCACGGTCGCCCGCCACCGCTGAGCGACCACGCCTATCCGCCGCAAGCCCGCTTTCCCCGGGGCCTCAACATTCAACTTTGACTTTTTCCACTCCCCCTAGTGATGCCCTCCCAGCGGATCCCGTTTCACCCCGTACTCCGTCCCCCACTTGTCCGTCATCTCTCCCCGAACCTCCCACAGCTCGGGGAAGAACTTGTGCCGCATCCCCTCTTCCAGAATTTCCACCGGCCGCCCCTTCAGCGATTTCGCTCCAAATCCGATCGTGCGATGGATCAACTGCATATGCTCGTACCGGAATTTCTGAAACAATTCGTCAAATTCCGCCAGCGCTTCCGCCACCACGTAGGCGTCTCCATGCGAATATTCGGTATCGTAGATTTTCTCGATCGTCAGTCCGTGCTTGTCCAGATAACGGGCCTTGAAGGAATTCCATATCGGCTGGTACATCTTCAGCAGCACGCGGAATCCGGGCGACTCCTGCCCGCTTCCATTCCCCAGCCGCTTTCGAATCTCCTGATACTCCTTCGGCGACATCGTTTCCAGCAACGCCAACTGCTCGTTCATCAGCCTTTGTGCGATGTGCACGCGCCGGAACAGCGTGATTACGCGGTTCGTATTTTCCTGCTGCAGATACTCGTCAATGTCCAGCAGCGTGTAGGCGATCAGCTTCATCCACAGCTCTTCGATCTGATGCACCAGTTGGAACTGCAGCTCATCCGGGTTGCACAGCTCTTCATATTTGCTCTGGCACGAAAGCAGCGCCTTGGTGTTCAGATACAATTCATAATCGAGCGTACCCTCGCCGCTCATGATGTGGTAAAACTGTTCGCGATTCACACACCCTCCCCCATCGCCCCAGCGGGGGCGAGTTCGAACTTCTAAATCCGCGACTTCGCGCAATTCAACTCGGCGGATCCCGGCAAATGTATTTGTACGGAGAATCCCTCAGCGTTCGGAGCTGCCCGAAGGACGCGTCGACTCGGTCGAGTCGCCCAGCTCTTTGCGATGGGTCTTCACTTCACGCAGCGCGTAGATCGGCTTGTTCTGCGATTCATAATAGGTACGCGCAATGATCTCGCCCAGCAGGCCCATCGAAATAAACTGCACCCCGCTCACGAAGAGCGCCACCGCCAGCAACATCAGCGGCCCGTGTTCCGCCATAATCGCCTTGTGCAGGTAAAACTTTTCATAGGCCAGGAAGCACGCCACTAGGGAACCGATGCCCGCGCCGCCCACGCCCAGCAATCCGAAAAACTGCAGCGGCCGCGTCGAATAGTCCAGCAAAAACTTCACGATGATCAAATCCAGGAACACCCGAATCGTCCGCCCAATCCCGTAGTTGGACTTTCCGCTCTTTCGTTCCAGATTCGCGATTGGTACTTCTGCGATCCTCGCCCCTGTCGAGCTCGCCAGCGCCGGGATAAACCGGTGCAGCTCGCCGTACAATTGAATTTCTTGAATGATTTCCCGCCGGTAGGCCTTAAAAGTCGTTCCAAAATCGTGCAGCTCGATCCCCGAAAGCTTTGCCATCATCCAGTTCGCCACACGGCTCGGAATTTGCCGCGTCAGCCAGTGATCGTGCCTCTGGTAGCGCCATCCGCTCACCAGGTCAAAGCCTTCCTCGATTTTCTCCAGGAACTTCGGAATCTCGTCGGGATCGTGCTGCAGGTCGCCATCCATCGAGACGATGACCTCGCCCCTCGCGAAATCAAATCCTGCCTTTAGCCCCGCTGTCTGCCCGAAATTCCTCCGCAAGCGCACCAGGTTCACGCGCCGGTCGTGCTCGTAAATTTCCGAGAGCACCTTGAACGTATCATCCTTGCTGCCGTCATCCACAAACACCAGCTCATAGGGCTCGCCGATCGAGTCCATCACTTCCGTCAGCTTCATATAGAGAGGTGGGATGTTTTCCTGTTCGTTGTAGAACGGAACGACCACCGAGTAGCGGATGAGCGAATCGCTTGTCATTACTCTTCTGCCGCGGCCGGCTTACGCTTCCTGGGTTACGAAGCCATAGTCTATCAGGCGAATCCCTTGCGATGCGACAAGATTTCGAATCCCCGTGTCCGTCAGGATCTCCATCTCCTTCTGACGCGAATCTTGCAGCCGCGTCGTCGTTTTCTTTAGCGCCGCGTCCGCGTATCCCGGGTGGCACATTAATTCCGTGGTGCCTTCCGGTAGGCTCTTCAGGAATTTCTTTAAGCCCTCCTGTGTCAATTCCCCCGTCTGTGCAATCCCGCAAAAATAGTCCGCCGTCGCAATTCCTGCCCTCTCGGCTTGTCCGCGTACATCCCGCGCCAGTAGCTTCAGCCCCCTCGCCTGCACGCCCTGCTTCATCACCACACCGCTGCGCTGCTTTTCTCCGGAAGCCAGCGCCGTCCGCAAGCTGGACTCCTCCAGCGCAACTCGAATCGCTCCGATGGAGTGCCGCTTCGCCAGCCTTAGCGCTACTTCAAATAGTCCCGGCAGCATGTGCACGTGCTTATGCCCATCGAGATGCGTCGGCTCGATTCCCGCGTCTCGCACTTTCTGAATCTGTGCGTCCCACTCGATCTCCACTTCGCGCAGCACCAGTCCGCGCCGCATTTGTCTCAGAAACAGGCTCTCCGGCCCGCCGGCGAACGCCCCTTTGTCATTCAGCAGGCTCGTCACCGTTTCCCGGTCCGCTAGCGGCACGCCGTCGCTCAAGTTCAGGTGTACACCTAATCCTAACCCCGGCGCGCACCGCGCCACTTCCAGTCCTCCCTCAAACGCCGCCCCGTTCGCCAGCATGGATGCGCTGGTTACAATACCGTTTCGAAACGCATCCGCGATCCCCTGGTTCACCCCTTCGGTCCAGCCGAGGTCATCTGCATTCACAATCAGATTTTTCAAGGCCTGTCCTTTTCCCGCTCGGCCGCCTGTCCCTTGGTACAGCTACCCTTTCGTGCTCCATCGCGGATTCGTACCATTGACCCCATTTCCCGTCAACTCTAGCATGGCCTCATAGAGGGAAGCATGTCGCTGAAGCTACGCGAAGACCACGTGACTGATCGTTACCGCGAGAAGCGTCGCGGCCGCCGCATGAACTCGCGCGTTCCCGTGCGCCTGGAGTGGGACGACGACGCCGGCAAGCGCGTCAGCGTCGAGGCCCATACTCGCATCGTCAATCCCTACGGTTGCATGGTGGTTCTCAAGCAGGCGCTGAATCTTGAGCAACGCCTGGCTCTCACCAATCTCGCCATCAAGTCCAGCAATGCTGCCATCATCGTTTGGAAGGGCAATTCGCGCCCTGACGGATGGGAATACGGCGTCGAGCTGATTGCACCGGAAATGGATTTTTGGGGTCTGGACCTGTGAAGCCTGTTTCCAACGCGAAACCTTCGCCGTATGCGAGGCCCGGCGCGCTCAATGTGCCCCGCCCCGCGCTCAACCGGCAACCCACCGCCGAAGAGCGCCGCCGCGCCCAGCGCGTCTTGCTGCGCATGCCCGTTCTCGTTCACGTCGTGGGAAAACCGAGACCCATTGACGGCTTCACGCACACGGTCAGCGCCACCGGCGCCATGATCATTCTGCCCGAGGGCTTTGCCCAGGGCACCAAATTCACCCTCGAGAATCCGCGGACACAGCAAAAGGTCGAGGTCAACGTTGTCCGCCCGCCCCAAATGAATCAGGAAGGCTCTCTCCTTCCCATCGAGTTCTTGTCGCCCGCCCCGCTCTTCTGGAACATCGTCTTCCCCCCCAATGGCAACTGACGCATCCGATAAGGAAGCGTAATCCCGAGATGCAGCTACGTCGTGCCCTTTCTTCTCCGTGATGCTTCTGCATTCTGAATCCCGTTTGACCCCAAGAAAAAAGAGCGGCCCCGAGACTTCGGAGCCGCCCATTCTTCCTATCCAGATTGGTCTAGTTGATCGTGATGCTGACCGTGGGCGAGCCATTAGATGCCGCGGGAGTCGCCGAGATCGCAAACGTCGTAGTACCGGTCGAGGTGATGTTTAGCGTCCCGCTGTTGGACGCCAGCGTCTTCGAATCGCCCAGGTAGTGCGCGCTGATCGCGTGCGTTCCTGGTGTCAGTCCCGCGTTATTGATTGTCACTGATCCGTTTGAAACAGTAGCGGCAGTGCCCAGCGCGGTCGTTCCATCAAAGAGCTGTACCTGCCCATTTGCTCCCACCGAGGCGTTCACAGCAATCGCGAATGCAATGTTTGTGCCACCGGCGACCTTAGTGCTCGTCACCGATATCTTCGTGGTTGTTGCGACCGACCCGCCGCCGCCTCCGCTGCCGCTGCATCCCAGCGTAAAGCTCACCACGCAAAGGAGGCCAAGGCCCAACGCCGCGCGGTATTTCTTCCTTCCGGGCAGGAAGAGCAGGAACATCGCCGCCAGTCCTGTGCCCGCGCTCAACGTCCACCAACCCTTGCCGCCGCGCGATGGAATCATCCCAGCTGCATAAAGTGTCGGCTCTGCCAGTGCCGTCGAAGCCGTCAGGGTCGTCGACGGCGCGGCCACCGCCACTGTCAATTGCCCGGTCGCCGCGGCTGCACTCGTCACGTTGATCGCCAGCGGATTCGGCGAACACGTCACACCAGCTGGCAATCCCGCCGTCGGGCAAGTCACATTTACAGTGCCCGTAAACCCACCGGTTGGCGTCACGGTAATGGTCGACACCTGATTGCTCCCCGCCGTCACCGTCACCGCGCTCCCGCCAATGGTAAAGCTCCCCGTCGTTCCGCTTCCAATCGTTCCACTGAAAGAGAAATTTAAAACGCTCTTGCCACCGAAGGCGACCGGATTCGGGTCCGCCTGGCCGAACGAGCTCGCCATGATGAAATAGGTCGTCCCTGCATTCAGAGTTAAATTTGTCAACTGTGATTCGGTAACAATCCCTGGATTAATGTCATCGTTGCAGGCAACCGCAGTCAGTGCCGTTTGCGACGTCCCCGACCAGACAGAAAGCACGGAGTCGTAGCTGCTTCCGATCGTGTCAATGTTGGCTAACCCGCTCCCAGTCGGCACGACTTTGTACCAAATCGTGTTCGACCGTCCGGTCACGAAAGGAATCTGCACGCTTTGGGCGCATGCTGGCGTCGGGTCGTTAGTCTCAGTCGTTGCCCCCGAGCTGTCCTTCGTGTCGGCAAATGTCGTAGACGTTATGTTGATCGCACTCGCAAAGTTATTGTTCACTGGCGGGGGAGCGATTACGCTAAAAGTAGGCAGAGTTACCGTCGTGGTAGTGACAGTCGTCCCACCGCCCGGTGGAGGGTTTTGCACCCCAACGGAGTTCGTGCTGCCAAAGTTGGCCATGAACGCGGCCGGCACCGTCGCGGAAAGATGTGTGGAATCCGTGAACGTTGTAGCGATGGCAACGCCACCCGTGTCCGGATTGAGAATCACCTTCGAGTTCGATCCGAAATTCGTTCCTGTCACCGTAATCAGCGTGTTCGGCGAATTCACTGGAGCACTTGTAGGCGACACACTCGAAATCGTCGGTCCTTGCCCAATAACCGTAAAGGGCAAGGAGTTAGTAGTCAGGGTAGAATCTTGCACACTGACTTGAACTACAGCACCAGCGGAAAGATCGGCCGCCGTAATCGTTGCCGTGAGTTGCGTGGCGCTTACGAAGGCGGTCGTGCGCTGGCTATTGCCCCACATCACTTTCGAATTGCTGGTGAAGCCCGTACCGGTGACGGTGAGCGTCGTCTGAGCCCCTGGCGCATTGGCCGTGAACGGCGAGAGCTTACTAATCCCGAAGGCCGGTGTACCCGCCCCAGCACCCAAGTTGATATCCCACACCCCACGTCCATGCATGGCCGCTCGCAGCGTACGGGACGGATTGTGAAGTGTTAGAGAAAGGATC
>Ga0137397_10003412_pt1 | contig 11050 bp, 6 predicted proteins | sample czorhiz116metaG_FD_106658 | JGI IMG/M metagenome (GOLD analysis project Ga0137397, IMG submission 106658) | Vadose zone soil microbial communities from Angelo Coast Range Reserve, California, USA - czorhiz1.16 metaG | ecosystem: Environmental > Terrestrial > Soil > Vadose zone | place: USA...
CGATCCCGTCAGCTCCAGAAGACGGTCTGAGAGCGTGGATTTCCCATGATCGATATGGGCGATAATCGCAAAATTTCGGATGTGTGCGCGGTCCATGAGGATGGGCTGACTCTTTCTATTCTAACATTCATCAGCGGTTGGCAATGAGTAAGGTCGGCAATTGGCAATTAGCTCAAACCGGGTTTCACGTGGGGGTATTTGGAATACGGTATTTGGTCTTTCGCTTTGCCGCCCTGGATTGTCGGCCAAATACCCGCAATGAAACCGCTTTAGCCAATTGCCAATTGCTATTTGCCATTTGCTTGTCTTATGCTTCCCACGTTTTGAATCGACGTCCCGAAAAAGGTGGAATGATGCGTACTCGATGGATGCTGCCGTTGATGGTTTTCTTTTCGTGTCTGGCCATGGGCCAGACCACGCTGTCAAAAGAAGTCATGGAATTCGTCCGGGTGCATGCGCCGGTGATTGCGCTGGAACATGTGCGGCTCATCGACGGCACGGGCGCGCCGGCCCAGGCGGACCAGACCATTGTGATCTCCGGAGGGAAGATCGCCGCCATGGGCGCATCCGGGTCAGTTTCCATACCCGCCGACGCCAAACGGATGGACTTCACCGGGTACACGGCGATTCCGGGAATGGTCGGCATGCACGAGCATCTGTTTTATCCGCTGTTCTATCCCGGCAAGGTCCTTTATCGCAATATGTCGACCAGCTTCCCCCGGCTTTATCTGGCCGCGGGCCTGACGACCATCCGCACGGGCGGCAGCATGGAGCCTTACACCGACCTTGAAGTGAAACGGGCGGTGGATGGCGGCCTGGCCGCCGGGCCGAAGATCAATGCCACCGGGCCGTATCTCGAAGGGAAAAATTCACGGCCCATCGATCTGCATCAGCTCGACGGGCCCGAGGACGCGCGGCGCACGGTGAATTACTGGGCCGAAGAAGGTTCAGAGTCGTTCAAGGTCTATAACTTTCTGAGCCGCGCGGAACTGAAGGCCGTTGTCGACGAGGCCCACCGCCATCACCTGAAGGTGACCGGACATCTGTGCTCGATCGGTTTCCGTGAAGCCGCGGAAATCGGTATCGATAACCTCGAGCACGGCATCACCGCCGACACCGAGTTTCTGACCGATAAGAAACCGGATGAATGTCCCAATGCAGGCCTGGCCGTGGCCGCCGCCGCGAAACTTTCCGTCAGCGGCCCGGAGATCCAGGCCACGATTCACGCTCTGGTGGAACATCACGTGGCCGTCACTTCCACCCTCCCGGTGTTCGAACAGCTTGTCGCCGGTCGTCCTAACGTGCCGCCGGCGGCCCTGGCTGCGCTCAACGACGCAACCCGGCTTTCCTATCTCACCAACCGTTCCAACCTGCCGCCGAATCCAAACGGCCCCCGGGCCGCGATATTCCAGCGGGAGATGGAATTTGAGCGCGCCTTCGTACAGGCCGGCGGCCTGCTGATCGCGGGAGCCGATCCCACGGGGCTGGGAGGCGTCATCGCGGGCTTCGGCGACCAGCGCGAAGTCGAACTGCTGGTGGAAGCCGGTTTCACTCCGCTCGAAGCCATCAAAATTCAAACTCTTAACGGCGCTCAGTTCCTCGGCCTGCAGGACCACATAGGCTCTCTCTCGACCGGCAAACAGGCCGATATCGCGCTGATCAAAGGCGACCCCTCCGCGAATATCCAGGACATCGAGAAAGTGGAAGTCGTTTTCAAAGACGGCGTCGGCTACGATTCGAAAAAGCTGATCGATTCGGTGAAGGGGCAAGTCGGGAATTGGTGAGGTACATTGGGTAATTGGGTAAATTGGTAATTGTGTAATTTGGGCGGGTTCAACATTCCGTCGTTCATGGACATCGATTACCAAATTACAAAATTACTCAATTGCCAAATCTGAAACGGGCCCAATCGATGAAAAACCCGGTCCTCGTTCTCGCTTCCGCCTCGCCGCGACGTCAGGAATTGCTGCGGGAGGCGGGGATTTCCTTTGTCGTGCAGGCGGCGGAGATCGATGAGACGCCGCGAAAGGGAGAGGCCCCGGAACCTTATGCGCGGCGGCTGGCGGGCGAGAAGGCGCGGGCCGTGGCCCGAAAGTTTCCCGGGGACCTCGTGCTGGCCGCGGACACCATTGTGATTGTCGACGATGAGATTCTGGGCAAGCCGCGGGACCGCGAGGATGCGGTCCGCATGCTGCGGGGCCTCTCAGGGCGCGAGCATCGGGTATTGACGGCCGTGGCCCTGGTGGTCCCCGGAAAGGGCGTGGAACTAAAATGCTCGACCACCAGGGTCCATTTCAGAAAACTGAAAGAGGGGGAAATTCAGGAATACATTGCCGGCGGTGAACCCATGGACAAGGCGGGGGCCTATGCCATTCAGGGAGGCGCAGCCGGTTGGGTGACCCGCCTCGACGGAGATTACTCAAACGTGGTTGGATTACCCCTGATGCTTGTGGCAGAGATGTTGCGATACTGCGGGTTTCTGCAATCCTGAAAGAGCTTCAGCTTATTTCTTCTCCGGTTCCGCGGGCGTGTTGCTGTCGCCGTCTTTCATCGCGCCTTTAAAGTTTCTGATTCCTTCGCCCAGTCCCTTGCCCAGATCGGCCAGCTTGCTGGGGCCGAAGAACAGGATGGCAATGACGAGCAGTATCAACAGCTCAGGTACACCAAGTTTTCCGCCGAACATTGTTTTCTCTCCAGGGGGAAATCCTTTTTTAGACAGGTTCCCGTAAATTTTGATTGACTGGTTAGGATTGTAGGCCAGATTAATTGCCTAAGTCAAAGAACAGACGGTCTTCGAGGTTATCAAAATCAATAACAGTAAAAACTTGTAAATCATTAATAATCAATAATTTACAACATTCTCAGCGCTTCTTCCGCACAGACCCGATGTGACTAAAGTTAAAAATTTCTTATAGTTCTAAGAGCAATCCGGCCAAAATGCCGCACCTGTGGTGCATGTCCCTAAGGACAATTGATTCATTGGCCGAATGGGCACCTTTGCCTACGGCCCCAAGGCCATCCAGAGTCGGTATCCCCAGGGCGGAAGTAAAATTCCCGTCCGAGCCGCCCCCGGTTGCCGATTCACCCAGGTCGAGTCCCAGCGTCTTTCCGATTTCACGGGCGAGCTGAAAGAGCTTTACGGTGCCTTCCGTGCGCTCCATGGGCGGCCGGTTGATGCCGCCGGTAACTGTGATGCTGCATTCAGGGTTCACGGCCTTCAATTCGCGGAATTTTCCGGTAAGTTCCGCGGCGTCGCCCATGCGGACGACCCGCAGGTCCACCTCCACCGAGGCCTCGGCGGCCACCACATTGCTGCGCGTTCCGCCCTGAATGACACCCGGGTTGACGGTGATGCCGCGCGGCAGATCGACGAACTTCTCAATCGCAAGAATCTGGTGCGCCAGTTCGACGATGGCGCTGCGGCCTTTGTCGAAATCAACACCCGAGTGCGAGGCCCGACCGACTACGCGCACGGTGCAGTCGCCCACACCCTTGCGCGAGGTCTTCAGAAAGCCCTGCGGCCCCTGCGAAGGCTCCAGCACCAGCACGGCCTCGCACTCGCGGGCGATACTCTCGGTAATCGCGCGCGAACTCTCGCTGCCCACTTCTTCATCGGTGTCGAGAAAGATGGTGATGGGGCGGTGCCCGGTCGCGCCCAGCTCTTTCAGTGCGCGCAGGGCGAAGACCATCATGGTGATGCCCGCCTTCATGTCGTAGACGCCGGGGCCATAGACGCGTCCGCTGTCGACGCGGTACGGCATGGTCTTCAGCGTTCCCATGGACCAGACGGTATCGAAGTGTCCGAGCAGCATGATCGGTTTTTGGCCGTGGGCGCCGTGGAAGTCGGCCTGAAGGTGATCGCCGTAATCTTTCTGTGGGTGGATTTTTATTTCTCCGCCGAGGTCCTCGAATTCCTGGGCGAGGATCGCGCCGACTGCGTCCACCGCGCTTTTGTTGTCGCTGGGGGATTCGGTTTCGACCAGGCGTTTCAGGAAGTCGAGTATCAGGGATTCGTTGTGACGGCAGTATTCGAGGACCTGAGGGGCGATCGGGCTTGGGGTGGCGGACATGACCAGCAATTTTAAACGAGATCGCGGTCGGTCATATTTTCCTCTCGGGTATATCAAAAATGGCTTCGGTGTAGAGCTATGGGCGTACCTGTTCCATGACTGCATATCAAGGATGTGAAAACCGTTTGCACAACCGGCACGGAGCATAACTTCACCGTCTCCTTAGTTCCTGCATTTTGTTCCGTGAGAACCCCCTCGGCCACTGACAGGAGTTCCAGCGGAACGCGTGATAGTAGCCCAGCACTGATTCGGCGCGTGAAGAATGTTTTTGTCCGCATGCGTTGTTTTTGCGCCGAATCCGTGCTGGGGTGCGTGCCGATTCAAATCCTGAGATCCGTAGGGTCGACTGACAGTCTGCGCCCTACTTTAAGTCTTCAGGAAGGGATTTTCTGAGGAGGCCGATTTCAGGGATGACATTTCTGGCAAACGTCCCTGCAGGACTTGGCCGCATGGTGCGGCATTACCCAGTACGGATTCGGCGCTCTGAGAGTTAGGGAGGAAGACATGTCTCTGCGCCGAATCAGGGCTGGGCTGCTGTCACTCGTCCGTTGTGCGGACGTATTACGAACCGTGGATTTTCTCGTCGGAATTTGAGATGGGAAATTCAAGGCACGGTTTACAGCCAATTTTTTCGATGGCTATTCTTTCATCTTTCGCTCCAGCGCCTCGGCCTCGGCTTCTTTGCCCTGCTCGCGAAGGAAGAGGACCAGGTTCCTCCCGAAAGTAGCAGTGGTGGGATGCTTCATTCCAAGCGCTTTCTCGCAAATCGCGAACGACCGCCGAAGGAGCGGCTCGGCTTCCTCATACTTTCCCTGATTGTTCATGAGCAGCGCCAGATTGTGCAGACTGGTGGCCGTACTCGGATGGCTCGCTCCCAGAACCTTCTCTTTGATATTCAACGCTCGCCGATATAGCGGTTCGGCATCCTCATACCTCCCCTGATTGACCATGAGTGACGCGAGATTGTTCAGGCTCTGCGCAACATCCGGATGCTCCGCGCCCAGTACCTTCTCCCGGATTCCCAACGCTCTCTGGTAAAGCGGCTCGGCGTCTTCATTCTTTCCCTGACTCCCCAATAGCTCCGCCAGATTGCTCAGGCTGGTGGCCGTAACCGGAAGGTCCGCTTCCAGTGACTTCTCCCGAATCCCTAACGCCCGCCGGTAAAGCAGTTCGGCTTCCTCATACTTTCCCTCAACACGATAAAGCGCCGCCAGATTGTTGAGACTGATGGCCGTTATTGGATGCTCCGCTCCCAGCACTTTCTCCCGGATCATCAACGTCCGTCGGCACAGTGGCTCGGCTTCCTCATACTTCCCCTGAACACGATAAAGCTCCGCCAGATTGTTCATGCAGGTGGCCGTATTTGGATGCTCCGTTCCCAGCACCTTCTCATAAATCGTAAGTGCCCGCCGGTACAACGGTTCGGCGGTCAGATATTGTGCGCGGTCATCGAGATAAAAAGCCGCCTGGTTCAACAGGTGGGCAGCAGCCGGAAATTCCATCTGGAGTTTTTCAATCAACCGGTTACAGACAAGAGCCTGGGGAATAAACCGTTCGCACTCTGGCCAACGCTCGAACTCCACGCCCGGAAACGCAGCGCCGACGGCCCGCACCGCCCGCTCTGCCCAAAGGTTCTGCTTGGACGCATCCATGCCGTCGCGTGTCACCTCCTGGACCAAAGGGTGAATACTGAAGCTGCGCGTTTCGGGGCTGCGTCGAATCAACGAATAGCGCGTCAGTGGCTCGAGCAGTTCGTCGGGAGCAAGAGAATCACCCGAGGCCAGCGCTTCCGCCAGCGCCTCGCCCAGTTCCGCGGCGCCTTTTTCCAGCAACTCCAGGGGAATCATGTCCGGGGCCAGGAAGGCGCACAGACGCAGCAGGTCGGCGGATGCGGGGGATTTCTCGACTTCCGCAAAATTCAGTAGCCATGCAGTCTCCACCGTCCTCTTTGTCTGTTCCTTTGGTGTCCCCATGACGGGGTCCTGTTGCTTCAGCAACGCTAGCCGTCGTTTGCGGAAACTGGAGAGGTAGCCTTGAAAGCTTGCCTGTTTCGCCATGATGTAAGCTGCCGCCTGCTCCAAAGCGAGGGGCAGATAGCCGAGTTCCTTTGCCAGATCATCCACCGCACGAGTTTCGCTCTGTCCCGTGCGCCTGAGCAGGAACTGGCGGCTGTCTGCCGCCGAGAGCAGATCCACTTCACGCGCCTGGATGATGTCGAGGGCATGGAATACTCGATGGCGCGAGGTCAGCAGAATATGTCCCTGACCTTGCTCGGGCAGGAATCTCTTCGCCAGTTCCGGCGTATCGGCATTGTCAAAGACCAGCAGCCAGCCATCGTTGTGCTCCAGCCAATGCTTTACGGCGTCTGTGACCGCTGCCTGCTCTTTGCTCTCCTGCTCCGGAAGGCCCAATTTCTGGGCCATCATGCTGAAGCCGCTGCTGATGGCCTGCTCCGTATCGGCGAAGGTCCACAGCACCGCGCTGTAATCCTCGCGATGGCGAAAGGCATACTCGACGGCAATCTGGGTCTTGCCGATACCTCCCAGTCCGGAGAGCGCTTGCCGTCCGTTCTTCAGGAGGTCGGCGCGCAGGTCTTTGAGGATGGCTGCGCGTCCGGTGAAGACTCGGTTGCGTTCGTGAGGGACGAGCCAGGGCTTTGATGGAGCTGAGGCGGCACGCTTCGAAGGTCGAGTATCTGATTTTTGGCGTTGTCGGGGCGGGCGTTCCCTGACTGTCGCCATTAGAGGTCTTTCTGTTTCCTGTTGATCGGTAATACGCCGATAGAGCTTGTCGTATCCTTCCTCATCCGAGGGCCTATAGCTGTTTGTCAGACGCAGGGGACGAGGTATATATGATTCCTGGCCGCCTTCCAAAAGCACAGGGATGAATTTTTGATTTATTGAGTCGTTTTCGTAGATGTGCTCATAGGTGAGCAGGCCCTCCCACTTCGCGCCTCGCCCTTCGCCCTGCTTCACTTTTTGCTGCACACGGTCCAGATAGTTTTGGGTGCATACGATCAGGACAAAATCGGCATCGTCGATCTGCTTCTCCATCCACAGCGCCCAATTGTCGGGCGGGACTTTCTCGTATTGATCCAGGACTATGTCAATGCCTTCTTCCACCAGCCGGTCCGCAAGCTCCAGCACGCGCTCCTTATGTTCGGGGCTGTCGTGGCTGTAGCTGATGAAAACTTTCGGTCGTGTCTTGCTGGAAGACATTTTGCTGGGGAGATTCTACCTTTGTTCCGGGCCGGGAGTTCGAGATTCGGTGACGAATTCTGACCGCTATTGTCACTCCTCGGATCTTTTCAGGCCTAATACCTTGAATAACGCCCTTAGCCCGCCGTCGTAGCCTGGCCTGAAGTCAACGCGTTGCAACCGGCGCAGCCCAAGCGGAATCTTGCAATCCTGATAAAGCACGGGGATGATCTGCTTGCCTTCCTCCAGCCCTGTTTGTATTTCATCCTTCACGTTCCTGGAATTCACTGCGGCAGGCGAGAGAATTATCAGTTGTCGAGAAGATGCGAGAAGCGCTCCTTCCACTTTGGCGTCCCAGAACTCGCCAGGTTCAATTTTAAGCTGATCCACCCATATTTTCGCGCCTGCCGAGTCTAAATCCTTCGCAAGTCGCAATACGAATTCTGAATCCTCCCGCGAATAGCTTAAGAATGTAGTTTCAATTGCATCAGATCGGCCTTGCTCGTGGGCGAGGTTCCCGGGTTTCAGAGACTGTGTCGGCCGTGGCAGCAGCTCGGCCTCAGCGTCTCTTCCCTGGGCACGGCAGCACTTCGCCAAATTGGTTGCAACGGCAATTGTGCCAGGATGACCCGGTAAAGATTTCTCCAAAATCGTCAACGCCCGCCGGTACAGGGGCTCGGCTTCTCCATATTTCTCCTGACTGTCCAACAGGAGCGCCAGATTGCTCAGGCTGGTAGCTGTATCCGGATGCCAAGGTCCCAACGCCTTCTCTCGTATGCCCAACGCCCTTCGGTACAATGGCTCGGCTTCCGCAAACTCCCCCCGACTGTAAAGATGCTTGGCCAGATTGTTCAAGCTTATCGCTGTATCCGGGTGCTCTAATCCCAACGCCCTCTCACTGATTGCCAACGCCCGCCGGTAAAGCGGCTCGGCTTCCGCATACTTCCCTTGACGATAAAGAAGCCCCGCGAAATTGTTAAGGCTGGTGGCTGTATCCGGATGCTCCATTCCCAGAGCATTCTCCTTAATTTCGAGCGCCCGTCGATAGAGGGGTTCGGCTTCCGCATACTTCCCCTCCGCTTCGTGGAGCGCCGCAAGATTGCTCAGGCTGGTGGCGGTATCGGAATGCTCTAATCCCAACACCCGCCTCCGAATTTCCAGGGCACGCTGGAATAACGGTTCAGCTTCCTTATATTTCCCCTGTTGCTGGTTGACCCTCGCTAGGATGTCCAGGATGCCTGCCGTATCTTCGTGCTGCGATCCAAGTAATTTCTCTCGAATCTTAAGCGCACGCAAGCACAATAACTCAGCTTCCTTATATTTTGCCTGGTGAAGGTAGAGTTCCGCCAGCGCATGCAGGCTGCCGGCCAGGCTAAGCTGCTCATCGCCCGGTGCCTTCTCGTAAATAGCCACCGAACGCTCCAAGAGCGGTTCTGCCTGGGAGTATTGAGCACGTTCGTTGAGATAGTTCCCCGCTTTTCTCAGGAGGGCGCCTGCGGCCTCACATTCAGATTGAAAGCTGTCAATCAGTCCAACGCAGGCAAGAGCATGAGAGAGCAGCCGCTCACAGTCGGGCCAAAGCTCAAACTTGACCTCGGGGAAAGCTACGTTCACAACCCTTATAGTGCGCTCGATCCACGATATCCGGGTCCGCTGGTCCATTTCATTGCGCATCACCTCCTGCACGAGCGGATGAATGCTGAAGCTGCGCGTGTCTGGGTTGCGACGAATCAACGAATAGAGCGTCAGAGGCCTAAGCAACCCATCCAGCGCGAGCGGATCGTCCGAGGCTAACGTGAGTGCCGCCGGCACCGCGCCCATTTCCCCGGCACCTTTCTCCAGCAATTCCAGGGGAACGATGTCGGGGGCCAGGAAAGCGCTCAATCGAAGCAGGTCGGCGGAGGCGGGAGACTTCTCGACTTCAGCAAAATTCAGCAGCCAGGCGGTCGCCACGGTCGTCTTTTGCTGTTCTTTCGGGGTCCCCATGACCGGGCCTTGCTGCTTGAGCAATTCAAGCCGCCGCCTGCGGAAACTCTTCAGATAGTCCTGGAAACTTGATCCGTTCTCCACAATGTAGGCCGCTGCCTGCTCCAATGCGAGGGGCAGGTAGCCGAGTTCCTTAGCAAGATCATTCACGGCCGCAGTTTCATTCTGTCCTGTGCGCTTGAGCAGGAATTGGCGGCTGTCTACCGGCGAGAGGACATCCACTTCACGCGCCTGGATGATGTTGAGGACGTGAAATACGTGAGCACGCGAGGTCAGCAGAATATGTCCCCGGCCTTGCTCGGGTAGGAAGCGCTTCACCACAGCCGGCGCATCGGCGTTGTCAAAGACCAGCAGCCAGCCATCGTTCTGCTCCAGCCAGCGCTGGACAGCCGCCGTGACCGCCCCCTGCTGCTTGCTGTCATACTCTGCGAGACCCAGGGCCTGGGCCATCTGGCTGAAGCCGCTGCTGATGGCCTGCTCCGAATCGGCAAAAGTCCATAGCACCGCCCTGTAATCTTCCCGATGGCGAAAGGCATACTCGACCGCAATCTGGGTTTTGCCGATACCGCCCAATCCGGAGAGCGCCTGCCGCCCATTCTTCACCAGATCATCACGCAGATCCTTGAGGATTTCTTCGCGTCCGGTGAAAACTGGATTGCGTTCGTGGGGGACGAGCCAGGGTTTCTTTTGTGGCACGGATTCCGGCGATGCCTCGAAATCCAAGGTCTGCGATTGGCGTCTCGGGAGGCTTTTCAGCCTGCCCATTACGGGCTTTTCGACCGGGGGCTGGCTGGTCAGCCGCCGGTACAGGTCTTCATACTGCTTTGCGTCTGTGATGAGATATCGGCTGGTCGAAGCCAGAGGCGCGGGGATATTCTCCGCCTGTTCCTGGTCCATGAGCACGGGAATAAATTTAGGGTTGTTCGAATCCCGGTTGTAGATCTCGCCATAGACCAACAGGCTCTCCCATCGCACGCCCCGACCCGCGCCTGGCATCTCCCGGCCTTCAACACGGTCCAGGTAAGTTTTCGTACACACTACCAGGACGAAATCTGCGGCTCTTACCTGGCGTGCCATCCACAGGGGCCAGCCTTCGGGTGGGACGCCTGCGTACCGGTCGAGGATGACATCAATGCCTTCTGCAACCAGGCGATCAGCGAACTCCAGCACGCGCTCCATATGTTCGGGGCTGTCGTGGCTGTAGCTGATGAAGACTTTCGGTGGCGCCTTACTGGAAGACATTTTGCTGGAAGAGATTCTACCCTTGTTCCGGGCCAGGAATGCGCTTTTATTGGCATTGCAATCATCATGGTCATCCCCGCCGCGGCACGCTCTTCATTCGTTCTATGCGGGAACTCGGTTTGTCTCCCTTTATGGTTTGCTGTTTGCAATGGCGGGCTATTATCAATGCTGTTCACCTGAGGAAAAAGACCTTGCAGCATCAACACGCTTGAAGGAGATACTTCCACTGCAAGCAAAGAGCATTTTTTTAAGGGCGCTTCTGCCGCTCTGCGGCATGCGCGCCGGCCCTGCGGGCGGCAAGGTAAGGATGTTGTCCTCTCGCTACCCAGCCCTTAGCCGCTCTGCCGCGCTAAGACGCGCGACAGAGCGTCACGGACTGGGCTACGTTATTCCGCGCCATCCGGCGCTGGATCAACGCGAACTCAGCCAACTCGATTCCTTTCCATTTGCAGGCGAGAACACTTTCACCGCCCTGCGAGAGAACCCCTGAGCATTTCTCTGTTTCCTCAGATTTTGTCCTCCGTTCCCTCCGTGTTTCAGGTTTATGGTTTTGAC
>Ga0137397_10003414_pt1 | contig 11048 bp, 8 predicted proteins | sample czorhiz116metaG_FD_106658 | JGI IMG/M metagenome (GOLD analysis project Ga0137397, IMG submission 106658) | Vadose zone soil microbial communities from Angelo Coast Range Reserve, California, USA - czorhiz1.16 metaG | ecosystem: Environmental > Terrestrial > Soil > Vadose zone | place: USA...
GACGGGACGCTCGCCGCCGGTTCCGCGGGCTCCGTGGGGACCGATCCGTCGTCCCTGGTGCGGGCCGATCTCGACAACGATGGCAGCACCGACCTGGCGATGGCCAACGAAGGCTCGGACGACCTGTCGATCCTCTTCGGGAGAGGGGACGGCACGTTCGCGGAGACACGCCTGCCCGCCGGGGCCGTGCCGGTGTCCCTGGCCGCGGTCGATCTCAACGGCGACGGTGCAATCGATCTGGCCGTGGCCGACCGGGGCCGGCCCGGCGCGGCACCGGGAGGAGTCTCCCTCCTGTTCGGCGGCGGGAACGGCTCGTTCACGGCGGCGGCGCCGCTCTTCGCGGGCGCGGCGCCGTCCGCGGTCGCCGCTGGCGATTTCGACGGAGACGGGCGGCCGGATCTGGCGGTGGGGGAGAGCCAGGATCAGGAGTTCTGGGTCTTTCTCGGCAACGGCGACGGTACTTTCCGGCCGCCGGTCCGTTCGCCCGGTTTCCCGCCTTCGGCCAGCGTCGCCGTGGGGGACTTCAACACCGACCCGAAGGAGGATCTGGCGGTGTTCACGCCATTCGACGACATCTTCATCTTCTACAGCCGCGCGAACGGCGCCCTGTCTGCCCCGACGATCCTGCACTGGTACGACGGGACGTTCGTATCCCCTCCTCCCGGCGGAACGGCGGCGACGGCGCCGGTGCTCGCGGCGCCCTCGCCCGCGGGTCTTTCGGGAATCGTCGCCGACCTGAACGGGGACGGCCGGGACGACGTCGCGTCGGTGCTGCCCGACAAGGGCCGGCTTCAGGTGTTCCTGAACCGGGGCGGCGGCTCGTTCCTGTTCCGCGGCCCCTTCCTGACCGGGGACACTCCCACGGCGCTCGCCTCGGCCGACTTCAACGGGGATGGGCTCGGCGATCTCGCCGCGGCGCTCGCCTCGGGGAGCGGCTCCGTCCTGCTCAACAGCGGCTCGACGGACGCCGACGGGGACGGCGTCACCGATCTGGGCGACAGCTGCCCGGACCTGGCGAACACCGATCAGCACGATACCGACCACGACGGCCTGGGGGACGCCTGCGACGACTGCCCGACCGTGGCCGATCCGCTCCAGGCCGACCTCGACCACGACGGCCTGGGGGATGCCTGCGACAACTGCCACATCCTTGTGAACCAGGATCAGGACGATTTCGACGGCGACGGGGTGGGGGACGTGTGCGACAACTGCATCGGCAAGACGAACCCGGGCCAGGAGGACTGCGACCACGACGGCATCGGCGACGCCTGCGACCCGTTCTCGTTCTGCAACGGCTTCCCCGGCGAGGAGAAGGTGATCGATATCTTCATCAGCACCTCGAGCGATCTCGGCAAGGGGTCCGGGACCGTCACCTGGGGCACGTCGATCGAGACCGACCTCGTCGGCTTCAACGTGATCCTCTACGACACGCAGGGGAACAGGATCCAGCTGAACACGGTGAGGATCCCGTGCGAGCAGTGCATCACGGGTGGGACCGCCACGTACGCCTTCCCCGTTCCGAAGCACAAGAGCGGGCGGAACGTGTTCATCGAAATGCTCCGGAGGGGCTTCCCGACCCAGGTCTTCGGTCCGGCGGTGAAGCGCTGAGCACGTTCCTCTACTCCAGGCCCGCGACGACCACGCCGCGGGGCGCTCGCACCCGGTAGACGAGGTCAATCTCCCTTTTGGCACCCTTCGGGACCGGGACCTTCCAGGTCAGGATGCCAGGCTCGTTCGGGTCGCTCGCGGCGCCGACGGTCGTCGTCTCGTCGTCCAGGGCGATCTCGATCCGCTCGTCGTCCGACACGGGGATGCGGTCCTTCACCTCGATGACGCCGTCGCGGCCGAGATGGTTCTCGAGGGTGGTGACGAAACGATAGGCGACTTCATCGTCCTTGCCATGCCGCTCCACTCTCTTCTGGATCTGCTTCCTCTCAGCCTTCAGGCGATCGTCGGTACCGAACGACAGGGCGAACTCCTCGCCCGCCGCGCGCCCCACCGTGACCGAGCTGCCGACGAGGTCGCTCCCCACGAAGTGCTGCACCTTGCCCTGGAGGATCGGCACGTCTCCCGGCAGCTTGACCGTCGCGACCAGGAAGACTCCCGGGACGATTTGCGGCACGGCTCGGTGCTCGATTTTCGCCTGCATCTCGCGTGTCGCGATCAGGTGCTTGTGCGGCTGCCCGTCGCTCGGGATGTCCAGCGGGCCGGGCAGGATGAATGTGACCGCCGCCTCGTGGCGGTCGGCGCTGGCGAGGGCGAACTGGATTGGAAGGGTTTTCGCCTCGTCCGCCAGGGTGGCCACATCGGTGTCGCGCGCACCGTGGATGACAGGATTGCCGTCCGTATCGACATCGGCGACGCCGGGCGCCAGCCTCAGGACGTCCTGATGGTTCCTTCCAAGGATCGGCAAACTGTCGATGTACTCGCTGTTGAATGAAGTCAGGGTCGAAACGACCCGCTGCGGCAGGGTAAGGTTGAGCGACGCCAGCGCGGGCAGGTCGATTCCGGCGGACGGTTGCGTCGTGGCCAGGGTGACGGCGACTTCCTTCCAGTCTTCACCCGTGGTCTGGAAGACCTGCGCCTGCCAGGAAATTTTCACCTCTTCTGTGGCCGGGTCGAGGCGTGCGTCGTAGAGCGGCTGCCACGTGGCGCCCGTGGCGAGGTAGGAGGCTCGCAAAGCCAGGTCACCTCCCCGGGGTGCCGAGACCATGACGGCGGCGGTCCAGCGCTGGATTCCCCCCTGGGAGACCATCTGTGACTGCTTGCCCCGCGCCACCTCGAGCCTCTGACCCAGGTCTCGCTGCTTCGTATCCAGGGAACGCTCCTCCAGCGACAACGCGTCGAGCCGTGATGAGAAGAAGTCGAACGCCTTCTGCCACGATTCGACGGCGAAGCCTCTTGTCAGGACGTCCTTGGACGATCCTTGACCGCCCGACGCCTTGAGACCACCCAGGAACTCGCGCAGCGCGGCGATCGATTGCCGGCGGTCGTTGACCAGGGACATCTGGTGGTTGAGATCGTCCAGCTCACGCTCGACCTGCCGGTACTCAGGCGTCAGGCTCGGCTGGCGGAACTCCCTCTGCACCTCGACTCCGCCGATCTCGATTCCCGCGGAACCGGTGCCGTTGACGCGCACTGAGTCGGGATCGGCGACCGAGGGGAGGCCGCTCAGGATGATCCTGTGGCTGCCCGGCGGCAGGGTCAGGCGGGTCTCGCGCGTGACCAGGGCGGCCTGGCGGTACACGGTCACCTCGACGACGCGCGATTCGGGGGTGAACTCGGCGGCTAACGTGGCGCCGGTGAACGGCGCGGCGGCGGACAGCAGCAGAAGCAGGACGACCGGTCTCATCACAAGCATGGGCACCTTCCCTTTCGACAGCTCACTTGTCGGTCAGTTCCTCGATATCGAGATCGATGACTTCGTCGGTCTCCCCGCCCTGGACCCGCGGCGCCCGGCGGAACCGATCGAGCACCGGATGTCCCCTGTACAGGGGCGCCAGGTCGGCGACGATCTCGTAGATCTCCCCGTCCAGGATCGTCTCGTTCAGGCCGCAGCTCCGCGCCAGAAGCAGGACCCTGTCGAAGTCGGCCGGGTCGATCGTGATGGCGACACCGATCACCTCGTCCCCCGGCTCGATCACCTCCAGGAGCCCGGCGTCCATCAGCCCCTGCGCCACGTCCGACTCCACGTCGTTCACCGGCAGGTCGAATTCGCGTCGAATGACCATGATCCTCTCCTTCTTTGCATCTTGAGATGCGGGTGCTCGTCCCGGAGAGTCAATGAAGCGCAGGGGGACCCAGCAGTCGTTCTCGTCGATCCTGGCCCACGATTCGTTGTCCCGCTCGAAGTGGTCCTTGACCTCCGTCTCCGTTCCCGCGGGCAGCCGGCTGAACTTCGCGGGATCACCGGCGACATCCGGGAATTCCCAGCAGCGCAGCGTGAGCATGCCGGGCGGCGGAGCAAGGAGGCTCTTCTCCGGCTCATCCTCCACGAGGATGACGTCGGTGTCCCGCCCGCGGCCGCTGCCGGCCGCCGGCTCCGAGTCGGCCGGTGACTCCTCGCGGGGCCGGCCCAGGTACATCTCCAGCCAGCCGAGCTCACGGGAGCGACTGTCATCGGGACCGAATTCAAGACCGGCCAGCTCGGCCAGGACGGCGGGGTCGTCCAGGTCACGGAGGGTGGCCACGGCAGCCGACTGCGTCGGAGCGTTCTCCTGGGTCGGGGGCTCCCGCAGGATCTGCAGCGCGACGCGGATGCGAAGCGAAGGATCGACTCCTTTCGAATCGCCGAGTGATTCGAGTGCGGTGGCGCGAACGTAGGAATCACCGCGGGAGGTGGCCAGCTCATAGATCCGTGCCGCGGCCGCCGGATCGTCGAAGTGCCCCAGAATCCCGGCGGCGTGCCGCTGGAAATCGGCGTGGGGCGAACGGCTCGCCTCGAGGGCGGCATCGAGTGCGTCGCGGGAATCGGGCCAGCGCGCCAGAGCGTCGAGGGCCATGAGGCCGGCATTCGAGCGGGAGGCGCGGGCGGATCAGGAATGGGACGACCTCGGGGTCGCCGATGAGGGTGAGGGCCCGGATGGCTGAGGTGGCGAGAGACGCATCCTTCCCCCGGGCTAGATCGAGGAACGCCTCCGTGTCATCCCGGGAACCGTGCCGCACCAGCGCGATCATCAGATTCGCCCTGACCCAGGGGCGATCTTCGTGCCGCCAGGCGTATTCCATCTCCGGCAGCGCCTCGAGATCGGTGTGCTCGCTGAACCAGTGAATGGCGGAGGATCGAAGATTGGGCGACCGGCTCTTCAGAGCATCAAGGAATAGAGGGGCGAGGATCTCGTCGTCATGATCCGCCAGCTCGTTCAGCAGACGATAGGTGATGAAGTCGTCGGTCTCTGTCCGGATGAGCGACCGCAACGACTCGAGGGTCCGCCGAGCGTCCCGGTCCGAATTGCCGGCATCCGTGGCGAAGAGCGGCTCGAGGTCGAAGTAGGCGCTCTCCGCGACCGCCCGCTTTTCGGCCGGGGTGCCGGTCCACAGGATTCGAAGGGCCTCGTCGACCGGGACCCAGGAATCCATGCGGTCGGCAGGCGTCGAATCCCCGAGGCAGAGGGACGCGAGGACGGCAGGGAGGAGCAGGACGACGATCGTCGCGATTCCGGAGACTTGTCTGTGGGAGGAAGGGTGGACGCGCATCGAAGACCTCACGGATCCGGCGAAGTACACGCTCTTCAAGAATCGTACGCCTCGATGCCGCGACCTTCAGGGAAATGCGAAGCGGGGCGCGGGGGAAGTGCGGCGCCCCATGCGGGCGGGAATCCGCAGGCGCGGACTCGAGCGGAGGCGGTCGACTCGGCTGGCGGCTACCGGTCCGGAATGGGATTGTCCGGCGTCAGCGCCGGGGGACGCGGTCCTCGGGGTCGGTCGCTAGCGAGCCGGCGGGGGAGACTCCGTGGTGGCCGATCTCGGCGGTGAGGGAGGCGGCGAGGACACTGTGCTGGCGGCCGTAGGAGAAGTAGATCACGAAGCCGATGATGAGCCAGCCGATGAGGCGCAACCAGTTTTCCGACGGCAGGGAGAACATCAGGAGCGAACAGAGGGCGATGCCGAGGATCGGCGTCCAGGGCACGAACGGGGCGCGGAACGGTCTCGGAGCGTCGGGATTGGTGCGGCGCATGATCAGGACCGCGGCGCACACCATGACGAACGCCAGGAGGGTTCCGATGTTCACCAGCTCGGCCAGGATCTTGAGAGGCACGAATGCCGCTACGGTGGCGACGAATATGCCGGTCAGGATGGTCGACTTCCAGGGTGTGCGGAAGCGGTCATGGACGGCGCCGAAGAAGCTCGTCGGCAGCAATCCGTCGCGCGCCATGGCCAGGAACACGCGCGGCTGGCTGAGCATCATGACCAGGAGGACCGAGGTGATGCCAGTGACGGCCCCGACGGAGATCAAAAACCGTGCCCAGGGAACGCCCGCCTGCCGGAAGGCGTCCGACACCGGGGCATCGATATTGATCTGGTTGTACGGCACCATGCCGGTGATCACGGCCGCCACGGCGATGTACAGGATGGTGCACAGGACCAGGGACGTAATGATGCCGATCGGCACGTCGCGCTTCGGGTTCTTGGCCTCCTCGGCGTGCGTCGAGACCGAATCAAACCCGATGTAGGCGAAGAAGATCACCGCGGCCCCCGCCAGCATTCCGAGCGGCTCGCCCCCTGTGCCCGTCTGACCGAAGATCGTCTTGCCGAAGAACGCGATCCCGGTCAAACCGTAGGGAGCGAACGGATGCCAGTTCGCCGGGTTGACGTAGAACGCCCCGACCACGATGACGAATAAGACGATGGCGAGCTTGACCATGACCATGAAGGCATTGAAGCCGGCGCTCTCCCTGATGCCGATGACCAGGATGATAGTGATGATCCCGGCGATCACGATGGCCGGCAGGTCGAACCAGGCCCCTGTCGTCACATAGTGGCCGGTCGAGGAATCCTTGTCGAAGGGGGCGTTACTCAAAACGTACGGCAGATGGATGCCGAGCTGGTCAATGAGTGCCTGGAAGTAATGCGACCAGCCGTGCGCCACGGTCGCGGACGCGACCGCGTACTCGAGAATCAGGTCCCACCCGATGATCCAGGCGAACAGCTCCCCCATCGTGGCGTAGGCGTAGGTGTAGGCGGAGCCGGCCACCGGCACCATCGATGCGAACTCGGCATAGCACAGGGCGGCGAAGATGCAGGCGATGCCCGACATCACGAACGACAGCATCAGGGCAGGCCCGGTCTTGTCGTGGGCCGCCACGCCGGTCAGGACGAAGATGCCGGTGCCGATGATGGCGCCGACGCCGAGGCTCGTCAGCGCGACCGGGCCGAGGACGCGGCGCAGCCGGTGCTCACCGGCCATCTCCTTCATGAGCGTTTCGTAGGACTTGGTCGCGAGCAGTCGGTTGGCCATCTGGCCCCCTCGTGGTGGTGGACGCGCCCTGGGGCGGATGCCCCGGCCGTGGCGCTGGAAGCCTACCATCAGTCCGTTCCCGCGCGGAGAGGAAAATCCGGTCCCGGCCGGCTAAGCGAGCCCCGCCATGCGCGCCAGACTCCGAAGATCCGGGACCTCGGCATCGGGCCGGGCGGTGGCGGGAGGGGTGGCGCCCCTGCCCGGTCTGCCGTAGCGGCGGTTGACCCACACGGTCGCGAAACCGAGGCTCTTCGCCGGCGCGATGTCGTGGAACAGGCTCTGCGCCACGTGCAGGACCCGTTCCGCGGGTGCGCCGAACCGGGCCAGCGCCCGGCGGAAGTTTTCCGCGGACGGCTTGTACGAGCCGACCTGTCCGGCTGTGACGACCCAGTCGAACTCGATGCCGAGCGATCGCGTCGTGCCGGCGAACAGGTCGTCGTCGATGTTGGAAATGACCGCGAGACGGTACCTGGTCTGCAGCGCGCGAAGCGCGTCCCTCGTGTCCGCGAACGGCGGCCACTCCGGAAGCGACGCGCCCAGAATGCCGCGCTCCGCATCGTCCGGAGTGAAGCCGAACCGCAGCCCCAGCCCTTCGACCACGTCCCGCAGGACGACGGCGTAGGGACGATAGGGCCCCGCCTCCGCGTCGGTTTCCAGGACGGCGAAGGCCTCGAGCAGGGTGTCGTCCGGCACGCGGTGTCCGTGGCGCGCCAGGACCGGGCCGAGCGCCGAGAGGATGCCGGTCTCCCAGTCGATGAGAGTCCCGTAGCAGTCGAAGGATAGAATCTCGAAGGATTCGAAATCGAGCACCGGGATCGCGCTCCCGGGACGAAGGTATCACGCCTGCGGCAGATTTCCGTTGACTGGTCCCGGGTTCTGACGTAATTTCCGGGAGCCTTCGAACACGCCGAGGATCACCATGATGTGCGCGCGTCGTCATCCGCATCCAACCCCCATTCTCACAGGAGGTGTCGATGGTCCGCCGCATGAGTCCTTGTTGGATTCTCGTCCTGGTCGCTCTTCTGACCGCAGCCACGGCCGCCTCGGCCGCCCCTCCCGGTTCAACGACATCCTCGAACAGGAGTGTCGCCGCTGAAACGTTCGTCGGCGGGATGACTGCCGATGAGGAGGCCGCCGGCATGGCGGTCCTGCACGGCTGGCTCGTGCAGGAGATGCCGGCAGGCGTCCTGGAGAACGCGATCCGCGTCAGTCTCAACGCCCAGGAGAAAGGCGAGCTGCAGAAACGCCAGCAGGAAAAGGGCGGGCCGGCCGTCGTCGGCAGGACCAAGCTCATTTCCCAGGTCGTCCGGTTCAGCGCCGTGGACGCGGCCCTCCTTTCCGCGACGCCGCGGCTGGTCGGGCACGGAGTGCTGCGCGCCACAACGGACGGCGGGTTCGTCTGGGCGGCGGCCGTGGAATCCGAAGGGGCCGCGGCGCTGCGCGTGCACCTGGGCGGCCTGAATCTTCCCGACGACGCAGACCTGTTTTTCTTCAACGAGCAGGGCCAGGCGTTCGGTCCCTACTCCGGGAAGGGCCCGAACCGTGACGGCGAGTTCTGGACCGACACGGTCATCGGATCCCGGGGCGTGGTCCTGCTGCGGCACTACGGACCGGACGGCGCCGCCGACCTGAAGAGGGTCTCGTTCGTCATCGCCGACGCCGGTCACATCGGGCAGGCGTTCATCGAAAGTCTGGGCAGGAGCATCTCCCCCGAGTCGTTCTGCAGCTTCAACGTGCCGTGCATCGAGAACGCCTCCTGCCACAACGGCACGCCGGCCGACCCGGTGAAGAACGCCGTGGCGCTCGAGCAGTGGGTGTCGGGGGCGTTCATCTACACCTGCACCGGAAGCCTCTTGAACGACACGGTGACGACCAGCCAGATCCCGTATCTCCTGACGGCGAACCACTGCATCAACCGCGCCCAGGACGCCGGCAATCTGCAGGCCTATTTCCAGTTCACCCTTCCCTGCGGGATGACCAACTGCCCCGCACAGACCAACCCGGGTGGACAGCAGCGTCTGGGCGCCACCATCAAGGCGACCGGGACCGGGGGGGATTTCACCCTGATGCAGCTGAACCAGGTCCCGCCAGGCGGCTCCACCTTCCTGGGATGGAACAACACGGCGATCGCGAACACCAACAACGCGCTGCTCTATCGCATCAGCCATCCAGCCTGGGCGCCGCAGGCCTACTCCGCGGGGCACGTCGATACCTCGGCGCCTACCTGCACCGGCTGGCCGCGCGGCGAACGGATCTACAGCCGCACCACGGCCGGGGGCACGGAAGGGGGCAGCAGCGGCTCACCGGTCGTCAACGCGGGGAGCGAAGTCGTCGGCCAGCTCTCGGGGGCGTGCGGTACGAACGTCAACGACGACTGCGACCAGGCGAACAACGCCACAGTGGACGGCGCCTTCGCCTTCTACTGGCCGTCGGTCCAGCCGTTCCTCGCCCCGGGCGGCACCTGCACGCCCACCCCGGAGGTTTGCAATGACGGTCTCGACAACGATTGCGATGGGCTGACCGACTGCGCCGATCCGAACTGCTCGACCGATCCGGCCTGCCAGAGCACGTGCGGAGCCAAGGGGACGTCCTGCACGTCGGCCTCCCAGTGCTGCTCCAACAAGTGCAGCGGGCCGGTGGGTCGAAAGACCTGCAAGTAAGTCGGGGGTTCCGGCGGCCGCTCGCTGGCGCGCCGGAAAGTTCGGGGCGGGAGCGCTCGTCTCCCGCCCTCTTTTTGTGCGCGCCCGACCCCGGAGGCTCCGGAGGTCAGATCCCCTGGACCACGATCAGGCTCGAGATCGAGGCGCTCTGGCGCAGCGTCTTGGGAGCGCGGTACTCGTCCGATGCCCACCATTCCTTGGCGCGCTCGAAGGTCGGGAACTCGAGCACGACGATGCGTCTGGGGCTCCAGGAGCCCTCCAGCGTCTCGGCCCGGCCGCCGCGCACGACGAACCGCCCGCCGTACCTGGCGATCGTCTCGGGCACGACCTTGATGTACTCGGCGTAGCGCACGGGGTCGGTGATCTCGACGTCGGCGATGATGTAGGCGGCCACGGTTCAGGCTCCCGTCTTCGCCAAAAGGCAGACGCCCGACCACGGGCGCGATCCTTGATGGCCATTAGACTCCGGAAGAAGCGCCAGGAGGCGCATCACGAACGACAGCCGTCCACGGCTCCGGGCCTCCTGCAGGAGAGATCGCACATCGGCCGGCCGCCAGCCATGAGGGGCGAAGAACTCCGGACCCTCGGCCGGACCGAACCGGAACGGGGCGCTGGCCCGGTCGAGCCGCGAGCCCATCCTCTTCTGCATCATGCGCAGGAGCCCCGGCGAAACGAGCTCGAGGACCCAGCGCTGGAAGGCGGGAGGGACCGCGAGGTCCCGGGCCAGGGCGCCGACGTCGTCAGCCGGAAGGTAGACGAGCAGCCCCTCGGTGATGACGAGCGCCCTTCGTGCTCCGCGGCCCAGCCGCCCGAACAGGGCGCGCCGGGCCTCGACGTTCGCCAGATCCAGGCGGATCCGCTCCAGGGCGCAGACCGGCCTCTCGCCCCGGAGGAGCTCTTCCTTGTAGTCCAGGATGTCCTGGAGATCGACCTCGACCCATTTCAGCGATGCGGGCAGGGGCATCCGGTAGGGGCGCGCGTCGAGCCCGGCGGCGAGATTCACGACCATGTCGACCCCCTGCCCGACCTGGTCGGTGATGATCTGGTCGAACAGGAACGTGCGCGTCACCCAGGCCCACTCGTTGCGATCCCGGGCCGGCATCGAGGCGAATATCTGTTCGCCGCGCTCGCCCGCCAGGCGCCGCGCGAACGGATCGCGGAACAGGGCGTCGGGACGCGCGGTCTCGCGGGCCCGGTACACGGCGGCCCAGTTCGCGGTGTCGGAGATGTTCCGGATGACCGGCTCGGCCTGTTCCATCGGTTCGCCTCGACACCCGGCGCCGGGCTTCCACTGTGACTTATGGCACCGAGGAGGATCCAGTATAACCGGCAGACTGTGCTTTACCCGGAGACAAACTGGCGGTATAAAGAAGGGGAACCCGAATCCCACAGGAGGGCGCGATGAGACCTCGACCGCTGATTTCATGGGC
>Ga0137397_10003415_pt1 | contig 11046 bp, 5 predicted proteins | sample czorhiz116metaG_FD_106658 | JGI IMG/M metagenome (GOLD analysis project Ga0137397, IMG submission 106658) | Vadose zone soil microbial communities from Angelo Coast Range Reserve, California, USA - czorhiz1.16 metaG | ecosystem: Environmental > Terrestrial > Soil > Vadose zone | place: USA...
CGGCCACCATAATGAACGCGGGATGGCTGGTGAAGCCGTGGCCCAGCCGGGGCAGCGACCTGCCCAGCCCCGAACGCAGCATCAGCGCGGGCGTATTGATGGAGCCGGCGGAGAGCACGATGATTTTGGCGGCGATGCGATACTCGCCCGGCTCCCACGCGGAAGGCTCGCCTTTTGCGTCCGGCGCTTTACCGGAAACGCGCACGGTCAGCTCACGGTCGCCGATACGCAGCACCTCGCAGCGCGTAATGACTTCGACGCCATTGCTCTCGGCCTTCGGCAGTTGGACGCGGTTGGTTCCCTGCTTGGCCTGGTTCGGGCACCCGAGATTGCAGAGACTTGAGCCGCGACATCCGCGCAGGTTCACCGGAAACTGTCTCGACTCCCAGCCCAGTTGGCGGCATCCATCGACGAAGAGCCGGTTATTCTCGTTGATGAACCTGTCTTCCACTAGTTGAACGTTGTTTTCAATTTTGAACCTGGCCGCGCGTCGCTCAATGTCTTCCAGGGTGAGGCCGGGAATATTCCAATGGTTGATGACGCGTTCGGGCGGCAGCAGCGACGTGCCGGTGTAGACGACGGTCGAGCCTCCGTAGGCATTGCCGAAGGCCAGAGTCATCGTCTTGTCGGCGGTAAGAAAGCCGCCACCGTCTTCATAGAGGACCTGGGACATTTCCAGTTCGCGTCCCGTGAACTCATCATCGCGAAGCTTCGGCCCTTTTTCGAGGACGGCAATACGGACGCCGCCGGCGCATAAGGAGGAGAGTTCCTGAGCGACCGTGCCGCCGCCCGCGCCGGAGCCGACAATGATGATGTCGTAACTGAGTTCCTTCATCGAAGGGCTTCCCATCCCCGCGGGTCGGCTGTATAGCCGATTTCCTGTGCAGCTTCGGGACGAGCGTAGTATCCGAGCAGGGCAAGCGTGCGCAGCCCCCAAAACCCGACGCGGATGATCTTAATCCGATGATTTTCCAGAGATGAAAGAAACGAAACCCGAAGAGACGGGGCAAGGCGGGTGAACGGTTTTCCATGGCGCAGCACCGACAGCCACTGGATGCCGCGCATGGCGAGCCTCAACTGGCGCTTCATGGCCTCAGGACGACTGCGCAGAGCGGTCTCGACCATCTGCTCCACGTCGCACCAGCCTTCATCGGAAAGGCCCGCGGCTTCGGGCACCACGGTAGCGACTATGGTCCTGAAACTCCTGCGGACCGGCGGCAGGACCGGCAGAGCTGTTGTGAGACCATCCTTGTCGGTCATCGGTTGTCCTCGCGGAAGTCGCGTCGATCAATCGCATACATCTTAGCGCACCGGGAGGCGGGTGGCCGCCGCGAGTTTCGGGCATGTATTTGTCGGTCAGAGGCTGCGGCTGGTAAAATGCAACAGTACGTCCGGTCAAATGTGGGGCTATAGCTCAGATGGGAGAGCGCATCGTTCGCAACGATGAGGTCGTCGGTTCGATCCCGACTAGCTCCACCATTCCTCTGAAAACACAACCAGCTTTTAGAAAGTTTGCGCGAATCGCTCCAGCCGCGCGACCATCAGGCAATCGCGCACGCAGGCGTGTCGAAGGCAGAGGCAGCGCGATTTTCTGCCAGGCCCACAATCAGATCGCATGTGCGGTCCAGGTCTGCCTCGGGATTCATCCGGGCCGCGTAGGCCGAGCATTGATCTTCAATCTGCCTGGATGCCAACAGCCGCCTGAGTTCACCGGCCACGCGTTCAGCTTTGTACTGCTTCGAAGGAATGCGAGATCCCAGGCCAAGGCGCTCGATGCGGAGAGCATTGTCGGGCTGATCATTCACATGAGGAACAACCAAATGCGGAATGCCGGCCCTGATCGCCTGCGCCATGGTGCCAATTCCGCCCGGATATACAAGCGCCGAACAGCGAGGTAGTATCCGACTAAAAGGAAGATAAGAGAAAGCCCGCACGCCCGGGGGCAGATCGCGGGGCAGTTGTTCGCGAAAGTTGGTAACCAGCATTCCGCGGTGGCCGCCGATTCGGCATGCCTCGACAGATTCGCGGAAGAAATTGCCCAATGTCGCGGCGGAAGACCCTGGAGTGAAAACCACGGGCGATGGCCCCGCTGACATGAAGTCCCCGATGTCGTCGGCCAACTGCCGGCGTTCGCCGTCATCGTGCAGCAAAAAACCCGTGAGATGCATGTTCTTCGGCCAGTCGGGCTGATAAGGAGCGAACCAGTCGGGGAACAAGCCAATCACCGCATCCGGAGAATTGACATGGTCCTTAAAAATGCGGCCCACCGGAGGCAGCCCGAGGCTTGCACGAAAAGAATTGATGGAGGAAGCCATCAGGCGGTCAAAGCGGAACTTATCGAGTGCCCAGAATAGCGCGCGCCTGAAAAGCTTTCGCGAGATTGCATGGATACGCCCGCTTTCCGGGGACCCACCGTCGGTGAGGCTGCGAATCATGGAGGGCTGAAGGTGAATCGTGGCGACGGGTACTCCCAGCTTCTCGCGGGCAATAAGGGCGCCAAAGCAAAACCCGGAGGCCGCGACCACGGTATTCGCACTCTGCCGTTCGCGGACCATGTGGTACAGCGGCCCAACGTAGGGAAGAATGACCCGCTCCGCCACGCATTCATACGATTTCCTCGGATTCAACAGGCGGGGATCGGCGAAGATCGCCTCTGCTTCCTGGACCGTGCCGAGTTCCATAAACTCCAGCCCGGCCCCCAGTATTTGCTGCCGGAAAAGAGCATTGGTGATGACGACCGCATGATGGCCGCGTTTCTTCAGTGCGATTCCAATCTCAATCATGGGATTCACATCGCCGGAACTGCCAAGCGCGGGCAGCAGAACGTCCAGTTTTCTCCGCGGGTCCAGGCCGACGCCGTATTGTGGTCTTTCGATCTCAAGCTGCGACATTTCTTCTCTCCTCGGTCTTTCTACGTGCCTCGCCAAATCTCGCTTGTTTCATTTACTGATCACGCAGCAGTATCAGCGGATCGACTGACAGGGCCTTTTGCGCCGGAATCCACGTCGCCAGCAGGGCGAGGAATGACATGGCCAGGATGCTGCCGGCCAATACCAGAGGATCGCGCGGTGTTGCCTGATACACGACAAAAGCCAGGATCCTTCCTCCCAGGATTCCCAGGAGCAGCCCCGCCGCCGAGCCGATCGCGAGCAATTTGACGGTCCGTCCCAGCGCTGCCTGCAATACCCGCCCGGGTCGGGCCCCGAGCGCCATCCGAATCCCCAGCTCGCGCAGTCTTCTGCCGACAGAGTGCGCGGCCATTCCGAAGATGCCGGTAACGGCCAGCATCGCGGCCATGATGCCCAGCACGCCCAGCGAAATTGTTGCCATGCGCGGGGCGAACAAAGCGCTCTCCAGTTCTCTGGTCCACGGCTGGACCAGGACGGGCAACCCCGGATCCAGATCATGCAGGGCTTTCCTGATGTCTCCGGTCAGTTGCGGCAGATCGCGGTCGGAGCGCACCACCAGATATGTCTCACCCGAGGGCGATTGCAGAATGGGCAGGAACATCGCGGGCTGTGGATCTTCCGTGAGAGTCAGATATTTTCCATCTGTCACAACGCCCACTACCTGTATGCGCGATCCATCGGACACTTTGTAGTATCGGCCGACGGCGTTCGTCACCGAGCCAAAGATCTTCCGCGCAAATTCCCGGTTGATCACCGCGACGAGCGGGGCGTTTTTATCGTCGTGCCAGGTGAAAGATCTTCCGGAAAGCAGCGTGGTCCCGGCAGCCTGAAGGTATTCGGGAGATATTTTGCACTCAACAGTTTCAGCGGCGGCGTTCGATGGTCTTAGATCGGTCGTTTGTTCGGTAAAGATCCAGCTGCCGTGAATGTCTCCACCGGCCAGAGGCGGGTGATCGGACAGTCCCACGGCCTTTACGCCGGAAATGCCCCGAAGCGCATCGATCATACGTCTTTGCATGGCGGGAATTCTGTCGTCGCTGTACCCGCCCATATGCAGATCGGTGTCCGCCAGAATGGCGTTCTCCGGTTCAAAGCCGAAATCGCTGTGCAGAGAGCGGACCAGAGCGCGCACGGCAACCATCGAGGATGTGACCAGCAGCGCGCAGATGGCGATTTGCGCCACAAGCAACAGGTCCCGTGCGGAGAGCTTTTGCCCAACCCGGGCGGAGGAACCCGACTTGACGATCTGATATGCATTGGTGCGCAATACCTGCCGTATGGGGACCGCGCCAAAGAGGAACCCGCTGGCCAGGGCCAGGAGCAACGCTACCGCGTAAACATTCGTGTCCGGAGTCACGGGCAGATGAACGGGAAATCTGGAAAGAGGGCTCCACGCGCTCAGCCCTCGTAACAACACGACGCTGCCCGCCATTCCGAGGGCCCCGCCAGTCAATGAAAGCAGTACGGCTTCGGTGAAAAGCCGCCGGAGAATGCGGCCGCGGCCCGCTCCCAGCGCAAGTCGCAGGGCGATTTCACGGGAGCGGTCGGCGGCGCGCGCGGCGTAGAGGCTGCCCAGGTTGGCGCAGGCCGCAAGCAAAATCAGACCGGCCAGCAGCATCAATCCGCTCACAAAGGCCTGCACCGGAGGACCAAGATAGTCGCCGTAAAGTCCCGGACGCGCAAGGACCAACGTCATCCGGCTGTCTTCTTTGGGATAGGTCTTTTCCAGGTCGGCGCCGATTGAGTTCAGATTGGCGATCGCCTGGTCGGGAGTGACTCCCGCCTTCAAATGCCCCATCACCGTAAAGAGCCAGCGGTTTCCGCGCGCGTTCAGACTGTTCGCCCCCTGCACCTGTTCCTGGTTGACCAGCGGGACAAAGATATCGGGATAGAAGAACGTCAGCGTTCCGTGGAAGTCAGGGGGAGTCACACCGATAATGGTGAAGGGATGCTTGTTGATCTGGACCGTACGGCCCACCACGCCAGGATCGTCCTGAAAGTGGATATGCCAGTAGGCATGACTGAGCACGATCCACGGAGCGCTGTTCGCGCCTTTCTCATCCGTGCCGTGGAAGAAACGGCCCAGATGCGGCTGAATGTCCAGGACATCGAAGTAGTTCCCGCTGACCAGTTCGATCCAGGTACGGGATGGATTGGCCCCCGCATCCAGACCGGCCTGGGCGATGTCATATGCCGCCAGGCCGTCAAAGCTGTTGTTGCGATCGCGCAGGTCGATATAGTCGGGATAGGACTGAGCGGCGGAATGATCGCTCCCGCGCTCGATCATGAAGAGGCTCTGCGCCCGGGGCACATTCAGCGGGTGCAGTATGATCGAATTCATGATGCTGAAGACCACCGCGTTGGCCCCGATTGCCAGGGCGAGCGTTATGATGGCGACGAAGGTGAATCCGGGAGACTTGCGCAACACCCGAAGGCTGAAGCGTAAATCCTGCGTCAGAAACGTCATATTCCTCCTGGTTGCCAGGCAGAGGCTTTTCAGATCTTCGGGCCTGACAGAAGGCGCAATGGCGCTGTGTTCGCCTGCTCGCCCGGCTGCGACAACTACATCTGCTTAGGGCAAGTATCGAACCACCCTCCAGCCTTCTGCCGGGTCACTTGTTTTCAATGGCTTAGAAAATCTTTTTGCGCGAGCCGAGGACTTTCCGGTCCGAAACCGGACTGCGCAGTCCATCGGCGGACACTTCAAGGGAATCCGCACCTGAGGCGCGGGAGGCCGATGCCTTTCACTCAGTCCTCGCTTCCATCGCCGTACTCAGTCCTGAATTCTTTACGCGGGTGATCGGGGGAATAAAGGCCGTATTTCTCCATGCGGCGATAAAAAGTTCCGCGGCTCAGTCCCAGGGTTTCCGCGGCCTGGCTTATGTTTCCGCCACAGCGCGCCAGGGCTTTACCGATCAAGAGGGCCTCAACTTTCTCAAGGCTCATTTCTGAAAGGTCCTGTGAGAGAGGACGTTTCAGATGCAGCAGGCCAAGGTGGTGGGACTGAATGACGTTCTCACGGCACATGATGACAGCGCGCTCCACCGCGTGTTCAAGTTCGCGAACGTTTCCCGGCCAGGTATATTCCGTAAGTATTCGAAGGGTGTCCTGGGAGAAGCCCGCAATCTGTTTGTTATAGCGGAAGGAATACCTCGAGAGAAAACTCGACGACAGCGCCGGGATATCTTCCAGGCGCTCGCGCAGGGGCGGAAGGTGGATCTCGACGGTGTTCAGCCGGAAAAGAAGGTCTTCACGGAAATCTCCGGAGACACAGGCAGCCTGCAGATCGGCATTGGTGGCGGAAAGCACGCGCACATTGACGGGGCGGAGTTGCGGGGAGCCCACGCGCTCAACCTCGCCGGTTTCAAGCGCCCGCAGCAGCCTGGCCTGCAGGCGCACCGGGACATTGGCGATTTCGTCCAGAAACAGCGTGCCTGTATCGGCCATTTCGAAGCGCCCGATTCGATCTTCGCTGGTGTCGGTGAATGCTCCCTGCACGTGGCCAAAAAGCTCGCTTTCAAATGTTGCTTCCGGGAGTCCGCCGATGTTCACCGTGATCAGCGGCCTCTCCCCCCGCGGAGAAAGCACGTGCAGCATACGCGCAACAACTTCCTTTCCGGTCCCGTGTTCTCCGGTGATCAGCACATTTGCATGAGAGGGGCCCACATGTGCGATCGAATCCCTGACCGAACGCATCGCGGCGGCTTCAGCGATAAAAAGCGGCCGGCCGTGGTTTCCCTGAAGGCGGTTTTCCTCTTCCAGCCGCTGACCGACGCGCAATGCGTGGCGCAGGTCAGCCAGGCTGCGAACTGTTGTCAGCAGGCTCTCATTGTTCCATGGTTTCTGAATGAAATCGCGCGCCCCCCGGCGGACGGCCTGCACCGCCAGCTCGATCGTTCCCCAGGCGCTCGTCACGATCACAGGCAGCTGACTGTCGATGGCATGGATTTTTTCGAGGAGTTCAATGCCTTCCTGTCCGGAGGTGGCCTCCGGCGCATAGTTCAAATCAAGGAGTACGGCGTCATACTCGCGGCGGACGATGGATTCCATAATGGCCTCGGGAGAATCCACCGCATCAACCTGAAAGCCCGCGGAACCCAGTAACAATTTGAGCGCGTCGAGAATGGCCGGTTGGTCGTCTGCGACCAGAATTCGGTCCCTTTCCTGCGGGACGGGCACTCTATTGAATTTCACCGTCGCGCCTGCAGACGGTTTTTCGGCCTCGGAAGCGGGCTTCTGCCTCTTCCGGCGCCGAAACAGGAAATAGTCGAGGAAACTCATCGCATCGCCACTCGTTTCTGAGGACAGCTCTGTCTTCTCCGTTGTAAGCGGAGTAAAAACGACAAGTCGCGGATGAATGAATACACGATGGCCGGCTCGCTAAAACTGGTCCATGGTCGAGCGCTGTCCTGACTGGCTACGGTATTCGTTCTGTTTGCGACCACGAGATCGATATAAGACACCCCTTCCCGACTGGGCCCTCGGTCCAATGCCGGCACCGCACGCCCATTCAGGTATTAGTAAAGGCAGATGAATGACCAATCTCAGAGGAAGCTGCAGATAAGAGCGGCGGGAGTGCCTCGACAACGTATGAAGTCGATGGTGTCCATCGGCGGAATTTGACTGTCCGCCGGCGGAAACTTCCGGATACACGCCGCAGGTGGTCGAGAATCTTTCCCAATTGAACCGGCGGCCGGTTTCCGCCGAATAAATGATTGCCTGCCGCACCGGCGGCGGCATACGCCAGTGCTGTCCGGGAGCGAAGCCGGACGGTCGCAACAGGGTAATGGTCGAAGTTTCGAGGGGTCCAGCGGACAATGAATGCCCTGAATGGACACGTCGGATGTCCCGGGTACAGGACTGTTCGCGTCTGGGCACTCATTTTTTTTGCAGTATGCGGCTTGGCGAGCTGATTTCGGGGTAACCCGGGCTTTTTGAGGGCTCCCGCTGTCCAGCCATGGACAAGCTTTCCTGGCACTGGACACAGTCGCGAGGACAGGTCGCCTTCGCGGGATCCTTCCATAATTTGCGGATGACCGGGCCTGACCCCGGTGGGTCGCCGTGTCCGTTTCCTTCAAATCCTGGCCCTTTCAAAGAGTTACGGGAAGAAAACCCGGTCCAATCCCGTCACCAAAGGTCAAGGCCCCCGGTCAGAACAGAGTAATTCTGTTGCACCAACAGTGCCGATTGTGTCCATGGCCGGACAATCCGACTCTGGCATTCATTTTGCCTATAGGAAGGGTGTGTTGCTTTCAAAGCAACTGTGAATCGGAAAGAGCGGAAAAGAACAGAAACCTGGGCGATTAGCAGATCCGGAAGACTTCAGGAGAAACTAAAAATGCGAAGCAGTCCTAATATGATGTATCGCCTGTTTCATAAGGATTACCCGGAAAGTTTTTCGGCGTATTCTCCGAAGACAGAGGATTTCTTCGATCTGGTCAGTTCTCAGCTTCCGGCCGACTGGAGCATTCAGCGCCAGGAGATGTGGTTCTATTGCAGGTCTCCCCGGCAGGCGCTGCCGTTGCAGGGCTGGAAGATCCACGTTTCCGCGACCCTGGTAAATTCCCGGACCATCCTGAGTAAGGTCGCGTCAGTTCTGTTGAAGCACGGCGATGTGTCTTTCAAGTTCGCACTGGACCGCTCGCTCTTATATCTGCTCAACAGCAAGAGCTGGCCGAGGGGCGCTTCGGCGAAGTTCATCACCATCTATCCTTCAGACAGCCGTCGTTTTCTTGAATTGATCGAGGAGATCGATCGGGCCACAGCGGGACTGTGCGGCCCCTACATTCTCTCTGACCATCGCTACAAGTCGAGCCGTGTTGTCTTCTATCGCTACGGCGGCATGCGGACCCATTCGATTCTCAATATAAAGGGTGAAAAGGTCCCCATGCTGAAAGGGCCCGATGGCCGATTCGTGCCGGACCAGCGACTTGCACATCCGACGGTCCCAGCATGGGAGACGCCGGTGATACCGCCGGAGAACAGTGATTCCGGCGGGCAGGTCGATCCGTTGCTGCATGGGCGTTATCGAATCGAGGCCGCGATCTCTTTTTCGAGCGCCGGCGGAGTGTATCTTGCGCATGACAGTCACACCGGGAAGCGGGTGGTAGTGAAAGAGGCCCGCCCCTGTATCAACGCGTCCGCGGACGATTACGACGCGGTGGAGTTGCTGAAGAAGGAGCACCGGCTGCTTAAAGTTGTCGCCGATACCGGCGTAGCTCCCCAGGCTGTGGATTTGTTTCAGGAGTGGGAGCACTGGTTTTTAGTGGAGGAGTTTATCGAGGGAACGGCCATGAGCCGGCATTCGGCGGCCCATAACATTCTGCTCCGGACGCGGCCGACCGAAGAAGACCATATCCGGTGGTGCGCCATGTTCAGCGGGCTGGCCGCGGAACTGATGAGAATCGTCAACGTTCTTCACAGCCACAGGCTTGTATTCGCGGACCTCTCCACCAACAATTTGATTGTCACGATCGGTGGTGAACTGAAAATTATCGATTTTGAAGGTGCGCATGAAGTTGGCGTCGATCGTCCCGCGAACATCTATACTCCCGGGTTCGGCTCGCCGCGCCGGGTAGCCGGGGGCGCCGCGGGCCAGGAAGACGATTATTATGCCGTCGGCGCCGTTCTCCTGGCATATCTTCTTCCCGTCAATGGATTGCTGCATTTGAACCCCGAAGCCCGGCATGAGCTGATAGCCTCCATTGGCCGGGACGTTCAATTGCCTCAGGATCTGGCCGATTTAATCAACAGGCTCATGGACCAGACGGAATCCGAAGCAGCGCAGTGCTCGAGGGTCGAAGTTTCGGCCCTTCCTCTCCTGCGGAAATGCGAAGAAGCGGCACAAAGGACGTCGAGAGATTATCAGGCTGTGGTGGATGATATTGTCACCCATTTGAATGGCGTGGCGGATTATGAACGCAAAGATCGCCTGTATCCCGCCGATCCGCGGGTCTTCTCAACGAACCCTCTGAGCCTTGCTTACGGAGCGGCCGGTGTAAGCCACGCTCTTTACAAGATTTCGGGCAAAGTCCCCCAGGCCTCGGTTGACTGGATGCTTCAACGCAGGATCACTTCCAGCGACTATACGCCCGGCCTCTACCTTGGAATGTCGGGAATCGCATGGTCGCTACTCGAGATGGGCGTGACACGGCCGGCGGAAGAAATCTTCCAGTCGACATTTCAACACCCGCTTTTTTCCCAGTCGCCGGATTTGTTCCACGGCATGGCCGGATGGGGAATGACCGGACTGCGGTTCTTCCGCGCCACCGGCAAAGAAGTATATCTGGAACAGGCGATGCGGGCCGGAAACGACCTGATTGCTTCCCGCAAAGAGTCGGTCCATGGTTATTCCTGGGGCCCGGCGCATGACTGCCCCGTCGGCCTGGCCCATGGCAGCAGCGGAATCGGACTGTTCCTGCTCTATCTCCATCTCAGCACCGGGAATGAACGTTATCTGACGGCGGGAATGCGCGCCCTGGATTTTGATCTGGCCGCGGCCACTCCTACTAAGGATGGCGGCCTCTCCTGGACTGAGACCGTCGAATCGGCTTCACCGCTCTATCCCTATTGGCGGTATGGCAGCGCGGGAATCGGGATCGCGACGGCGCGTTTTCAGCGTCTGGTTGGCTCTCCGCGCTATCAATCCGTTCTTGACCGGATTTTTATCGACACGGACCGGAAGTATTCGGTTTTTCCGGGGCGTTTCACGGGTCTGGCCGGTCTGGGCGAATTTCTTCTCGATATGCACGATCTCAGCGGAGAACGGCGGTTTCTGGAAAGCGCGAACAAAGTCGCCGAAGGGGTCCTGCACTTCAGGGTGAAACGGAACGGAACCGCTTTCCCGGGCGAACTGTTATCCAGACTGTGCTGTGACTATGGCACCGGGAGCGCGGGGATTGCGTTGTTCCTGAACCGACTTCTGGGAAATCAGAAGAGCGATTTCCTGCTGGACGAATTGTTCGGGTCCTTGCCCGGAAAGACGGACCACGTGGAAAATCACGTGAACGCATGTTGCGTCTAGCCGGATCAGGACATTGGTAACGACAGAATTCAGACAGGGCCGTCCGCGGCCGCGGTGAACGGAATAGGGCGCGGAAAAAGAGACGACGGTTTAGCCGGCTGCCGGACCGGAAGA
>Ga0137397_10003416_pt1 | contig 11045 bp, 10 predicted proteins | sample czorhiz116metaG_FD_106658 | JGI IMG/M metagenome (GOLD analysis project Ga0137397, IMG submission 106658) | Vadose zone soil microbial communities from Angelo Coast Range Reserve, California, USA - czorhiz1.16 metaG | ecosystem: Environmental > Terrestrial > Soil > Vadose zone | place: USA...
CAAACGCATATCCAGCGGCTGCACGAGGGCCTGCGCGAGTCGATCGATACGTCGAGCCTGCACCTCGACCTGCTCGCGAACCTGAAGCGCGCCAACTCGCTCGCCGCGGGCATCGCCTACGCGGTCCTCGGGCGGCACGCGGTGAAGGAAGAGGATGCCTAGCGCGCTGGTCGGCTGCTCGGGCTGGTCGTATACGACGTGGCGGCCGAAGTTCTATCCCGAGGGCATGAGACCGAAGGACTTCCTCGCGTTCTATGCCGCGAAGTTCGCGACGATCGAGATCAACTACACGATCAACCACCTGCCGACGGATAAGATCGTGGGCACCAGGCTTGGAGCGACCGACCAGACGTTCCGCTTCGGTCTGAAAGCCTCGCAGCTGATCACGCACCGCGCGCAGCTGCGCGAGCCCGCGAGAACGTTGCCGCCGTTCTTCGATCGCGCGCGGATGCTCGGCCCGCGCCTCGGACCGATCCTCTTCCAGACTCCGCGCTGGGTGCGCCGCGACGACGACCGCCTCGCGATGTTCCTCGCGGCTCTGCCGCGCGATGTGCGCTGCGTCCTCGAGGTGCGCGACCCCTCGTGGTACACGGAGGAGGTCTACGAGCTCATGCGGACCGCGAACGTCGCACTCGTCCATGCCGAGGGCGAGAAAGCACCGTCACCGGTGGACACGATCGAGCGCACCGCGGACTTCGCGTACGTGCGCCTCCGCGCGCGCGAGGGCTATCCCGACGATTCGGTCGACGCCTGGGCCGCGCGTCTGCGCGCCGTGATGGCCGGCGGCAGGGATGTGTACGCGTACTTCCGCCACGACGAGGACGGCTCGAACGCGCTGTCGGCACTGCGCTTGCGCAAAGCGCTGGCGTGACCGCCGAGGCGCTCGCCCGCGCGATCGTCGTGGCCGGCGGAGTGACGTTCATTGTGTTCGCCCAGGTCGCCCGCGGCCGTGCGGTCGCGCAGCGCGGCCCGAGCGTTCGCGTCGCGCGGGGCGTTGCGCAGGCGCTCCCGTACTTCTTCTGGGTGCCCTACGTCGTCGTCGCGTTCGGCATCGGACCACAGATCCCCGTTCCGGATGCCATCGTCGCGCTCGGATTGACGTTGACGGCCGGCGGAGTGGCCCTCGCGATCTGGTCGATCATCACGCTCGGCCGCCACTACGACTTGGTGCTCGAGATCCATGCCGGGCACGAGCTCGTGCGGAGCGGGCCATTCCGTTTCGTGCGTCATCCGGTCTACACCGGCCTCGCGCTCCATTTCATCGGTGCATGCCTGGCGACCGGGAACGTGTTGCTCGCCATCGGGACGCTACTGGTCACTCTTCCGACGTTCGTCATCCGCGCGCAGGCCGAGGAGCAGCTGCTGCGAGAGCAGTTCGGTGCGGCCTATGACCGCTACGCGGAGGAGGTGCCTATGCTCGTGCCAGGTCCGCATTGGGCCGGAAGAGCCGGGCGCCGACCGCCGAGAGCGCGATCGTGATCGCCGCGGCCGCGAGCGCTGCGCTCGACTGACCCGCGCTGACGACGCCCGCGGCCACACCGAGCCCGAGGACGACAAAGCTGAACTCGCCGATCTGCGCGAGGCCGATGGCGACCTGCCAGTTGCGGCCGGGGATGCGGAAGAGTGCGTCGAGCGCCGCGATGACGACGGCCTTCATCACGACGAGCCCGATGAACACGGCGAGCCATCCCGGCTCGCGCGCGACCGCGGCCGGATCGACGAGCGTGCCGATGGCCACGAAGAACAGCACCGCGAAGAGATCGCGGAAGGGGAGCACCTCGCGGCGCGCCTCCTGCGCGATGGGCCGGATCGAGAAGAGCACGCCCGCGACGAACGCCGCGAGCGCGACCGGGATGCCGAAGATCACGGCCCCGACGCCGGCGATCGCGAGCGCAGCGGACACGGCCAGGATGAGGAAGGAGTCGGGCTGGTCCTGCACCGCGGCGAGGAGGCGTGGAACGGCCCAGCCCTGGATGACCGCGGCCACGACGACGAACGCCACCGCGCGACCGAACGCGAGCGCTGGAGACTCGCCGCCGGGCGCGAGCAGCACCGCGAGGATCGTGGCTGCGACGAGCGTGGCCGCGTCCTGCAGGAGCGCCCACACCACCAGCGCGCGCTCGGTGACCGGATCCGTGGTGCGCTTGCGGCTGCGCGTGATGTTCACGACGACGACCGAGCTCGAGAGCGCCGCCACGAGTCCCAGCGTGACCGCGCCCAGCGCCGGGCTCCCGAGCGCGAGCGCGACCGCCGCGCCGATGGCGGTGACGATCGCGATCTGCAACGGGACCGCGAGGAGGATGCCGCGCGGCTCCTTCGCCAGCGAGCGCAGGTCGAGCTCGATGCCGACCTCGAACAGCAGCAGCACCACACCGACGTCGGCCAGGACCTGGATCTGGTGCTTATCCGCGACGTACCCCGGCGTGAACGGGCCCACCAGCAGGCCGACCGCGAGATAGCCGACGACCGCAGGGAAGCCGAGCCGCCGCGCGCCGACGCCCACCAGGCCCGCGACGAGGAGGACGACGCCGATCTCGAGTACGGGGACGGCCTGTTCCACGAAGACGAGGCTATCGGACGCGGTCAGCTCGAGGGGACGACCCAGTCGGTCGGGATGATGTGCATCCACGTCTGGCCGGGCGAGAGCAGCATCCGCTCGCCGTTCTGCGAAATGAACGTGAACGGGTCGAACCAGGTGCCGCGGTACCAGCTGCCGTCCTGGCGGCGGCCGTCGCGGAACAGCGTGGCCGGGCCAGTGCCGGTGAGGCGCATGTCGAGGCTGAACGCGCCGCCGGCGTCCTCCTGGACGGTCGTGGTGATGACGTCGGTGTTGATGATCACGATGTTCTTCGCCGCGATGGTCACGTTGTTCGCGGCGTCGACCTCGCGATTGAACGTGCGGCCGTCGCTCTGGTAGCGCGCGTACGTGTTCGTGATCCCGTCCCACTGATAGCGGACCACGGCCGTGGCCCGGTACGGGATCTCGATGTTCGCCGCGGGCACGCTGCCGAAGAAACCGCCGGCCGTCGGGCTGTGCACGGCACTGGTGAGGAAGTCCCACGAGGGGACCGTGATCGGGCCGCCGCCGCCCTCGTTGACGGCGCCGGCGCGTATCCCGGCTCCGGTGGCAAAGAGGTTGTGCGGCGCCACCTTGCCGTCGACACCCGAGCGGAAGAACGAATTGCCCTCGCCGAACTGCGGCGACACGATCACGTAGTTGCCGTTGGCGACGTCGCGATTGATGTAGTCGCTCGTGGACTGCGACGCGCCCGATGCGACGAGCACGCCGCGCACCATCGGCGTCGTGTAGCGGTCCGAGTAGCGCACGCTGCGCACCGCGCCGACCATACCCGGATCCTGCGAGTGGAAGTACCCCGCCAGCCGCGTGATGAATCCCTCGACCAGCAGCTCGACCATCACGTCCGCCTGGCTGATGCCGTAGTGCGGCCGAGCGTCGGGCGCGTTGTCGATCTTCACCGCGAGCGCGCGCCGGTTCACGTTCGCGCCGGCCGCGAGCGCCTGACCGTTGAGCGGCCAGCAGTTCGCGCAGCGGTTGTTGAGACCGGGCGCGCTGGCCCAGGCGTCGCTCTGCCACTGCAGCGCGACGCCGTTCGAGAGCAGCGTCCCGACGTGCGAGCTGCCGTCGATGAGCGTGGTGAGGAGCGCGAGGTCGCCCTTGCCGTCCTTGTTGAAGTCACCGGCCACGACGCGCGTCTCCAGCCAGGGGAGCGCGAACGGCGCGAACGACGCGATGCCGTCGGTCGACACGAGCGCGAGGTTCTGGGAGCCTCTGAAGATGTGGACGCGGATAGAGCCGTCGCCGTACCAGTAGAAGCCGAGCAGGTCGGTCTTCTTGTCGCCGTCGATGTCGGCCGCCACGAACTTGGCCTTCGTGATGTCGTAGGTGTTCACGTCCGAGGCCCACACGCCGCCCCAGCCGTTGACCGGCTGGAGGCCGTTCGGCGTCGGGTCGAAGACGTGGATCTTGATCTGGTAGTTGTCGTACTGGTAGACAGACGCGATCTGGTCCGGTCCGCTCGTGCGCGTGAAGCGGCCGATGACGAAGCGCGCCCGGTTGGTGTCGTACTGACCGGGGCCGGAGTCGTAGACGCCCTGGTTCCCGGTGTAGATGAACTTCGCGCCATCCGACTCGAGGTAGTGGATCCGCATGTCGAAGTTGTCGTACTGGTAGATGAAGAGGAGCCCGTTGTGGCCGACGGCGGAAAAGTTCCCGGCCATCACGGCCTTCGCGCGCGACCACGCGTAGCCGGTGCTCGACCACCATCCGGCCGCGCCGGTGAAGGTGAACGCGGTCCCGGTGGAGAGCCATACGAGCAGACGGACGTTGGTGCCGCCGTCGTCGTACAGCGCGACGAGGTCGGTCTTGCCGTCGAAGTTCGCGTCGGTCGCCGCCCACTTCATCTTGCCGAGGTCGAAGGTGCCGGGGAGGCTCGTGTACCAGTCGGCGACGGTGAACTTGCCGGTGGGGGAGGCCGCATCGCGCTCGAGGAGCTGGACGCGCAGCCCCAGGTTGTCGCCCGGGTCCGAGATCGTGACGATCTGCGTGCCGCCCGCGCCCTTGAAATCGCCCGTGAGCGGGATCCCCGCGGCCGGCGTCTGCGCCAGCGCGGTGTGCTGCTCGGGGAAGACGCTCGGGATCAGGTAGGCGAGCGAGATCACGAGGGTCAGGGCGAAAGAAGTGACGCGGCGCATCGGTCGTGTGAACGAGTTCGTAAGCCGAACGTGACGGCGGGTGCCCGCTTGGTCCTTAGGCGAACGTTCGATCCTCGTAGGGTACGCCGCCGATGGCGTCCTGCTTCGTCCGTCCAGAGACGAGGAACTCGCCCATGCTGATGCCCATCTCCGAGGCAATGTCCATGTCCACGTACTTGTAGAGGCCCTGGCGGCCGCCGGTCACGAGGTTCCCGAAACGCATGAGCTCCGTCATCAACGTGTCGATGGCCTGCTCGTAGCCGACCATGTAGACCGGGTAGCCGAAGGTCGAACGCAGGACGACGCTCTCGGCGAGTTCGGACTCCTTCATGAAGCCCTCCTCCGCCAGCTCCTTCGCGCATTGCCGCCCGAGCTCGTCGGCCGAGGCGTTCCAGATCCTGTCGCCGATGTCGCAGGTGATGTCGCACAGGAGCACGGTCTCGTCGGGCGCGCAGATGTCCGAGCCGCCGTAATTGCGTGTCTCCGAAAGCCGGTTGAAGGTCTTGTTGGTGAAGTAGATGGACTGGGCCGGGAGCGCCTGCGGCTTCTTCACCCGGAGGCCGACGATGGTGAGCGCGCGGAAGCGCAGGTGCCGGGCCGCCGCCTTGGCCGCCGGCGAGACCGCGTCGCCGAGCAGCTCCACGAGTGCGGGCAGCGGGATCGTGTTCACGACGCTGTCGCAGGCGATCCGCTCCTCGGGACTGGCGGCCGCGTAGGGGCTGCCGCTCGGCTCCTTCCCGGTCGCGAGCTGTGTCAGCTGTCCGCCGTTCTTCGTCGACGGCACGCGCCGGCACCAGACCGCGGTCACGCGGTCGCCCTGTGTCTCGATGCGCGTGACCAGCGTGTTGGTGCGCGTCGCATTTCCAGGATCCGCCTTCCTGATGCGCGCGGCCATGCGGTCGCTGATGAGACCAGCGCCTTTTGGCGGGTAGTAGAGCTCGATGACCAGCGGCGCGTAGCGGTGCTCGGACCCGGTGATCTTCGCGCGGCCCTTCCGCAGCGAGGAGGTGATCACCTTCATCAACGAGATGTGCGGGATGCGGTGCTGCGCGAACGACGCCGCGAGCTGGCTCGGCGGGACGCCCCAGACCTTCGTCGTGTACGGGCCGAAGAAGAGGCCGTAGAGCGTACGGCCCATGGCCTGGACGACCCAGTCCTCGGCCGACACGAGCTTTCGCGGACGGAGCTTCCGCCGCAGCGCCTCCATCGAGTAGTCGGCGAAGGCGCGCGCCGCAAGGAAGGGTGACATGGACTTCGCGATGTCGAGCGCCTCGAGCGGGTACTTGTAGTACTTGCCGCGGAACTTGATGCGCACGTTCTTCGCGCGCGCCGGGAAACCGTCGTAGGCGATCTCTTTGAACAGGTCGAGCACGCGCTGGTTGCGCGCGTGATAGGCGTGCGGTCCGAAGTCGAAGCCCGCGCCGGTGGTCCCGCGTAGCGTCGTGGCAAGGCCGCCGAGGAAGTCCTGGGCCTCGAGGACGGTGACCTGCTGACCGCGCTCCGCAAGTGTGAGCCCGGCGGCGAGCCCGCAGATGCCGCCGCCTATGACGACCGTGTGGGGCAAGCGTCCTCCCTGGTTTCGCGTGCTGGGGAAGCCCAAAATGTACCGGCTCGCTCGTGAGCGCCGGGACCGTGAGACGAAAGTACCAATTCGCAAGGAGCCGCGCGGGATAGGTGATCGGTTTGCTACGTAGACCGCGGAAGATCTCCGCCGAGCCTGCCCTGGTCGTCCTGGCCATGGCCGTCCTGCTCGTCGCCTTCCATCTGATCACCGCACCGCTCACCGCCAACGGCGGCGGATACGACAGCGTCAAATACAGGCAGCTGGTCGCCGCGTTCAGCAGCGGTGTCCCCGTCGAGGTCGATAGCCCCTACGCGTTCCGGATCCTTCCATCGGCGATCGTCGCCTGGAGTGGACTCGACGTCGTGCTTGGTTTCTATGTCCTCAACGTGGCGGCCATGCTTGGCGCGGGTCTCGTGCTGCTGGCATTCCTCCGTCAGTGCGGAGTTCCCTCACCACTTCGTGTGTATGCCGTGCTCTGGTGGGCGGTCCTGCCGTTCTCACTCCGCTTCGTCGTGCACTACCCCGTCCTGGTCGACGGGGTCGGCTTCCTATTCGCGGTCTCACTGCTGTACGCCGCGATGAGCCGGCGGCTGCTGGTCTTCGCGGTGCTGTTCGCGGGCGCGGTGCTCACGCGAGAAAACCTCCTCGTGCTCGCGCCGCTGCCGCTGCTGCGCTCGGTCGGACGGACCGAACGCCTTCGCGCTTTGCTCGCGTGCGTCCCGGCCGTCGCTTCCCTCGTAGTGATTCACGCCTGGCCCGTGATCACTCCGACGCCGGGGTCCTTGTCGACCGCGGAGTACATCGGGTTCCACGCCGCGGTCATCGTCACGAACGCGGGCGACCAGGCAACGCGTCTGGTGCTTTCCCCACTCCTCGCGCTCGGATTGCTGCTCGCCATGGTGGCTGCGCGGCCGATCGCGATCGCTCGCGTATTCGCGCGCGAGGGCGGCTGGGTGTTCTTCCTGGTCGCGTCGCTGGTTTCCGCGACGCTGGGGGGCCTCGACCACGACCGCTATCTGCTTCTGATCGTCCCCGTACTCCTCGTGGCCATCTGCCGCGCCTACGCAGGGGTCTGGGGCACGAAGTCGCTCCTCGCGCTCACGGCCGGCCAGCTTGTCTGCGCCCGCGCCCTGGTCCCCATGGCTGGCGACGAGACCACGCACTTCTCATGGATGGTGTCGTCGGCGCCGATCTCTGAGTTGCTCCAGAGAAGCGCGGCGATCGGCGCGCTCGTCTTTGTCGCCGCGGTCTGGCTACGTCTTTCGGCGCGGCCGAGGGCGAAGGCGCGCGCCGCGAGCACGGAAGATATCGACTTCGCGAGATCGGGCGCCTCAAGCGACTGACTCGAGAGCACCAGCGAGTGGCACGAAAGTACCAATTCGCAGACCGCCACACGTACCGGTCCGACACTTGCTGCGTTGACTTGCACGTGTCCGATGCTCGGCTATCGGTAGTCGGCGTCCAGCGTCCGGATCGGCGGATCTCGGCCGAGCCGGCGATCGTCGTCGTCGCGCTGGCAGCTCTGCTCATCGCATTTCATCTCATCACTGAGCCGATCGCTGTGTTCGGCGGCGTTGGCTACGACGGGATCCTGTACGCGCGCATGGTCGAGGTGCTCAGGAGCGGAGTCGCCACGGACGTCGCGAGCCCGTATGTGTTCCGCATCCTTCCCGCCGCGATCGTGGCGTGGAGTGGGCTCGATGTAGTCCTCGGCTTCTACGTCCTCAACGTGGCGGCGACGCTCGCCGCGGGGCTCGTGCTCCTCGCGTTCCTCCGGCACTGCGGCATCGGCGCGCCACTCCGTGGCTACGCGGTCGTCTGGTGGGCGTTGCTGCCGTTCTCGCTCCGCTTCGCCGTCCACGACCCGGTGCTCGTCGATGGCATCGGCTTCCTGTTCGCGATCGCACTGCTCTATGCGGCGATGACTCGTCGGCTCGTCATCTTCGCGGTTCTGCTCGCCGCAGCCGTCCTCACGCGTGAGAACCTGATCGTGCTCGCGCCTCTGCCCATCCTCCGCTCCTTCCAATGGAGCGAGCGTGTTCGCGCGACGCTCGCATCGGTCCCGGCACTCGCGGTGCTGATAGTGATCCACGCGTGGCCGATCATCGCGCCGGATCAAGGGACGCCCTCGACTGCGGAGTTCGTGGGCTACAACGCGTACATGATCGCCACGAACGCGGACGATCAGGCGACGCGCCTCGTGCTGTCACCGATCCTCGCGCTTGGGATCCTCCTCTCGCTGGTCGCCGCGCGGCCGGTCGCGGTCGCGCGCGTGTTCGGCCGTGAGCCCGGTTGGACGCTGTATGCCGTGTCGACACTCTTAAGCGCCACCCTGGGCGGCCTGGACCATGACCGTTATCTCCTGCTGCTCGTGCCGCTTCTCCTCGTCGCGGTCGGTCGGGCGTACCCGCGGGTGTGGCGGACGGAATGGCTTGTCGGACTGACCATCCTGCAGCTCTTCTGCACGCGCGCTCTGGTCCCGATGGCCGGCGACGCGAAGGCGCATTTCGCGCTGATGGCTTCCTCGGCGCCGATCGCACAGCTCCTCGAGACCTCCGCCATCATCGGCTCGGTCATCGTGGTCGTCGCGCTCCTGCTCCGCGTCAACTGGAGCTCAGTGGCGATGCTCGCGGGTTCACGGTCTAAGAAGACCGACGTCGCCGCCTGACGCCCGGCCCACCGGTCGCCGAGGCATACCATTTCCCTACGGCACAGCATCCACGTCCTGAGGACCTCGAGCGGCTCGCATCGGACTTGCGCGTCCTCGACCGCACCGGCATCGAGCGCGCCGCATGGGGCTGGGACCGCCACGAGCAGCGCGGGCTCGATCCGTACCACAAGGCCGAGAAGGCGGCGCTCGCCGCGATCGAGCGCGAGAACCTCGGTAACGAGTGGGACGCCTTCCGCGGTCGCGTCTTCGGCCTCACCGAATCGGACAAGGCGCTCGTCGCGTGGAAGGCCTCGCACGGCGCGATGGGGCACAAGGCCGAGCGCGCCGCGTTCGGAGCGGGACTCGGCATCTTCGCGAAGCACGGTCTGAGTGACGCGACGTACGCCGCGCTGGTGGAGCCGATGGCCGAAGCGCTGCCCTGGCTCCTGCCGAAGCAGCCGCCCGCGAAGCGGGTCTAGCGTGCGCCGCACCTACCGCGGCGCGAACATCGAGGTCTCCTTCGATCTCGGCCAGTGCGTTCACATCGGCGAGTGCCTGCGCGGACTGCCTGCGGTGTTCGAGCTTGGACGCCGGCCGTGGATCGCGCCGGACGCCGCCTCCGCGGACGAGGTGGCCGCGCTCGTCGAACGGTGCCCGAGCGGCGCGTTGCAATACCGCCGTCTCGACGGCGGACCCGAGGAGCACGGTCCCGAGCCCGCGAAGGTCACGCCGATTCGGAACGGACCATTGCTGGTGCGCGGCCGGGTCGAGGTGCGCCGCGAGGACGGCGCGCTCGAGGTGCTACCGCGCGCCACGCTCTGCCGCTGCGGGCAATCCGCGAACAAGCCGTTCTGCGACAACACCCATCTGCGGGTCGGGTTCAGAGCGCCGGGCGAGGTGTTCCACATCGATCTCTCCCCGGTGCGCCGTGTGCTCGATGAGCCGATGGCCACGAGCGAGGATCCGCGCGGCGCCTAGCTTCTGAGCGCCTTCTTCACGAGGGCGGGGATCTCGCTCGGCGCGTTCGCGACAGGGATGCCCGCCGCCTCGAACGCTTTCACCTTCGACTCGGCGGTCCCCTGATTCCCTGACACGATCGCGCCGGCGTGGCCCATGCGCTTCCCGGGCGGCGCGCTCCGTCCGGCGATGAACGCGACCGCGGGCTTCTTGCCGAACGTGCGCATGTACTCGGCGGCGTGCTCCTCCGCGCTGCCCCCGATCTCGCCGACGATGACGATGACCGACGTCGCCGGATCCTCGTTCAGCAGGCGCACGGCATCAGGTGTTGGCAGACCGATGACCGGATCGCCGCCGATGCCGAGACAGGTCGTCTGACCGAGACCGGCCCGCGAGAGAAGGTCCGCGATCTCGTACGTGAGCGTCCCCGAGCGCGACACGAAGCCGACCGGACCGGGCTTGAAGTTCTCCGCGGGCATGATCCCGATCTTGCACTCGCCCGGCGTGATGAGACCCGGGCAGTTCGGTCCGATGAGCGTCGTCGCCGATCGTTCCAGGACGCTCGCGACGCGGGTCATGTCCTGCACCGGCGTGCCCTCGGTGATGCAGACCACGACCCCGATCTCGTTGTCGATCGCCTCGAGCATCGCGTCCATCGCGCCGGGCGCCGGGACGAAGATGATCGACGCGTTCGCGCCGGTCGCGTCCACCGCCTCGGCCACGGTGTTGAACAGCGGGATGCCGTCGACGGTCGTGCCGCCGGCGCCGGGCTTCGTACCCGCGACGACCTTCGTGCCATATTCCTTCATCCGCCCAGCGTGGAAGGAGCCTTCGCGTCCGAGACCCTGCACCAGCACCTTTGTGTCGCGGCCGACGAGCACGCTCATGAGTTGAAGTGCGCCTTCCCGCCGGCGGCCAGGCGCACCGCCTCGGTGGCCGCCTCGTCCATCGTGGTGCGCGACTCGAGCGGCGCGCCGACGAGCAGCCTCCGTCCGGCCTCGGCCTCGGTCCCCGAGAGCCGGATCACGAGCGGCACGTCCGGCGGGTGCAGCGCGATCACCGAGAGGATGCCCTTCGCGACCTCGTCGCCGCGGGTGATGCCGCCGAAGATGTTGATCAGGACGCTCTTCACCTTCTTATTGGCGAGCACGATCTCGAGCG
>Ga0137397_10003417_pt1 | contig 11044 bp, 1 predicted proteins | sample czorhiz116metaG_FD_106658 | JGI IMG/M metagenome (GOLD analysis project Ga0137397, IMG submission 106658) | Vadose zone soil microbial communities from Angelo Coast Range Reserve, California, USA - czorhiz1.16 metaG | ecosystem: Environmental > Terrestrial > Soil > Vadose zone | place: USA...
ATGTTGTCGATACTTTGGGGCGAGTTCCTGTCGTTACTACCGCGAGCGGCAATAACACTTATTATGATGTTCTAAACGCACAGGGTACACGATCACGCTACACTATGACCAAAACGACTATCAATGTGAGCGTGCCAAATTACACCTCCACGATGGACGTGGTTCAGAGTATCACTCTTCCTAACGGTACGTTATATACGCTGGGATATGATGCGGGTGCCTCGGGTGACCATTGGGGACTCGTCAATTATCTCAAGCTGCCGACTGGCGCCGAAATCACCTACGGATATCAGACTTTCGCGGATGCCTTTCAGAATATCAACTTTGGCCAGGGCAAGAATCGATGGGTCACCTCTCGAACATCCGGTGGCGGAACGTGGCAGTATGCGCCGTTAGTCACCAGCGCTACAACGCCATTTCTGCAACAAACAACAGTGACAAGACCGAATGGTGATTACACGGTCTATAAATCTCGTGGGAATTGCGATGGCAGCGATTTCACTAACACAGAAAGGGACTATTACCAGGCAGATGCTACACTGCTTAAAACAGAATTGATTGACTATTTTGATGATTGCGGACAAGTGGTACCCAATCCGGTGCCTCCCATAGGAGCGGGCACAGCAAGAATCCAGCGTTTCACGACGGTCCTGTACGGTTCGGGCGGCTCATTGACATCCAAAACGGAATATGACTATACCGGTTCGCCTTCCGGAGCGGATCCAACGAAAATTTCAGAATGGAATTTCTACACGGGAGGGGCGCCCGCGACTCCTGATCGGGCCCGCCAAGTCAGCTATTCGCTGAACAATTCCACTTTGTCGAGCGCTCATATTACCGCCAAGCCGCTGTCAGTTACAGTGACGGATGGCGCTGGAAATCAGATTGCACAGACTGCATTTGCTTATGACAATTACACGGGGAATCCGCTGGCGCAGACGGCCACATGTCAGGCCACGAGCGGCTCACAGCCTTCGCCGGCGGCGCCGCAGCACGACTATCATGCATTCTGCGCTACAAATGTTGTGCGCGGTAACCTCACTCAGACAAGCCAGTGGCTCAACTCGAGCGGCGCTGCGATTGTCACCAGTACCAACACATTCGATGATACCGGGAATGTAGTCAAGTCCGCGGACGCTCTGGCGCACGCGACTCAATTTACGTATTCACCCTCGTTCGGCCGCGCGTACCAGACGCAAATACAAAATGCTCTCGGGCATATCACGACCAAAAATTACGATGTCAACACGGGCTTGCTGCTCTCTCAGCAGGACCCGAACGGTCAGCTTACAGGGCTGAGTACAACGTATTCGTACGATAATATGGGCCGACTGATCGGAACGACACTGCCGGATGGCGGAAATACAACCGTTGATTTTCACGGCGATGCTGTGCCATTGGTGGTTTCCACTACGCAGACCGCAACGCCCGATCCGTCGACTGTCACAACCGCAACACTTGACGGTCTGGGCCGGGCGGTAACGAATTGCGTGAGCGACCCGGAAGGGGACGACTGTGTCGATACGACCTACGACGCCAATGGACGAGTCAGTTCGGTATCGAATCCCCATCGCGCTACGGCTGCAGCGAGTGACGGTATCACGTCCTTTTCTTATGACGCGTTGGATCGACAGGTGTTGACAACCAGACCCGACAACAATGTGTTCAGTAACGTTTTTAGCATTCAGACGGCTCCTGTCTCAGGTCAGGTAGTTATCGCCACCGATGAGACTCTGCGCCGGCGTCGAAGCGTCACGGACGGCTTTGGGCGGCTGCTGGAAGTGGATGAGCCCAACCCTGGATCGGCCGCCACCGCAGCCACCGGGTCGGTCAATATCGGAGGCAACGAGCAGACCACAAACACGACCGTGACTATCACGGTGGCTAATTCGGGCTTTGAAATACCCGGGTTGGGTGCCGGCAATTTCCAATACAGCCCAGTCGGCGGCAGTTGGACGTTCAGCGGCGGATCGGGGTTGAGCGCCAACGGCAGCGGTTTTACCAGCGGCAACCCGGCCGCGCCGCAGGGAGCCCAGTTGGCTTTCCTTCAGGGCGGCTCCACGAGCGTCATCTCCCAGTCGCTTTCCGGCTTCCAGTCCGGGGTTAGCTACACCGTTAGCTTCCTCGCGGCCCAGCGCGCGAATGCCTCGCAGGGCGGACAGGATTTTGATATCTATCTGGATTCCACGCTGCTGGGAACTTTTCGCCCTGGGAGTACCAGCTACGGCGCGCTGGCCACTGCGGCTTTCACCACCACAGCCGGTGGTCACACTCTCAAATTCGTGGGCCGCGACTCCGCTGGTGGTGACAACACTGCTTTCATCGACGCCGTACAGGTGACGGGCGTGATTGGGACAGGGGACACGGGAACGGTGACGGTTTCGATTAACGGCACACCCTATACCTACAACTACGGCGCGAGTGACAATACAGGCACGATTGCAGCCGGTCTGGCCGGCGCGATCAATGCCGGTTCTCTGGCTCAGGCCACATCTCTTACCAATACTGACGTTCCGGTGACCAGCTCAGGGTTTGAAGCGCCCGCGCTGGGATCCGGTAATTTTCAATACAACCCCGTCGGCGGAACCTGGACGTTCAGCGGAGCCTCAGGGGTGAGCGCCGGTGGCAGCGGTTTTACGAGCGGGAATCCGAGCGCGCCTCAGGGCGCTCAGGTGGCATTTCTCCAGAATGGATCCACGAGCGTCATCTCGCAGGTGCTATCCGGCTTCCAGACCGGTGTCAGCTACACGGTTAGCTTCTTAGCGGCCCAGCGGGCTACTTCCCCGCAAAGCGTCCAGGATTTTGATATCTATCTGGATTCCAGGCTGTTGGGAACATTTCAGCCTGGGAGCACCAGTTATGGTGCATTGTCCACTACCGCCTTTACCACTGCGGCGGGCAGTCACACGTTGCAGTTTGTGGGCCGCGATAGCACAGGCGGTGACAATACGGCCTTTCTTGACTCTGTGCGCGTCGTTGCGGCCGGAGGCAGCACCGTCAGTCTGATCAGCAATGTGCATGGCTCCGCAGCCAACTACACCCTCGCTGCTTCCGGCACTCACGGTGCCGGCTTCACCCTGCCATCGTTTATCGCGTCGCCATCAGGGACTACACTCACGGGTGGCCAGGACACCGGCGACCTCAACAACAATCCCTATGTGACGCAATATAGCTATGATTTGCTGGATAATCTTACCTGCATGGAGCAGCACGGCAATGTGACAGGCGCCGGTTGCACACCTGCGGTGATGGCAATAACAGACAATCAGCCGCCGGCCGCAGATGCTACCAGTCCCTGGCGCATTCGCCGTTTCGCCTATGATTCGCTGGGACGAGTGCGCTGGACCAGTGACCCGGAATCGGGTCTGACCAGCGCTCAATATAACAACGACGGGGTCTTGATATCTGCTACCGACGCCAGGGGCATCACAGTGAATCTCAACCCTGTGGACAGTCCTATTGATGCGTTGCATCGTATAACCAAAAAAACTTACTCTGACGGATCAACTCCGGTCACCTACACTTACGATGTGACATCTTTCGGCGCAGTCCAGAGCAGCAATCAAGTTGGCTTGCTCGTGCACATGTCAAATGGCGTGAATGCGTCGACGACCTTTGCATATGACCCAATGGGTAGGCCTGTTCTGGAAGCAATTTGCATTCCGAGTAACTGTAATGAGAGCGCAAATCAGGTCAAAGCCAGCTACGATCTGGCCGGTAATCTGAACACTTTTGTTTATCCAAGCGGACGCAAGCTGGCATATAGCTACAATGCGGCCGGGCATTTCATCAAGGCTAATTTTGACAGCTTTGGAGCCGCGAGCGTTAACTTCCCCTACTATAATATTCCCACTGGGGCGAGCCCATCCAATTGGGGTTATTGGCCTACCGGCGCGATGCACACTGGAATTTTTGGTAACGGCGTACAACAGACGCTGGGAGTCAACGCCCGCCAACAGTTGACTGCCATTACACAAGCCAAAGGCACGCAAACCTTGCTTAGTAAGACTTATGGCCTTTACGATCCATCGGTCCACAACAATGGGGATATTCTCAGTATTGCTGATGGTTTGTCTGCAAACAGCAATCAGACTTATTCTTATGATCAGCTCAATCGAATCAGCTCGGGGGCGCAGGCAGACGGAACCTTCAACATCACGTTTAATTACGATCCCTGGGGCAATATGAAGCAGTCGGGGACTTCCAGCTTCCAACCGCTCTTTGATGTCCACAACCGCATTGCGAGCGCACCGGCAAATTGTAATTCGATTGCGAGCTACTGCTACGACGCAGCTGGGAATCTGCTCAACGACGGCTTTCACCAATATGCCTACGACGCCGAAGGACGCATGAAGGCTGTGGATGTCACCGCAGTTACTTACACATATGGCGCGGGGGGCAAACGTGTCCGGAAGGACATTGGGGCAAGCGCAACGGAATTCATTGATTTTGGCGACCAGATGATTGCGGAAAAGAGCGTGGCCACGGGGATTTGGACTGACTATATTATGGCCTATGGGGCGCGCATCGCGAGAGATTCCTCGACCAATGCCAGCGGAGCCCAGTATTTCCAAGCCGACCAGATTGAATCGACACGTCTGGTCACTGACAACACCGGCACGGTCATCTGGCAGGCGAGCTATGACCCCTTTGGACAGGAATTGAACGCACAGAATAGTGGCATCCGTTTCCAGTTTGCGGGCATGGAATATGACAGCGAGTCAAATTTGAACCACACCGATTTCCGACAATACACGAGCGTGGAAGGCCGCTGGCTGAGCCCCGATCCTTCGCCAGGAAGCTTGAACCCGGGCAATCCCCAATCACTGAATCGTTACGTGTACGTTCTGAACAATCCGTTGATCATGGACGATCCTAAAGGGTTGGATTGCATCTACAATGAAAAGGCTGCGAAGGACTCAAACCTGCCGGGCCCTGGAATCCTTCGTGGAGACTGTTTGAGTGACACGGATGGCGGTGTTTTTGTGAATGGTAAGATCGATATAAAAAATCTCATTTCTTACGATGGCAAGGGCCGATTGGGTTATCGCTATCAAAATGAAAATTCAGACGCCAATGTGGGCACATTTCAACTTGCGGGAGGGGGAGGCGAAGGAGCGGATGAAGCATCTACATGGGCTGATTGCGTAAGGGATACCGGAAAGTTTGCTAGCGCTCAGAACATCTTGGCCAACACATTTAATTCACCTGGGATAAATGAAAGCTGGGTGGCTGGTGCACTTTTGGGAAATCCCTGGTCGGATGGAATTGAGGCCCTCCAGAATGCGATGGGGGGTGAGGTAAGAAGAGCCGAATTCAATACCACGATGAGCGTATTTCACAGATCCGAAATAGCAGAAGAAATGCTGGAGCATATGGGCGTAAAGCTTGAAGGTATCGTCGTGATAAAAATCTTGAACCCTCCCGGGCCATCAGCGGCTCGTCGAGCTGCCCGCAGAGCAGGATGGAAGAGAGCAGAGACAACCGCTCCTTATAGCACCGCCGGTAAAGTGCTCAAGACCGTCGCCGGAGCAGCTAAGGCGCTAAATCTCTGGAATCACGCCGTCACATTTCAATCGACTTGGATGTGTGCCATCGGTCGCTAAGTTTGAGTTGCAGCGCATACTCGGCGAGAGTGAAAAATGGAGGTTCTTCACAAAAAGCACTGGGTGGTGAATCGCGATTCCTGTTTCATTTCTTTATGACATCTGCGGTGAAAGATACTTGGCGTTTGCTGGGGATGCGATGCCCTCTCATGCGGCATAGTGCTGAGGGATCTTCTTAAATGAGCAGTCACATCCAAAGTAAATGATGCATAATTGCATTATGGCATTCTTTCTGGTCGCGATTTTCGTGTTGGGCTTGCCTCTGTTCCTGGAGTGGAAATGGGCAAACCGGCTTCATGATCGTGATTCATCCATTTTGCCATGGGGCCCGACCAAAATCCAAACTCTCTTCGGCAACGAAGAAGAACAACAAGATGACAAGAATGATCTCCCTGTGAAATGACAGGGGTCTACCGGAGATGGGACGCTTCTGGACATCGCTGAAGCTTGCACGTAGTGTTTCCTGTCGTCTTTTTGCTCACGTCAGGAGGGCGAGTCCAAGGCTATTTTCTGCCCGTCCCCCTTCAACGACCGGGATGATGTGGTTCGTCGTTAGTGCCCCGATCTTGGTGCAGCTTAAATCCCTTCATTCAGAATTGTGAAGAGCCCCTTCTCTCATCTATGGATTTTGGAATATTCTTGCCTTAGGCAATCCTTATCTAGCTTAAAACGCAGCTTTTTTTCACTTAAATAATTGGAAGACAGAATGCAGGAAATAATATAAGCTGCTCAGCCTGGGCAGCGAACCTGTTCATGAAGAACTTCAATTTTTCCGGCAATTCTGGTTGTTCCACTTTTTGAGGAGGCTTGAGAAATGTCAAAGAAGGTTGCGATCTCCCCCTGGATACTGCTTCTCCTGTTGTTGACAGGCGTAGCGGCATTCGCGCAAACCACCGCCAGTGTTATTGGCACAGTTACAGATCCCACCGGCGCCGCTGTGGTGGGCGCATCGGTCACCGTCAAAAATGCGGCGCAGGGCATCGCGCGTTCCGCCACGACGGGTGCGTCGGGCGGTTATGAGGTTCCGGCGCTGCCTCCCGGAGTCTACAGCGTTCAGGTGACGATGAAGGGATTCCAGTCGCAGCAGGCGAAGGACCTGATTCTGGCTGTGAGCCAGAACTCGGTGCAGAACTTCAGCCTGGCCGTGGCCAGTTCTTCGGAAGTTGTGACCGTAGAAGCTACCGCCCCCCTGGTGGAAACCACCACCATGACCGTGGGCCAGAGCATCGACCAGAAAGTCGTGCAGGAAATCCCGCTCAACGGACGTCATTTCGTCGACCTGGGACTGCTGATCCCCGGCTCGGTCACGCCTCCGCAGAACGGATTTCTGACGGCCCCGCTGCGCGGCCAGGGATCGTTTGCCATCAATACCGCCGGCAACCGCGAAGATACCGTGAACTTTATGGTCAACGGCATCAACCTGAATGACATGGTGCAGAACCAGATCACCTTCCAGCCGTCAATCAACACGGTTTCGGAATTCAAGGTGGACAACTCCACCTATAGCGCGGAATTCGGCCGCAACTCGGGCGCGATCGTGAACATCGCCACCCGCTCCGGCAGCAACGCCTATCACGGAGAGCTTTTCGAGTTTCTGCGCAACCACGACTTTGACGCCAGAAATTTCTTCAATCCGTCCACCATCACAGTGGGGGGCGTTACCCAGGCGAATCCGCAGTCGACTTTCAAGCGCAATCAGTTCGGCGCGGCCTTCGGCGGACCGATCATCAGAGACAAGACCTTTTTCTTCCTGAGCTATGAAGGCACGCGGCAACGCCAGGGCCTTTCGCTCAATCAGCCGGTTCTGACCGATGCGCAGCGGGCCAGCGTGATCGCCGCGGGCAACCCGACCAGCGTCGCACTGCTCAGCCGGATTCCGGCGGCCAACAGCGGCAGCAACTTTGTGGGATCGGCAACCGCTCCGGTGGATATCGACCAGGGCACGGCGGACATCAGCCACAATCTTACGTCGAATATCCGGCTGCATGGCTATTACGCGGCCCAACACGATTTGCGCCAGGAGCCGACGCTGCAGGGCAATAACATTCCCAATTTCGGCGACACGCGCGAATCGAAACGTCAGATTGCCACTTTCAGCGTTGACCAGACGATCTCCGCGAAATTGGTGAACGAAGTGCGGGTGGGCTTTAACCGGATCCACATTACCTTCTCGCCCAACGACACCACCAATCCCGTTTCTCTGGGCATCCAAAACGGCAACAATTTCAGCTCCGGTCTGCCGCAGATCACGATCAATGGCCCCGGCATCAACTTTGGCGGTCCCTCGGGCTTCCCTCAGGGACGCGGTGATACCACGGCGGTGATTTCCGACACGCTGAGTTATTTGCGCGGCCGCCATTCCTTCAAGTTCGGCGGAGAGTTCCGGCGTTTCTACAACAATAACTTCAACGGTGACGCGGGGACACTCGCCTTTGCCAGTGTCAACGATTTCATTAACGGCGCGCCCAACACCTTTACCCTGACGCCGGGCAACCTGCCCAGCCGTATCGCGACCGGCGAAATGGGCTTCTTCGCCCAGGACAGCTGGAAGGTCAGCAATCGCCTGACTCTGGAACTGGGTCTGCGGTATGACTGGAACCAGACGCCTACGGAAGCCTTCAATCGCTTCGTCAATTTCGACCCCACCACCGATTCGCTGGTGCGCACGGGCTCGCCTTACAAGCAGAACAATACGAACTTCCAGCCGCGCGTCGGCTTTGCCTGGGATGCGTTTGGAAAGGGCGAAACCGTTGTGCGCGCCGGCTATGCCATCCTGACCGATCAGCCCATCACCAACCTGGTGACCGGACTCACATCCAATCCACCGCTGGGTGGCCCGCTCACCTTCAACGGTGGCAACACCACAACGACCTATGCCAATCTGCTCAATGCGGCCAAGGCCTCCGGTCTTGCGCCCACGGTGGTCGACCCGAACTTCCAGAACTCTTACATCGAGTCGTACAACCTCAACGTTCAGCAGCAGCTCTCCAGGAACTGGAGCATGATGGCGGGTTACTTCGGCTCCCAGGGCAAAGATCTGCGCACCCGCGTTAACCTCAATCAGTTTGTGAACGGCGTGCGTCCCTTCAAGACGCTTTCGGCGAGCAGCTCGATTCTTCCCGGCGCCGCACTGGGCAACATCTCCGACAACCTGAGCAACGGCAGTTCGTCCTATAACGCATTGTGGATTTCCTCCAACATGCGCGCATGGCACGGACTGCAGTTCAACGCTTCCTATACGTATTCGAAGTCGCTGGATTTCACCTCTCAGAACGGCCAGGGCATTGTGATTCAGGACAGCTTCAATCCGCTGGGCGACAAAGGGTTGTCCGATTTCGACGCCCGCAATCGCTTCTCCGCCAATGTCATTTACTCGCTGCCCTTCGAAGGTAACCGATTCAAGTCGGGCTGGCAGCTTGGCAGTATCTTCCAGTCTCAGAGCGGCAACCCGGTCAACCTGTTCCTCACCGGCGTTACCGGGCTCACCGGCGTAGCGACACTGCGACCCGATCAGATTGGCGCCATTCAGATCATCAGCCAGCCGACCAGCGCGGGCATTCAGTACTTCGCTCCGCTGATTTGCGACCCGACCCGGGCGGCGTTTTCGCCAAGCTGCAACGGCGCGACGTTTGCCATCTTCACTACCAATGGCACGCAGCATGGCGGCAACTTTGGCCGGAATTCGATCATCGGTCCCGGCTTCAACAACATCGATTTCTCACTGATCAAGCGGACGAAGATTACCGAGCGGTTCAGCAATGAATTCCGCATCGAAGCCTTCGATCTGCTCAATCACCCCAACTTCGGCCAGCCGGGCCGCGGCGTGCAACTGGTCGCGAAAGATCCGACCAAACCGCTCAACGCCGTAACCAATCCTCTGGTACCGGCCGCCGCCTTCGGACTGATTACCAGTACCCGTTTCCCGACCGGCGACTCCGGTTCGGCGCGGCAGTTGCAGTTTGCCGTGAAGCTGATCTTCTAAAATAACCTCCCGAGTCACTGCATATTTCAGGCGCACCGGTTTTATACGGTGCGCTTTTTTCTGTTTGAAAATAGCAAATAGCAATTAGCAAATGGCAATTAGCAAAAGCAGTTGGCAACGGCCTCGTTCCTGGCCGTCGTCAGTTTGGCAGACACATCCGCTTTTGCTAATTGCTAATTGCTAATTGCCGATTTCCGCCACCCATCCCATTGCAAATAAGACACATATCACCTGACTTCCTTTTCCGTGGACAAACCGTCTAAGGCAGTGGAGAATAAGGATTCTCTCAGGAGAGAGGTCTGGCCGACCTTGTTCGTTCCTCTATATATGCCGCTTCCGGCACTCCAACGGCATGGATATAGATAAAAGAGCTCACGATCCGGCCCGATTCAAATCAGTCTCCAACAGGGCAGCCCAGCATGCGCGCGAATTCCGGGATTTCGGCGACCTCTATGTTCAGGGCCCTGCTGTGCCTGTTTTTCATGCTGGCGCCCGCGCTGCAAGCCGCTGAAGTCGCCGAGGCCCGCGCACTGCGGCCGGAACCGGCGCAGGAGCAGCAGCGTGGCGCGACCTCGTTGGCTCCCATCGAAGTGGATGACAATTTTCTGCAGGGTATGGGGGCGCAGACCCACTCGGAGCCTCCCGCCAGGATTTCGACGGCGGCGCACGCGGCCATGACTCTCAACAACGTTCTGACCGTCCCCCATTTCGCCGGCTCCTTCAACCATCAGGGGCAGCCGTATCGATACATGATGGTGGGCGGCGATCCGCACCTGGCGCAAACCACCCAGGTCAGGACCCAGATCATTCCGATCGCGCTGACCTTCCAGGGATATGAGGATGCCAACGGCGATCCGCTGGTTCTCGATGTGGGGCCGGTGGTCGGACCGTTTCGCAACTCGCCCAACTTCCGCCCGGCGGTTTACGGTACGGGCTTCACGCAATTCGGCGACGCGGTACAACGCGCGGAATTCTTCCATGGAATGGACCCCGACTGGCACACGCTGCTGACGCCGCCCGCGCCGCTGATCGGCGTCAACATCGACGTTCCCCGGGGACAGGCCACGCTCTACCGCAATCGCCGCTCCGGCGCGCTCTTCGCGATTGTCGACAGCGGCTTTTTCCTCTCGCACCTGAACACCATTCTGCAACTCCAGAACCTCGACCCGGAGGCGCTGACCATCGCGCTGACCTCCAACGTTTTTCTGGCTGCGGGCGCGACGGTGCAGGAATGCTGTACCGTGGGCTTTCATACGGCCTTCGACGCCGGCATCCAGTCGGGGCGGCAGGTGCTGCAAACCTTCGTGTGGGCAAGCTGGGTCGAGCCCGGCATCTTCGGACCGAACTTTGTCGACGTGACCGCCGTGACCCATGAGATTTCGGAATGGATGAACGATCCCTTCGGATCGAACCAGGTGCCGCCCTGGCAGTATCCCAACGGCGCGGGCGGGTGCCA
>Ga0137397_10003424_pt1 | contig 11033 bp, 7 predicted proteins | sample czorhiz116metaG_FD_106658 | JGI IMG/M metagenome (GOLD analysis project Ga0137397, IMG submission 106658) | Vadose zone soil microbial communities from Angelo Coast Range Reserve, California, USA - czorhiz1.16 metaG | ecosystem: Environmental > Terrestrial > Soil > Vadose zone | place: USA...
AAAGGAGAAGCGGGGAAGAAACCACAAGAAGCACAAAATGCACAAAAAGGCGCAAGAATTTTTGTGCTTCTTGTGCTTTTTGTGGTTACGTCCCCTCCCCTTCAAAGTTTTGCAACATCCTCGGAATAGGAGGGGTGGCTGCGCCATAAAGAAAAAGAATCCCTTCCGAAGTGGCGCAGACGGGCCTAGCGGCGGGGTTTTCAGCGAGCATCCCAGGTGCCGCACTTTGTCGGACATCCGGACAAAGGAATGTCGGCACAAGGCCGAAAACCCCACTTCAGAACTCGCGCGCATTTCCATCCGTCAAAGAAAGTATGGCCTCACGATTCCTTTTGGACACCGCCAGTAGTATCAGACAAAGGTCATACGCCGCTGGAACCGCAGGCCCAAACGAAACCACCTCCCGTTCTCAGCCTACCCACCGCCGAAGCGTTCTTAACGTTCTTACACTGATGACCCTGGGAAGTGGGTTGATGAACCTGTACTCCGTGATCGGGCCGGCATTGCCGGATCGGAGCAAAATCCTGCGAGGCATCTTTCCTCTCGAATTCCTGCACTTGTCTCGATCGCTGACCCTGATCATCGGTTTTGCCCTCGTGATTTCCTCGATCAATATTTACAAGCGGAAGAGACGCGCCTTTGTTGTCGTGACGACCCTGGCATTCGCCTCTGTTGTACTGCACCTCACCAAGGGCCTGGACTATGAAGAAGCGACATTCTCTTTTTTTCTACTCGCGGCGGTGGTGTTGAATCGCAAACACTTCACAGTCAGAAGCGGTTCGCCTGATGTCGTCGAAACACTGTGGAAGCTGGCAGTGGGCGCTGCGCTCGTTTTGACGTACGGGATACTGGGATTCTGGCTGTTGGACCCGAGGGAGTTCGGAACAGGCTTCTCGATCTCTCAGGCTATCGCGAAGACGATCTCACTCCTGACCTTCTCGCCCGTTCCGGATCTTGCGCCGCGCACGCACTACGCTACCTGGTTTCTATACTCGTTCAAACTCATGACCGTTATTGCAGTTGCGTATGCCGGCGCATCCGTGTTTCGACCTGTGGTCTACATCTTCAGAACACGTCCTTATGAGCGCGACACCGCCAGGCGCCTTGTGACGGAATATGGGCACAGCGCGCAGGATTTTTTCAAACTGTGGCGCGACAAATCCTTTTTCTTCTCGCCCGCGAAAGACTGCTTTGTCGCCTACCGGGTAGCGTCTGGAACAGCAGTCGTGCTCGGAGATCCTGTGGGTCCGGCGGCCATGATTCCTCAGAACCTCCAGGCATTTCTCAGCTTGTGCCGGGAAAACGACTGGGGAGTGGCCTTTTATCAGTGCGCTGCAGATTACCTGTTCACCTACCGCAGTCTGGGTCTGCATAAGTTGAAAGTCGGAGACGATGCCATTGTGGACTTGCGGGGATTCAGTCTCGAGGGCGGCGATATGAAGAGGCTACGGAACAAGGTTCGCGCCTTCGAAAAATCCGGCTTTGAGATTGTTGTCCACAATCCGGCAGTTCCAAACGACGTGCTCGTACAGGCCCGACGGGTCTCCGATGAATGGTTGACCATTCCAGGCCGGCACGAACGCACTTTTACTCTGGGAGGCTTCGACACCAATTACCTCAGGACCACAACGCTATTTTCCCTTACGGATCAACAAGGCAATATGGTTGCTTTCGCGAACATCATCCCCTCATTCCGGCCGAGCGAAACCACGATCGATCTCATGCGTCATGGCATCCATGCGCCAAACGGCGCGATGGATTACTTGTTTATCAAACTCTTTACATATTCCAGGGAACGAGGTTTTGAGCGTTTTAACCTGGGCATGGCTCCCATGGCTGGATTTCGCGACAAGGAAGAAGCGTCTGCCGAGGAAAGAGCCGTTCACTATTTCTTTCAGCGGTTGAACTTCTTGTTCAGCTACCAGGGTCTACTGCACTACAAGACCAAATTCGCCAGTTCCTGGGAACCCCGCTACCTGGTTTTTCCGAACGTGCTGGATCTTCCCAGAATAGCTCTGGCACTCGCAAAGGTCACAGAACCCCGAAAGGAACAGGAAGAGCAATGAAGATTAAGAAGATATTTTTGCCGCTTCTGCTCTTGTCATCGTCGGCCTTTGCCGGGCAAGACGCGGTCAGAATCGCGGCAAACATCCGCGGTGTGCCTCAAGACCTGTACTACTGCGCACCGGTCGCACCGCGCGTCGCCGGCGACAGCAGAGTGCTGTTCGCGCCTGGTGATGGCGGATGGCGCGGCTTTGCGATCACGATCGCACAAACCATGGCGTCGTGGGGCTACGACGTTTACGGCCTCGACACGAATCGTTATCTTTCGAGCTTTACGCGCCACGATAGCGTTCTGACAGAAAACGACGTGATGTCCGATTTCGCTCAGTTCGCTGCATTTATCAAAGAACGTGACGGCAACGGGAAACGTGTGCATCTGATCGGGTGGTCCGAGGGCGCAGGACTTTCCGTTCTTGCCGGATCCAGCGATCAGAACAAGAACCTTTTTGTGGACGTCATCGCAATCGGTCTTGGCGAGAACAATATTCTGGGATGGCGGTCGGCGGACTATCTCACGTACCTGACCAAAAAGGAACCCAATGAACCACACTTTCAAACCGCTCCGTATCTTCCTGGAATCGCGCCGTTGCCGGTATTCATCATTCAGTCGACGACGGATGAATCAACCAAGCCGGCGGAAAGCAAACGGTTGTTCGATCTGGCGCGCGAGCCAAAGCGTTACGAATTGATCGAGGCCCGTAACCATCGCTTCGACGGGAATCACGAAGAGTTTTTCCGAGTCCTTCGAGATGCGCTTCAATGGACAGTAATGACGAGGCGGTAAGACCGGCCGGCGGCGCGTCTATTTTGGGCTATGTCGTGGCGGGCCTTGCCCTCATCTGGGTCTTTCACGACGTGCATCCTGGTGCGGCGCTCAGAAGCGTGGCAAGCCTCGATCCGCTGTTGCTTGCAGCGGCGATCGCCGTCGACATTCTCAGCTATGTTTGCCAGGGATTCCGATGGACGCTTCTTCTCCACCGTCGGATCTCCGTACTTCGAGCCACGCAGGCGATATATTCAGGTTTGTTCTTGAACGAAGTCTTCCCGATGCGTGTCGGTGAACTCGTCCGAGGCTACATAGTCTCGCGATGGCTCGCAACCGACTTCACATCAATATTGCCCTCAATCGTTGTGGAACGTACGTTTGATGCCGTCTGGCTGGCGATCGGTATCGGTTTGACGGCACTGTTCGTGCCGGTGCCTCGAAATCTTCTCATGGTGGGCGATATTTTGGGCGTGACGGTACTCGCCGCGACTGCAGCGCTGTTTTACGTTGTGTTTCACAAGCGAGACAAAGCGGCAACCCGACGCAATCGTGGAAGAATTGGAACTTTCATCGAAACATTCGTCCTGGGCACGCGACTGATCGGCAGGTCCCGCCTCTTCTATGCCGCTTTCATTCTTTCCTCGGCCTACCTGACGACCCAGATACTTTCCTTCTGGCTGGTAATGCGGGCCTACGGTTTGGACCTCAACATCTGGGCGGGCGCCGCAACACTGCTCATCATTCACGTCGGAACCGCCATTCCCAACGCGCCGGCGAACGTCGGAACGTATCAGTTTTTCTGCGTTCTCGGACTGACGTTATTCGGAATCGACAAGAGTAGCGCGGCCGGGTTCTCGGTCGTCGTCTTCATCGCATTGACGATTCCTCTCTGGATTGTCGGCTTCCTCGGTCTGAGCCGGAGCGGAATGACCACCAGAAACATAGGCCGACACATCCGCCGCCTTGCCGATCAGCAGGATCGTCCCGATAGGGGCCGGTCTAGTGGGCTGTAACACTGAAATTGGCAATGGCAGTATCGCGACCAATGATTCCCCTCCTGGAACAGGAGGGGTGGACGCGCCGTCAAGAAAATGCCGCGAAGCTCCTTTGAAAGGCGCGGACGGGGTGGTCAGTTCGGAGTAACTTTTCGTCTGACGGACCACCCCGTCTGCGCCATTTCGGAACGGGTTCTTTTTCTTTGTGGCGCAGCCACCCCTCCTTTCCAAGGAGGGGAATCCGTTTATCGAATCCGACCACTGCCGATTTCTGACTGCGAGTCACTGCGTCTGAGGCCGAAAGCGCCAGATTGAACCTTCAGTGTTCAGGCCCATCGCCAGAATTTGGCCATCGGGTGTCCAGCCGGCGTACAGGATGTCTCCGGCGAAATCTGTTGGCACATGCTTTGCATCACCCGACTTCGGGTCGAAGACACTGACTTGCCAATACCAGGTGTAGTCATCCAGAGCCGTCGTAATGAGGATCTTTCCATCTTTACGTATGGAGTTGGTAGCTAATGGAAGATCTCCCATTCGCACGCCGTCACCGATCTTGATCTCCCGTTCGCTTCCTCCGGAGAGAGGCATTCGAAAAAGGTGGACCGATAAATCGGACCCAATCCGCTGCAGGATGATTTCCCGGCCGGAAGGATCAACGGCTATGGAGTTGGCGGCCGCAATCTTACGCGGCTCACCTCCAGCGGACGAAACTTCCCAGACCGTCTTGTCGCTGACGTAGTAGAGGGTTTTCCCGTCGGCCGAAGACGCCAATTGCACGATTGACGCGGCATCGGGTACTGAAATCCTGCGAATGACGCGGCGATCTGAAAGCGACGCAATCGCAACGGATTTTGCCTGCCCGCTTCCTAACAGGAAAGCAACATTGTTGTCTCCCACGACGCTGATCGGCCCCGACGTCTCCTCGGCCGTGTCTATAAGAGATGTTGCCAGCTTGTTCGCCTTCGTCAAGATCAGTCTCGGACGGCCTGACACCAGGCTGGGAACGATGACCCGGCCATCCGGAAACTCAACCGTATGACTCCTGAGCAAATATGTTTCTGCGCTCGCAATGCGCCGAACCGGACCGCCGGATGGGTTAATTCTTAAGATCTCCAAAGTATTTTTTTGCTGATCGACAAAGATCGTTCCCCGTTCAGCCATGTCGAGTCCGGAGAACCGGCCTGTCAGCGTAAAAAGTACTCGAGGCGAAAGTCCGCCGCTACGATCTATCGCAACGACCCGATGCAGGTCTCCGCTTGGTGCGTCTGAGAGAACAAAATGATCGGGGTCCACCGAAACCGGCCACAAATCGGCATTCACTCCAAGGTTAGAAGCAAGTTTGCGTGTTTGCTTCGATAACAAATCAATGATGTGCAAGTCGGGTTGGGCATCGACTCCTCTGGAAGTCATTGCCCTGCCGAAAAACACTGCCTCTTTCCCATCGGCGAACGCTCGGATTGGAACGAGAGGATCCAGGCCGGACGTTAAAAATGCCGGTAGCGGCTCCAGGCGGTTGCCTTCCGGCCAAAAGCGATACAACTGCGGTTGGCCGGCCCCTTTCGATCGAGTGACCAGCAGGCTGCCGTCGGGAAGAGGTTCGGGGAAATACGCATTATCCAACACGAGTCTTTCCTCACCGCCAACGGAAGGTATGCTGTAGATGTTCACGCGCGCGTATGAACCGCGTGTGAAGTAGATCTTGGATCCGTCCCGTGACCAGGACGCATGTATTCGGACTCCTGCCTCCGGACGCTTCGTCAGCACGTCCCAATTTCCGGACTCGGCATCCATCAACGCGACCTGCGTCTGGGCGTCCACCATGACTATGAAAGCCACCGTGCGCCCATCAGGCGAAACGCGCGGCCCCCATGCGACAGTGGACCCGCCCACCAGCAGGCTGCCGGACCACGTTGCCGGCGGTTCATCCCGCGAATTCTCGATCCCGATCCCGGCAACGAACGACAAGACGGAAAGTAAGAGACCCAGGAGCAGGAGAATCCCGGTCTTGCGCTTCGGAGCCGGCTCAACATGAGCAGATTCTGGTGGCGCATCCGTTTGGGCAATCTCAATTCGCGCGTCGGCAATGTCGTGAAGGCGCCATCGTGGATCTTTCTCGATACACCTCCGGATAAGGTCACGGATCCTCGGGGGCGTGCCTTTCGGAAGGGCATTCATGTCGGGACTGCGGCTGAGGATTGCAGTGATAATGTCGGAGACTGTTTCGGCGCCAAAGGCCTGACGGCCGGTCAGCATTTCGAACAGAACACATCCGAAGGCCCAGACATCGGTCCGCTTGTCGACGGCCTTGCCGCGTGCTTGTTCGGGACTCATATACGACGCAGTTCCGAGAACGGCCCCGCCTATCGTCATGTGCGTCGGAGAAGTCGATGGACCGCTGACGGCGTCTGGTTCGGTTTCCAGCATCCGCGCCAAACCGAAATCGAGGAGCTTCACCTTGCCGTCGGCCGTCAACTTGATGTTCGCGGGCTTGAGATCCCGGTGGATGACATTCTTTTCATGCGCAGCTTCGATCGCCTCGCAGACCTGCATCGCGATGCGGAGCGCTTCGTCCAGCGGCACCGGACCGCGAGCCACCCTCTCAGCGAGCGTTTCCCCTTCCACCAGTTCGAGGATCAGGAATCGAGAGTCGACCGACTCCTCGAGTCCGTAGATGCCCGCGATGTTGGTGTGATTGAGCGATGCCAGCACCTCAGCTTCGCGCTGGAATCGAGCGATGCGGCTGGCATCGCGGGAGAATTCTTCCGGTAATGCTTTTATCGCGACATCCCGTTTCAGTTTCGTGTCGCGGGCCAGATAGACCTCGCCCATTCCACCTGTGCCTAACAGGCTGATGATTTCATACGCGCCGACACGCATTCCCGGTTCTGGCCGCACAGTGACTCCTGAATAGCATCTCTTGGAGTTTCGCGGAGGCTACTGTAACACTGTGCTAGACTGCACCGCATTACTTAATGGGTTACAAATGATCGGCCAAACCATCTCGCGATACCGTCTGGAAGAAGAGCTCGGCGAGGGCGGCATGGGTGTCGTTTATCGAGCCCTTGACTTGCGTCTGGGACGCACGGTGGCGTTCAAAACATTGCGCTCAGAGTTGGCTGCCGACCTCTCTCTGCGCAGGCGCATGGCCACGGAAGCACAGGCCGCCTCAGCCCTGAACCACCCGGTGATCGCCACGCTGTTTGATTTTGAGGCCGATGGCGACGTCGCCTTCCTTGTTTACGAATACGTCAAGGGCGCCACCTTGCGCGATCCGGACAGCGTACGTTCGTTAAGTTTGGAAGAACTAATTGCGGTCTTCATCACAATTGCCGACGGCCTGGCCTCGGCCCATCAGGCGGGAATTGTCCATCGCGACCTGAAACCGGAGAACGTCATGATCGCCGAAGACGGCCGCGTCAAGATCCTCGACTTTGGGTTGGCCAAGCTAACCTCGTCCCCCGTGGAAGGGCTCACGATTCCCACAGCCGTTACCACTCCGGGTCTCCTGCTCGGAACGCTTGCCTACATGTCACCCGAACAGCTCGAAGGCGAACCTGTGGACCAGCGGACCGACATTTTCACATTTGGAACAATGTTGTACGAACTCACTGCGAAGCATCACCCCTTCGCGGGCAAGAGCCCGAGTTCGACGATCGGAAACATCCTCAAGGAAGAACCGCCCGATCTTTCCCGGTGGTTGAATAACGCGCCGGTCGAATTGGACCGGGTGATTCGAAAGTGTGTGCGCAAGAACAAGGAGGAGCGCTACCAGTCATTTCCTGAAGTTGTGGTTGATCTAAAGGCCGTCGTGCGTGATCTGAACGAATCGGCGTCGAAGGTGCGCGCAACACGTCCGTTGCCGGAAGTGAAGTTTGCACTTTCTCCAGCCGCCGCTCGGTTCTTGTTTCTGACGCTGCAGTGTCTGTACCTGGCGGTGTACGTGGTTGCCATTTACTACACCAGCAGCATTGGCGACATCCTGGAACGCCTGTACCGTTTGCCGGCCACAATGAGCTTCGTCCTCACGGTCTCTGCGATGGTCGGAATGATTGTGCGTTTCTACTTTCTCCTGGGCGTTGGATTGAATCATCCCGCGGCCCCCGGCATGTTTCGGCAGGCATTTCCCTTGTTGATCGTGCTGGACGCGGTTTGGGCGGCTTCCCCCCTGTTGCTGTGGGATAAGATTGCCTGGGGGACACTGATCTGCGTTGCAGCGATGGCGCCCTTGCCGTTCTCGCAGAGGACCCTCATGCTCAGCGCCTATCCCAAACGAAGAGGTTTAAGTGAATAGCAAATCCCGAATCGCAAGATTATGGCTTGCAGCATTCGTCGTGCTTTTGAGCGTAACGCACGAAACAGATGCAGCGAAGCTTCAGCCAAACACTTTGAGAGACTGGGACACTTATGCCCAATTGACGCAGAAACGCATTGAGGCCGAACTCGCTGGGCAATCGAGATTCCTGGTCATGGACTTCAAGGAAAGAGATGAATCCTTGAAAATCCGAAACCTTCTGAAGAGTGGCCAGGTCTTCATGGAGAAAATGAAGACCACGGAAACCGGCGGGCGGGAACTCAAAGTGGACAGCGGTATGATTCACCACTGGTTCGGTTCAATCTTTGTCCCCGAAGTAACCCTCGATGTTCTCCTGCGGTGGGTTCAGAACTATGATCAGCATCAGCGCTTTTTCAAGGAAGTGGAACAATCGAAACTTCTAAACCGCAACGGCGACACGTTCGATATCTTTCTTCGCCTGGTGCGAAAGAAGATCGTCACGGTTCACTACAACACAAAACATACCGTTGTGTATCGTCTTTACGAAGCGGATCGGGCCGCCAGCCATAGCGTTGCGACCAGGATCGCCGAATTGGGAAACGCAGGAACCGTTTCTGAGAAGGAGAAGCCGGTGGGAGACGACAGTGGATTCTTCTGGCGCTTGAATTCCTACTGGCGTTTCAAACAGGCGGACGGCGGCGTTTTCATCGAGTGCGAATCGATCAGCCTCAGCCGTTCCATTCCTTTCGGCTTCGGCTGGCTGGTCAAAGGCTATGTGGAGTCCGTCCCCCGGGAATCTCTCGAGGGTACGCTGACATCGATTCGAGAAGGTGTCTCAGCCACGACTCGGGAGAATTAGTGCGACCCCGCCTGATTCCGGACAATTCCCTTCCTGGCACGCCTGAGATCCACCTGGAGAAACCTGAAGTTACAATTGGCCGCAGCCGGCAGAACGATTTTTACCTCGAAGATCCAAGTGTTTCGCGATTCCACGCCAAGATCCGCATTACGCCCGACGGCTATGTCATAGAGGATAACGGCAGCCTCCACGGCACCCAGGTCAACGGGCAGCAGGTAACTTCGCGACTTCTCAACGACAACGATCTCATTGATGTCGGCACCTATCGATTTCGATTCGTCCAGTCGCAGGTTGCGCGCGGCGATCCAACTTCGCTGGCGATGCAGCAAATCGACCACCTTCAACTACTGCTGGAGGTCACGAAGCTGATCAACTCGTCGCTGGATCTTAAAGACGTGCTCGAACATGTCATTGATGCGGTGATTCGCGTCACCCGCGCAGAGCGTGGATTTCTAATGACGATCAATCCGAATGACGAACTGGAATTCCGGGTTGCTCGTAACCTTGACCGGACGGCCCTCGAAGCCGATGGCGTCGCCGTCAGCTTCAGCGTCGTGGAGCAGGTCCGCAAGACCGGCATTCCCGTCGTGGTTTCCGACACTCTGAGCACGGCTGCATCGAACCGCTCACCGAGTGTCGTCGAACTGGGTCTTCGAAGCATCATGTGTGTGCCTTTTACTACTCGGGAACGGCTCGCAGGACTGATCTACGTCGATAGTCACAGACAGGCGAAACGCTTCTCAGACGTCGATCTCGAGCTATTTCAATCTCTCGCCAGCCAGGCTGCTGTAGCCATCGAAAAGAGTCAACTCCACGATCGCCTGCAGCAATACAGCGCCTCGCTCGAAGCGCAGGTTCGACAACGAACTGAGGAACTGGTCGGCGCTAATGAGGGATTGAAACAAGCATACGTCGAGCTACAGCGGGCCCAGGCTGAGATTGTCGAGGCGGAGAAACTTGCTGCGGTCGGCCGGTTGGCTTCGGGGATTGCGCATGAGATCAATTCGCCGCTGGGCGTGATCACGAGCAACATCGATACATTGGGCCATTTGATACAACGAGTGGAGTCGGGCAACGTCGACCAGCCGATGGAAATTCTGCAGGGCATCGCCGGAAGCTCGCTTGCAGCGAGCGCCCGCCTGCGGCGCATTATCAAAGCATTCGAAGCGTTCGCCGGGCTCGATCAAGCGGAAATGAAAGCCCTCAGCATCAATGACGCCATTGAAACGGTTTTGGCTCTGCTCGAGCACGAAATCGGAGATCGGATCGCCATTATTAAGCAATTCGGGAGTGTCGAATCCGTGACGTGTTCTCCGGGTCGAATGCATCAAGCCCTCATGAACCTGCTTCTCAATGCGATTCAATCCATCGACGGCCAGGGCGAGGTTCAAATACGCACGGAACAGGTCGCCGATCGGGTAAACGTCACCATAAAGGACACCGGACGCGGCATGACCGCCGAACAGCTCGCAAAGGCCTTTGATGCAGGTTTCAGCAGAAAAGGAAACCGCGTGGGCGCCGGGCTGGGCCTGATCATTACGGGCCACATTATTCGGGAGACCGATGGAGACATTCAGATCCGCAGCGCACCCGGGGAAGGAACGCTTGTGACCGTTTCGTTCCGAGTTCAGGCAAGGAGCTCTTCGGGTGGGGGGATCGGGGGGATCTGACCAATGCTCAATTCCTAATTCTCAATTCTCAATCCGGAAAAACAGACGCGAACAGTGCGCCATTCCCCTCGGATAAGAATTGAGCATTGGGAATTGAGCATTGATCAGATCCCCCCTGCATCCGGCCCTGGATCGGAACCGGGATCTGACCAATGCTCAATTCCTAATTCTCAATTCTCAATCCGGAAAAACAGACGCGAACAGCGCGCCATTCCCCTCGGATAAGAATTGAACATTGGGAATTGAGCATTGGTCAGATCCCTCCTGACGCGGCCCTGGATCAGAACCGGGATCTGACCAATGCTCAATTCCTAATTCTCAATCCGGAAAAACAGACACGAACAGTGCGCCATTCCCCTCGGATAAGAATTGAACATTGGGAATTGAGCATTGATCAGATCCCTCC
>Ga0137397_10003427_pt1 | contig 11032 bp, 9 predicted proteins | sample czorhiz116metaG_FD_106658 | JGI IMG/M metagenome (GOLD analysis project Ga0137397, IMG submission 106658) | Vadose zone soil microbial communities from Angelo Coast Range Reserve, California, USA - czorhiz1.16 metaG | ecosystem: Environmental > Terrestrial > Soil > Vadose zone | place: USA...
GGTCGCCCGCCACGAAGTGGCGCGCGGCGCCGAACCTGGCGTCGGGAAAAATCGTGAACACCTTGGCGAACGCCTCGCGAACGCGCTCGCGGCCGGCGTAACGCGTGCCACAGACTTCCGGGCCCGCGGTGCTCTCGAAGACGCAATCGTCCGCCATGAAGGTCATCAGGAAGTCGACGTCATGACGGTTCCAGCCCTCGCCAAAGAACGCGTCCAGATCCCTTGTCATCACGATGGCTCGCCTCCTCGGCGCGAGGATCTCTCCGGACGAGGTACCGCGTCAATTCCCGATACATCTGGCCGCGGGCGTCGCGCGACCCGATGTATGGTGTCGGCGCCGAGTCGGTCCCCATACATCCGCGAGTCAGCCCGGAACGGCACGATATCTTGCGCCTTGCGATTGGGGATGCGCCGAGGCGCGCCTCTGGACAAGGCCAGGGCGTCGCGCTATCGTTCGATTCGGCCCGATCGAGGGGCCGACGGTCCGCGTAAAGGGCTCAGCCCGCTCTAACGGTTTTGGTCGACATAACCTGACTTCCTGCCCGAGATTCGCGGACGCCGGGCGCGACGCAAGGGCCTTGCCCCTGCGAAAGGAAGGAAGGTTCGTCATGGGTCCGTCACGCCAGCTTCCCGTCCGCGCCAACCTCGAGCATCTCCGGAACGAAGCCAAGCAGCGCCTCAAGGCGCTGCGCGTCCAGGATGCCGCCACCCGGCTGACCGACGCCCAGCTGCTCATCGCCCGGGAGTACGGTTTCGCGAGCTGGCGGCAGCTCAAGGCCGCGGTCGACGATCGCGACCGCGAGAGGGTCTTCATCGCCGCGCGCGACGGCGATGTGGAAGCCGTCCGCCGAGCCCTCGAGGGCGGCTTCAATCCCGGCGCGACCGACGCAACCGGCCGCACCATTCATCAGGTCGCCAAGACCCTCGGCCACGCGCACCTCGAGCTCCTCATGCGCGAGTATCAAGAGCGCGACGACCGGCGCGCCGAGGTCAGGCAAGCCGTCAAGGCCATCCAGGGTGCCGCGGCCGAAGGGCGCGCCGACGAGCTCGGCCGCCTGCTCGAGGCGCATCCCGATCTGCTCGACGCGCGCGGCGTCGATCTCCAGAAGCAGACCGCGCTGCACAAGGCGGCGTGGAGCAATCGGCTCGAGTGCGTGCGCCTGCTGCTGGAGCGCGGCGCGGACGTGCGGATCCGCGACCACGGCGACAACGCCTATGCCCTGCACTTCGCCGCGGCGGACGCCGACCTCTCGATCGTCCGGATGCTCGTCGAGGCCGGCTCCGACGTCGACGGCGAGGGCGACGACCATCACGTCAACGTGCTCGGATGGGCGACGTGCCTCGGCCGCGTCCGCGAAGACGTCGCCGGGTATCTGCTGAGCGTGGGTGCCAGGCTGAACATCTGGTCCGCCATCGCGCTCGATCGCGCCGACGACGTCCGCGCCTTCGTCCGGAACGACCCGGCGATCCTGTCGGCGCGCATGAGCCGCAACGAGCATCGGCGCACGCCGCTGCACCACGCGGCGGCGGTGAATCGGCCCGCGATGGTGCGCCTGCTGATCGAGCTGGGCGCACGCGTGGACGCGACCGACGAGACGGGCGCGACGCCGCTGACCGTCGCCGCCGCGGAGAAGGCCGATCCGAGCATCATGGCCGTGCTCGAGCGGGCCGGGGCGACGCTCGACCTGCTCACCGCCGTGACCCTCGAGCGGTACGACCTGGCCGAGCGCATGCTGGCGGAAGATCCCGCGCGCATCGGTCCGGACGGTCGGGACACCATCGCCCTGCACCGGCTGGTCGCGAAGCGGAACGCGGGCGGCGTGCGGTGGCTCATCGAGCGCGGCGTCGACGTGAACGCCAAGCGCGTGCTCTGGGATTGCAATCACACCGCCCTGCACATCACCACGGAGCTGAAGGGCGGGGCGATCGAGCTCACGCGACTGCTGCTGGACGCCGGCGCCGACCCGAACATCCGGGACGACAAGTATCAGGCCACGGTCCTCGGCTGGGCCGAGTACTGCGGACAACCGCAGATCGCCGACCTGCTGCGACAGCGCGGCGCGACACCGTGACCGCCGGGGATCGGTTCAGCGCATGGCCGCCAGCGGCGCGATGCCCATCTCGCCCGTGCGGACGGCGAACCGCTGGAGCACCTCTTTGTGCAGCGGGATCCCGTTGGCGCGGCGGTGCTCGACCTCTTCGGCCTCCGACAGCCCGGGATAGAGGACGCGGTCCTGGCCCGGCACGGGCTTCGCCGTTCTCAGGGTCTTGAGCATCCCGTCCATCGTGTCCTTGAACTGCTCCGGGTCGGTGAAGGCCTCGATGTTATAGGCCGCGAAGTGGTTCTTGGATCCGCTGCCGGCCGCCAGCATCGTCGGCAGCGCGCCCGACAGCACCGTGGACAGGACCTCGGCCATGAGCGCGAAACCGTAGCCTTTGTGGGAGCCCTGCTCGCGCGTCCCGCCGAGGGGCGCCTGATGGTACTCGTCGCGATCGAAGACGGGCTTCTCCTCCATGATCGGGATGCCCTCCTTGTCCGTGACCCAGCCCGGCAGCAGCGGCGAGCCGACGCGAATGGCCAATCGGATCTTGTTGCCCGCGATCGCCGAGGTCGCGGCGTCGAAGAGCATCGGCGCCTCGTGGCGCGCGGGCGCCGCGAGCGCGATCGGGTTGGTGCCCAGGAGCGGCTTCGAGGCGAACGTGGGCACCACGCTCAGCCCGGCGCCGGTGAAGCAGACGCCCACCATGCCCTGCTGGGCGGCCTGCATGGCGTAGTGGCCGATGGCGCCGAAGTGCCCGCTGTTGTACACGGTCACCACCCCGACCCCGACGGTCCGGGCCTTCTCGATCGCCAGGCGCATCGCCTTCGGGCCGACCATGATCCCGAGTCGCCGCTCGGCGTCGATCACCGCCGTGCCGGGCGACTCGCGCACCACGCGCCACCCGGGCCGGGGATCCAGCTTGCCCGCCTTGTAGTCCCGGACGTAGGCGCGGAGCATGTTCGAGACGCCGTGCGTCTCGACACCGCGCAGGTCCGTCATCGTCAGCACGTCGGCGCCCTCCGCGGCGTCCTCCGCGGTCAGGCCGAGCTTCTCGAAGATCTGCGTCACCGTCCGTCGCAGTGCCGCTTCGGAGACGAAGACCTGGTCTTTCGCGGGAACCTTGAAGCGCTCGAGAATCATGGCTCGCTCCCCTCTCAGGTCTGGGACTGGGCGCCGCGAACGTAGCGGCGGCAGACGAGGCGCAGGTGGTCCCGGAAGTGCGGCTGCAGGCGGCTGGTCCAGTCGCTTTGCCGCGCCTGCTTCCACTCGGCCGACTCCTGCACCCCGGGTGTCGCGAGATGGTAGAGCGCCACGTACTTGCGGTTGCCGCTGGTGCCGCGGAAACGGCGCGCGCACAGGACGCCCGGGACGGCGCTGAGCGCCGGGATGTGCTCCTTGTCGTACCACTCGTTGAACTCCGCCTCGAATTCGGGCGCGACGTTCATCGCGTTCAGGAGCAGGCCGCCGGCGCCGTCGGGCGGGAGCTGGTCCCCGGGCAGGATCTGATCGCCCTCGAAGCGCATCAGACGCTCGACCCGGCTGGTGACGCGCTTCGACCACGGTGACAGGTTCGCGCCGCCGATCGCCAGATAGGCCGGGCTCGCCAGCACCTTGACGGCGTCGAGATCGTACGTCGCGACCGAGACCTTGCGGTCGGCCACGCCGATCCAGCGCTGACACACGAGGAAGCCTGGGACGCGCTGGCGTTCGGGCAGGTGCTCGGCGTCGTACCAGTCGTGGAACTCGTCCTCGGCGGCCTGCCCGATGTTCATCGCTGCGATCAACGTGCCCTTTGCCATGGTCGGCCCTCCCGCCCGAAGAGTGCCATGGTGCTCGTGCCTCGGCAACGGTGCCCTTCTCCCACCTCTGGCGCCCGGCGCGCCCCCGCCTGGCGCGGCGAACGGCCGTCGGCGGCCGTCGGTAGACCGCGCGAAACGCGGCGTTGAAGCGTCGGATGCTGGCGAACCCCGCCGCGAACGCGATCGCGGACATCGGCATCGCCGTCGCGTCGACCAGGGCTTTCGCGCGCTGCACGCGCCGGGTCGTCGCGACGGCGGTCGGCGAGGCGCCCGCGTGGCGCACGAACAATCGGCGTAGGTGTCGGGCCGTCATACCGAGCGTGTCCGCGAGGTCGCCGACCCTCTTGCCGTCGTCGAGGTAGCCGCGCCCGATGAGGCGAAGCGCGCGTGAGACCGTCGCCGCAGCGCCGCGCCACGCGGGCGTCCCCGGCGCCGCCTCGGGTCGACACCGCAAGCAAGGGCGGAACCCGGCGCGCTCGGCCGCGGCGGCGGTGGGGAAGAACACGACGTTTCGCGACTTGGCGGGCTTCACCGGGCACGTGGGGCGGCAATAGATCCGGGTGGTCACCACGCCCGTGAAGAATGCGCCGTCGAACCGCGGGTCGCGGGCGATCCGGGCGCGATCGCAGGTGCTCCGGTCGAGAGCGGGGCCGGCCCTCATGATGGCGCGAGCCTAGCACGCGACCCGGTCGTGGCAGGGCGCCTCGGGCGATCACGTCCGAAAACGGCGAGACAGCGGATGGCCCAGCCGGTAGCGTCGAGGCCGAGCATGAGCGCGCGATACTTTTACGGCTGGAACGTCGTGGGCGCCACCTTCGTCATGGCGCTCTTCAGCTTCGGCCTCGGCTTCTACGGGCTCACCGTCTACGTCGCGACGCTCCAGCAGCTGCACGGATGGTCGGCCTCGGCGGTGTCGGCGCCGGTCACCATGTACTACGTCGCCGGAGCGCTCCTGACGGCGGCGATCGGCGACCTCTACGAGCGTCTCGGGCCACGCATCGTCGTGGCGAGCGGCGCCGCCGCCATGGCCGCCGGCCTTGCGGCGCTCGGAATCGTCACCCACCCGTGGCAGCTCTATCCGGCCTTCCTGGTGATGTCGGTGGGCTGGGGCGCGATGAGCGGTGCCGCGATCAACATCATCCTGGCCCCGTGGTTCCAGCGAAGGCGAGGCCTGGTCGTCAGCCTCGCGTTCAACGGGGCGACGCTCGGCGGTGTGCTCGTCACGCCTGCGCTGATCCTGCTCATCGGCCTGATCGGCTTCACGCGCGCCCTCACGACCGCCGCGCTCGTGTTCCTCGGCGTGCTGCTCGCGGTCGCCGCGGGCGTCATGCGGCGGGGGCCCGAGGCGCTCGGGATCGGTCCCGACGGCGATCCGCCTCGTTCCACACCCGCCGGACCGTTCACCGGCGGCGAGCGACGCTGGCGCAGGGGCGCCCTGCGCACGTGGCGTTTCTGGAGCGTGTCGGCGCCCTTCGCCCTCGGCCTCGCGGCGCAGGTCGGCGTGCTCACGCATCTGGTCGCGCTCGTGACGCCGGCGCTCGGAGCGGGCGGCGCCGCGCGGGCGGTGAGCGCGACGACGGCGGCAGCGCTGGTCGGGCGTCTGGCGACGGGCTTCGTGGTCGATCGCCTGAACCGACGCCTCGTCGCGAGCGCGACGCTCGTCATCCAGCTCATCGGCCTGGCCCTGGTGGCGCGCGGGCCGTCGGCGGTGGGCGTCTACGCGGGGTGCGCGCTCTTCGGGCTAGGGGTCGGAAATCTGACGACGTTGCCCGGCCTGATTCTCGCCGCCGAGTGGCCGCGCGAGCGCTTCAGCGCGCTCGTCGGCCTCGTGGTCGGGATCAATCAGTTCACGTTCGCCTTCGGTCCGTCGCTCGTCGGCGTCCTGCGCGATTGGGCCGGCACCTACGGACCGGCGCTCGGGGCCTGCGCGGCTCTTCAGGCGGTCAGTGCCGCCCTGATCCTGCTCGGGCCGGGGCCGGCACCGTCGACGCGCGGAGGGTGACCCTCACCATAGCGCTCGAGAAGCGAGGCGCGCGCCTTCGACCAGCGCCTGGAGCTTGTGCCACACGATGTTGGTGTCGACCTGGACTCTCCCGGCGAAGGTCCCGAATCCGCAGTCGACGCCCGCGATGACGTTCTCCCGGCCGACCACGCCGGCGTACCGCGCGATCCGCTCCGCGACCAGCTCCGGGTGCTGCGCTCACGGCGACTTGTGCAGGTGGCCGTCCTTCATGATCACGAGCAGAGCGTCCCGGTCTTGCAGCCGCTTGATATCGGTGAGCGGGTCGCCGTCGACCAGCAGCAGATCGGCGAGGAAGCCCGGCTTGACCTGGCCGAGCTCGTCCGGACGGCCCATGATCTCGCCGCCCAGGCGGGTGGCCGCGACGAGCGTCTCCATCGGCGTGAAGCCGAGCACGTCGACGAAGAGCAGGAGATCGCGCGCGTACGTGCCGTGCGGGTTCCACGCGAAGCCGTAGTCGCCGCCGGGCAGGACCCGGATGCCGCGCTTGCGCATCCGCCCCATGGTGTCGACGGAGGCTTCCAGCTGGCGAACGAGGCCGCGCTCGCGGACCCGCTCGGGCGTGAATCCCCAGTCGCTGGCCGCGTAGCAGGCCTGGTACGTGAGGCCCAGCGCCGGGACGACGAAGCACCAGTCGCGGTTGGCTTCGAGCAGGTCGAGGGCCTCCTCGTCGGCGAAGTTGGCGTGGTAGATGATGCCGAGGCCGTGGCGCACGCACATCTTCACGGAGTCCGCGCTGCGGGCGTGCGCGCACACGCGCACCCCGGCGGCCCGGGCGATCTCCATGGCCGCCGCCACCTCGGCGTCGGTCATCACCGCGCGGTCGGCGCGGCTGTCGGGCGGCCCAGTGTGGCCCGACACGTTGAGCTTCAGCAGATCGGTACCCTCGCGGACGAGCAGGCGGCAGATCTTCCGCACCTCGTCGGGCCCGTCGGCGACCCACGCGAACGTCGGCGTCTCCAGATGGGGCAGGTGCAGCTCGTTCTCGTCGCCGAGCCCGCCGGTGACGGTGATCTCCGGGCCGTTGGCGAGATAGCGCGGACCGGGGATACGGCCGGCGTTGATCTCGTTCCGGATCACGATGTCGAGCCGGGGCTTGGCCGAGGCGCCCGACAGCACGCTCGTGTAGCCGCAATCCAGCATCGTCTTGGCGTTGCGCACGGTGATCAGGACGTGCTCTTCCGGCGGCAGGCTCGTGAAGGCTGAGTTCGAGGGCGCGTCGGGGTAGCTCACGTGGCCGTGCGGCTCGATGAGCCCGGGCATCAGCGTCGCGCCGGCGCCGTCGATGACTCGCGCGTCGCCGCGCGGCAGCCCCCCGCCTCGCTGCACCGCGACGATGCGCTGGCCTTCGACCAGCACGTCGCCGGAAAACGGCGCGGCCCCGCTACCGTCGAGAATCGTGGTGCTGGCGATCAGCGTTCGGTCCATGGCGTCCTCCGCGAGGCCCCACGATAGCACGCAGGGCGCGTGGCCGGCGCTCGGCGTGCCTGCGTCCCAGAAACGGCAGCAACTGGGCATATGAAGGGCGGCCGCCTGCCCGATCGCTTCGGGCAGAACGCCGTGGCGGGGCCCCCAGGAGCGCTGCCCCGGCTGCCCCACGCAACGGCTAAGTGCGCCAGCTCGAACGCGCAGCCCGCGTTCGATCACTTGGCACCAGGTGAGCATTGCACGAGCGCGGACCGACTCGAACCCTGTGGAGGTGATGAGCAGCACCGAGCGAGATCGAACCGGAACAGTGGTCTGTTTCAACCGTGTCCTGGCCGAGTAAGGAGGATCGCGCCGATGATGAAGGGCTTTCTGATTCTGTGTCTGAGTGTTGCCTCGCTGAACCTGCCGGCCGCCGCCAACGAGGTGGTTCAGTGGAACGAGACGACGGTGAAGGCCATCGAAGCGAACGGGCAGAGCAACGTCGTGGCGACGCGCACGCTGGCCATGGTGCAGGTGGCGGTGCACGACGCGCTGAACGCGATCAGTCGCCGCTACGACGCCTACTACTTCGAGGGGCCCGCGGACCCAGCCGCGTCGCCCGATGCCGCGACCGCGGCAGCCGCTCACACGGTGCTCGTCGGAGTGGTCGGGAGCTTCGGCACGCCCGCTCAGAAGGGTGCGACGCTCGCCCTGGTCGACCAGGCTTACGCCACGTCGATCGCCAGCGTCACCGACGGGCCGGCCCGAAACAAAGGCGTGGCGGTCGGCCGCGCTGCCGGCGCGGCGATCCTGGCGATTCGCAAGGACGACGGGGCCACCCGCGACGCGCCGTACACGCCCGGTATGGGGCCCGGCAAGTGGCGCCCTCATCCGAATCCCGTCCCGGCCAACCCGCCCATCGCCAACGCGGACCTGGCTCGCGGCTACCTGCCCTCGGCGGTGCCGGGCTGGGGGAACGTCACGCCGTTCACCTTGCTTTCGGCCTCACAGTTCTGGCTTCCCGGGCCGCCGGCGTTGACGAGCGCGACCTATGCACGCGACTACAACGAGGTGAAGGGTATCGGCGGCAAGGTCAGCACGGTCCGCACCGACGAGCAGACTCAGATCGCGCGCTTCTGGTTCGAGGGGCCGGGCGCCTGGAACACGATCGCGCGCACGGTGGCCACGACGCGCGGTCTCGACACCAGGGATAGCGCCCGGGTTCTGGCCCTGATGAACATGGCGATGGCGGACGCCTACATCGCGGGCTGGAAGATCCGCTACGTGTACGATTCCTGGCGCCCCGTCACCGCCATTCGCGAGGGTGACAACGACGGCAACGACGCGACCGTCGGCGACCTGACCTGGGACAGTCATCAGAATACCCCCGCCGTCTCGGACTATCCGTCGACTCAAAGCACCTTCAGCGCGGCGGCCGCCGTGGCCCTCGCGAGTGCCCTGGGCGGCGACCAGGCCAACTTCACGGTCACGAGCGGCAAGCCCTTCGAAGGGATCACCCGATCGTTCACGAGCTTCTCTCAGGCGGCGCGGGAGAGCGCCGATTCCCGTGTCTACGCCGGGATCCATTTCCGCAGCGCCTGCGAGGACGGGCTCAGCCTCGGGCGAAAGGTCGGCCAGCGGGCGGCAACGCTCTACCTGCAGCCTGTCCGGAAGTGAGAGCCGCGGGCGCCGACGGGCGACTCGGCAACGCGCCGCTCGTCGGCGCCCGCGGCTCTTCGACTCGTGGGACCGCGCCGGTGATCCGAGATCACCCGATCGCCTCGTCGACCTCCGCGACGCTGCCGGTGAACCGATATGGGAGTTCATCGAGCGGGGCGGCAGCGACGGCGCGCCTCTCAGCGAGCGGGCGGGACGATGACGACTCGCGTGCGGCGGACTTCGAGGCCTTCGGTGGGGCCCTGGTCGGGCCGCGCGACGACCAGTCGCAGCCGCCGGCGCGCCGTGACGATGACGGGCTCGATGTGTTCGGACAACACGAGCCAGGCGCGGTCGCCCGGCCTGAGCCGGCGGCTCACGGACAGCGACACGAGCGCGCTGACCGGCCGCCAGCGCCGCCGCACCGGGTGCGCGAGCGCGGCGAGGCCGAGCAGTGCCAGCGCGGCGACGGGCAGCGCGACGGGCGTCGCGTGCTCCAACCAGAGCGCCAGGAACAGCCAGACCACGAGCCAGGCGACCAGCGCGTCGAGCCACCGGAGCCATCGCGCGCGCGAGATCCAGCGCTCGACTGTCGGAGGGAGGGATCTGAGAGGCGTCCGCATCGACTCTCACGGTACCACTTACCGGGCAGCCTCCAGCGCCACCTCGCCGAGCCCGTCGATGGCAAACCGCACGCGATCGCCCGGCTCCGGAAACTTGGTGGTGATGCTGCTTCCGGTCATCACGATCATGCCGCGCTCGAGCCGGCCACCCCGACCGTTGAGCAGATTCGCTAGCCACGCCACGGCGTCGAAAGGATGACCCATGGCGTCGCCGGTCTTGCCCTGGCCTCCGGGTTGATCGTTGACCCAGCAGCGTGTCACCGCGCGCTCGAGGTCGACGCCGCGCCACTCCGTGACCGCCGACCCGAGGACTACCCCGCCGTTCCACGTGTTCTGCGCGATGAGCGTGAAGGCGTCGAGCGTCTTGTAGTCGGCGCCCCCGTCCTCGACCAGCTCGAAGGACGGCAAGCACGCGGCGACCCGGCCGGCCACCGACGCGCGTATCCACGGCACGCCGGTCGCCGGCAAATCGTCGCCGAGCCGCACTGCCACCTCGAACTCCACACCCAGGTGATGATAGGAGGCCAGATCGACGCGCGCCGGCGAAGCGTGAACGACCTTCGAGAAGATGGCGCCGGCGGCAGGCTGGTCGACCCCGGTCATCTGCTGCATCGCCTTGGACGTGAGCGCGATCTTCCAGCCGGCGATCTCGCCTCGCCCGGCCTCGGCCATCAGCCGATGCAGCGCGTCCTGGATGCGATAGGCGTCGTCGAGCGGCGCTGCCCGAAGCGTGGCGTCGAGCGGCCGGTAGCGGGCGCGCGTTCGGTAGGCGTCGAAGCTGGCGCGGGCGGCCACGGCGATGGTCTCAGGTGTCAGCATCAAGGAATCCTCCTGTTCATCTTGTTGGATCGCGGCGCCTTGTTGGATCGCGCCGTCCCGAGCGATTCCCGCAAGCGTGGCGGCGCCACCTCCCGATACGCTCGCTCGACCAGGGTCGCCACCTGCGCCCAGTTGGGCCGGTGGTCGATGCGCACGCCCACCCAGCCTCGCGGCCCCACGTAGGGGGGCCGGAAGAATCGCGCCGGATCCGTGAAGATCATCGCCTCCTGCTCCCCGAGCGGCGCGGGTAGCCACACGGCGGTCGGCCCCGTGATGGTGATCGTCGAGCTGAGCGCGGACCTTCGGCGATGCCTTCGCGGTCGCGATGCCATTCCCGAGGATTCTAGCCGAGAGAGAGAAGGTGGCGGCTCTTGCTCGGAGAGCCGGTCACTCGTACATCGGCCGGTGGTCGAGCAGGCGGAGCCAGCCGCTCGCCACGCGGTAGACGAACCACAGGCCGACCACGCCGAGGGGCAACCAGGCGATGAGCAGACCGATCCCGAGCGTGGCCACGACGAACAGCAGGCAGAGCGTCACCCACAGCAACCCCCACCAGAACGTGCGGATCTGCCAGCGGAAATGCGACTCGAGCCAGGTTCCGCGCGCCTCGCTCCGCTTCACGTAGTTCAGGATGACGGCGATGATCGAAGGCCAGCCGGTGAGAAA
>Ga0137397_10003429_pt1 | contig 11030 bp, 22 predicted proteins | sample czorhiz116metaG_FD_106658 | JGI IMG/M metagenome (GOLD analysis project Ga0137397, IMG submission 106658) | Vadose zone soil microbial communities from Angelo Coast Range Reserve, California, USA - czorhiz1.16 metaG | ecosystem: Environmental > Terrestrial > Soil > Vadose zone | place: USA...
ATCGCGGCTGACTGCCGCCACCTTGACCAAGGTTAAAAGCAACGGCAAACTCTGAACTGTTTTGTTGAAGAAAAGGGACTGACCCTTCAAGCTGATTGCCTATAAAGGCAGGAACAGATACAGAATTTACGCTTGAATTGTCAAAGCCCACTGTGGTAGCACCAGCGTTTAACGCCGGGCCTGCTACTCCAGTCAATACTGGATTGATATTGGAAGTGCTGGCGTTTTGAGGAACTATGCCTTGTATCTGCGTTGAATTGCCAGAGTACAACACTGCCCCGCAGGAATTTGACGTAGTTTGAACAAAGAACAGATCGGCAGTATCTGGCGTACCAGCGAGTGAATTTGACCCTGTAAACTTGAATGCAATTTGCGCCGCCGACGTTGTGCCACTGTATCCAGTGGCAATACTCAGCGCTCCAACACTTGCAGGCAATGAATTTACAACAACGCTAGTGAACCTGCCTGTATTGTTGGTGTAGTCCAGTGTACCGCCGTCACCAGTTTGAAATACTTGCGCCGTAAACGTGTGGGCATTAGTTGGATTATTGTTGACAACGAAAAAACATACTCCAACTTCCGGGTTTAACGGTGTCAGTATATACGTAACGTTAAATGACGGCCCCCACGCTACGCCGCGCACAGATACATATTTACTGCCGTTGCTTATATTGATATCCGCTGAGATTGTAAGCGGTGCAATGAGTGCAGCTAGTAGTAGCGTTAATCTCCGCATCCCGGCCCCGCCTTGCTGACGCTTACTTGTTCTGGTACGTCGTCAAATATCTCAATGTCATATACAGACTGAGGGTTTGACCCTTTGACAAACAGTTTACCAATCCAACGAAACGTCTTTACGCCGTCGGCAGATACAACTGTTAACCCGCCTTGAAGTGCGTTTGGGCCGGGAACTTCCAACGCATTACGATTTGTTGCAAGGAAGATCGTACTGGCGTCACGAACCTGAACATGTATAAATGTCCAGTTGTCAAACTGTGCTTCTAGTTTGGCAGGGTTCGTATTTGTTGCCATTGTCAGGCCCATGTTACTTTTCCCCTTTATGACGCTTTGGCCTTGGCGATAATATCGTTGTACGTGGCGTCTGCGTCGTCCAGTATCTCAGAAACTGCTTTGACGTTTGACCCATGTAACACACTGCGCAGATCGGCCACTGCCTTTGCAGCGAGTACTGCCAGTTGCTCTGCGAACAACACTAATCTTAGAGTATCTGCGTCCATGTTATCCTTTCGGTTGCTGGAATGCCGCTATAATGCCAACAGCAATCTCTGCCGACGATAGCGCCATAGATACAGCAAGACGAGTGTTGCCGTCCTTAATTCCTAGAGACTGCACCTGTAACTTCCTAAACGCTGCTAGGAAGGCGTCAACTTGAACTTGAACAGATGCACCAGTAGTTGACGCATCACGAATAGCTTTGTCTAGAGCAAGGCCGTACAGCGAAACATCTGTAATGTATTCATTAAATGCTGCACGCTCTGCCTGCGTCATAACGCCGTTACTGACGGCCAAGTCAACTCCATCCTGTACGTTTTTCAACGAGTGTGCTACGGCCTGAGAAGCTACCGCCAAGTTATGGTACGCGGTAGTCTTTGGGCAACCGCTGGACAGTAACGCAAGTGCAATGACAATACAGGCAACCGATCTGCGTTTCACCTTGCACTTCCTTCCCCCGCTTTTGCAGGCTCTGTTAGTATTAGCAAAAACGCTCCAATCAAAAGGCCAATGCTACTCTTTGGGTGCGTAAAAATCCATGCCTTGGCGAACACAAACGCACCAACAACTACTACAACAAGTAGCCAACGCAAAGGACTCATACTTTTGTACCAATCCACCAAACAGCCAACACTACTCCTACGGCTATCAGTATTGGTGTCAAGAATCCTTTACGCACTTGGTTTCCTCAATGCGTTAACTAACAGCATGACAGCGCCTACTAATATAACGACGCTCCAAAACATAACACATTTGGCGCACACTAGAAAATACCTGCAACTTTAGCAAGACCTACACCAGCGCCAACAGCTACAGCGCCAACACCAACTTTAGAGCCTGTCAGGTCTTTGATAACGCCGCTAATCGCACCGGGCACTAACGAAGCATACACAGCTTCCTTGTTGAACAGTACAAGTGCGCTTAGGCATTTTTTGTAGCCGTACCCCGCGTTGATCGGCTTGGCGATTGTGTCAAGTTCTTGTTGTAACTGTGCTTCTAGTTGATCGACTTTGGTTGCGGCGTCCTGTAAGCCTAGTTGACGATTCTGCAATGCCTGCTCTATGGCATCGGCAAACCCCGCATAGTTCATTACAACGTCGCACAGCGTACCCTGTTCGTTTGCTACTGCCTGTGTATGGTGTGCAAATGGAAGGAAGTTTACAATGGCCGACAGTGCCTCGCCGATCACAGGAACTGCGTTGAGTCCAATCTGCAATCCCTTTTGCGCCAGTGCAGCGCCAAGATTGCCGCTAGGTCCTGACGCGGTGCCACAGTCTCCCGGCGTTCGCTTGAAATACATTAGACGATTAACTCTTAGACTGGCAATTGCTAACGCTCTGACCCAATTACAGTCGCCACCCTGAGCACCAACTCTGTCAGCATAGACAGATACAGCCTGTTCATCAAACACAGGCACAGCTTGCCAACTTGCAATTACAGCGTCTGACGTACAGCCTAGAGCCATGCTATCCTTTTTTCTGTAATACAATGAAGCGCTTTACTCCGCGCACCATGCGCGTCAGTATAAAGCACTCCCGATTACAAGCTGCGCTGCGTTCTTTCTTACGTGCGTCTGCCTTTTTCTTGTACGCACCGTGAACGCGGAATTTACGGAGTTTTACCGCCACCTTGTACCCCTATTTTAGCGCGAACCCAATTCGCTGCTACAAATTGAGAAACGCCAAAAAACCAACGATAAAACTTTCCAGATTCTTGATCTGGAGTCGGCAATTGTCCTATCATAACGGCCAACGCATAGTATACTGCCAGTTGGTGCGCCGTGATAAATGCCCACACTGCAACAAATGTTACCACTGCTAGGATGGTATGCATTCGTAGTGACCTGTTGCGGCATCTTTCCAAAGGACATACCCAGAAGGGCACGACGCTTTTGTTGGTATCCTGACGGCGTATGTTACTTTACCGTCTCCGTCAATTGGCGGTACTGCAAATTCTTCGTTTACTGGTACAGTTGCCTGCACAGTGCTATCAAATTGCGGCGCACCAGTTACAGGGTCAGAAAGTATCGTGCCTTGCGGCGTTATGATCTTGGCAGTGACTGCCTCATGCAACAGGCCCTTCCTGTTAAGTAGCCACAGCAACAGTGCTGCAAGTCCTGTTAAACCTATTCCGAGTTTTTGTCCATCTGTCACAGAATTAACGCTTTGCCTGTTCCTGATTGCCAAGAGAAAAACCTTGGTTGTACTTGTGTTGGTGCCGTTGGTGCCGTTATTGTTGCTAATACAGGTGCAGCAACTCGCAACTGAGATACTGGCAGCATCGGCGGCGCTGTGCTCAGAATAGCTCCCCTGTTAATAATGTTAGACACTGGCGCAGTTGGCGGTGCAGTGCTTTTGAAAATTGGACTTGCCACTGATACAGGTGCGGCAGTACCGCAGCATAGACGCGTTCCAGTTGCCCCAAGTCTGGCGCTAACTTCTGGCCGTCTAGTGCCTGTCGGACTAGCAGGCAATGAATTGTCAGTTAGTGTTGCCGCGCTTGCCTTTTTTCCCCACAGAAGCAACGTTATCAATGCTGCTCCCCCTAACAGGTACTTCCACATTGGCGTCATCCTTCGGACGATTTGATTCGTCCTCACGCTCTGCTACACAGGAAGTACACTCGCTTCCTGCTACATACACAACGTCATGCCTTGCGCAATGTTCGCGTTTTTTTAGCCAAGGCTCATCCCCGTGTGCGAAAACTGTACCGCAGTTTGGACACTGACTTGTACTCATGCGCTTACCCCTTCTGTAGCAACGTCAAGATGCGCTGAATACGCACCGTTTTTGTAGGTACTCCAAGGCCGAAACGAATTGCCAGCGTCGCTATAAACACGAAACGCGGCATTTGCATTGATCTGCGGGTCATTCAAATCCCAACCGTCAAACTCCGGGTGTGCTTGACGATAAATTTGCCACAGTCCGTACGAACCCTTACTCTGCGCAGTTCCTGCTTGTGCTTCCGGGTTATACGCTGCAACTTTGCCGCCACTCTCTGCAAGCGCTACAGCAACAGCAGTTAACAGATCGTTGCCTGTGAATCCGGCGTTACGTGCGTACTGTGCAATTTGTTGTGCCGTCAGTCTCACTGTATCACCGGATAAAGCAAGTAACAAAAACCCTGCCAAAGCAAGCAACGCCATTCCTGCCCATGCAAACACCTAAGCACGTCTCACAGAACTTGCAACAGCGGCAGGACGTGCAAACACCAACAAACCAACGCCAAGAATAGCTAGGATTGCTACAAATCCAACAGACGTTAATCCTTTTGTTGTCAGATTGCCAAACCAACAACTGAGACTAAAATTTCCGTCAACATTGTTAGACGTTCCAGCAATACATCCCTTTGCATCTGCGGCAGGCGGCGGCGCAGGTTGCCCGGTAGGTGTGTCCTTAGTATTGCCGGGAAGTCTCTTATAAGGAATAGAGTCAGCAGTGGGATAGTCTCCAATGGTGTCATACACCCAATGACGAATGATCGAGATAACGTCATCCTCACTGTCAAACCCCATGCCGTTTTCGATTTGCAAATGCAGAGTTATGGTAAATGGGCCTGAGACTCCTAGTTTTGTCAACCAACCTGCATCGGCAGTGTAGCTGCGTACAATAAGGCCAGAACGAGCAATGCCTGCATTGACGGCCTTAATGACGGTATCTGACGTTTTGAACGCAGTTGTACTCCACGTTCCGGTATACGTCAGATTTGTTCCGTCAGGAATCATTTTAACGCCTTGTTAATGCACGAATGCCAAGCGCTAATCCAACTCCAACAACTAGGAGTATGGCGATCTCAGTTACGTTTATGTTGCTTGTCTTTGCAGCAGGCGCAACTTGTGTTGATTGAGGAATGCCAGTGCGCGGCACAGTTGATGTGTTGATAGATTTGTACGTCGCGGCAACTGTTGCGCCGATAGACGAACCAAACGACGCCAGAGAATCTAGGGTATCTGAAAAGTCAGCAGGCTCAACCATCCGGCCCCCTTTACATTAAAATAGGGGCGACAGCGCTTCCTTCGCCGCCGCCCCTAACTGCTATCAGCGCAGGCATCAAAAGACTAGGCAGAGTACAACGCTCCCTGCGGTTTGTACTGTTCGATCTCTTGCACGAAGTTGCCAAGAGCATTTGCAACCCCGGCGACGGTGCCGCGCATTTCTAACGTTGAGCCTTCGCCAGCACTTCCTGCTTCATAATGCGCGTCGGCGTTTCCGGCGTCGGCGTTTATGAAGTCAAACAGGTTGACCCCTTGAATGGGATATACAGCATAGCGCCTGACGTAATCCTGTTTGTGGGCAAAAATAGAGTCGTTCTCTCTAATGACTTTGTTGCTACCAATGTTCATGGCCAACGTTGACAGATTGGTATCGGAGAACGACGCAAAGAACGGGTTGACGGTTGATACACCGACGATTGCCCAAATTCTTTTGGTGTTCTGTTTTTCCAGAGTCAACAGTCTGGTGTTCAGCGAACCAGCAGACTGTAACTGCGTTGTCACTGGAATTGCGATTCGTGACAGGAACCCCGGAGTCATTTGTGCGTCAAGATCAGGCCCCATGATTGCAGGCAATCCGTAAACGTCCAAAGTCGGAGTACCGCCGCCGCCAAACCCAGAGAACGTATGCGTTGTTGTTCCGGCGTCAGTTCCTAATGCGTGCGTAGTTCCGTTCGTGATCGTCGGAAACTCGAAACGCATCTGCATTGAATCTGCCCATTCCTGCGAACGCAGGTAGTAACCGGGACGCATGAACGCGTTTACACCGAATGGAAACGCCGGAAGATCAACAAGGATACGTACGTCGTACGTACCTGTCGTTCCGTTTAGCAACGAACCCATTGGAGACGAAAACACGGTGTCAACTACTTCTGTTCCGGCACTTGCCGCACCAACAGCAGACACGCCATTGTACTGAATAGGCTTGCGTGCAACTGACGCTTGAATCAGAACAGCCGACGGAAGATCAATGTCCCAAAGTGTGGCGTTGCCGCCTACGCGCGAATTCTTGCCATAGATAAACGCACGTTGAATCAGGTTGAGATAGCCCAATGGGTTTGCTGTCGTCATGGCGGCAACTGCAATAACGTCGCGCAAACGAAAGTCCAACCTGAATCCTTCCAACGGCACAGACAGATCAACCTGTGCGCCGGGAATAATGACTTTACCGCCGCTAGTCCAAGAGTTACCTAGTGAAATTGCTTTTGGGCCTTGCGGACGGTAAATGTTTGCAATCTGTTGACGGTTCATGCTCTCAAGTCTCCCGACACGCTACGCGCGTCCGTTCTGCGTTCACTTACTGCCGAAAACTGGAATTTGAATGTTGAACTTTGCAAGGACTGCAAAGAGTACGTCAACTGAGAGTGCGGCAACTGCAACAATCCAGATCAAATGCGCCTTGTGTGGCATTCCTCTGCCCCCTCAAAAGTTGTGAAACAGTTACGCTGTCGGAGTTCCAACGAAGGGCAACTTCAACTTTGCAGCAAGTTTGACGAAGAATCCGCGAACGACGGTGTACAGAATCAACCCAAGACCAGCGTACATAATTGACTTGTGCGGCATTCCAGTCTCCTTCAACGCATGTGCAGTGTACGTCCGTTGACGATCTTTTGTCACTAACTTTCGCTTGACAACTATGCTGACCTAGAGGTATGTATATCGTCACAATATAGAGCCACCGGGTCAGCATATATTTTTTAGTACTGGAACTGAGGATTTGCGTCAGTATGGGACGGCTAATGGGCGTGGAGCTGGCAAGTGAATTTGTCAATACAGTTGTTCTAACGGGGTCAATTGAAGGCGTCAATCCGGCGTCGGCTATGCTGATTGCCAACCCGGAGCACGGCAAAACGTCAATTGTCCTTGAAAAGAGCAACGATCAAGTAATCCCCCTGACCGACGTTACAGGAAAGGGCCTACAGTTTCTCTGCCAGATGAAACCTGACGCTACGCACTTTGTCATCAACGACATGGGCATCATTGCATCGCACAACGGGAAAACGCGAGAGTTTTTCTATGGTATGTTATTGGCAATGACAGAGGAAGGAATGAAAACGATTGCCAGCCCTGACGGTGTTCAGTCTATCAAAACTGGACGCAAGGGAATTATTGGATGCATAACGTCAGATCAAGCAAAAGACTCGCGTGCATGGTGGCAAAAGCGTGGACTGTCAAGGCGACTCATTCCGTTTCACTACGCGTACTCCGAGAGTCTCATTATCAAGATCAAGGACAATATTGTTAAAGGGCATCACGTTTCATTTGAGGAACCCAAACCCGCGTATCCTAAAGTTGCTGTACGTGTTGGCCTTGACAATTTTCTGTCAGAGAAGATTCGTCTTATATCTGACAGGAAGGCAATGGTACTTGGCCAGTTAGGAATAGGTCTGTTGATTCGCTATCAAGCGCTAGCAAAGGCCCATGCACTATTCCGCAGTTGGAAGAACGCCAGAGTAATAGAGGATGATATTGAGTTCCTCATAAAGATTGACCCGTACGTTGATTGGAGCATGCCCGGTTTGTTCCTATGAAAATATCATCACACTTACTTTTTCACGCTGCGCGTTATCTAAGACGCAAGAGAACGTACAAGGATGCCGCCTTAGCACTGGCGGCGCTGTATGGAATCAATGAGGTATTTGGAATACCGTTTACTCTGTCTTTTCTGTTTGACGGTCTGTGGAATGCAGTAACTAAACTCGTTAAGAAGGGGAAGAAATGACAACACCAGCAACGCCGCCAAAGACACGCATAGTCGTTTGTCCAGAATGCGGGAAGGAAGTTGATCTTGAGCAGGTAGACGAATGCGCCAACTGCGGCCTGAACGTTGAGAAAGTTTACGAACAGGCACGGTATCGTCGCGCATTGAAAAAAGTTCTTGAGGACGACGACGACGACAAAAAGAAAAAGAAGAAGAGCCTCAGAGACTTTAACCCGTTTGACTAGGAGACGTAAATGCCAGAGTTTTTCGAGTGCCCAGAACCAACGTGCTTGAAACGCGTCAGTTCGCTTGCCGCATGGAAGTCTCATATGAGCAAAAAGCACAGAGGGTTCACTGAGGAACAGTTATTTGTTGCTTCTAAAGGCGCAGGTGCTGCGCAGGCCGATAGCGTTAAGACGCGTATGGAAAACTTTGCGTCTGGTGTTGACGGAGTTCCTGTCACCATTCAAGAGGACGGCAGTGCAAAGACAACAGCAGCGCCTCCGTCCAACGTTTTAGAAATGCCACACCCTTCAACGCGCAAGGTGCGTGCGACTCCTAAGCAGCTATCACGCGTCCTGTCAGGAATACCGGAGAAAATACTTGAGGCGCTGAAAATTGTTCCTGACAATGAGGACAAAAAAGCGTTAGAGGAATCGGCAGACTTTTTGCAAGACATTTTTGGATTTGACTTTGAAGTTGACGAAAAGAAAACTACGATACGATCTCGTTGGTGGGCCTTTCTTTGGGTTGGCGGTGTCATTGGGTTGGTGTATCTCAAACATAAAGGCGCTGAACTATTCAAGGCGTTACAGGTTGCAGAAGAACCTGTTGCATTCCCGGCAGACAAGCCGGAAGAAGAAAAACTTTGACGCATGTACAATCAAATCATTGGCATTGTGGGGCCGACAGGCAGCGGCAAGAGTTACACTGCTGCACAGATATTTGGCCAACAAGAACGCGCGGCAGTGTACCAACTGGTGCCGAAGGACGTTGCATATCTGCACTATGCAGACAACGTATTCGACGGAGATATGAAGTCACTTGCAGTAGCAATGGCGCAACCAAAGTTCAGGTACATATACCGTACGCCGCCAGAGTCGGCAGTAGTGCAGGGCAACCGTTTTTTCTTTCCAGACTTCGAGACGTTTGTGCGCTTATGCTTTACGCGTCAAGAGATGCTAATGATTGTAGACGAAGCGCACTTTCTCTGCAATCCACGCTTCATGCCTGCGGAGTTTTGGCAATCTGTTGTTACTGGCCGTCATCAATTCCTAGACATTGCCTTTGTGACACAACGTCTGTCTATGGTACACCATGATATGACAGCTAATGCACACATGTTCTATTTTTGGAACATTACAGAACCTGCCGATCTTGACGTTATTGCAGACAGATGCGGTAAAGATATATCAGAGCGTGTAAGGAACTTGCGCAAGACGATTGACAATCGGCGCAAAGGCGGCACAGTTATACCGGGTGAGTGTCTTGTGTGGAAGGCGTAAATGGGACGTTTGGTATTACACGGTATAGAAACTCACGTTGAGCCTATCAAGTTTGGGAGTTGCCCTGCTTGCAAGGAAGCTGTCAAGTTTAGTTTCACATGGGTTGTAGGCGAGAAACATGCATGGATGTTTGGTAACGCTGAGTGCGTCAAGTGTAATTTGCTACTAAAGCAAATTCCTGTACCTGCCGACGTTTCAGAAATGCCGTTCGTTGTTGCATGTCAAATAATGACTAAGCATTTATACGAACAATTGGTGCAGATGCATGACAAAATTATTACCCGGCAGTTACAAGGGAAACCGGAAGCGTAGGCCAGCGCCGACAGTCGTTATTATAGAATGTCCCGGTTGCGGTTGGCACAGCAGACAGTTAGTTTTCGAGAAGGCGGAGATGCAGTATTCACGACACTTACTTGACGTTCACTATGGCATACTGCACTGTGCTTTCTGTGACGCCATGTATCCTGACTTTGGTACGTTAGGAGCACACGTCAAAGAAGATCACGCAGAAAAAAAAACGCTGTGCCTCAATGGGTTAAAGATGCATACGGAGATGTAGACTTTGCCAAAACTTACCTTGCCGATGCGTTCAAACGTTCTTGGCCGTGCCCTATTTACTGCACGGTCAGGTCATCAACAAAAGCACACTTTGGGATGTACGCCTGTCCCCGCTGTTGGGAACTGTATTTTCGCAGAAAGACAGTCCTACGGCACATGGGTTTCATTATGAACATTCCAGAGACGTGCAGGGTTCCAGCGCAGTACATCTAACAAATAAGGAGAGTCACCTTGGCTAAAGAAACAGAAACAAAAGTTGTAAGTCCTACAGGCAAGGCGTCGCCATTCGTTAAGCAGGCAGAAGCACCAAAGCCGGGAACACCAGCATTCCCCGGTTCACCTGCGGCGGCGGCGGCGGCGCAGATAGGTGCAGGGCCGCGTCAGATCACAGGGCCTGTTTTTGCCAGCAGTTTCCAGATTGAGGATGTGTACTTGAAGGGGAGCGACATTCCACAGGGAATAACGCAAACAAAAGTCAAGGTGTTGGCGTTCGTGCAAATTCCCGGCAGTCGTTCCCCTCTTGTTGCACAGATTGAAACAGTGTACGGCAAGAGTTACTTGCCTCTGAATAAGACTAACATCAAGCAAATTCAGACACTGATACAACAGGACGATCTGAGCGTGATTGTCGGCCACACCCTGCACCTAACGGTGTACATGGTCAACAATCCGTCAAACAATCAAATGTCTCGTGGCCTGTACGTTACAGGTGGGGAATAAAGCGTAAATGGCTAAGGCGTCCAGTTTCGTTACCGTTTATCGGTCTATCAAGACTGGACGCTTTTCCAAAAAATCCCTTTGGAAACGCGACAAGGGACATAAGCGCTACAAGCGTCAACGATACCTCAAGGGACGCGTCAAGACGTTTTTCGTAACACTCAAGTATACCAATGCACGCGGGACGCGAACGTTTGACTTTCTCGTTAGAGCAAAAAAGTGTAGTGACGCGTTCAAGTTTATCCAGAAATACGCCAAGACTCACAGCAAATTGGCGTTTGCAGAGGATGACCCGCGCACCAGAGACTATGGAGACGTGTTGGCG
>Ga0137397_10003433_pt1 | contig 11024 bp, 12 predicted proteins | sample czorhiz116metaG_FD_106658 | JGI IMG/M metagenome (GOLD analysis project Ga0137397, IMG submission 106658) | Vadose zone soil microbial communities from Angelo Coast Range Reserve, California, USA - czorhiz1.16 metaG | ecosystem: Environmental > Terrestrial > Soil > Vadose zone | place: USA...
AAGGCTTCAGGTTAGTTGGCAGTGTGAGAAGAGGTTTTCTGCTGGCGTACCCAGAATGTGCGTCCCATACGCGTACCGTTGTGTCCAATCCACCGGAAGCAACAATCTTGCCGTCAAACGCGACGGCATATATCTGATTGAAATGTCCACGGAAGACCTGCAGACAATCTCCGGTGTCCACATTCCAGAGCTGCCGCCCATCAATCAACGCTATCAGAACATTCATGTCTATATTTATGACATTTCGGGCGACGTACTCGGCAAGTGCCATCATAGCTTCCGCTAACAACTTGGTTCCCGCATACATCAAGCGAGCGCACACTTCCAGCGTGGCCTGCAAGGACGCGCAACATCTGCCCGCGCTGCACATCCCACACGCGCAGCGTGCCGTCGCGCGACCCACTCACCGCAATGGGCCGGTTGTGTATTACTTTGAGACAGCGCACAGTCGAGGTGTGCCCTCGGAGGACGTACAGCGTGAGACTGTCCACCGATTTCGGTTCCCCAACCGCGCGAGTCGGGATCAGCTACAAGAACTGGAAGAGGAGAGACGCACCCAGTCTGCACGTCCCACACACGCACGTCTTTATCACACCCGCCACTGACAACTAGCGCCCCGGGTTGGCCCCACCCGCGCGTTGCACCGGCGACATCGCTGCGGGCGCTCTCCGCTCGACCAGGGTCGTTCTTCTTTGCACAGATCAGCGCGGCTGGGGGATACTGAGCGTCGAGTGCCAACGCAGCACGCATGGACGGCGGTAAGAGATGGTCAAGCCCTTGCGGGTCAAGGACCTGCGCACCAGCTGGCGCGCGGTTATGTAGAAGAAGCGCAGGCCCATCTGCCACGTCGGGAAAGCTGCCTCCGTTCGTTGTCGAAGGACCGGGATTGTGCGGTGGAGGTCGGGGATGTGCAGGGTCCAGGGCGCCGCCGCGCGAGACGAGGTCGACAGCCCAAACGCCGAGCTCATGCCCGACGAGAGTACGCACGAGCGAGCCCGTGTGTGTCGAAAATATATGGATGCGGTGATTCGCGAGCCCCGCGACGAGCCAGTCGGCATCAAGCGCAACGGAGGTCACAACACCGCTATCGGGGTCGAGCACGGGGATGCGGTGTGCGCGCAGGCAGCGGCCGCCGCGCTTCCAGTGGACTACTGTTGAGCGAGGCGGCGTCAACATGGGATGCTCAGGAAAGATGAACCATGGAACGACGAAGAACATACAGGTTGACCACGCATATTTGAAGAGCGCTTGTGAACTTTGTGCTGAATGAAGGGCGCGTAGAGGCCGAGGGAGGCGGGGGAGCGTGAGCAGATGCGGGACTTGCGGATACGTGATGCCAATCGTGTCGTTCTCGTCTGCATCCGGCTCACATGGGCCATGTAACGCAGGATCAAAATGGTACGCGCTTGCAAGCCCTCGCCAGGCCTGTTCGTCTTGCACGAGGGCATGCCACTTGCGTGAGACACATGCAATGCGCGCAAGCGTGCGAGGGTGATCGACAAAGCTGAGTATGTGCAGGGAAAGTTCTATGGGTAGGTCTGCGAGAAAGTCACGTTTGAGGAGAGGTGCGATACGTGTAGATATAAAGAACAGCTCGCGCGATGAACAGTAGGAGAGAAGCACGGCTAGACAATCCTGCCGGGAGATGGAGCTCAAAGACTGGAATTCATTGAGAATGGCTTGGAAAGGAGGCCGTCCTGCGTGTGACGCCGGTAAGGACGGAAGGGGTATGACACTTGTCGCTGGAGAGATGGGATGTGGAGATGGCGCTGGGGTAGGCGGGCGCATGACTGGCACGAAAACGGTAGGAGATTCGGTCTGGGAAGGATAGTCGGCCAATGTCTCTGATTTGTAGGGGGGAAGATCCACAAGGCCTGTGAGTTCGAATGAAGAGGATGTCATTGTGTGTAGCTGCGGTGCACTTGTGTGAGTCATGTCGTCAGGATGGTAAGTTCGGAATGAGGCAACGAACACGCACATAGGAGACAGTTTCCGGTGAATGGAGTTGGGTAGTGAAATGCAGAGTCTGACTGGGGTGAACTTGGAGGTCTGCGCGAGACCAGAGAAGGTCCCGAGGTGTGAGGTATATTAGATAGCACGAGAGGCTGAAGGAGATTGTGTTTGTCCAGTGTCCGTCGCGGCTGACGGGTTAGGGAAGGAAAAAAAAGATGGGTTTATGTAAACTTCTTCCCGACGAGAATATCGAAAGCTCGACCAAGGGACAGAGGAAGGAAAGAAAGACCGGTTCTCTGTCCTGACTGGCTACTGGCGAGAGCAGCGGCTGCCGTAGCTCAGAAGATGGCCCTGCCAGTTCTCGAAACCGAAATGCAGAACGAGATAGTTTGAGCTCTATTGTCAAGAAGATGATCTGGGTCCTTCTCCTCCGGCTGTCGTGCTTGGCGGTGAAAGTGGAGTTGAGAAGGGCAAGACGAGGTGTGTGAATGGCTTGTTGGCAGGCCAACCCGACCATAAGGTTAAGGTTTATTCCTTATTGTATTAGGGTTAACACCTGAGGCTCGGGTCTCATTCAGCTTCCAAGTATCCTTGATGTCCTCTATCAAAAGACGACATACACCATCACCATCTCAGACGTCCTCTCCTTCCAGGACTCCAAAGGCACTCAGAGTAAGCGCACCTGTGCGATCGCCGTTATTATGCACCTTGCCACCAACCTGCCACCTGCCCAATCGCGCGACACCTTTATCGGACTCGCACGCCCTTGAGGTGCATTATGCGACGCATCACGCCCACGTCTGTTCATCACAGGGTTGCGGCTATATCTTTCCGGATGCACGCCTTCTCGAGCTCGTGCGTTCATACCTTCGTCACTGACCTCTTTCCTTTGCTAACTCGTCGCATCCAATGCAGCATATCGCAGAGTGCCACAACCCCCTGGCTGCAATACTCAGAGAGCGTGGCGACAAAACTGTATGTATTGATATCCAGCCATTGGTTATCCCCTTTCTAAAAAAACCTCTGCGCCGGCGAAAATTCTACGCCGATGCCACAGTTTGCGTGTCACCTCTCTTCCTGTCCGCGCGTTTTCACAACACCAAAAGCAAGACGGTTACACCTCATCGACGTACACGCATATCCAAAGGAATATTTTTTTTCAGTCACTAACAAGGGCATCGGTGGCTTACTCCGCCGCTGGGGCGAGGGCGCCAGTTTGCTACGTGGGTCGTGGCGCCCGCGCGACGCTGTTGAAATCAGTGAGGGTGAAAGCGATGAAGAGTTTGCTTCTCCACCGCGACAATTGTCGTTGGATCAGCATTCGGACCCGGATGGTGAGGGCGACAACGAGATCTTGGAGGGGGGAGACCCGTTTTCCCCCAACTCTACCTCCACACCTATATTGGCCGACCAAAAGGCGACAGCAGACACGGTGGACAATGGTGGCGTGGTCGAGGGCAGGGATGCGGACGCAGAAATGGATGCGCTCGCGGGCGATGTCTCAGCGCTCAGTCTCGTCCCCTCTTCGATACGGTTTGGCCGAGGTGGCCCCGCTCCACGCGGAAGGGCCGGCCTTGCGATGCGCAGTGGGCGGCCCGCGGCACGTAACGGTGGTCATCCACCGGTTGCGAATCATCACCACGTAGCGGCGAGTGATAAGGGCAAGGATAAGGATGTCGACACGGAAGCGATGGAGTCGAACATCATGGAGCAAGACGGGGTCCCCGAGTCAGATAAAGCCCCACCTGCGCGCGGGCGGCGTGGTAGGGGCAGGGTAAGTGGCGATGGGAGGGGTGGGGGTAGTAGGGGAATGGGTAGGGGCAGGGGGTTCGTGCCCCCGCCCCCTAGAGGCGGGTTTCTTTTGCGCGGAGCTGCAGGCCGTGGTTTTCCCAGAGGTTTGGTCGCTGCCGCTATCAGGGCGAGGGGGAGAGGTACAGGTGTCTGAAAGGTACTGAGTAGGCATTTCGCCGCTCTTCTTTCTGGATTTCTAAGCGAACTTCTACTTCTACGTGGAATACTGGGTAATGGGGATGGTGTGGGGAAGGATACCGAGCCTTGAACTACTGTACTTGTCATGAAAGTCTACAAAAAGATGGGTTGTGATTGATGGTTGAATGATTGGATGGCGAATGGTTACAGGAAGGATCTGGTACATGTACAGAGAATGGTACAATTGTGCGTTGACAGAAAAACAGCATTCGTGAAACAGATGTGACATGTACAAGGATTCTCCAACCTCTCACGCCTGGAAACACGAATTCACTACTCATTATGTGCGGTCCTCAACATCACCCTCAGGGCGCAACCCCAACCTCCAATGCCGTGGGAGTTGATGCCTCAACCATCACCCTCGGCGCAAATGAGTCCTCGAACCCCACTGTGTGAGCTGGTAAATGTAAGGTGAGCGGCGCAGGCCGTCGCCGCTGCTTTCGGCGCGATGCCATCGTCTCTACATGCGGAGCAAACTGGGTCTTTGAAGTATCGCCAAACGGGAGCGGTAGCGATGGCGGGGCGGTGTGTAAATATCCGGGCACACAGGCGCCTCCGCCGCGGGTGGGGATCGTCAATAACGCCAGTGTCGAAGAGGCCGCAGATACTTGCACGTGTGACCTTGGTAATGACACTGGTGGTATACTCCTCGGGGAAAGAGGTGATGGCGGAGCAGATGGAATGACGAATCCGTCCAATGTGCCAGAGCGCGCGCTCGGCAACCCACTGGGCGGATTCGTGTCGTCCGGGCCACTCTCCGCGGCAAGCAACAACGGGAGACACTCCCCCGCTTCCTCCTCGTCTGCATAGATGACGCCCGCTACATCTTTGTAGGTACCACCTAGACGCGCTGCAGCATCCGTGCGCGATCCCCCGTCTACAAATTGCATGATTGCTACCTCCGAGTCGAAAGGGAGCGGAAGCGCGCCGCATTGGGCGTAGAGCGTGCGCTTCTGATGGGCGATGCGGAACGCCACCGTCGTAGGGGAGGAGGATGAGGGTAAAGTAGGCGCTCTATGCGCGTGAACGGAAGGCGGGTGTGGAGAGTGTGGAGAGGGGGGCCGGGTATGAGCGGAGCGGAACCGTGGGCGAGGGGGGAGGAAACGCATAAGGCCCTTTTTCTTTGATGGCGTGGGCGAGCGGGCCCCGGTCACTGGTGCGGGGGCTTTGGGTTGCCGCATCGTCATGAGGCGAGCTAGCTTCATTTCATCGGGACCGTTATCGGACTCTCTTTCTGTGGGAAAAGAGGATCGCGACGGGAAAGAAGTAGACGAAGGGATGGGCAACGGAACGACGGTGTAGGCGTATGTCGGCGCACGTGATTCTGGGTTGTAGACCTTCGTGTGGGCTGCGGTTGTATCAGAAAACAGGGTAAAGGAGCCGGAATGTCGATGCACGGAATGCGGAGCAGCAGAGAGCGAGGGACGACGGGAGAAAGTCGAGGGCACCGCAGGACTGGTAGGAGGTGGAGAACCAGGGAGTACTCCCGCTACCCAGGCAGAGATAGTAGCTATGGTACTAGAGCGACGGCGAGTGATGGCTCTCCCGGCAGGTGTTGGTGGACGCGACTCTGGCGGGTGAGTCCTCGGTGTGGGGGGGTGGGCAAGGAAATTGTATAGTGGTTTGGGAGCGGCCTGGATAGCCATTATGAGCGCTGTTATATTGGGCTCGTAAGGTATGTGGTGGAGTTGGATTGAATGTCAGGAACGCGGATGGAGCAACTAGTAAGTGAGACTGGCTCATGAGTATGCCAAGAGACGCGGAGTATAGAAACGGACAATTACGAGGAAAGATGAGAGTTAAAACAAAGCTAGGAAAGAAGGTGGATATCACACGGGACGCCACTCGCACAGAGAAAGGCTAGATCTAGAGCAGCACGTAGGACAGGTAAGGTTTAGAGCGATGTGGTGGTGGGTTCAAGTGTGGCAGGCTCGAAAGGGGCCATGTTTATGAGCAGCTTGAATACAAAAAGCTCTTCTCATTGGACGGGGAGGACAACAATAGGATTGCACCAGAAGCATTTCCTTTGTCTGTTGCCAGTGCCAGTGCCACCACGCGAACAACAAAAGTGTTGGCAGCAAGCATGCGGATGCTTATATAATCAGTTTCCCAATTGTCTCCGTGACCGCTGTGTTCGGTTTTGGTCCTTAGCGCTTAGCATTACAGTACCGCACCATGATGGTTACGGTACTTTGACAATAAGGAGTCTCGTAAGTGCTCTCACATTCACAACCGCCAAGCCAAGAAATTGACTCAAATACAAAGGTTATGAGGTCAAGAGCTATGCCAGTGCCAGTGGTCACACGTTTTTGTACGTGTTCAAACCAGGTCTTTTCCACATACCTGAGCACTGGCACTTTCCTACCCTCTGTCTATCCGATCAGACGTGAAGAACAATAATGTTACCAAAGTATGCCTTTTCTAAATTGTAATTCAGCGGCAGCACTCCACGCCTCTGAAGGAATGTTTTGAAGACTCGATAAGTGACATGCAGCTCCAGCATCTTACCGTGAAGGATTCTGAATTCTGGAATATCCGGTCTACCTGTAGTAATTTTCGGTATCTCTCCGAATCGCTCGTGTTGTTCTCTCAAGGCTCGAAGTTAGGGTTCCTTGAGGATTAGTCCAGACAAACAGACAGATTTTAGAAATGACGTCGACTGCTGCATAACTATCGGACCCAATCACAACGCGCTTCTAGAATTGGTGCCGTCTGCAACGGACTGCTCGCCAATACGTATATGGCGACCATCACGCCTGGATGCCATCCTCGTGTACATTGTTAGTCTCGCGATACTAACCGTCGCCGTGCTGCAAAATCAAAGAATTAAATTAATTAAATCTTCTGAGCGTTCGCAGCGCGGCGGTCCAGACGGCGCATTCACATTGCCACACTAGCCTGCCAGTGAGATCTAGGGATTTCGAGAATCAGAAGACTCTGCATCTGACAACCGTTAGCCTGACTGTACTTTGGGTATGCAAACCAAGTGCTATACCCCCAAGCTTTGAAGTTTGAAGTGTAATAACTCCGCTGTAAGAAGTTCTGTACCTTCGATGGCCTTTCAAACATAATGCATGATGCATGATGATCGATGATCTCTAGACTCTGCCAGTGATTGGGTTAGAAATGGACGTGTGCCTCGCTCTAGAAAAATATATACGTATTCCGTTCGATTGGCAAGCTCTCTACGAGAACAGAAGGAGACACCGGAAAAAAAGAACCTGCGTATATGAATAGGTCTCATCACCTCAGTTCATAACCCCACGTCACTTCGTGAATATATACATGCATGTCAGTCATGTATTCTATATACGAGCACTAAAACAACCGCATTCTCCCCCATAGCCTCATGGCTCTCGTGGCGTAACGTTTGCTGAAGCGTTTGACAAGCGCGGAGGATTCGTGCCAAGAGACTGACTGCGTGTATGGAGAACGCCCGCAGCTTGGAGGGACGCACGTGCTAGAGCATCACCGCTTAGTATGTCATAGGTACCATGAAGAGTAGGGACCTACGTACCACTCTTTATAGGGCTCAAAGTCAAGTAAAATGCCTTCAACCTTCTGCTTTGGCGCGTCAATGGAAATTGAAGACTCGGACCGGATGGTGTACACTGGGCTTGGCTTAAACCCGGGGTGGGGGAAGTTGGACGCGGACTTGACTGATACAGGTTTTGCCTGGTAGGTCTGGGGAATATTTCGTTGCAGCAGGGCGTACCCTATGGCGTCCAAACCAGACAGACAGAGCATAATATGGTGCGCACAGTCGGGGTCTGCGCTCTGGTGCGAGCATTTAACAGGAGCCGGCGCCGCTCTAATGCCATTCTGCATGTAACCGAAAAGAGGCCGAACAAGAGTATCAGGATACGATAATCGGTTCAGTCAAAGTCTTTCCAGGGAAGGCACCTCGAGTGGAAACCAATATTTGTAGCTCCATAACATCCTTAATCGAGTTCGGCTACTTACGGGATTATCCCGGACGGCGGTCAAAGCTCCATACATATTTATGCAGCAGAAATCGAGCACCGACCAGCTTAGGGTAGAGCCAATTGAGGAGTTCGGCGTTCAGGTTTCTGTACAGATATCGTGGCAGCATGTTGGGAAAGTGGGAAAAGGCCAACGTTATGAGGCTTGGATAAGTGGAGGTCATGACGGTGAGGACATCATGGAATCGGTAAACGCCGCAAGTTGAATGCATTTATGACATCGCGGCGTTCCATGCCATTGCAGAAAAGACGTATGGAGTAGTAGCACAACCGACCTTGTACGCACAATACAGCGGATCACGAACAGTGTTCAACTGGTTGACCTCCTGGTGGCTCGGGCTGGAGCCTTCGTCGCATGGTAATCTGACGCATTTCGTGATGACGTAATACTACATTATCAGCGGCCATCACATGCATCAAAGGTCAACCGCAACAGTGAGCACGTTCTAGCTGGAGAGACGACGATGTCATTGCAAGTCAACTTATCGAGTCCGGACATTACAAAGGCGTATCAAGATATCCTTAACGCACGCGGGATAGATTGGGTCATCCTAACTTACGAGAAGGCTTCAAACGATCTCCGGGTGCAGTCAACTGGAAATGGGTTGGAAGATCTTGAGGAAGAATTCTCTGACGGCAGGTAAAGTACTCCCACTTTCTCCCATTACACAATCGCTCTTACCAGCTCATCGCAGAATTCAATACGTTTTTTCCCGAGTAACGGACCCAAATGTGCGCTCAGCCAGTGTTTTGGCCCGTTCAACACCTAGTGGTGATTGATTATGAACAGACAGAGCTACCCAAGTTCGTGCAGATCAATTGGTGTGGCGATGGGGTCCCGGAGGCAAAGAAGGGGCTATTTCATACACATTCCTCCGCCGTCTCTCGCTTCTTCCGCGGAACGCACGTCGTTATCAACGCGCGCAATGAGGTCCGTCACTCACAGCTTCGCATCCCGTCCTCTTGACATGACACTACGCACAAAGTCCGATGTTAAGCCATCTCTTATTATGTCGCGCGTTGAATCCGCGTCGGGTGCGAAGTATACTGCGCATAACGAACGGGCTCGCAAGTTCGAGCCCATTGCCCCTGTAGGGACGAACTACACACCTGTGGGGAAAGTGGACATTGCCGCAATACGCAGCGCTGCAGCGCCTACGGCTCCGAAGCCCGTCGTACCTTCTGCCTCACGCCCTTTTGCGGCAACACTTGGCCCCCAATCGTCATCGGGTAAAACCGTCCGGGATAGTGCTGTCAGCGGTGCAGCTGCCGCCGCACGGGTTCCTGAGGGTACCTGGGATGCGCCAAAGCTGACGGTCTCGGCTGCACCTCCCCCTCCGCCGGCGGCTCCTCGTCCTTTCCCGACTGTTGTGGGCAATACGCTTTCGGTCCCAGCGCATTCTGCTACAGGCCCTAGTCCGAACGTTCTTACAAAGCCCTCGGAAGAAGACCGTATCAGCCCAGTGGTGAGTCTCACGGTTCTGTCAGCTCCACGAACCACTATCTGATCCTTACGCCTCTCAAAGGGCACCGCATACACGCCTGTCACCCTTGCTCCTCCCAAGAAGCTCAATAATCCATTTGAGGCTCGGGCGCAGGCCGCTCTTGCCGCGCAGTCTGCTCCTCCGCGCCCTGCAGGGGGTTCTAGCGGTAAATTGACATGGAGCGAGCGCCAAGTGCTTGCTAGGAAGCGCGCCGAAGAAGAGGAGGCAGCCAGCCGGACTGTTGTAGCCCCGGCAATCTCGCGACCACCCCCGTCCGTATCGTCTGTAGGAAGATGGGCCGCTGGGACTGTAGGGGTTGCTGTCGCTACGGCAGGAGCCGCCAATGTAGGCCAGGAGTCCGAGCTCGAGCTCGAGCCCGAGCCTGAGGTTCCTCCCTCACCTCCCCCCCCGCCGCCAGTCGCCAGCCGTCCACCTGCTTCCCTGGAACCTCGATTTGAAGCAGAGCCGGAAGCTGTTGCACCTCCACCGCCGCCGCCAGTGGCACCTGTCGCCCAAGTACTCGTTTCATCTCATTTCAGAGAGACGTCACGCTGACATATTACTCACAGCTGGCGCAGTTGAGTGTGCACGAACCAGAACCAGAACCAGAGCCCGAGCCAGGGGTAGCACCCCCCGTTGCCGCTGCGGGCGTTCAGGGCCTTACTGCCGTTGCTCAATATGATTATGAGGTACGTGTCTAGTCCCCTATATGGACTTGATTCTCGACCGCATCCTGCGCTCACTGAACATCATATGATAGGCGGCAGAGGACAACGAGCTATCCCTCGTGGAAGGCGAGCATATCGTGGATATTATACAAGAAGACGCAGAATGGTGGTTTGGCTCTAGCGCAGATGGTACTCGGAGTGGTTTGTTCCCCGCGTCGTATGTCGCTCTCCTCGATGCACCCGCAGAACCCGAGACGGAGCCAGAGCCGGAGATCGAAGCACCTCCACCACCTCCGCCACCACCTCCGCCACCACCTCCGCCACCCCCTTCTGCGTCAGCAGCGCCAGCTAATTTGGCTGTGCCGCAGCCGGAACCGGAACCTGCGTCTGGTGTAGACGAAGACGTCGTTGCGGTTGCATTATACGAGTGCGCAGGATTCTCCTCCTTTGATGGGGCCATCTGATTCGTGTTCTAATTTCCGTAGCTATGATGCTGCGGAGGACAACGAATTGTCTTTCCGTGAAGGTGATAGGATCGCTGAAATCGAAGCTGTCTCGGAAGATTGGTGGTCGGGTCGGGACCAGCATGATAATGTTGGGCTATTCCCAGGTGCGTGATTTCGCTGCACCTCTTAACTGGATTGTGGAACATGGACGTGACTAATCGGGTTCTTTAGCGACCTATGTTGAAGTCCAGCAATGAAATGACGTAGCGTGTACTAAATGGCGGGGTGAAAAACGCGGTTCTGAATTCGTTATAAAGTTATGTTACAGTATCATACTGTGAAATGAGTGACCTTTATTCTCGCGCTCAGGCTGTCCGATATCCTCATTTGGCGAGATGCTGGTTCTCAACGCCCTGCTATGCTATAACGTTCGCCGTCGCTGTGCAGTTTCTTTTACTGGGTCACACCCTACCACAAGCCTCTCCCCAATTTGTTCCTTCA
>Ga0137397_10003434_pt1 | contig 11023 bp, 9 predicted proteins | sample czorhiz116metaG_FD_106658 | JGI IMG/M metagenome (GOLD analysis project Ga0137397, IMG submission 106658) | Vadose zone soil microbial communities from Angelo Coast Range Reserve, California, USA - czorhiz1.16 metaG | ecosystem: Environmental > Terrestrial > Soil > Vadose zone | place: USA...
CGCGGCCCAAGCACCTTGCCGAGCCGGCCGACCAGCGGCATCAGGTCGGGCGTGGCGATGCAACGGTCGAAATCGATCGTTCCGCCCTGCACCTTCTCCACCAGATCCTCGGCGCCGACCACGTCGGCACCAGCCGCCCTCGCCTCGTCGGCCTTGGCGCCGCGCGCGAACACGCCGACCCGCACGCTGCGGCCGGTCCCGTTCGGCAACATCACCACGCCGCGCACCATCTGATCGGCGTGACGCGGATCGACGCCGAGATTCATCGCGATCTCGACGGTTTCGTCGAACTTCGCCTTGGCGCGGTCCTTGATCATCTTCACCGCGTCGTCGATCGCGTAAAGCTTCTCGCGATCGATGCCTTCGCGGACCTTGGTCGTGCGCTTTCCGAGATTTGCCATGGCGATTACTCCGTGACCTCGATGCCCATGGAGCGGGCGGAACCGGCAACCATCTTCATGGCCGAGTCGATAGTATCGCAGTTGAGGTCCTTCATCTTCTGCTCAGCGATCTCACGCACCTGCGTGCGCGAGATTGCGCCGGCCTTGTCGCGGCCGGGGGTCTTTGATCCGCTTTCGAGCTTGGCCGCCTTCTTGATGAAGTACGACACCGGCGGGGTCTTCAATTCAAAAGAGAACGAGCGATCCGCATAGGTCGTGATCACGACCGGGATCGGCATCCCCTTTTCCATCTTGGCGGTCGCCGCATTGAACTGCTTGCAGAAGTCCATGATGGCGAGGCCGCGCTGGCCGAGCGCGGGACCAATCGGCGGCGAGGGATTGGCCGCGCCGGCCGGGACCTGCAATTTCAGAAAACCTGTGACTTTCTTTGCCATGCCTTGCTCCTTTAGTGGTGCGGCTGTTGGCGGTTGGCAGCCGCCTCACCTTCCACGCTCCATCGGGCAGCTAGATCTTCTTCACCTGCCCGAATTTCAACTCGACCGGCGTCGGCCGGCCGAAAATGCTCACCGCGACCTTGACGCGCGAGAGCGCGCCGTCGACCTCCTCCACGGTGCCGTTGAATGACGCGAACGGGCCGTCCGAAACCCGCACCTGCTCGCCCACTTCGAATGACGCGGGACCCAGATCGAATGGCACCGGTGGCTTCATATCTTCTCCACCTGCCCGAATTCCAGCTCGACCGGCGTCGGCCGGCCAAAAATGCTCACCGCGACCTTGACCCGCGAGCGCGCGTCGTCGACCTCCTCGACGGTACCATTGAAGGACGCGAACGGGCCATCCGAGACCCGGACCTGCTCGCCAACCTCGAAGGAGACCGACGGCTTCGGCCGATCGATGCCCTCCTGGACCTGATGCAGAATGCGCTGGGCCTCGGCATCCGAGATCGGGAACGGCTTGTTATCCGCGCCCAGGAAGCCGGTCACCTTCGGGGTGTTCTTGATCAGATGATAGGCTTCGTCGGAAAGCTCCATCTTCACCAGCACATAGCCGGGAAAGAACTTGCGCTCGGCGTCGACTTTGCGGCCGCGCCGGACCTCCACGACCTTCTCCTTCGGCACCATGATCTCGTCGAACAGGTGCTCGAGATGGCGTTGCTTGGCCTGCTCCCGGATCGATTCAGCGACCTTGTTCTCGAAATTCGAGTAGGCCTGCACGATGTACCAGCGTTTGGTCATGGCCATTTCCGCTCGCCCGCTCATCCGCCACCAACACTCAGCACGAGGGTCACGACCATCCGCATGATCTGGTCTGCGAACAGGAAGAAGACCGCTGCAACCGCCGTCAAAATGAAGACCATGGCGGTGGTGATCGCGGTTTCACGCCGCGACGGCCAAGTGACCTTCTGGCCCTCGGCCCGCACCTCCTGCAAGAACTTGAACGGACTGACTTTCATGGATTTTGCTTGCATCGATTCGCTTGCCAAACGGCAATATGCCCCCGCCGCCCGGATCAGCTTTTTCGACCCTACGGCAAAGAGCGTTAAGAGTTCTCGTGGCTTAGCCGACCCCAACTCGGCCCGGGCCGGGGCGCTCGGAGTTCAGATACGGTCTCCCTGCCCGCCGGTCAAGATACCATCCCGGCCTACCCCCGACTGGCGGGCAATGCGGGTCTCAAACGCAAGGGTCTCCGCGGGGTATCGCGGCTTGGCGGCTGATCTGCCGTTGGGTACCTCCAAGGCAATTCATCCTCGCCGGCCGCGCCCCTCCCTATCCCTTGTGGCCGGCCTTCGCGTGGCGCCCTAAGATCAATCGCACGCCCGCACTCGCACGTTCACGTCACAGAGCAACTCAGAATCGTACGCGCCTGTGAGTCTGCCAAACTGAACGAGCGATGCAAACTGAACGAGCGATGCTTGTCGCAACACGCCGAAAAATGCCGACGCGACGCGAGGTGCCATACTGCGAAACAACGCGACACTGCGAAACAGACTTGTCACGCGTACCGGTCTCACCGCAGCATGAGCGGACACAACAAGATACTCATTGCGTATCCAAACGAGTTGCTGATGTCATCGAGTGGCTCAATGCAATCGAGCCGAGTGTCACAAAACATTTCGCCAACAACGCACTTCAATCAAACGACAATAAAATTCAGTGGGCAAGGGATGGTTGCGTCCTAAAAGCAACAAATTTTCACGGATTTCTTCGTGTTAATAAATGGTGCAGGGATGCACCGGCGGTAAAATCAAACAGATGCGGCCCTGACCTGTCCATGGGGTTCAATTTCAATGATCAAGCTGCAAAGCCGGGAATTGTCGAACCGGCTGACGCGAGGATTCTGACCCGCCACGTCTGAGTGCTTGATCATGTTCGATCTGAGTGCAGCCGCAACGCGGCCGCGAGGGAAAACTTTTGCCCTTTGGAGGTTGGTCCGACTGGAGGTTCGTCAAATTGAACTTGCGCCAATCCATAGAGGAGGCTCGCAAATGATTTCGATCCGCGCCTTGATGTTCACCTCGATTGGGCTGTGCTTGTTTGCAAATGGCGCAGCACCGCAAACCGCCCAGCGCGCGCCGCAACAGGCCGCGCCGAGCGCTCCCCTCACTGCCGACGACGTCTGGACCATTCCGGACCGCGATCGCATCAACGAAGGCACGGTGACGGTGATCACGGCGCCGGCGGGCGGTGCCACATCCATTTTCGGCTCCGACATGGCGCGCGTGCTCGATGACGACGCCACCATTCGGGTGCTCCCCGTGCTCGGCAAGGGGCCGGTCCGCAACGTGGTCGACATTCTCTATCTCAAGAGCATCGACATGGGCGCGGTGGCCGCCGACGTGACGGAATTCTACAAGCTGCAATACAAGGTGCCGGATATCACGTCACGGCTGAGATATATCGCCAAGCTCTATCACAACGAGCTGCACGTGATCGCGCCAACGTCGATCAAGTCGATCTTCGACCTGGCCGGAAAGCGGATCGTCGCGCAGACCGACGTCGGCTATTACACCGCCAAGGTCGTGTTCGCTCGTCTTGGCATCAAGGCGAGTTTCGACTTCCGGACCGACGATGCGCGCTCCATCCAGAAGATCATCGACGGGGAAGCCGACGCCTACATCACCAGCACCGGCAAGGTGTTTCCGCTCGGCAGAGCCATCAAGAACGAGAACCGCGCGCTGCATCTCGTGCCGGTGCCGTACGATCGCAGGCTGCAGGATCTGTACCTGCCGACGACGCTGTCGGGCGAGGAATACCCGAACCTGCTCGCTCCCGATCAGACCATCGATACCATCGCCACCAGCGTGCTGCTGGCAAGCTTCAACTGGCCGGAGAACACCGAGCGCTACACCAGGGTCGCCCGCTTCGTTGACGCGTTCTTCTCCAGGATCGAGGAATTCCACAAGCCGCCGCGGCATCCGAAATGGAAGGAGGCGAGCATCAGCCTGACAGTCCCCGGCTGGCAGCGCTTCAAGGCGGCCGACGATTGGCTCGCACGGAATCGGCGAACGCCCGCCGTCGAGGCCGAGCGGGGCCAGTTCGAGCAGTTCCTGGCCGATACCGGTTCGGTCGTCGTGGATGAACCCGCCAAGCGCGAGGCGCTGTTTCGGCGGTTTCTGGAGTGGCAGAAGCGGCATCGGTAATCAGGACGCGGATACAGCATTCAGATCGAAATGATCTGGCGCGATCACACCTCGCCCCGGGACGCAATCATCGGCGTCCGCCGGCTAAGTTGGCTTGACGACAGAGCACGATAAGAAAAGAGCAATTGCACGGAACAGTATCTCCTCCTTGTGGTTACGGTCATGATTTAATGGCATGAAGGGGGTACCAATGAGCTGGGTCGTTCTCTGGCTTTATTTCGTCATCGGTGAGCTGACTTTGTTGCTGGCGCTGAGCGACGATGAAGGGGTCGCGCAGGTCCAATGGCTCGCGCAAAGGAAAGAGTGGCTTCCCTACGTCGGAGCGATTCTGATGATTACAGCCTGGCCGGCTGCAGCTCCTTTGCTGCTTATGCTGGCTAAGAGGAAATAATGGAGTGCGGGAGCGGGCTACCGGGGCCCGATCCTCATCCGACTAATATCTCTTGTCCATGCGGCCCCCACTAGACGTGCTGGACCGCCGGCCGACCGTTGCAGGATCAAGGACCAATGCCATCCGTTCTTTTCAAAAGCGCCGCGGGATGTCTCGCATGCTTTTTGCCTCTATCAGCATCGGCCCATTCCTCGCCACCTCGCCGAGATGTCGGGCAGGCCTTCCGCCACGAGTATCGCGTTGGCGATCCGCAGCTGTGTGAGCCGACACGTTGGGCCTTTGGCACGCAGGGACGTTCCGCCCACCGGCCGTGCTGGCCTAATGTTTGGACCTGCCGGCCGCCCGACCGGAAGTCATGTCTCGAGCGGCCGTGAGCAGTCCTCTCGACAACCATCCGCGCCGCTGGAATGCCACGCCGATCTCAGACTGAGCACCTTGGAATTGCACAGCGAGGAAGGCGGAGCCACACGGAACTTGTCCGGGCTCGGGCGGTTTTCTGTGTGACATGAGGTGAGCACAGATCCAAACATGAAGCGGATTATCGTTCTCGTGATGAGCCTTGCCTTGCCCGGGTGGATTGCGGGCGCTGCAGCCAACCCCTGGATTTATGAAAGTGGCAAGAGCCGCTATCATAGCAACGACGCGCGGCACGGCGGTTTCGAGCTACGCTCTGGAGAGAAAGTCTATCGTGACTGGGCCACCATCCCTCGGGGTCACTTGCCACCTCGTGGCAAGTGTCGAGCGTGGTTTTTGAGCCGGCTACCTGGCTGCTGAGCCTTGCTCTCACGTCTCGAGCAGGAACCACCCTTGCCAGGTATGCTCGCGATCGACCGACTATGGTCGCATCCACGTTTCAGGTCCGAGGAGTATCAGCCTGGGTCTCATTGCAGCGGGTCGGCAATACCTGAGCAATGAGCGCGCGCACATGAATATGAGAGAGAATAAGAAAGAGAATTGAGAAGACGTGGAGTGGGAGTTCCATTCTATGTTCGTTAGCCGACACTCTTTTTCTGATCGTTAACCATGTTGATACACATTGCAGCCATAAACAAATTTAATTCTCCCATAGTCAAAGCTGGAGGGAAGACGGGCACTGCACCACTCCCCCCAATGCACCAGCGCCCGCCTTTTTATCCTCTTGGCTCCGCAAAACGCCTGAAGGGGAGTGTGCGGGTAATGCTCCCTTTTTTCATTCCAAATTTGTTTTCAAATTTCGTCCGGACGTAGAACATTAGTAATGCTGTCATTCCGATGACAACTAGAAAGAAAAATATGGCTGCTAGAATTCATGGTGCATCATCGATGGGGGCTCGCCGGAGCACGCCCGACGGGACGCTAGATCATGGTCTAAGAATGGCGATTCTGGCGCGGTACCAGAAAATGTCACATGTCGGGCATACCGGATCTCGTGAGGTCCCGCCGTTTCTTATCCAAGACGAGACCAGATTCTGTTGTGCTCCGTTCAGTCAAAAGGCCAGTCTGCGACGCGGAAGGCGCGAGCCCGGCCTGCAAAACTTGGAATTCCGGTCCTGACCCACGGATACGGTCGAACCATGCCGTCAATTGTCCCTATGGAGGACCACCCGCAAGACACTCCACAAGCGCGGACAGTGGCGCAGCGAGCTAGATCAAGGGAATCGACCTGAACAAAAAAGCCAAAGAGGCAGTCCATGTGTGTTCACCGCGCATATCCAGGCGAAAGTCTGACATGGGACGATGTTTGTCAGTTGTGGGACAACGGTGTGTACACCGCCGAAGAGGTCAAGAGCATCGCAGTCTTGTACTTTGACGGCGCGGAATTGTCTGCTGTCGTTGAAGTGATTGAGAACGTAGAAAATGAGTCACAGGAAGCAATGAACACCGACCCCGGGGGTTGGGACATGCAACCTGCTGCAATGAACATCTATATCGGAGCGTTGGAGTGCACAGAGTTTGAGAGCGTGCAGAATTTTTTGGAGCCTGACCGCGACAACCCATGGCATGGATTACATTGAGCTTGGAGAATGCGAAGAGTCGCCCTGACACGGAGCTTCGGTTCTCAAACCACAAAGGAGCAAGATCTTTTCCGAAAACCGGTTCCCACTCTTTGGGATGATGCTAGTGCCGTCCATAGGTTCCGGTGAACACGCCTTTGGCGATGCCGTACAACCGGACGCGCTCGATCACCTGACTTCGACCGGGCGCGTGGGAAAAATGTGGTCGCCGCGAGACTGCATAGATCTGGAACACGTAACGATGGGCGCCGTGCCCCGGCGGCGGATCAGGCGGCAAATATTCCGCTCGCAAGAAGGAGTTCTTGCCGAGCAGGCGGCCAGATGACTTACTCCGCTGTGACCCGCTCAGCTTTGACCCACTCAGCCCGTCTTCGGGAAGCTGTCCGTCGATCCCCGGGAGCTCTGCCACAATGCCATGCACGAGCGGCCTCGGCGTTGGAGCATCGGCATCCTCGATGAGGATCATAAGGGCGGCAGCCGTATCGGGAACGCCGCTCCACCTCCAGCGGCGGAGAGTGGCCCTCGCCGTCCGCCGTATAGCGCGTCGGCATCGCCGTCCCGTCCGGGAATGCGGGACTGCCAAACGCGATCGTTTCCGGGAGCTCTGCCAGTCCCGCCGAATGGCATGCGACATTGGTAAGGCCCGAGCGGAAGCCGGAGAGCGCGTGACCGATGGGGCTTGGAATATTTTGCAGCATGGGCGCCCTCAGAGAATTGGTTTCTCTCCTGTGACCGCGGCGCGGGTCTCAAATTCGATTCACTTGCGCATCGTCAACCGACGGAACGGGAAAAAGTTCCACGTGCGGGTCAGTGGTTGCCGCTTTCGACTCCGATCACGCTGTAACGCTCTCTTGCACGCGCAAAGGTCTCACGTCGGCGCGCAAGCGGGCCTCGATGACGGCGACTGGGAGCGCATGGAACAGATCACGGACCGGCCAGCGCGGGCTGCCACCCGGATCAAACGTACCGAGCACACTACGGACTGGCGTGAAGCTTTCGACGCTCAGCGCCGCATCCCAGGCGCCGTTGCTTGGCCAGTGTCGTCCGCCTTGCGTTGCACGTGCGAACAGCCGACCAACTGCAACGATGACGGCGTCGCGGCCGCTCGTGCGTGCAAAGGCGATGACCTCGTTGCGATGCGGCCCGGTGACGTCGACTGCACGATAGCCACCTTCGGTGAACAGCGCCGGTACCCGCCCCCGCAGCGCAAGAAGTGTGCGCATGAGCGCAAGCTTGATCGGCCCGTCTGGCCAGGCATCGGCAAGCTTCACCCAATCGGTGTGCTGGCTAATAGAGCTGAGCGCCGCGATGCGCTCACCGAAATCGACCGGCCGGCGATTGTCTGGATCGACCAGTGAGAGATCCCAGAATTCCGTGCCCTGATAGAGATCGGGCACGCCCGGCATCAAAAGCTTGAGCGCCAGTTGGGACAGGCTGTTGAGCGCCCCAAGCAGAGCGACACGCGAGACGAACGGTTCGAACGAATTGAGAAATGCCCTGGAGCCATCGCGATCGATCAGTTGCTCGATAAATGTCGTCAATCCTTCCTCATAGAGAGAATTCGGATTGAGCCAGCTGGTCTGTTCCTTGCCCTCGCGCGCCGCCTTCACGACATAGACCTGCATCCGCTCCACAAACGAGCGATCGGGACCCTTGAGCGGCCAGGCGCCGAGCAATGCCTGGTAGAACATGTATTGGTGTGCCCGCGAAGGCCGACTGGCCGACGGCATGGCCTCGATCAATGGCGCGTTGAGCGCTTGCCATCGCTCGACAGCTTCATCCCATTCTCCGGCAAGCTCGGATAGCGCCAGGATGCGCGCGCGCGCATCCTCACCACGCTTAGTATCGTGAGTAGCGGTGGCGGTCAGGCCGTGCGGAGATGCCTCGATCCGATGTGCCATCTGGTGGTGGAAATCGCTCACCGACAGCGCGGCAATGGCTGGATTTCCACCAACCTCGTTGAGCGCCAGCAGCCGGTGATAGCGAAAGAACGCCGTGTCCTCGAGCGCCTTGGCCATCACCGGTCCGGTGAACTGCTGTAGCTTGAAGGCGAACCGGCGCACCCGCGAGATGCTGTGGCCGACACGGGGCGGCTTAACCAAATCGAGGGTCACGGCATCGCGCAGCACATCGAAGATGCTGCCGTCGGCGCCGACCCAATCGGCGCGCGCCTTCGCGATCGCGCCGTCGATGATCGCCCGATCCTCGCGCGAGGGGCCGGATGCCGTGAGATAAGTGCGGTAGACCGGGAAGTGCAGGATGAAGAGCCTGAGCGCGAGGCTGAGCCGCTCGGCCGCGTAGTCGCGTGTCGTGTAGTGGCCCGCCGCGATCCGATCGAGGAGACGAGCCAACACCGTGAATTCGCTCACCAGGATGGTCGACAAGACCCGCCGCTTGGCCGCGAGCAGGATCTCTTCAAACGGCCGCGGATCGCCGCTGGCCCGATGCCATATCTCGTCAAGCCGCGCGAGACCGTCGCCATCGACCAGCACGCGCGAGAGCATGTTGAGCCATTCATAGCCCGTTGTGCCGGCAACCCCTGTGAAGCTTGGCAGATGCTCGTGCTCGGCGAGAATCTTCTCCACCACGATATAGCACCTGCCCCGCTGCGCGGGACGCACGCTGCCGATGAGCCGTTGCAGTCGCTGCAGATATTGCTGCGGATCGCGCAATCCGTCGATGTGATCGAGCCGCAGCCCGTGCAGGCGGCCTTCGGCGATCAGCCGCGCGACCAGGCGATGGATCGCCGCGAAGGTGCGCGTGTCCTCCACCCGCAGGCCTGCGAGCGAATTGATGTCGAAGAACCGCCGATAGTTGATGTCGCTCGCCGACAGTCGCCAATGCGCCAGGCGATAGTGCTGGCGCTCGAGCAGTCCATGCAGGCTGAGCGCAGCCGCGAGTCCACCGATTGCTGGCCGATAAGCCTCGAGGCCACGCGCGATGATAGCTTGCGCACCCTCAATGCCCGCGAGCTCTGTCTTGAGCGCAGATGCTTTCTCGCGCAGCGGATTGTGTGGGCCGCGGTAGCGCGCGGCAAGCTCGATCAGCTGCCAGCCGACGGGCTGGTCCCTTGCAAACGCCTCGGAGACCACCTTCTCGAGGATCTCGCCATAACGCTCGGGCGTGATCGGCAGCCGGTGCTCGTAGTACCAGGCCGAGAAGCTTCCCTCGGCCGCGTCGTAGCGGAGCTCGATGTCACCACGCTCGAGCGCCTCGCCATAGGATGTGCCCAGGATCGGCAGAAGAACGCCGCCAGCAGGGCGATGCGCGAGCAGGGACCAATCGATGTCGAAGAAATCCGCGTAGGGCGACGCACGGCCCCACTCCAGCACGTCAAGCCACCAGGCATTGTCGTCGTAGTGGACGCCCATATGGTTAGGGACAAAATCGAGGATCAGGCCAATATCGGCCTCGGCCAGCGCGGCGCTGAGCTGCTGTAGTCCCTCTTCTCCGCCGAGCTCCGGGTTGAGCGTGTTGTGATCGACCACGTCGTAGCCATGCGTGGAGCCATGGCGTGCCTTGAGAAAAGGCGACACATAGAGATGGCTGATCCCGAGCGCCTTCAAATACGGGACAATCGCGGCTGCCTGCGCAAAGCCGAACCGTGCGCTAAGCTGCAGCCGATAGGTCGCGAGCGGGACTGCGGTGGGCATCATGTCCCTCCGATTGTCCAGGATACGGACCACGGTGGCAGTGTGCCTGTTGCGGCGTCGCCCCAAAGCGAGCGAGCTTCGGCCGCCAGACGTGGGGCTTGCGCGAGCTCGTCCGAAAGGTTTGCCATCAGGGCAAGCCTGCTGCCGTCGCCAAGGCGCCACTGCGCCATCACGATCGCGCCGTCACGACGCGCTGAACCGAACCGTACGCCGGCGAGCCGAGGCACGATCTCGCGACTGCGGATCGTGAGCAGCTCACGCACAAACGCCAGCCGCTTGCGGGATTGTGGTTCGTCACGCTCATTCCAGTCGAGCGCGGCGGAACGAAACGTCGCCACCGACAGAGGATCGGGAATCTCGTCACCGAACTGCGCATAGGCTTGCGCGAATTCGCGACGGCGACCTTGCCGCACCGCGTTCGCCAGCTCACCCGTGAAGTCGCAGAAGAACGGAAACGGCCGCGTCGCCCCCCACTCCTCGCCCATGAACAGCAGTGGTGGCATCGGGGCGAGCAGCGTGATCGCCAGCGCCGCCGTGAGCGGCGCCGGGTCGACCAGCGCGGACAGGCGCTCGCCAAGCGGACGGTTGCCGATCTGATCGTGGTTCTGCAGGAAGTTCACGGAGGCAAGTGGCGACAGCTTGTCCGAGCGCTCGCCGCGTACGCGGCCGCTGCGGTGCGCCGAAGTTTCGCCCTGATACGAAAACCCTGACGACAGCACGCGCGTGATGTGGTCGAGCGGGCGCTCCACGTAATCCTGGTAATAGCCACCGCGCTCGTGCGTGAGCAGCGTGTGCCAGGCATGATGATAGTCGTCATTCCATTGCGCTCGGTAGTGCCCCCCCGGTGGCTCTTCGAGCGGATCAAGCAGGCTTGCCGTGTTGTCGTCGTTCTCCAACACGAGATGCAGCTTTCGCCCCATCTCCGATGCCAGCTGCCCGACCGC